>C687J35021_10002914_pt1 | contig 11978 bp, 7 predicted proteins | sample RifCSPhighO2_12_FD_35021 | JGI IMG/M metagenome (IMG submission 35021)
GACCATCGACGATTTCGGCTTTATCGATATCCGCGACCGTATCAAAGACGTGATCAAGACCGGCGGCGAATGGATTTCCTCTCTGGAGCTGGAAGACCTGATCAGCCGTCACCCGGCTGTACGTGAAGTTGCGGTGGTCGGTGTGGTTGACCCGCAGTGGGGCGAGCGGCCGTTTGCCCTGTTGGTATTGCGCGAAGGCCAGAGCCTGGATGCCAAGGGCCTCAAGGAACACCTCAAGCCTTTTGTCGATCAGGGCAGCATCAACAAGTGGGCGATACCGTCGCAGATCGCCCTTGTTACCGAAGTTCCCAAGACCAGCGTCGGCAAGCTGGATAAGAAACGCATTCGCCTGGATATCGTCCAGTGGCAGACTGCGGGCAGCCCGTTTCTGTCGACTGTCTAAGGTGTTGTGCTGCGGGTGAGGCGCAAGCCTCGCCTCTTTGCATGCTTGCCTTGCAGTACCGCTAAAGCCGGATGATTAGAGCCTTTCAGCTGATTCCGTAGGGTTTTTCTGGAGTGTTTGGCGAAACTCTCTGGGCTGTTCGATTCGCGCCAAGTCAGGTCGTTTTTGGTGACTGGTCAGTCAAACAAGCGTTTGGCTTGCTAATTGCTCATTCCAAGCCATTCTTGGCTCTGCCGGCTGTGCCAAACACGCCGAAACCTGCGAGCCAGAGTGCCTGGGGGCTGCAAATCACACTTTAGAGGGATCAAGCAGAAGTACCCGCTGGCTATAGTCCGCACCATCCATAACAAAAAACACATGGAGTAGCGTCGATGACAAAAACAAAACAAACTTGGCGCCTGGCAAAATTGCCACTGGCCGTCAGCCTCGCATCCACCCTCGCCGCACCTGCATTCGGCGTTACTTTCAATATCGGTGAAATCGAAGGTCAGTTCGATTCGTCCTTGTCGGTTGGCGCGAGCTGGTCGGTACGTGGTGCGGATCCAGATCTAATCGGTTCCAACAACGGTGGTGACGGTTTATCTCAGACCACTGACGATTCGCGTCAGAATTTCAAACGCGGCGAAACCTTTTCAAAAATCTTCAAGGGTATTCATGATCTTGAGTTGAAATATGGTGATACCGGCGTATTTGTTCGTGGTAAATACTGGTATGACTTTGAACTGAAAGACGAAAGCCGTCTGTTCAAAGATATTAGCGACAGTAACCGTAAAGAAGGCGCTCAGGCATCGGGTGCACAAATTCTCGATGCTTTTGTTTATCACAACTATGCAATAGCGGATCAGCCCGGTTCGGTCCGTTTGGGCAAGCAAGTAGTTAGTTGGGGTGAAAGTACTTTTATCCAGAACAGTATTAACTCAATCAACCCCGTGGATGCTTCTGCATTCCGTCGTCCGGGCGCAGAGATCAAAGAAGGCCTGATCCCGGTCAATATGTTTTATGTCTCCCAGAGCCTGACCGAAAATCTCTCCATGGAGGCTTTTTATCAGCTCGAGTGGGACCAGACTGTAGTCGACAACTGCGGTACATTTTTTGCTCAGCCAGACATCATTGCTGATGGCTGTACCGATAATTTGCGGGTTCTGAGCAACAATCCAGCTGCAGGCGCAGGTACAAATGCTGCTCTTGTCGGCTTATTTGGTCGACCAGACTTAGTGATTGATCAGAACAACGAAGGCGTATTGGTTGCTCGCTCTGGCGATCGTGATGCTCGTGATAGCGGGCAGTTTGGTACGGCTTTCCGTTATTTTTCACCTGAGCTAGATACTGAGTTCGGTGCTTATTTCATGAACTATCATAGCCGTACGCCAGCGTTTAGCGCTGCTGGTCCTGCTGCTGATGTTTATGCTGTTGCTGGTCTTTTAGGTGCCGCTGCGCCGCTGGTTGTTGCAGGAAACTCGAATTATTTCCTCGAGTATCCTGAAGATATACAGCTCTATGGTCTGAGCTTCTCGACAACATTACCTACCGGTACTTCTTGGGCTGGTGAGCTTAGCTACCGTCCGAATGCGCCAGTTCTGCTTAACACCACTGATATCCTGTTTGCTGGTGTGAACCCACTGGGGGGCTTGTTTGGTAACGCTTCGCTGATTGATGGTCAACCTGGCCAGGAAGTGAACGGCTACAAGCGTAAGGAGATTACTCAGTTTCAGACCACTTTTACCCACTTCTTTGATCAGGTAATGGGTGCTAGCCGTCTTACCTTGGTCGGCGAGGTCGGTATTGTTCATGTGGGGGGCTTAGAGAGCTCTAGTGACACTCGTTACGGTCGCGATCCGATCTATGGCCCAGGCCCATTGCCGGATACTCAGGTTGGCCCAGCTACTTTTATCAATACGTGTAACGCGCTCAATGGCAGCACACTTGGTACAGCTAGTCGCGAGAACCAATCTAAGTACTGCGAAGACGACGGTTTTGTTACCAGCACTTCCTGGGGCTATCGCGCTCGCGCCATCTGGGATTATCCGGATGTATTTGCCGGTGTGAACCTGAAACCAAGCGTTTCTTGGTCGCATGACGTTGATGGCTATGGTCCTAACGGTTTGTTTGGTGAAGGCAACAAGGCTATTAGCCTGGGCCTGGATGCTGAGTATCAGAACACCTACACCGCCAGCCTGGCCTACACCGACTTCTTCGGTGGCAAATACAACACTTCAATTGACCGCGACTTCGTTGCGCTCAGCTTTGGCGTGAACTTCTAAGCGGACGAGATTTTGAGGACGACTATGACTATGAAAACAACAAAAAGTCTGCTGCAAACCGGCGCCCTGGCACTCTCGCTGCTGGCCAGCGGTGTGATGGCGGCGGTATCGCCGGATGAAGCTGCCAAACTGGGTACTACGCTGACGCCAGTCGGTGCGGAAATGGCTGGTAATGCGGATGGTTCGATCCCAGCCTGGACTGGCGGTCTGCCAGCTAGTGCTGGTACTGCCGATGGCGCGGGCTTCCTCTCGGACCCGTTCCCGAGTGAGCAGCCGCTGTTCACCATCACTGCGCAAAACGTCGATCAGTACAAAGACAAGCTGACCCCTGGCCAGCTGGCGATGTTCAAGCGTTATCCGGAAAGCTACAAAATGCCGGTGTTCGCGACCCATCGTACTGCTACCATGCCTGACTTTATCCTGGCGGCTGCGAAGAACAACGCAGTCAACACCAAGATGGTCGAGGGCGGTAACGGTCTGGAGAACTTCGAGCAGGCTAACCCCTTCCCGATTCCCAAGGACGGTCTGGAAGCCATCTGGAACCACATCACCCGCTACCGTGGTGGCAGCGTGAAGCGTCTGGTAACCCAGGCTACTCCGCAGCCTAACGGCTCCTACAGCCTGGTGTACTTCCAGGATGAGTTCACCTTCCGTGGTGCGCTGAAGGATGCCGATACCAGCAAGCCAAGCAACGTGCTGTTCTACTTCAAACAACGGGTAACTGCTCCGTCGCGTCTGGCCGGTAACGTGCTGCTGGTACACGAAACCCTCAACCAGGTGAAAGAGCCGCGTCTGGCGTGGCTGTACAACGCCGGTCAGCGTCGTGTGCGTCGTGCACCGCAGGTGTCCTATGACGGTCCAGGTACCGCTGCTGACGGTCTGCGTACTTCCGACAACTTCGACATGTACAACGGTGCACCTGACCGTTACGAGTGGAAGCTCAACGGTAAGAAGGAAATCTACATTCCTTACAACAGCTACCGTCTGGACTCGCCGAAGCTGAAGTATGACCAGATCATCAAGGCTGGCCATATCAATCAGGACCTGACCCGTTACGAGCTGCACCGCGTATGGAATGTGACTGCAACCCTGAAATCGGGCGAGCGTCATATCTATGCCAAGCGTGACTTCTACCTCGACGAAGATACCTGGCAAGCTGCTGCCATCGACCACTACGACGGTCGCGGTACTCTGTGGCGTGTGGCTGAAGCCCATGCTCAGTACTACTACGACAAGCAAGTGCCGTGGTACAGCGTAGAGACTCTGTATGACCTGCTGTCCGGTCGTTACCTGGCTCTGGGTATGAAGAACGAAGAGAAAAGTGCTTACGAGTTCGACTACCCTGCGAAGGAAAGCGATTACACCCCAGCGGCCCTGCGCCAGGCTGGCGTACGCTAAACCTGAGTAATGCTGCATAAAGAACCGGCCCGCAAGGGCCGGTTTTTTATGGTCGTCCATCCATGGCGGCCGCCCCTCGGGCTGTCGTTGCGCGACGTTAAAAATGGCTCGCGGCCATTTTTTATACTTGCGTAAAGCCAGGGAGTATGTGGCCGATGGATGAACAATCATTACCGTTTGCTACCTGATGGCCACAAGGGCTTCAAATGCGCACATCAAGAGGCTAGTCTGCGGGGCATTGGTAGTGCCTCTGCCTGACTACTACAAGAAACTGGTTGATGACTGATTTGTCCCGAACTCCTGGCTTGGTTGCCGCGCCCAATGTGCTGGGCGGGCATTTCTATCGACCACCGTTACCCGCCAGTTACGTAGCGCGACCTGGGTTGTGTGAGCGGTTGCTGGGTGGCTTAGCGGGGCGCCTGCTGCTGGTCAGTGCACCAGCGGGCTTTGGTAAAAGCTCATTGGCCATCGAGTTCTGCGAGCATCTGCCCGAACAGTGGCAAAGCCTGTGGCTGGGCTTGAGTGCGCGCGACAGTGATCCGGGGCGCTTTCTTGAGCGCTTGCTTTGCGGTTTGCAGCAGTTTTTCCCAGGCGTTGGGCAGGAGGCGCTGGGGTTGCTGCGTCTGCGTCAGCGGCATCAGCCGTTTGCCTTTGAAGAGTGGCTCGACGGCCTGCTCGATGAGTTGGCGCTGCGCCTCGATCCTCAGCAGCCACTGTTGCTGGTGCTGGATGATTACCACCTGGCCCAGGGCGCGGTGCTCGACCGCTGCCTGCAGTTCTTTTTAAGCCACTTGCCGCCCGGTTTAGTGATGCTGGTGACCAGTCGCCAGCGCCCGGACTGGCATCTAGCGCGTCTGCGTCTGTCGCGCCAGTTGCTGGAGCTGCATGAGCAAGATTTGCGCCTGACCGATACGGAAGGCACTGAGTTGCTTGCGCTACAAGGCGCTGTGCTGTCGGACGATGCGCTGGCTGTTCTATTGCAGCGCAGCGAGGGTTGGGTGGCGGGGCTGCGGCTGTGGTCGCTTGCCGCCAGTGAGGTGCAGGAGTCTTCGGCTCTACCGACGCTGGCGCAAGGTGCTGATGGGCTGATTCATGATTACTTGCTGGAAGAAGTGATCGAGCGACAGCCCTCCGAGGTACAGGCCTTTCTCTACGATACAGCCGGTCAGGAGCGCTTCTGCGCCGAGCTGTGCGATGCCCTGCGCGATGCCCATGACAGCGCCGCGATTCTCCGTCACCTGCAGGCGCATCAGGTGTTTCTGGTGCCGCTGGACGAACAGGGCAAATGGTTTCGTTATCACCATCTGTTTTCCGACTTGCTGCGCAGTCGTCCGCAGCCAACCCCAGGCCTGCATTTGCGCGCATGCCGCTGGTTTAGCGCTGAAGGACTGCTGGATGAGGCCATCGAGCAGGCGTTACGTGCCGGTCAGCCTGATGTGGCGGCCAATCTGGTGCAGAACCTCTCCGAAGAACAATTGTTGGCCGAGCAGAACGTGGCCACCTTGCTGCGTTGGAAGATGGACTTGCCGGACAGTCTGCTGACCAGTACGCCTCGCCTGATTCTGTTGTATGGCTGGGCACTGGCCTTAGCCTGTCAGCTGGATGCCGCCGAAGAGCTTCTCGCCCAGCTCGGGCGCTTTTTGCCGGCGCGTCAGCGCTGCGAGCAGGAAGGCTTGCTCGCCCAGTGGCTGGCCCTGAGCGGCGTAATTGCACGGGGGCGCGGTGACAGTGCCAAGGCCCAGGCCTATTGCAGCGAGGCACTAAGCTGTTTGCCGCTGGACCGTTACGGGCAGCGTTTGATGTGTCTCTCCAGTTTGGCCAACCTGGCGATTGTGCACGGTGATCTATGGCGCGCGAGGGGGCTGAATCGCGAGGCTCTGGAGTTGGCGCAGCGTGTCGGTAATCCGCTGTTCGAGGCTCTAGCGCATTACGACCGCGCGCGGGTATTGCAGGCCCGTGGTGAAGTGCTGCGCGCGCTGGATGAAGTGCGTCAGGGTCAGCAGCGTCTGGCCAGTCTGCCGGCGCAACGGCAGTACGCCGCGCGCGGGCGGCTGACTCTGTATGAAGGCTATCTGCTGAGTTTGCGTTTGCAACCACAGCAGGCGCGTCAGCGATTGTTGGCCGGGATTGCCGAAGCGCGCAGTTGCCGCGATATCAGTGTGTTGATCGGTTATTGCGTGCTGGCCAGTATGGAAGGGCGCAGCGGCAACCTTCCCGAGGCCTTTGCCCAGCTCGCCGAGGCCGAACGGCTGATGCATATCTGGGATATTCCGCCGATCTACTACCTGGCTATGATCACCCTGACCAAATGTGAGCTGTGGCTGCGTCAGGGACAGACTGAACTGGCGGGCGTCTGGCTGAGCCGTTTGCTGGATGCCTATGGCGGCGAGCAGGCCGCTGCGGCCCCCGAATTCCATCCGCAATTGCCGCTGCATATTCAGCTGCACCTGGCCACCTACGAGCGTTTGCAGGGCGAGGATGAGCAAGCCGAGCGGCGTTTGCGCGGGCTGAGTCAACTGGCGCAGAACGCCGGCGGGCAGTTGCTGGGGGCGATTGCGCAGATGCAGCTGACGGCCCTGCTGCGTGACGGTGGGCGCGAGCGTGATGCGCAGCAGCAATTGCGCAGCGCGTTGCAGGCGGCGGCCGGTGGCGGTTTATTACCCTTTCATGGCCTGCTGGTACGACAGCCCGAATGGTTGCGTGAGCAGTTGCTGACGCATGAGGTTAGCCCCTTGGTTGAGGCCCTGTTGCAGCACCTGCCGCAGTCAGTGCAGGCATTCAGCCAGGATGACTATGCAGGAGTGGTCGACGCCCTCAGTTCGCGCGAGCTGTCGGTGCTGCGGCTGATCGCCCAAGGCTGCTCCAACCAGGAGATCAGCGACAGCTTGTTTATCTCATTGCACACCGTTAAGACTCACGCCCGGCATATCAATAGCAAGCTGGGCGTCGAACGGCGCACTCAGGCCGTGGCACGGGCCAAAAGCCTCGGTCTACTGCGCTGACTCTTCTGGTACCGACAGGTCGAGGCTGCGCGTAGGCGCCTTGCGCGGTCGCGCCGCGGCCGCCGCCAGTTTGGCCTGCACATCCTGCTGGATGCTCAGCAGCACCGGCTGTAGCTCACGCATGTTTTGCTGTACTTCTGCATAGGCGTGCTGCTGCGCCAGTTGCTCGACGCGCTGCAGCAAGGTTTCGCGCACATCTGCGCTTAAATGGATAAACAGCTCGGGCAGCTGCTTGCTTAGCTCGGCGCTGTAGAGCACCAGCTCGTCACGGCCGAATTGTTTGGTCAGGCCGAGGTAGTCGAAGGCACTGGAAGTGAGCATGGCCGCTGCTGCTTTGGTTTCATGCAGGCCTTGCAGTCGCACCGGATTGCTTTGCTCGCTTTCCGAGAGGGTCATCCAGAATTCGGTGGTCAAGGTGAACAGCACCGCCTGCTGGCGCAGTGAATAACTCATCAGCCCCAGCGCCTCGGCGGCATAGGGCTGTTGCACGGCACGAAAATCAAAATACAGACGCATCAGTTCCTTGAGGCGAAACAACGCTTCGCGGGCTTCGTTCTGCCGCAGCTCCAGGGGCGCGTAGATATTCAGCTGCGGGCGGAAGTTCTCCTCACTAACCATGCGCTCATAGATCGGCCCGGTGAACTCGCCGCTGCGTCGGGGCAGGGCGTTGAGCTGGGTGCTGTCGACCTTGTTAAGTGCCTCTAGCAGTTGCTGATAGTCAGCGCTGTTCCAGGTTTTGTGGATGTCCGGAATCTTCTGCCCGAGATAGAACAGCTCGGCGGCCTGCACGGGTGACAGCAGAACCAGCAAAAGGATGGCCAGCGGTAGGCAAAGGCGGCGTGTTAGCGTGTTCAGCACAACAATAATCCTGCGGCGGTGGCGTGGCTCAGCGTAACCAGCTTGGCGGCTCGCGTCACCCGCGCCTTGGTTGGGAAAAGTGCAATGCAGCAAACCTTGGCAGAACTCGGTGCTGTGCGTGCGGTGTTTGAAGACCTCGGCGGCTACGGCGCGGTGGCCCAGCAGCAGGAGCAGGACGGTGACGGGCCGCTTATCGGCCATCTGCAGCGTACCAATATTCAACTGGCCGCGATTCCGGTATTTGCTCGTAAGGGCCTTGCCGAAACTACGGTGAATGATTTGCTGGCGGCGGCCAATGTGTCGCGTCGCACCTTCTACAAATACTTCGAAAACAAAATGCAGGTGCTCGAAGGTATCTATCAGACGGCTGTCTCCTTGATGCTGCTGCGCTTCAGTGAAATGCAGACTCTCGCCGGCAGCCCGCAGGCCTGGTTGCAAGGTATGGTCGGGCGTTACTTCGACTATCACCTGGCTGTCGGCCCGATCATTCGTCTGATGCAGGAAGAAGCCCTGCGCACCGACTCCCCGCTGGCCGCGCACCGGCAGCGGGCTCATACCGAGATGGCGCGATTGCTTGCCGATCGTCTGCATGGTGCGACCCATACGACCGACCCTCTGACCTATCGAGCGCTGATCTGGGCCATGGAAGCGGCCTCCTTGGACCTGCTCGGTCGCGCAGCCAGCCGCGAGGAAATCGAACAGGCCAAGCGTGTGCTCAGCGAACTGCTGATCGCCTCGTTGTGCCCGGCCTCCAGCTCAACCTAGGTTAGGCGTCAGGTTGAAGTGGGCGTGATCTGATAGGGCGGATACGTCTTCCCCATAACAACAATCTAGAGGTGCCTGCATGTCTGCTTCCAGTCTTCCGCTGATGCCCCCGCTGGCGCACGGTTTTGCCCGCCTGGGTTTCGGTGCCTTGCCGCTGGAGCGTCTCAAGGCGCGCTATGGCAATGCCACCAAGGGCTCGCGCTACGTCGAACTCGACGGCTTCAACCTGCATTACCGGGATGAGGGCAGTCGCGACAAACCAGTGCTGGTGCTGATTCACGGTGTGGTGGCCTCGCTGCACACCTGGGACGACTGGCTTCCGGCTTTTGCTGCCGATTACCGGGTGATCCGTTTCGATGTGCCAGGTTTTGGCCTTACCGGCCCGGCTCGCGATGGCGTGTATTCCGCCGAGCGAATGATCAAGGTGTTTGGCCTGCTGCTCGACTATCTAGGCGTGAACAAAGCGTCGATTGTCGGCAACTCCCTGGGCGGTTATATCGCCTGGAACTTCGCCTTGGCGCAGCCGCAGCGAGTGGAGAAACTGGTGCTGATCGACCCTGCCGGTTATCACATGCACAAGGTGCCGTGGATGATTGCCGCCGCCGCGTTGCCCGGTGCCACCGTGGCCATGCCGCTGTGGATGCCGCGTGCGCTGATCGCCCAGGGCATCAAGGAAGTCTACGGTGAGCCGGCGCGCATCAAGCCGGGTGTGGTGGATCGCTACAACGACCTGACGCGGCGGCCGGGTAATCGCCGGGCGATGATGGATATCTTCCGCGTGCTGCTCAAGGTCAATAAAGAAGAGCTATACGGTACTGCGGCTCGGGTCGCACAGATTCAGGCGCCCACTCTGCTGTTGTGGGGCGAGCGTGATCGCTGGATTTCCCCTAAGCATGTACCGCTGTGGCAGCGTGATCTTCCGGGTATCCAGGTAAAAACCTACCCAGGCGTCGGGCACATCCCTATGGAAGAAATCCCGCAGCAAAGTGCTGCCGATGCGTTGCGTTTTCTGCAGGGCTGAAAGAGTCCGATAGCGGCGTTAGCAGTCGTCGCTATCGGTTAAGTAGATGTGCATAAAAAAGGGAGCCGATGGCTCCCTTGTCGTTTCGGCTCATCGCCAGGCTTAAGCAGCCTGGCTTTGCGCAGGCAGATCGAACTCGCTGCGGGTCTGGTAGAGCAGCTCCAGGTTGTTGTGCTCCCAGGGGTGGAAGTTGGACTTGAAGAAGTCGCGGTAGGTGCCGATCAGCGGACGGAACACGCCTTCTTTGCCCCACATCCACTGGATGCCATCACGCCACACGCGCCAGTTCCACAGCAGGCCATCCTGCTTGAGCATATGCGCCAGGCCGCGAGTGGTATCGAGCACAAATAAGAAGCTGGCCATGATCATCGCTCTGCGTAGCAGTTTGCGGCTGCCACATACCTGGTTGTACACGTCGAAGGCCACCGCCTTGTGCTCGGTTTCCTCCAGCGCGTGCCAGCGCCACAGGCGCACCATGGTTGGGTGAGCGCCTGCCAGGTATTTCGGGTTCTTGAGCAGGCCGTCGGCCATGATCGCCGTAATGTGCTCCAGCGCAGCAGTTGCAGCCAGTTGCCGTTGTGGTGAGAGTTTCTTCTGGGCGAAGCGGATGCGTGCGCGTGCGCGCTTTTCAATGCGGGTGATGTTGTACCCCAGGTCGCGCAGGCGGTTGCTGTATTCCAAGTGTTCGCGGCTGTGGTGGCCTTCCTGGCCGATAAAACCACGAATCTGCTCTTTCAACACCGGGTCGTCGATCTGGTCGCGGAAGTGCCGCACCGAATCGATAAAGAAGCGCTCGCCATCGGGGAACAGCACCGACATGGCATCGAATAGATGACTTTTGAAGGCATCACCGCTGTGCCAATGGCGCGGCAGAGGATTGGGAAAGTCGAAATCCATATGCCGTGGACGAATCTGCAAACCTTCCGGAGTAGTGCTGACCATGCTGATTCCCTGAGTCTGTGATTGAAGCGAAGCGTGGTCTCACTATGGATTCGCCAAACACTTCGGCAAAGGTTCACAACAGCCAATATTAAGGTCATATACGGCCAATATTGCACGAGTGTACCAATTTTAATGGCTTGTCAGCTTAGTTGGTTGGGTTATCAAACGCTCGTGCTTGAGCACTTGTTTGTGCGTGGAAGACGCCCTCGCCATGCATGCGCCCAACCTTCGGTTGTGGTGATCGGCCGCTCAAGTCCTGAGTATGGTGAAAACCCTCGCACAAGCTGCACAGGCTGATTGACCTGGCCGTGGTGCAGGGATGCCCTTGTCGGGTTTTGTCGAACAAGGTTATCGTCGCAGTCAGTGGTCATATCTGGCCAGATAATAAGAAGCCCATGAAGCCATCATTGAGTTTTTCCGCTGAGCTGGTTCCCGTTGCTTATGCCGCTGCCTTACTTGATCTGGTCGAGGAGTTGGGCGTGCCGCGCGCGCAGCTGTTTGCCGAGGCACGGGTGCGCCCCGAAGTGCTGGGTAATCCGCAGGGACGGTTGTCCTTTATTGATTTCACTCAACTTTCCAGCAGCGCTTTGCGTCTGTGCGATGAGCCTGCTCTGGGTTTGCTGCTTGGGCAGCGGCTGAATGTTTCGACCCACGGCATCCTCGGCTATGCGGTGTTGTCCAGTGCCAACCTGGGTAAGGCTATCCAGTTCGCCCTCAAGTACTACCGGATCTTGGGTCTTACCTACGAGCTGGAAATGGTCGAGTTGGGTACGCGGATTGAACTGCGCGCCAGTGAAACCATGCCGCTGGGTCCGCTAAGTCGTTTCGCCGCCGAAGGTTTACTGACCAGTTGCTTCACTATTGTGCGATTTCTGGTGGGCGAGCGTTTAGAGGACGTAGACGTGGGCTTTGCCCATGCCGCGCCGCACTACGCTGAGCGTTACGAGCGGCTGTTTGGTGTGCCAGTGGTATTTGATCAGCCTTATCACCGCCTGAGCATGCCAATCACCTATCTCGACCGGCCAATGGCCCTGGCCAACCCGGCTACGGTGCAGATGTGCGAGCAACAATGTGAAGCCCTATTGGTGAGTCTGGATGTGCAGGACGGTCTGTTGACCCGTGTACGCCGTTTACTGCTGACCCGCCCTGGCGACTTCCCCAGCCTTGCCAGCGCAGCCGAGGCGCTGCACACCAGTGGCCGCAGTCTGCGTCGGCACCTGTCGACCATGGGCACCAGCTACCAGCAAGTGCTCGATGAAGTGCGTAAAAGCCTGGCCTTGCAGTACCTCACCACCACCCACCTGCCGCTGTATGAAATCGCCTACCTG
>C687J35021_10002915_pt1 | contig 11975 bp, 25 predicted proteins | sample RifCSPhighO2_12_FD_35021 | JGI IMG/M metagenome (IMG submission 35021)
CGTGCATGGGGTCGTATTTCCGATGGCGGTTCAAGATTCGAAGAGAGAATCAACAGAATAACCCGCATCATGAACGAGGTATCCGCGTCGGGAAGTCCAAAAACCGTAACGCCCGGCACGGACCGTGCGAAGTTACTGCGGTAAAGAAATAGTAACGAAACAAATATCTGGGTTCAATTCCCATATATTTGCATCATGAGCAGTATAAAAATAATAATAGACAACGGTGTTGATACTCCAGAAATAAAAGAAATGACCTTTTCTGAGTTACATTTTTTAAATCACTATAAAAAATACAATGCATTTCATAAAGATAATACCAAATATGGAGTTTACTGTCAAAAATGTCATAGTTTCTATGACGAATCTTATAAAATTGATGAGAATAGATTCTGTCCAAAATGCGGTACTAAATTATTTTTAGTTATAACACCGGAGAATTGGTCTTAACAATGTCAGTTTCTATAGAACAACACAAAGAAATGGTTGAGAAGGGAATTTCTATTCGTAAAGATGGTAAATTCGGATTTAAGAAAAAGTGTGGAAATGTAATTTGTTCCAAATTTGTCGAGGCGTGTTACTGTACGGATTCTCTAGAAGAGGCACTTAAAGAAGTTGAAAAACGAAGTGAAAGATATCATACTTTAGATTGTGCTTTAGAACATGATGAACATTTCAGTAAACATATTTGGGAACTTATTTCCGAATATAATTCTAATAAATTTTATACTTCCCTACAAAAGCGTCTACAAACAATTGTATTAGATACTTTAAATATAAAGATAAAAGATGTTGTTTCTAACGGAGAAAAGGAATTGCCTAACGGTAAGTGGATGTTGGTTGTAAAGAATAAAGATTATGTTTTGTATAGTCTATTGAAGGATGAATTGCAAGATGAAATTGATAATTGGGACCACGAACCAGAAGATACTGAATGTTCGTGTGAATTATGAAAGAAGTTCTAGATGTCAATTGTCCAGTATGTGATGTCGCAATAGGCTCTTACTGTGGAGAAACACTAAGTCAATTCGTTGAGGCTAAGGATTTAGATTATAGCAATAATGATTTACTATTATACAAAGGTGGTCCATGGAATCACAAAGCGAGAATCGATTCTCCGGAGAGAGAAATTATGAGCAGATTTACATATGTTTGTGATAAACATTACGAATCTCTTCTAGATATCTATACTGAAAATACAGGTACATGGCACAAAATAACGTTCGCCATATATTCACAGAAAATAAAATGTAGAATGTGTATAAATAATAGGGCAGATAATGCAACGTGGGTTTATTTATTTAAATCAGAATCAAAATCAAATATCGAAAGTGATATACAAGTGTTAAGAACTATTAATGAATCAAATGATAGATATATCGAGGTTGATTAGATTTTGATTAGGTTAGGATACCCATCTAATTCTAATATAATTGAACGTTTTATATTGAATATAAAATGCCTCAAATATGGCGGCGTTGGAGCATTACACTCCAACACATTATGTAATAAAGACGAAGATTGTATTTATCTTGTAAGTACTAGATATGATGAATACTCTGTTATTGATACATTAGTACACGAATCGGTACATCATGCAATAAATATCTCAAAAGTTCCAGAGGTAAGTATGGGTCCAATTAATGCACATGCATTATGGGACGGTATTGAATATGCATGGACCTCTAAAGAAACCAAAGTAATAATGCCATTATGCTGGTATATACACAAGACTAACTCTCATGTTGTTCATTTTTCGATTAGTTCATCATGGTCTGGAATATGTAATTTCTGTTGGAAATTCATGACAAAACGCATGAAATTTAGAGCAGTTGAAAAATGGACGATGTATTGTTCTTTACAATCTAAAGATAATAACGGAATGAAATGGGATGAGGTAGAGAGACGTTTGAAAAATGCAATAAATCGAGAGTATGGAGTCCTAGTAGACTGCAAATGTAAAAAATCCGACATCAAATCGGTCTACAAAAGAAGGAACAATACCTATTGGTTATGTGGAAATTGTTTTGATGCAACACCGCCACCAAAAGATTACATCCCTCCGCCGGATGAATCAGATTATGAATCAATTGGATGGAACTACTGAGGACTATATTTAAATAATAGAACATATTTTGAAGTATAGAGGAAACAAAATACATTGAAAAAAATAACAGAAAATCAAATGCGAGTATTGATAATGTTTGCTGGCGCAATTACATCATTAGTATTTTATGAATTATACAAATTAGAATTTGTTGAAGAAAAATGAACGATAAAATTATTGCCAAATGTGATAGAACTGCGGAAACAGAAGGTGGGTATTACAAAGGAATTAATTGTGATATTTTTGTAGAGGGTCCAACAAAAGGCGGCAGATTCACTAAGAAAGTTTCGAGCAATATTGATATTATTATAAAAAAGAAATAATCAAACGTGAAGTTTTATTTTACAGTACTTCGCAGACGAATTTCGCGATGATAATTTCGAGCCAATGTTTCCACCATCGCTATGTAAACTCTTTATAAAGTCATCAATAATTTTAATATTATCATCAGTAGGTTCCATACATACTAATGTTTTCATTGGAACACTAATTATACAAGAGTATCTATGGTTATTCAATTCGGCTCGTTTTAAATCATTCAAACTGGGCAATTGCTCTATGGTATTACCAGTCTGTACTTCAACATTATATTCACCAGCTCTTTCAGATGTGACTTCAGTATGAGTGTGTACATAAGTTAGTGGATATAGACAATATTTTTTAAATTTCATTTTTTCAGAAGTACCTGTGTGTATAGGACCGCTTCGCATGTCTTTGCAAATTTCAAATCCTGATTCAATTCCTTGATTTTTCGATATTTTATATATTTCTTTGATTTTTCTTTTATGACGCTTGAGTATTTTTTGACATATATTTATATACAATTCACACCTCGTAACATTTTAAAACTGAAAATCTATTGTTTTTGGTAATAACTTTACCGATTCTACAATTCAGTGGGTTATCAAATATAACTTCTTTCATATTTTTGAATTTAGTTCGTTGATGACTCGCTATTTCTCTAAAGTTCATTTTTATTGATTTTAATTTATATTTTGTTGGAAATTCTAATATATCAGTATATATTGAACCAGTTTTGTGTATTTTCCCACTTTTAATTGCATGAATTTCACATTTATAATTTCCATATTTGCTCGGTTTACATTTTACAGATGTTACGTTTTTAAATCTACGTAAACCGAATCTGGGATCCCACGGCATTATATCTCACATCCTCTATTCATGTTGTGACAATACAAATCAGTTTCTGCTCTAGCGCCATACAATCGTCTCATTATACAACATCCATCGCCATTATAATGAGCGTGAACTGGTTGTCGTCCCGCGGGCCCGCTTGTACTGAGTTCTTTCCAATTTTTACTCATCATTATGTTATCAAAAACTGCGGATGCATCTGGTTCTAAAATGAAAACGCCGTGTTTTGGATTTATTTGTCGAATCTTGCCACGTACTTTCTCATACCCTTCTTTTGCTTTTATCGTACAGATATCTCCCTTTTCACAAGGTAATCTTTGTACCGGAAATGATTTTCGATGACTAATTCCAAATAGTTCTTCAGTTAATGATTGTATTGCTTCTTCTTGAATTATAGTTCTATTACTGGACCTAGTTGGTTCGCATATTACTTCTGAGACATTTTTGAATATTTTGATTATTCGGGCCGTCATTTTCTTCCTACATAATCCATCGTATTAGTTATCTACAATAGGTATCGGAATATTCTGATGTTGTTATTAAAAGTCATCCAATATTATATGATTCTTTGTTAATTCATTTATTGTTAAATTTATTCCAAGTAAACAAGATTTTTTGTATAACGAACGCATAGCCCTGCCTTGTTCCGTTTGTGATTTTTTAGAATATGTATTACAAAAAATTATTCCCGAATGTAAAACACGAGATATTTCATCTGTAGTTATTTTCTCATCGTGTATAGTATTTATTGCATTAAACATTGACTTTACTGATTCTTTACAAATTCTTGTATGTAATGAAGGTGCATCGGAACAATTATCCCATGCTTTTAGAAATATAGTTTTTAATTTATCTTTATTATAAGCCATGGAATCCTCTTAGCGCAAAGGCAATTTCGTCGCGTATGGAAATTAATTCATCTTTTGCTTCTTCTAATTCAGTATTTTTTATATGTTGATTTATTTTTTCTACTTTATTTTTTATTTTTAGCGTATCTATATTCATATTACATTTTGATTTCAGTTCTTCTACTTCATGACGTATCATTGCTGTACCGAAAGTTATAGACATATTTACAGCGTTTTCCAAGTCTTCAGCGAGTTCTGCTTCTAATGTACCCTTTTTTAAATTTAATTTTGTGTAATTATGCATTCCTACTTCTACAAGATTAATACCATCTCTAAGATTCCAACCTGCTAAAGCGCAAGTTTTTTCATTCATCAAAGTTTAAATGTACGAAGAACTATATAACAATTCAAAATGGATGAAGAATATTCTGGTATAACTAGAGTTGAATGTTTTGATATAGGGACCTCTTATAGTTGTGATTTATCGAGGCGCACTATAGGGTCAATTATTGAAGATGTGCCGGTTGTAAGTTTACAATTAAATAGTCCTCAGAACACTTATATTGGTCGCGGAATTCAAATATTTGGTAGTAAAAGTAGGTTTTCAATTTTATACAGAAACGCTACATGTAAATTGGAAAAATCTCGACTTACCTGTAAAGAAAGTGACGTAACGTAATATTTATATACTACTTCTAATCAGGTACTATTTGAAGATTTATGAATATTAATAATTCGAACAGTACCTGTGAAGAGTGTAGTGGTAAAATTTTAATTGATGAAAAGCGCGGCGAATCGGTTTGTCAATCATGTGGACTCGTCTCCGAAATTAACATGATCGATAATTCACAAGAATGGCGTGCCTTTGATATGGATCAACAAAATAGTCGTTCAAGAGTTGGACCTCCTTCTAATGTAATGGTTCATGATAAAGGATTACCAACTGATATTTCATGGCAAAACAGAGATAGTTCTGGTAAAAGAATTGTAAATCCAGCACAAATATATAGAATGCGGAAATGGCAGAAAAGAATTCGCGCAAATAATGCAACTGAGAGAAATTTAGCATATGCATTAACAGAATTACACAGATTGGCATCCAGATTAGAATTGTCAAAAAATGTTCAAGAAAATGCTGCATTAATTTATAGAAAGGCAGTAAAAGCGAATTTAATAAGGGGAAGAAGTATTGAAGGAGTTTCGGCGGCTTCTTTATACGCGGCTTGCAGACAATGTAATGTGCCTAGAACTCTAGATGAAATCGCCGAAGGAACTCATGTTAATCGTAAAGAAATCGGTAGAACTTTCAGATTTTTATCGAGAAGATTGTCATTGAAATTATCTCCCACGGACCCTATAGAATATGTTCCGAGATTTTGTTCGGAATTAAAACTTAGCATGGAAGTTCAACGAATTGCAATTGATATTCTTAAACAAGCTGTCGCTAAAGATTTAATTAGTGGAAGAGGACCAACTGGAATTGCTGCCGCGGCTATTTATATTGCTAGTATATTGGCGGGGGAAAGAAGGGTGCAAAAGGAAATAAGTGGAATTTCTGGTATAACGGAAGTCACTGTCAGGAACTGTGCAAGTCTGCTTGTCGATAATCTCAATTTAGACATAACCAAATAGAAACCTATTTATACCAATTATTTGTTTATCAACAGAATATAAAAACAGTACATCCGAAATGGATTGGAAGTGTAAAATTTGCGGGTATGAATGGAAATGCAGACTAAGTTCTATTATTAGAGGTAGTCAATGCCCGAAATGTGTACCATTACGATTCGATATGGAATACGTTAAGAATTTCATTTCTGACGCGCCTTTTGAATTATTATCGAAAGAATACATCAGTAGTCTACAAAAATGCAATGGAAATGTAAAGTGTGTAGTTACGAATGGAGTGCTACATTTGGCAGTATCTACGCTGGAAGTGGTTGTCATAAATGCAATGGCCACATGAAGTTAACCATAGACGAAGTAAAGAAAAGATTAGAAACTAGGTCAATAGAACCGGTTTCAAAAGAATATATCAATAATTCAACAAAAATGAGTTGGCGTTGTCTTAAGTGCAAGAATGAATGGACGAGCAAATATAATACAATTCAAAGCGGGCGCGACTGTACCAAATGTAAATACACAAAATAATTTTTTCAGTTTCAACTAATATATATATACTTATATAGTTTTTAACTATTGTAGGTGCTGAAACTACATGGCTAAGAAACGTGGATTAAGAAGGGGCGCGAAGTGTGTTCAACGCTATCGCGGCGGACGACATGGAAAACGATGCAAGCGGTACAGACTACCTGGTAAGCAGGGAAGAGTACGCCACCGAGGAAATGGTCGTCTCCGCCGAAACCGCCGAAGATAAACGAACAAACTAATACTACCGTTTGAAACGGTGGGTCTATAGCGCCTACCGTTGCATTTTTCGAATTATTTTTATATAATTTCTTTCATACTATACTAACTATGTGGTGGAAACAGCCAGTTCTCGATAAAGGATATATAGTCCTTGAAAATGCAATGGCGTGTGACGCGGATGTTTTGAATGCCGCCTGGGCAAGTACGGATAAATATAAAAACCCTGATGAAATCACAGAAGAAGAATATGAACGAATGTTGAACTTGCTTTTGCCCAAAGAGGGTCCGATTCATGCCGCGCCATTTAGACATACTGCATTTAGGTTTTATGTTAAATGTCCATTATATGTAACTTTTGAATGGTATAAACATGTGATCGGGATCAAGTATTCAGAACCGTTTGAAAGTCAAGGTAATGCATGGAGTCAGCAGAGTATTCGAGCATCTTTGGTTAAGAATCCAGAGTTTTATTATCCAGACCATTTAAGGAAAAATATCGGTAGGTCTACAGCATATACATTTGAAAGAATTGATAATGCAGAGATGGTAGACGAGTTCAATAAAGAACTAGAAGAAATGAACGAAAATAGCACCGAATTTTACAAAAAGTGGATAGAACGTGATATAACTCGCGAATTAGTTGGTCGTGCATTTAATCCGTTTCTTTACGTTAATTTTGTAACTACAACAAATGCTAATTCACTGATGAATTTTTGTGGTTTACGTAACGAGTCTCATGCACAATACGAAATCCGCGAGTATGCGAAGCATGCGGAGCGGGCTCTTAAAGAAGTAATACCGAGAACTTATAAAGTGTGGATGGCCCGTGGCAGACCGAGGATGTAATAAAATGTGTCCTTGTACTGGTCCTATTGATTGTCCGAAAATTCCGCACTCTCATATAAGATGTACCGAAGGACATAGTGCGGAACATCACGGACTTTTTGCGAGTGGATTATTATGATAATATCCGGAACTGGTCATCGTCTGAATAAATTAGGCGGTTATGATAAAATTACATTCGAACGACTTGTTGAATTGGCCCGAATTTCATTGAAGGAATTAAAACCAGATAAAACTATAAGTGGAATGGCATTAGGTTGGGACCAAGCACTTACTCAGGCGTCTGTTGATGAAAAAATACCATTCGTTGCTGCGGTTCCATTTAAAGGTCAGGAATCAATCTGGCCAAAAGAATCCCAAGGATACTATAAATCCCTACTTTCTGAGGCTTCAGAAGTTAAAATAGTTTCAGATGGTGGTTATTCTAACAAGAAAATGCAAATTAGGAATGAATGGATGGTGAACAATAGTGATTTGGTTTTGGCTCTTTGGAATGGAACATCGGGTGGAACTGATAATTGTATAAAGTACGCCGAGAAAAAAGATAAACCGATAAAGAATGTTTGGAATAAATGGTTGGAAATGAGGAGTATGTAATGTTTGTTGGTATTACATCTTACAAGATACATGAAGACGAAAAACTATTGAATTTAACAAAAAGATGTATAAATGTTACCAATAGACAGTCATCAATGACGTTAGTTGTTGATGATTCTTCGAAAATCCCGAATGATTTTTTTAAAAATGTACATATTGCTAATGTTTCATTTAAAAATGTAGCAAAATCATTAAATCTCATTCTTGAAATTGCCTTTGAGTGGATGGATTTAGATTCATGTGTAATAATTAATAATGATGTTATATTACAGCCTCTATGTTTGGAACGATTGAGTTCATACGTTAAAGAAAATCCTAGGTTATTGTTTATTAGCGCGAAGGAAGTTTGCGAACATAAAAATTTTCCGTTTAGTGCGTTTTACATGAAGAAAAGTCTCTATGAGCATATTGGTAAATTCGATGAGGGATTTTCTTTTAGTTATGTAGACACAGATTATGTACTTAGAATGAAAGAAAAACGTCCTAAAGGTGCAATTTTGTTCAATTGCGGCGAATTTCCTATTCATCATGAGACAAGTTCCACGACGAAACTAATTCAGAAGAATGGCGAATTAGATGAAAGAAACCGAAAAGACGATTTATATTTATTAGAAAAATGGGGATTGGAGCCAATAATTTCTGATGGAAATTTGCATAGAAAGGGATACTTTGTAGATAAATCTGGAAATGAATTTTCACTTAAATTCTAATTCGTGTGAATCATTATGTAGTTTTGCATTCCACGAACCTAATAGTGTAGTTTCGAATTCTTCTTTACAGTCTATACATTTCCATTTCTTGTCTTGCATGTATGATTATATTTCTCTCCATATTTAATGGGTTATTCTTTATAGACTCCGGAGGCTCCGCACCAATCCGGAAGGAAATTTTTAGAAATTCGGTCTTTTAATGCTAAAGTACGATGTTTTTTATTTATATTTTTGATGTTTCTTTTACATAACGGGCAAATTAACATGGGAAGTTGCGAGGTTCTATTGTTTTGCCAAGTATTTTTATTTTTGTTTTCTTTGTGACATTTTCAAATGATATATGATATGGAGTCCCTTGAAATGCATAGATTGGATAATTGAACTTAGTTTTTCCAATTATATGAGCATTTACATATTGATAAATTAATTCGTTATTATTGTAAGAAAACATAGTATTTACTTTTATATCGTTATCGGAATAAAATCCAGTTATTACAATGAATCTGGCATCGTCTATTCTTCCTGTAATAGATATATTATTTTCAACGTAGTAATCATTCGATAATTGTAAATCTTCCATAGATGTTTCTCTCGTAATAAGTTCATGTGAACGTAAACCTAATTCAATTTGTGCCGCTTTTAAAGCGAATTCTACGTCTGTCATGATCTACAAATTACTTTAGATTCTGGTTCAACAACTCGCCCTAATAGTTTCAACATAGATACGTTTTCATTCGTAGTATTTGGAAAATCATTCCAAACTCCTCCGATTTTTCTTACCTGTACTTTATCAGCAGAAGCAACTACAGAAGCACCACATAGCAATGTTTTATCTGAGTACTGTGTGAAATGTGTACCGAATGATTCAACTTCGTGCCAAACAGATTCGTGTGGATTTTCTTCAGTACCTATTACGATAGTCGGTTCGTTAGTATCATTGACTCGATTTCTTTGTAAAGCCTGCCTGTCTACGTGTATTAACATCAATTTTCACACCAAGTAGTTTACAGTAACTACATTACTTAAATGTTTCTATAAGTTATTCTTAGTTAATTATAAATACATGCGGTAATATACAGTAGCCACATGCCAGCAGAAGGATTCACAACAATAACTGTATCTAACAAAACGCATGAATTAATCGAACAAATGAGAAAGAAGTTAAATGATGAATTTCGAATAAAAGTTTGTGGATTGAAACCGTTAAATAACGCAGAAAGTGCTAATTATATTAGCATCGATGCAGTTATCGCAACAATAATGGAAAAATCACTCGGTAAAAACGAAACTTCAACAGAAATTATTTTGAAAGACGCGCTGCATAAAACAATATCATCTACAGGTATTCCATGTAGTTGCATAAATAAAGCATCCGATTTGGGCGCGGGCAAATGTAAGGAGTGTTTCCACCAACAAATGAGACATTTAGAATCGGGTGGTTGTTTATTCAGAACTAGAGTTAATAATAAATAGTATTTAACATATCTTATAATTATGTCTAAAAAAGACAATACATTATTGTACATAGCAGGTGCGATTATATTAGTACTCTTACTAAAACCTAAATCGAAGATAAATATCTATTGTCCAGATGGACAAATATTTTGTGCTACTGCACAGCAATGTTATCCAAGAGAGGGGTTTGAATACGCCTGCCCTGGATTTGCGAAACCGGGATGGTGAAATTATGGGAAATTGTTATCGTTACGATTCTAAAACAGCCGTTTATGATAATGACGTCGACAGGTTATCAACCTTACAAGAACGACCACCTCTACCATCTCATGTACGAAATATTATAAATGAGAGCTTTTCGAATCTTAAAAAGAAAAAATGCAAAATTCGATGGACTCCTCTTACAGATTATAAACCGGATTTTCAAAAGAAAATTAACATAAAAGGAAACCATATTCATACATTTCAAATCGAAGAATCGTGTGTCGATTTAGCGGACATTGAAGAGGATAGATTGGGAAAACTTGGAATAACATTTGATAGTGGCACTGGATTCGGATGGAGAGATTGGGAACTAGATTGTATTGTATTAAAAGATAAGTTAGAAAGAGAAGATATATTATTACGCGATTTAAATCGAAAAGTAACTAAGAAATTTTTAGGAAACAGAAAAAGACGATAATCGTAGGTTATATTAACCGGGTCTTTACAAAATAGTTTTGTGGAACATTCGGATTCTGAATGCAGAGAACTCGCTCTACAGAAACCAATCATATATGATTATTTGAAGCCACAATTAAATAGGGAGACGGGAGTTTATAAATTGATTCTTAGATGTGGTTGTATTAGAATGATGCGGGATTATCCGGGCGATAAAAAGTGCGATTTGTGTGGACATCTTGCGAAACAACATTTAAGAAGTACTAAAAATCCGCAATTATTTTGTATGGTGATAGTTCCCAAGGAAAATTCATATGTTAAAATAGAAAATGAAAAAGCAGCAAAGAGTCTTAAACTCGCGGAAGAAATACTCGCGGAAGAAATATTACATGAATAAAACTTCAGAGCGTATTTTCAATATTGAAGAACAGTCGTGGTGCACGGGGCGTAATTTTTTACGTTCAATTAGTACTTCTGAAGAGGGATATATCGTTCCTCTTGTAGTTTATGTATCGCCTTTCGATTCGAATATAGCACTTGAAGTGGAATATTTAAATGGGGTAGTAGAATATTTTGAGATTTGTAATGAGTTTACTTTTCTTGATGAACTATTAGAGAATTTACGTTTGTGGAAACATAATAAAATAGTTAAAATATCTTTTACATTACTTAATAGAAATGGATTTTCTAAGAACTTACCACCGATAAATATTGTTGTCAGATACAGAACAAACGAGATTCTAACAGTAGTGCCCGATGGGAAAGTAATTTACAGATAATAATATCGAAACATTATTAACATAGAAAGGCCAACATGTTTTGATATGACTCCTAGTAAATCAATACAAATACTAACCGATGCAAAACTATTAGTTGATTATTATTTGAGTACATATTGGAATAAATACAAGGAAAACGACAAAACTTATATTAAAAACAAAACAATAGAAAAACATATTGGAGAAACGCCAAAGTGTTCAATTGTTAAAATTCAAAATTACCTCGTACCTTCATGTCATAAAATTTTAATGGAAAAATTTAAAGTAGAGCGAATTTGGGCAGTTCATGATTTTATATCTGCTACATCTGAACCACAATATTCGGTTTTGGAAGTCGATGGTAAAGTAATTCAGTACTTGACAACTGGTATTATTGATACGTATTTTAACAAAATCCCCATTGTTATCGAAGTATGTATGGAAAATGATTATAGTACAAAATACTGTTTTT
>C687J35021_10002919_pt1 | contig 11962 bp, 8 predicted proteins | sample RifCSPhighO2_12_FD_35021 | JGI IMG/M metagenome (IMG submission 35021)
CTGTCCTATCGCAGCATGCCCGATTTCATCACCCCGGCCAGCTCGAACAAGGCGATCGATTTCTGGCTGGCGGCACGTCTGGTGGCCGCACTATGCCTGCTCGCCGTGGCTCTGCGCCCCTGGATGCCGCTGCGCCGCAGCCATAGCCGCTACCTGCTGCTGGCCGCGGCCTTGCTGGTCAGCGCGCTGTTTACCTACCTGCAACTGTGGCACCCGCACTGGTTCCCGCAGATGTTTATCGATGGCCAGGGCCTGACCCCGCTGAAGGTCCGCCTGGAGTGGCTGATCATTGCCCTGTTCGCCCTGGCGGCGCTGCTGTTCTGGCGTGACAGCCTGGCCCCGCAGCCTTACGATGCCGCCGGCCTGTTTCTCGCGGTGGCCCTTTCACTGCTGTCCGAGCTGTGCTTTACCGCCTACAGCAACGTCAACGACATCTACAGCCTGCTCGGCCATCTGTACAAGGTACTGTCCTACTGGTTTATCTACCGCGTGGTGTTCGTTTCCAGCGTGCATGAACCCTATCGCCGCCTGGCCGCCGAAATAGCCGAGCGCCAGGCCGCGGAGCAGAAGATCGAGGTGCTGGCCTTCTACGACAGCCTGACCGGCCTGCCCAATCTCGACCTGCTGCGCGACCGCACCGACCAGGCCCTGGTCGCCCAGCGCGGCAGCCCCGAATGTGTCGCCCTGATATTTATGGATGTCGACGGCTTCAAGACCCTCAACGACTCCCTCGGCCACTCCTATGGCGATGCCCTGCTGCGCGGCCTGGCCGAGCGCCTGCGGCCGCTGCTCAAGGCTGGCGACACCCTGTGCCGCTCCGGTGGCGACGAGTTCATCATGCTCCTGCGCGAACTGGAGCATGCCGACGATGCCGCCAACATGGCCCTGCAAATCATGCAGCAGGTGCGACAGCCCTTCAGCATCCTCGGCCGCAGCATCAGCACCTCGCTGTCCCTTGGCGTCGCCCTCGCCCCCCACGACGGCAACAGTTTCGAAAGCCTGCTGCGCAACGCCGAAACCGCCATGTACAAGGCCAAACAGGATGGTCGGCAGACATGGCGTTTCTTCGATGCGGCGATGAACGACGAAGCCCTGGAACACCTCACCCTGCTCAACGGCCTGCGCCAGGCCATCGACAACCATGAGTTGCTGCTGCACTACCAGCCGCAGATCGACCTGCGCAGCGGCACGCTGATCGGCGTCGAGGCCCTGGTGCGCTGGCAGCATCCGGAACTGGGCCTGCTGCCGCCGGGGCGCTTTATCGCCGCCGCCGAAGAGAGCCGGCTGATCGTGCCCATGGGCGAATGGATACTGCACCAGGCCTGCAACCAGGCTGCCGCCTGGCATTGCGCCGGGCTGAGCATTGCGCAGGTGGCGGTGAATATCTCGGCCATCCAGTTGCAACAGGGCAAGGTCGAGCAACTGGTGCTGCAGGCCCTGGCCAGCTCGCAGCTGCCCGCGCAGATGCTCGAGCTGGAAATCACCGAGTCGAGCCTGCTCGACAAGACCGATCAGGTGCTCGACACCCTCAAACGCCTCAAGGCCATGGGCGTGCGGCTGTCCATCGACGACTTCGGCACCGGCTATTCCAGCCTGGCCTACCTGCGCCATCTGGCGGTGGACAAGCTGAAGATCGACCAGTCCTTTATCCGCGACCTCAACGGCAGCGGCGACAGCCGCGCGATCGTCACCGCCATCGTGCAGATGGCTCGCTCCCTGGGCCTGGCGACCATAGCCGAAGGCGTCGAAGACAACGCCACGGCCCACGCCCTGTATGAGCTGGGTTGTTTCGAAGTGCAGGGTTACCTCTACGCCCGGCCCATGCCCGCCGAACAGCTGCAAGCCTTTATCGAGGCGCACCTGCCCTGGCCGCAACCCAACGGAGCGGCCGGCAATACGTAGGGTGCGCTGTGCGCACCAGGGCAGCCCATCGCACTTTCTGCGCAAAGCGCCCCCCCACTAGGGCGGCTAGCCAACACCGGCTGCGGCTTGTTGCCGGCACCCGACTCTGGCTAAGATCGCCGAGCCCTTTTCCGAGCCCAACCCATGCGCGAACGCACCATCGCCAGCCATTTTGTCCGCGCCGCCCTGCGTGGTGCAGAGCGCCAGGGCCACGACTGCACACCATTGCTGCGCCAACTAGGCATTCAGCCGGCGCTGCTCGACGAGCCGCGCGCGCGCATCGCCCCCGAGCAGTTCGCCCGCCTGCTGCAATTGCTCTGGGAAAGCCTGGACGACGAGTACCTGGGCTTTGGCCGCCTGCGCAGCAAGCGCGGCACCTTCGCCATGATGTGTTACGCCATCATCCACTGCCGCTCGCTGGAAAAGGCCCTGGGCCGCGGCGCGCTGTTCTACAGCCTGTTCCCCGAAGCACCGACCATCAGCATCCAGCGCGAAGGCGACTGGGCACGACTGACCGTGGACGACTCGACCCTGTGGGACCCCGACCACTTTCTAGTGGAAAGCCTGCTGGTGATCTGGCATCGCCTCGGCAGCTGGCTGATCGGCCAGCGCATCCGCCTGGAGGAAGCCACCTTCACTTACACAGAGCCCGCCCACGCCGGCGAATACGAACTGCTGTTCCCCTGCACCCGGCGCTTCTCGGCTGGGCGCACCAGCCTGCTGTTCCACGCCCGTTATCTGGCCATGCCGCTGCTGCAGGACGAGCGCACCCTCAAGCAGTTCCTCCAGCACTCCCCCGCCGACCTGCTGGCCCGCCCGGATGGCGGCGACAGCCTGATCAGCCAGATCCGCCGCCTGCTCGGCCGCGACTGCAGCAACTGGCCGGACCTGGATGCCGTTGCCCGGCAACTGCATATGAGCCCACAAACTCTGCGCCGGCATCTGCGTGAGGAAGGGTCGAGCTTTCAGGAACTCAAAGACCACCTGCGCCGCGACCTGGCCATCTACCACCTAGGGCGCGATGAGTTGGCGATTCAGGATATTGCCGAACAGCTGGGGTTCTCCGAGCCTTCGGCGTTTCATCGGGCNTTTAAGAANTGGACGGGATTAACGCCGGGGGCTTATCGGGCGCAGGAGGGTTAGGGCGGACAAATAGTAGATGGGTTGAGCANNGTGATACCTAGCAAATTGTTGTAGCGTTTTCACCCTGGACCAGCGCGCAATATTGGGGTTTGGAACGAGCAAAACCTGAGGGCGCAAACGCGCCAGCCTATAGGCCCGATGACCGAACCGCGCGCTTGTCAGCCTCGAAGGCTTGCAACCACTGTTTAAGCTCGCTGATCGGCTTGGGCCTGCACAGCCAAAAACCCTGAAGAAGGTCGCAGCCCTTGGCCTTTAGGCGCAGGGCCGTTTCGGCGTTTTCAATCCCTTCACCCACAACCCGGTAGCCTAGGCTGCGCGCCATCTGGATGGCAGTGGCGACAATCACATCGGCGCTTTCACTAATGCAGATATCCTCAATCAGTGATCGATCCAGCTTCAGCTCCGAGGCCGGCAGTTGCTTGAGGTAGGANAGGGAGGAATAACCGCTGCCAAAATCGTCGATGGATATCTGATAGCCCAGTGCAGCCAGACCATTAAGCGCCTGCAGGCTGCGCAGGGGATCGAGCATGGCCGCCGTCTCGGTAATTTCCAGGATTAGCGCGCGCGCCTGCAGGCCACTCTGCTGCAGCGCCAGGTTCAGTAGATCCTTAAGCTCGCTGGACTCCAGGTCGCGAGCGGAAATATTAATGGCGACACTCAATTGGGGGTTGTCATTGTGCAGTTCCGCCAGATCTCTCGTGGCCTGGCCGATGACCCACCGGGTCAGCTGGGTGATCATGCCCGTGNCTTCGGCCAGAGGTATGAAATCTGCCGGATTTACCCAGCCGCGCTCGTCATGGTGCCAACGAATCAAGGCCTCCACACCGACAATCTGCCCGGTTTTGAGATCCTGCTTGGGCTGGTAATAGAGCATCATCTGGTTCTGCTGCAGGGCATTGCGCAGGTCCGCCATCAGGGTCAGGCGGCTCTCGTTATAAATATCGTACTTGGGCGAATAAATGCCGGTCTCGTTACCGTCCCGGGGCGCGATTTCCATGCCGACATGGGCGTTGCGGATAAGCTCGGCGGCAGATCGGCCGTGCTCGGGATAACTGGCCGCACCGAAGCTAGGTTGCAGTTCAATAGCCAGGTGATCCAGCCATATCGGCTCGGCCAAACGCCTCAACGCGACGTTGAGGGCTGAAAAATCGTTTCCGGCCTTGTCNATGTCAACCAGCAAGCAAAAACAGTCGCCCGACAGGTGATAAANCCGCTCTTCGCGGCCTTGGTCATCGCGAATGGCTTGAATAAAGGGCAGGCCGGCGGCCAGCTCGACCATCTGCTGCGCCACACANTTTATTATCCATTCACTCCTAGCCAAGCCAAGAGTGCGATTGATTTCATCCAAACGGGTAATCCGCGCAAGCCCCACCATATATCGGCGCTCAGGGGCCTGCTGCAGTTGCTGATCCACCATCCACTCAAAACGGTTGCGGTTGGGTAAGCCGCTCACAGGGTCATGGGTCAGGGCCTCGGTAAGCAGGTCCTGCGCGATACTGCGCGACTGCGCTTCCTGCAGGCTGACGGCCTGGGCGGCGATCTTGTCTTCGCGTTCACGATAAAGCCGGTCCGCCAGCGCCAGAGTCAGGATAAAAGCTTCGAGTGCAGAGCCTATCTGCATGCCGTTCTCGGTAAAGAAGTTCTCAGGAAAGCCCCCGAGCGCCCGCCCCGCAGTGGCAAGCACCCCGATCGTCAAGGGCGTCCAGGCCAGGGTAAAAAATGCCCCGGCCCGTACACCTGCCATCCAGACCACCGGGCCAGCGACCAGTAGCAGCGAGAAAAAAAACAGCGCAGAAAACGAGGCCAGCTGGATACCCCGGTGATAGTCGAGAAAAGGCGCGGAGAAGAGGAACAGCAGCTCGAATACCATCATGCCGATCAGCACTTTATCCAGCCGCGGGCTGTTAATTCGGGTATTCAGGAACTCCCGGCAGAACAGCAGGGAAAACAGCGCCAGGGCGGGTATCGACACCAGCAGCGCCTTGGCGTGCAGTGCCGGCGACTGGGGATAGAGGTGCTGAAAACTGAAGCCTTTGATGGAGGCGAAAAACAGCAAATAACCAAGGAGTGCGAGGGCGTAGTAGAGATACAGCTTCTCGCGCAGGCTCAGGTACACCGCAAGGTTGATCAAGATGATGACAAAAATGCAGCCGTAGTAGAAAAAATGCAGCTTCAACTCATAGGCGGCGGTTTCAAAAAAACTCTGCTCGCGCGCGATACGCAGCGGCACGATCATAGACCCGGCCGTCGCGACCCGAACAAAGACAGTCTGCATCTCTTCGGAAGCCAGGGACAGGCGCAACAACATGCTCGGATGATCCACGTCACGTGGATAAAAAGGCCGGCTGTCGCCGGTTTTCAATTCTTTGACGGGTGCGCCATCGGCAAAGACGTAAAACACCACATCGTCCAACTGGGAGTAGCTCAGTTCGGCAATCAAGTTCAAGTTGAGTGGGGTTTGGTTGCGCACGGCAAAGCGTAGCCAGTAAGCCGACTGCGTAATGCCGAAAGTGGCACTGCCATTAGCGACCAGGGACCAGCGATCATCCGGCAGGTTGACCACCTGATCAATCTGAGCGTCGCCTGCGGTGTCTTCCCAGTACTGGAAATGGGCCTGAATACTGGCCGCTGGAGTGATTTCAATCGGCTCTGGTTGCGCCAAAACCTCAAGACTCAAACAGGCAACTACAACGGCAACCAGAAGGCTTAACGCCCGGTTCAGATGCACGGAATGATGTCTCCATCAGCGGCCAGTGGATGGCACTTTATTTTTTTTATTGCTCGCAGTGTAGACCTTTGATGCCTGAAGGGAAGCTCTGCGAACGGGTACCCGTGTAGCGTTTTTACCGTTGATGAAGAAAAGTACCGACCCCTGGCCGGCAGGTGCCCTCTAACGCCTGTCGCCAGTGGGGGAGCCTCTCATGAGCCAATTACCCGAACCTGTCTTGCAGGCCATGCTGCGCGGCGACCACGACCACGACCAGGCCATTTGCCTGATTGGCCTGATTGGCCTGAATCAGGGCATCAGCCCGCAAGCAGCCCAGGAACAGATAAATACCCACCTCGACCAAAAACCGCCAATTCGCCTGCGCGGGGTCGGTATCGTTGGTCTGAGCAGGACCAACGCCCTGGTCTGGCTGAGCCTGATTGCACTGATGGCGGTGGTTTATCTGGTGCTAATGAGCTGAGCACAAGGATGGGCAAGTCACGCAGCGCTAAGCGTCATCACATCGCAGCCTGGGGTACGGCTGCGCTCAAATCTTGGTGAGGATTGCGCCCCGCACAGCCGGCATTTGTCTTACCTATGCGGCGTAGGCGAAGAGTCACCCCGCCCCACTCTCTGTTGCAGGCAACCTCTAACGGCTGTCTAGCCAATTTTTAGCGCCACATTCAAAGATATGGCAACCATAAATGGCAGGCATAAAAAAACGGGAGCCCAAACAGGCTCCCGTACTCATTCTCAGAGAAATGCCGGAACAAACCTCAGGCCTGCGCCAGCTACAACCTCACCTGCGCTCGTAAAGCAGCGCAGACGGCAGTGTGGCAAATAAAACCTGAGCACTTCGTGTCGCTTTGTTGTGTCCTTGCAAAGAAATGTAAAGCGCAAGCCGACTGGCCGCCGCCTGCGCGGCACGGCAGAATGGCGCGATGAACAGATCCTACCTGCCCATCTGCTGCGCCCCCCTGGACGCTGCCTGGCCACTGCCGCACCCCTTGCCCGGGGTACAACTGATCAGCACCCGCTTCGAGCCGAGCAAGCTGAATGCAGCCGACTTCAACCACTGCAACATTGCCCCGGTACCCGGCGTGGCCAAGCGCCAGGCGGAATACCTGGCCGGACGGCTGTGCGCCCGCGAAGCCTTGCAGCGGCTGACCGGCACGGCCAGTGTGCCGGCCAGCGGGGCCGACCGTGCGCCGCAGTGGCCAAGCGGTATTGCCGGCTCGATCAGCCATGGCGGCGGCTGGGCCGGAGCCATAGTCGGCCACAGCCGCGCCTGGCGCGGCCTGGGCCTGGATGTGGAGAAACTGCTACCCGCCGACCGCGCCGAACGTCTGGCCGCGGAAATCCTCACCCCGGCCGAACTGCTGCGCCTCGACAGCCTGCCCGCCGCGCAACGGGCACAGCGCATCAGCCTGACCTTCTCGCTCAAGGAAAGCCTGTTCAAAGCGCTCTACCCTCAGGTGCTGCGCCACTTCTATTTCCAGGATGCCGAACTGCTGAGCTGCGATAGCGAACAAAAGGCGCGCCTGCGCCTGCTGATCGATCTGCATGCCGACTGGCCCGCCGGCAGCGAAGTAAAGGGCCAGTTCGCCGAGTTCGATGGTTATCTGCTGAGTCTGGTCAGCATCGCCGCCTGATCTGTGGATGCGCCCTGCCCAATGGGCAGGGCAAATCCGTTAAACTCCGGCCATTGCCGCCTGGAGTACCACATGCGTGACTCACTGAATCAAGGCCTGATCGAATTTCTCAAGGCCTCGCCCTCCCCCTTCCACGCCACCCGCAGCCTGGCCCAGTACCTCGAGGCCGCTGGTTTTCAGCATCTCGACGAGCGCGCCAGCTGGCATACCGAAGCCGGTGGCCGCTATTACGTAACCCGCAACGACTCTTCGATCATCGCCTTCAAGCTGGGCAAGCGTTCGCCCGTGGAAGGCGGTATTCGCCTGGTCGGCGCGCACACAGACAGCCCCTGCCTGCGGGTCAAGCCGCAGCCTGAGCTGCAGCGTCAGGGCTTCTTCCAGTTGGCGGTGGAGGTCTATGGCGGTGCCCTGCTCGCCCCCTGGTTCGACCGCGACCTGTCCCTGGCTGGCCGGGTGACCTACCGCCGCGACGGCAAGGTGGAAAGCCAGCTGATCGACTTCCAGGACCCTATCGCCACCATTCCCAACCTGGCCATTCACCTCAACCGCGAGGCCAACCAGGGCTGGGCGATCAACCCGCAGACCGAGCTGCCGCCGATCCTGGCCCAGCTGGCCGATCCGGAGGCAGCGGATTTCCGCGCCCTGCTCACCGAGCAACTGGCCCGCGAGCACGACTTCAGCGCCGATGCCGTACTCGACTATGAGCTGAGCTTCTACGACACCCAGAGCGCCGCGGTCATCGGCATCAATCGCGACTTTATCGCCGGCGCGCGCCTGGACAACCTGCTGTCCTGCTACGCCGGCCTGCAAGCCCTGCTCGCCGCCCCGGACGAGGAAAGCTGCATACTGTTATGTACCGACCATGAAGAGGTCGGCTCCAGTTCGGCCTGCGGTGCCGACGGGCCGATGCTCGAACAGGTGCTGCGCCGGGTACTGCCGGAGGGCGACGGTTTCGTGCGCAGCATTCAGCGCTCGCTGCTGGTATCCGCCGACAACGCCCATGGCGTGCACCCCAACTACCCGGACAAACACGACGAGAACCACGGCCCCAAGCTCAACGCAGGCCCGGTGATCAAGATCAACAGCAACCAGCGCTACGCCACCAACAGCGAAACCGCCGGGTTCTTCCGCCACCTGTGCCTAGAAAATGAAGTGCCGGTGCAGAGCTTCGTCACCCGCAGCGATATGGGTTGCGGCTCCACCATCGGTCCGATCACCGCCAGCCAGCTGGGCGTGCGCACCGTCGACATCGGCCTGCCCACCTTCGCCATGCACTCGATCCGCGAACTGGCCGGCAGCCATGATCTGGCGCATCTGGTGAAAGTGCTGACGGCCTTCTACGCGAGTGCTGAACTGCCGTAACGCTCTTTATCTTAAACCTCGCGACATCGTAGGGTGGATGGCGCTTTATCCATCCACCAAGCCGCGATGGTGGATGAAAAAGCGCCATCCACCCTACGCAGTTACCGTTACTCCGGCACCTCGACGCTTACATGCAGGGCGTCGTGGCGCCAGAACTCCAGATCGCAATCGATTAGCCGGCCATGCTGGTCGCGGTTGATCCGCACGATACGCAGCGCCGGGCTGCCCACCGCGACTTTCAGGGCCGCCGCGGCTTCGCTGTGCAGGGCCGTGGGCACCATATCGAAACGCACCCGGCCGTAATGAATGGCGTATTCGCTGGCATACAGCTCGGTCAGCGAACGGGTCAGGTCGAAATCCAGGATGCCGGCAAAGTAATTCGGATTGAGGTAGTGCTCGACATAGAGCACCAGCCGCCCGTCGATGCGCCGCGCGCGGCGAATCTGGTAGACACTGGACAACGCCGGCAAGGCCAGTATCTGGCAGATCTCGGCACTGGCCGGAATCAGCCGAGCGCTCAGCACCTCGGTGGCCGGCACCCGCCCCTGTTCGCCGACCATGGCATGGAAGTGGCTGCGCACCAGCGGGTTATAGGCCACCCGTGGCGGCGAGACGAACCAGCCGCGGCGCTCCTCACGGTAAATCAGGCCCTGAGCCTCCAACTGGCCCAAGGCCTCGCGCAGGGTAATACGGGTGGTATCGAACACCTCGCTGAGCTTGCGCTCGGCCGGTAACTGGCTGCCGGAAGGCAGCAGACCATGCTCGATCTGCTCCTCCAGTGCCCGGCATATGGCAGTGACTGCCCTCGGCGCTTCATCGCGCATCAAGACCTCCAGATTTGGACTAGTCCAGCCCCATTCCAGGGCATAAAACGGCTTACACAGCCGAGACAACTCTGTTGCAAGTTTAAGCAGTCTAGATAACCGTGCCGTGACAGTTTTCTGACAAGTCCAGCACAAACCCGGCTAACCGGCGTCTGCAGGCGAGTAATCACCTGCTTATTCATGGTCTACGCTTGTCATTCGCCAGTCTGGCGAAGGGTTTGCAGATCGGCAAATAGCCAACTTACATAAAACTGTCATTTAACTGGCCTAAATTGGCCTGGGTCTTGCTGATCTAGACCAGAACTTTTCACCGCACGCACTTTGATCGCAAAGGAGTTTCCAATGAAACAACTGCTGCTGGCCTCACTGATGGGCTCGGCCATTGCCCTGGCCACCTCGGCCATGGCTGCTGAAACGGACTTGCAAGCACTGGAACAAGCCGCGCGCGCCGAAGGCGCGGTGAACAGTGTGGGCATGCCGGACAGCTGGGCCAACTGGAAGGACACCTGGGTCGACCTGAACAAGCTGTATGGCTTGAAGCATATGGACACCGACATGAGCTCGGCCCAGGAGATCGCCAAGTTCGCCGCCGAGAAGGACAATGCCACCGCCGATATCGGCGACGTCGGCGCGGCCTTCGGCCCCATCGCCGTGCAACAGGGCGTGACCCAGCCGTACAAGCCGAGCACCTGGGAACAGATCCCTGCCTGGGCCAAGGACAGCGACGGCCACTGGATGCTGGCCTACACCGGCTCCATCGCCTTTATCGTCAACAAGCAGCTGGTCAAGGACATCCCGCGCTCCTGGGCCGACCTCAAGACCGGCACCTATAAAGTCTCCGCCGGCGATGTCAGCACCGCCGCGCAGGCGGTCAACGGCGTACTGGCCGCCGCCATCGCCATGGGCGGCGATGAAAGCAACGTCAAACCGGCCCTGGAGTTCTACGGCGAACTGGCCAAGCAGGGCCGTCTGTCGCTGGCCAATCCGACCATCCAGACCCTGGAAAAAGGCGAAGTGGAAGTCGGCGTGGTCTGGGACTTCAACGGCCTGAGCTACCGCGATCAGATCGACCCCGAGCGCTTCGAGGTGCTGATCCCGTCCGACGGTTCGGTGATCTCCGGCTACAGCACCATCATCAACAAGTGGGCGAAGAACCCCAATGCCGCCAAACTGGCCCGCGAGTACATCCTCTCCGACGCAGGCCAGATCAACCTGGCCAAGGGTAACGCCCGGCCGATCCGCGCCGAGCACCTGACCCTGCCAGCCGAGGTGCAATCCAAGCTGCTGCCCCAGGAGCAGTACGCCAAGGTGCAGCCGATCAAGGATGCCGCCGCCTGGGAGAACACCTCCAAGGCCCTGCCGCGCCCGTGGCAGGAACACGTCATCATCAATATGAACTGATGCGATCTGGCCCCGGATAAACCCGGGGCCAATTCGGTTGCTAAGGCTTTAAATCATGTCGCACAACGTCATCCTCGTGGTTCTGGATGGCTTGAGCTATCAGGTGGCTCAGCATGCGCTGGGGCATCTGCAGGCTTACTGCCAGGCTGGACGCGCCGCGCTGTATAAGCTCGACTGTGAACTCCCGGCCCTGTCACGCCCGCTGTATGAAGCGATTCTGACCGGTGTCGCCCCCATCGACAGCGGCATCGTCCATAACGATGTAGTGCGCCTGTCGAACCAACGCAGCGTGTTCCACTACGCCCGCGACGCCGGGCTGACTACCGCCGCCGCGGCCTATCACTGGATCAGCGAGCTGTATAACCGCGTCCCTTTCCAGGCCGCCCGCGATCGCCACACCAGCGATACCGAGTTGCCTATCCAGCATGGCCACTTCTACTACGCCGACCACTACCCGGATTCGCACCTGTTCGCCGATGCCGACAGCCTGCGCCTGCGCCATGCGCCCAACCTGCTGCTGGTGCACCCGATGAACATCGACGACGCCGGCCACAAGCACGGCCTCGACAGCCCGCAGTACCGCAACAGCGCACGCCGGGTCGATGTGCTGCTGGCCGACTATATCCAGCCCTGGCTGGATGCCGGCTACCAGATTCTGGTCACCGCCGACCATGGCATGAACAACGACCGCAGCCACAACGGCCTGCTGGCCGAAGAGCGCGAAGTGCCGCTGATCGTCCTCGGCAGCGCCTTCAGCCTCGACCCCAACGCCCAGCCCAGGCAGCTGGAGTTGTGCGGGACGGTCTGCGAGCTGCTCGGCATCCCCCATGACAAACCCTTCTGCCGGGAGCTTCTGCAGTGATCAAAGCCCTACGTGGCAAGTGGCTGGCAGTGCTGTGCCTGCTGCCCTTCGCCCTGTTCTTTATCGCCTTTCAGGTCGCGCCGCTGCTCTGGGTCGCCAGTAATAGCCT
>C687J35021_10002920_pt1 | contig 11959 bp, 14 predicted proteins | sample RifCSPhighO2_12_FD_35021 | JGI IMG/M metagenome (IMG submission 35021)
TGACCAGCTTTACCGGATGAACTATCAAGAGGTCATCAAAATGCATATTGCGAGCGGTGCGGAAGTAACTGTCTCAGCAATTCCCGCGCGAAGGAAAGATGCCGGCCATTTAGGTATTTTGAAGGTAGACGAACAGGGACAAATTATTGATTTCTTCGAAAAACCAAAAGATGAGAAGGTTATCGATTCTCTTTCTTTACCAGCATCTGCTTTTGACAGGCGTGGCATTAGCGCTAAGGGTCGTACCCTTCTTGCCTCAATGGGTATTTATATATTTAATCTTGAGGTGTTGAATGACGTGTTAAAGGAAACAAATAAGTCTGATTTTGGTAAAGATATTATTCCGGAAATAATAAAAAAAAGGCGTGTATTTGCTTATTTCTTTGACGGTTACTGGGAGGATATAGGAACAATAAAGTCATTTTATGAAGCCAATCTGAATTTGGCGTCCCTTACGCCCAACTTTGATTTATTTGAAGAGAAAGCGCCGATCTATACCAACCCGCTTTTTTTACCCGGATCTGTCATCAATGCCTGCAAGATTACTCAATCTATTATTTCGGAAGGATGTATTATTAACGATGCTGAAATCCATAATTCTGTCGTAGGAATCAGGAGTATTATTGGCAAGAATACCCTTATTCAAAACTCTATCATTATGGGTGCGGATTACTATGAATCAGGGGCTAATATACGGTTGAATCGGCATAAAAAAATACCGGATATAGGCATCGGGAACAATTCACGCATCACAGGGGCTATTGTTGATAAGAACGTCCATATCGGTGAAAATGTGAAAATAGAAAATGCAAATACAGTGGAACACATCATTGCTGATAATTACATGATCCACGATCATATAGTCATCATACCTAAAGGCAGTATTATTCCGTCAAATACTGTTATCTAGCTCCATGGTCAAAAATACCCAAACCCTCGTTAGTCCCCTTTTGCGAACTTACCATGTTCCACATTTCGGTCTGTACACAGGGGTGTCGCTGAGGGATTGACAATAAATAACAAGAACAACTTCATATTGTGGTGCCATCAGGGCTAAAATACGAGTACGAATAAGGAATAAAAGATTGGTAAATTCCCCCTTAGAAAAGGAGACGACCCCCAAAATCCCCCTTTTTTAAACTAGGGGGACTTGCAACCCATGGCGTCCAGACAGAAATGTGGGTAAAGATAAGCTTTGTGAAAGGGGATTCCCGTTACCATGTGTAAGCAAAGGCTTGTGAATATTTCATACAAATATTGTAAATATCGTTAGGAATCGTTTATGTCTGAATCACATAATTTATTCCGTTCGGTAAGAATTATCAGCGTCTGCACCTTCTTAAGCCGAATACTTGGTCTTGTACGGGACATGATATGCGCCAGTATCTTTGGTACAGGCATGGTTTGGGATGCCTTTGCCGTTGCCTTTAAGATTCCCAACCTCTTTCGACGCCTCTTTGGCGAAGGCGCTCTCAGCGCAGCCTTCATTCCCATCTTCACAGAACACATCGAAAAACGCGGCAGGGCAGAAGCCATGGCATTTGTCAATGTCGTAGCCACGGTACTCATCATTATTTTAGGGGGGATTGTAGTGTTAGGCGAAGGCTCATTTTTTGCTATCCCACGAATGTTCCACGTACAGGAAAAGTGGCAGCTTGTTTTCAAACTGTCCATTATTATGTTTCCTTATGTCTTCTTTATTTGCTTAGTAGCTTTTATGGGATCAGTGCTGAACACCCTTCACCATTTTTTCATGCCTGCATTTGCGCCTGTGGTTATGAATATATGCTGGATCTTAGGGGCTGTCTTAGCTCCTTATACAGGAAAAACGCTTGAAAAAATGATCTACGCAGTTGCCATCGCTACCTTTTTATCCGGCCTTGTTCAGGTGATCATTCATATCCCGGTCTTGCGGAAAAAAGAATTATACTATCGACCCGTTCTGCAATTTTCAGATACTGGCTTGAAGTTGGTGTTAACTCGTATGGGTCCCGTTGTCTTTGGGCTGGCCGTCGTTCAGATTAACGTTCTGGTTGATAGTATTATTGCCGTTGGATTCTCCGCCCCTCAGGGCGGACCTGGCTATTTTCATTTTGCAGGAATGGCCATCAATTATCCAATGAAAGCTGGCGCCGCGTCTGTGCTGTATTACAGCGATAGGTTGATTCAATTCCCCCTGGGTGTTTTTGGTATTGCTATGGCCACAGCGATTTTTCCACTCTTTTCAACCCATGCGGTACGTGAGGACTGGAACACCTTTTCAACCACCTTCAACAGGGCGTTAAAATTTATGCTCTTAATCGGTATTCCTGCATCCCTTGCCATAATTATGCTTCGTGATCCGATCATTGACCTCATTTACCGCAGGAAACAGTTTGATGCAGTGTCTGCATACAGGACGTCGCGCGTCATCCTCTTCTATGCCATTGGGATATGGGCATACTGCGGACTCCATGTATTGATTCGTGCGTTTTATTCAGTCAAAGATACAATCACCCCCGTAAAAATTGGAGCGATATGTGTTGGTTTGGATTTTGTCTTGAATCTTTCACTCATCTGGGTATTGCGGGAAGGCGGTTTGGCGCTCTCTACGGCCATCAGCGCCATTGTACAGATTATTATTTTAACCATCATCTTGCAAAAAAGACTCCGCATTAAGATAGGAAGCGAGGTTGTCGTCTCGATACTGAAAACCGTGACTGCCTCGGTAGCAATGGTAATAGCATGTTGGTTTGTCTTAAGAATGTTTCCTGCTTCGGATGGTGGCGGCAGTCTTTATTTTAAAGGGCTCCGCTTATTCGCCCCAATGACCGCCGCATTTGCTGCATTTGCAGGGACTTCAATACTCATTAAATCCGAAGAATTTACACACCTGATCAAACTATCTTTGAGAAAGACATAGTAGTTCCACCTTATTTACAGGTAGAATGCCACAATATTCACATCGAAAAGAAAGGGCTGGCACTTGATCCTCCCACACTACCTTAATGTCAGGATTAAAGACATCTTATTCCTTACTACCAACTCCAAACGAGATAAAGAACTAAACATGTTGACTTGCAATTCAAAAGGTCTAAAATAACAAAAAAAGAATAATGTCTACTGCCCAGATACGACCCCTTCTATTCTCATCCCGCTCTTGGGAAACGGGAATTCATACTTGACCTGTATTATTCATAGGCCTTTTTTAATGCATACAGGATTTCATGAATAATTCAGGATAACAGCAGAGGCTTTTCATGCCGTTATTCAAGCCTTCTTTTTAGCCTTTTTATCTGCTCTCTTTTCTTTGATGGTTTTGGTAGATTTTTTTTTCTTTTCTTCTTTACGAGCACCTGTTCCTTTACTCATTTTTTTCCTCCTTATTTATAGATGAACTGATAGGAAATTCTTTTTTCCACGTAAGGCGATATTAAATCAAAAATGAAGAAAATTGCAAGGTATTTTAATTCTTTTCAGCTAAATTGAACACCAAGGAAGAGAGAAAAAGACGTCATGAAAGTATAGGAGCATTATAAGAAGTTGGGTAATGTTCAGCAAATTACCTGATTTTTCACACAGAACCCTGCAAAAAAGGGGTAAGGTCGAATCTTCATTATTCAATAACTAATTGTTCTCAGATCGCCTCCTGATGTGATATGATAAAAAGCGCCTCAAATCCAGCCCTTAGATATTCTTCACTTACATCTTTCAAAACCACCTCACAGCCGTTCTGAGCCACCACTTGAGCTATACGCCTCCCCTCATAGTCCCTGCGCCGATTATTCCTATTATTTTTATATCCATCTTTACTGGAATTACTTTAAACTGAGGATGGAGTGCTGGACTATTTCCATGACTTTGGAAGGGAAGATGCCTAACTGGAGCGTGCCAACCACAGAGATGACGATGGCGGCTACAATTAAAGGAGAAATGGTGAGGGGACTAAAATCCCTGGTGGGTTCCTTCATGTACATAATTACCGTAATCCGCAGGTAGTAGTAAACAGAGATGACACTATTTATCACGCCAATCACGGCGAGACCAACATAACCCGATTTCATGGCGGCGCTGAAGATATAGAATTTTCCCACAAAACCCGCCATGGGCGGAATACCTGCCATGGAAAGCATAAAGAGCGTCATCGCTATGGCTAAAAGCGGGCGTTTGTACCCTAATCCAGCATAATCGTTGATCTGTATGAATTCGTCACCCTTCTGACTTAATACAATAACAATGGCAAATGCCCCGATATTCATAAAGATGTAAGCCAGAATATAGAACAACGTGCCCGACACACCCATGTTATTCGCAGCCACCAGGTTACAAAGTCGGGGTCAAATCTTTCACATTGGCGTGCCCAGCTAAGGGTAGTGCAATCTAGCGGGTGGAAATCCCGTCATGGTAAAAGCCAGAGCCATGTAGCGTGGATGGCAGGGGGTGGTGGAAACGTTGCCTTCTGAAGCCCATCGACAAAGTCTGCAATAAGGCAGGCGAGCAACTATCCGGGTTGTAACGAAAGTGAACGTAGAAGTAGCCTCGTAAAAGTCTATTTCCACTGGTCGAGCCTGTCAATAGTAGGCGAAGACAAGAATCTTTTTCTAACTGTGGCTGAAAAGGAAAAGGACAGTGGCGGAGTATCAGCGGCGACACGGATAGAAAGAGGTGCTATCAACTGGGGAAACCCTCCTTGTCCCTTACGGAAACGTAAGGAGCAAAGTTATGTCCTATAAGTCAAAGCGGCGAAGTGGGCAGAAAGACAAGAGGGTGGCGGATGAGTCCGTAATAGTGAAAATGGTAAGGACAACACAACCTGACCGGAGCGAAGGGACTCTACTGTATCTCAAATCTTTCTTTGGAGGTGAGGTAGGGAAGAATGATAAAAACTTCCATAAGACTACAGGAACTGAGGGGAAAGATATACAGCAAGGCGAAGACCGATCGACTCTTGGTCGACCGGTGGATATGCCTTGCTGAGAAGGGAGCAGGAAAGCCGTATGAGGGAAAACCTCACGTACGGTTTGATGTGGCAGGGGATGGAAAAGTACTATGGAGAACCTAAACGGGCACAAAGCCGGAAACGGCAGCAACAGCAAAGGGGATACCTAAGGCAACTCGCCATTCCTTGACCCTACATGCTTGTAAAGTCTCACGAAGGCGGATTTGTGAAAAAGGAGTAAATCACAAACACTATATTAAATGGTTGCTTTGCTTGAAATAGCACACTTTCTCTTACTTTAGCCAATTTTCAACTTTCAATCCGGTTACTCTCTCAAAATCCGAATCATTTGAAACGAGAATATAACCCTTTACTGTTGCGATAGAGGCGATAAGTATATCCGCATCTTCAATAGCAAGACCTTTTTGACTCAGGTTGGCCCAGAGGCTACTTGCATAATCCAAAATCTCTTTTTCATCTATAAAGAGGATTTCTAAGTTATGACAAATGTTTTCGAATTCCTTAATTTTTCCTAGTCTTCCTATTTTTCCAAGTCCTCGTTTAATTTCATAGTATGTAATTGCATTTATGGTCACACATAAATTTTTCTCATATGCTTCATTTATTTTACTTTTAACTCTTTCATCTTTTTTAATAAGAGCAGTAATTATGTTCGTGTCAAGTGTAAATCCTTTTGCATTCATAGATTTTTACTCTTAAATAACGGACGTCTCCGTATTGCTTCTTCAAACTGTTGCCATTCTTCTGGGGACGAATCATCGAGGAATCCATAAAGTTTCTTCCATGTCTCTAATCCTTTACTAATAATTTCTTCTTTTTCTAAAATTTGCGGTATATTGAAATCCCACAGACAAGTTTCTATAAACCTTAAGATTTCCGATTCTTCAATAGCTGCCTTGTATTCTTTGATCTCTTCATTGTTCTGGTAGATTTTCTCTATTTCAACTAATAACATAGTTATTATTCTCCTTTCAATGAAGTAAGGAGGAGAAGAACAAGTCCACCGATAACGAGTCCTCCCACCAAGTTCTTTGTTTTTTCGTCACTTATTAATCTTTGAATTTCCGCTGAAACAGTAGAAATGGTTTTTAAGGGAGCAGTTCTGTTTATGCGGATTGCTTTATATTGTGGTGAAATTCTGATATTTGCATCTGCTATTAAAAGAACAGGTTTGTTCGCCTTTTTGCTATAGGCTATCTCTGCATTTACCCAATCCCGCTGATGTCCGTTCCGAGTAACAATTCCTATAACATAATTTGATAAGTCAATTTGAGATGCAATATAGGATGGTAATGTTGCAGTCGGGTTCCAATTACGATGAGAAATGATTGGAATTCCTCCCTTAGAAGCGGCTATTTCCGCTACTGTATTTACAATTGCCAATTCTTTGGGTGCTACACTATGGCTTATAAATATATGAACTGCCATTATAAATTTCCACCTTCATTATTCAATAATTAAATGTTTCTTAATATTTCAATTTCTCTCTGGAATCTTTTATCTCTTCTTATCTTGGTTTCTCCCCTCTCTAGCGTTTCACTTACTGTAACTTATTATGCATCCATTTGGGACACGCAATAAAATCTATAAATAATTTACCGATACTACAAAACAATTACAAGCCAATTTTTGACCTTTTTCATCTTTATATATTGGGGAAATGTATTATAATTTTACAAACGTCAGGAAGAGTAGAGAATTGGCGTAGTGGTTTAGGTTTGGCCTATCCCCATTTTCATGAGGACGTATCTGTTTCTGTCCCTTTCGTCTGACAGTGCCTCACGCGCCTAACCATGCTCTATTTCCAACTCCCCCTCATCAAACCGTACGTTCAGTTTTCCCGAATACGGCTTTCCAATCATCTTCTTCCAGAGGCTTTCGCAGTCTCCTGCTTGGCATTCCGGTATAGTTTCCCGTAACAGTTTAGTCCCTATCTCACCCGCTAGCCATCGAGACATCAGCTCGAGTTGTTATACAGCGCAGCCTGAGCCGTTGCCGTGTCAGCGGTGAGGAAAGTTTGCAGGAATTCTCTCGGATGGACGCCCTGTCTTCTGGCGGTTTGCACCAGACTGGGAAGGATGCTGTGGGTTTTCAGTCCGCTTTCCGATCTGGTTTCGAAGCATATCTTGCGGAAGATCACCAGATGCCTGAGAGACTGTTCCGCATGATTGTTTGTGGGCGGCACGCCGGGACGCCGGAGGAAGGTAAAGAGAAATTTCTGCTCTGGTCCCGCGAGATAGGCCCGAAGGGTCTCTGCGGGTTTAAAACGAAGCGGCTGTTTGCAGATGTTGCTGAGTTTCGTGACGAATCGTTTTTCGATCTTGGCTGCTGCCTCCCAAGGAACAGCGCCGGATTTCAGCTTCTGCCCCACGTCGCAGAGTCGTGAGCAGATATCCATAACGCGGTCGCAGAAGGGGCCGGTAGCGGCATCCTGCTATTCCTTTCGTGTCTGTAGTATAGTATGTCTATGGGTAAGACCCGCTTTGAATGGGATGAGGAGAAAGATAAGGAAAATCAGGCGAAACACAAGGTCTCTTTTTCAATTGCTCAAAATGCTTTTCTTGATCCTCAGCGTATCATAGTGGAAGATATTAACCATAGTAGTGAGGCGGAACGTTTTTACTGTATTGGCCGTGTTGGCGACGGCATCATGACTGTAAGGTTTACGTATAGAGGTCATGTCATCCGTATTTATGGCGCTGGATATTGGAGAAGAGGGAGAAAGGTCTATGAAGAGAAAAATAAAATATACTGAAGAACCTATGGGGGAACTAAGAGCCGTTAAAGATTTTCTTCCTCCGCCGGAGCAATTGGTGTTGAAAGAAGAGAATGTTAAAGTGACAATCTCTTTGAATAAATCAAGCGTTGAATATTTTAAAAGAGAAGCGCAAAAGCATCATACGTCATATCAACGCATGATTCGACGGCTNTTAGATTGGTACGCTTCACAGTATCAAAAGAGCGCCTGACAAGCAAATCCGGCTGACGGACAATAACCACCGATGAATTTTTAAGCTTATTATTTGACCTGTTCCCAAACAGCGTTTTGGGAACAAGCAGTAAAAAAATAACAAACCACAGAGGCCACCAAGAAGAAAAATCTTGGGAGTAATACTGAAATAAAAAAGAGGGAAAAGGTCTGTGTAATCTGCGAAATCTGTGGTTGCTTTTAAGGATTGAATGCTCTTATTTAAAATGTGCCCCTTTTCCTATAAGCAGACTGTTAAAAAGGAACCAGTTTTAATAAATAGCCAGATTAAAGACCCCATTTATTCCTCGTTTCAGTAGAAAGACAAAAAACAGATTTATGACATGGAATATATAGGTATAATGTTTTGTTATTAGGTCAGTTTAGATGAAAATAAATTTAGACAGTACTTTGTTTTAAAATGCGTGTTGAAACACTTCCATAGGTTTAAGGCGCAGCACATGGCTGAGTACAGAGCTTTAGAATTGTTTGCAGCGCACGGTCGGCTGATGTACCGATGGAGTCAAAGACCACCGCCCCTTGTGGTTGGCGTGGACCATAGCGATCAAAGTTCGGTTTGACAAAGAGGGCTACTGTTTTGGTTCCCACAGCAATCGAGAGGTGCATTGGCCCAGAATCCGGAGTGAAAACAGCCAGACAGCCGGAAACGAGCGCCGCAACCCTGCGAATGTCTGGCTCTTTTATATATAATGCCTGCCCCAGCGAAGCACGAATGAGTTCCTCCCGCGATGCTTCCTCATATCCAATGAAAACCACAACAGGAAAACCGTGAGAACGGAGACCTTTGGCTACAACACCAAAGTTTGAAATATTCCAGGACTTGCCCTTGCGTTGACGGCTGCCAACAAAAGAAAATTCTGCCATAGGCAACGCATCAATACATAGCAGACACAGCGGGCGTTGCTAATACCGTATTACCCATGTGGTAATTCACGGGCACAAGGAGAATCCGCTTTGCCACCGTTACAGACTGGGTCAAATGGACTTTATGTGTCTATATATAGCAGGTAATAATTTATATATTACAATATGTTGTATAAAGAATTTGGTTAAAAGCCCATCTGGCCCATTCTGAAAGCTTGGGAACAAGCAGTGTATGGGAAAAAATCGCTAACTAAGGTCTAATTTAATTTCCAGTATAAAAAACACGTGCTTGATTGCCAATTATCGATTGTAGTATAATAAATAATAATAATAGTAATTGAAGTAATTCGGTATTATTATATTGTAGCCGCAACCTTCAGGTTGCGCCATTTTACACAGGCTAAAGCCTGTGGCTACCTAAATTGACGTGTGAGAATTTCGAACAGTTACTACCTCCCCCTTGATGGGGGAGGGCAGGCGAGGGTGATGGAAAAGGTTTAACCACCCTCCCCTAACCCCTTCTGTCAAGGGAGGGGTTGTTAGCAATATTCTGTCGTTGCCGAAGGCAACCTAATTTGCACTATAGTGCATCTTTATTACAGGATTCTTCCAAGTCCGGCTGTATTCAAGAACAGGGGGCTTAATTGCTCAGGGTGAGATTCTACGGCAGGGGCGGTCAGGGGGCAAAGGTTGCAAGCAGGGTACTCGGGACTGCCGCCTTTTACGAAGGGTACTACGCTCAGGACTTTCCACTCTATGGCGCCGAACGAAGAGGCGCGCCGATAGCCGCATTCACACGCATTTCCAAAGAACCTATCCTTGAACGAGGGGTAATAGCAGAGCCTGACATTGTGATCGTACTGGATGAAACCCTCCTCGATGATCCTCTTGTACACCCACTATTAGGATTAAAAGAGGGTGGCGTTGTTTTCATAAATACTACGCATAGTCCAGTCGAGACAAAGCCGAAGTACAAAGTTACAGCACAGACCATTACCTTAGACATAACAAGGATTGGCTTGGAAATGCTGGGATTACCCGTCTTGAGCACTTTAGCTGGCGGCGTTGCATCGAGGATTGCAGGTCTTGGTGAGGATGTTTTAAGAAAAGCCGTAGAGAAGGAGACATCTGAAATCATAACGGACAGGGGGCTTGTATTAAAAAACATAGAGGCATCACTCTGTTGTTTTCATGCCATACAACCGATAGAAATAAAGACAATAGAAGTCGTTCACAAAGGAAGTCCTGTTGTTGATGTGCCATTCGAAACCGCCGTGATTTCCAGTCCTGCTATCAATACGACTGGGAATACCCCGTTGCGAAAGACTGGTAACTGGCGGGTATTTAAGCCTGTCTGGAACTATGATATCTGCACCAAATGTATGACCTGCGTTGCCAGGTGTCCCGATGGCTGCATTGCTGTGAATGAAGATGGCTTTCCCTATACGGACTACGATAACTGCAAGGGGTGTATGATCTGTTTTGAGGAATGTCCCGTAAAGGCGATTGAGAGTGCGCGGGAGGTGCATGCATGGTAACCATGAATATTGTAGGGGCAGGTTTCCAACCTGTCCCTACTAAAAATAAAAAGGATATAGGAAAAATCGTTGTGCGGCACTGCCGCAACCAAAAGACCCCTCTCTTTCCCCCCTTCGCAATGGGGGACACAGGGGGGTGTAATGAAACTTTTCAAACTTGTCCTCATGAAACTAGTCCTCGTAAAAACGGGGAATGGGGAAAAGAAATTTTTACAGGGTAATACTATAAGTTAGTTGGACAACTTAAACACAAATCAACGAAGGGAGGTAAAGGGATAGTTCCACCAGAGAAAGGTATATCCAAACTTGGTTTGGATATGAACGAGTTAGACGAAAATCCATTAAGGAGGATAGAATGAATATATTTGTAGGTAATTTATCGCAAGATACAACCGAAGAGGATTTGAAAAAGGCTTTTGAGGCATTTGGGCAGGTAAAATCCGTTACTATCATAAAAGATATGTTCAGCCGTGAATCAAAGGGATTCGGATTCGTGGAGATGCAAGCCAAAGCAGAGGCGCAGGCTGCAATCAACGGGTTGAACGGCACGTTGTTAAAGGGACGAGCGCTCAATGTCAATGAGGCTCGCCCTCGCCCGGAAGGACGCCGGGGTGGAGGTAGACAAGGTGGCGGTGGAGGACGGCGCTTCTAGTTAACTGGAGATTTTGTAATTTCAAACAATTAGTCCCTCCCCCTTGATGGGGAAGGGAAGGTGGGGATGATGGAAAAATGTTGAGCCCCCCCTTCTAGCCCATAAGCGTTAACTTAAGAAGTTAATTCAATTTAAATGCAATTAAATATCGAATATCGAACAGAAAATGTCGAATTATTAAGTTTTTTCCCTTCGAAATTCAATATTCCTTGTTCTGCATTCGATATTTTGCTCTAAAATGCTATAGTTCTTTCTTAAGTTAACGCTTATGCCCTCCTAGCCCTTCCCATCCGTTGCTGTATTGCTGTAAATGAAGATGGATTCCCTCTGTAGATTACGACAACTGCAAGGGAATCATGCGCTATGCTGAGGAATTTCCTGTAAATGCAATAGAGAGGATACGGGAGGACATGCCTGGTAACCATGAATATTGTAAGGGCAGGTTTGAAAGCTGCCCCTACAAATAAAAGGTGATTTGCGAAACAGATGTATGATTCGGAAATACATCACCGCCGTTCAATAAGGCTAAAAGAATTCGACTATGTTGCTGACTAAGGGTACATGGAGTAACAAGCTAAAGACTAGAAGACATTATTATGAATAAAAGTGAAAAGTTAAAGCTGTTACAAAAATTGAGCGAGAAGGATCTTACACTGAAATTTTTAATTCCACTCTATGAATCAAATGGGATGGGATGCAAAAATGTTCGATATACTCATAGAAAACTAGTATGCGTTTCATTAAAGTGTCTGCATACGTTATCGTCATTGCGAGCGACAGCGAAGCAATCTTAAGTCTTTTGCGAACAAGAGATTGCTTCGTCGCTTTCACTCCTCGCAACGACAATTTTTACGTATACATTTTACTGAAACGATATACTAGTCCTTATCCAAGCGTGATTTTTTTGCTGAGAGAGGTGAAGTTGGTTGAAATGCCCGAATTTACTGGTTAAAATAGGGATGTGTGAAAATCCTAAT
>C687J35021_10002921_pt1 | contig 11959 bp, 14 predicted proteins | sample RifCSPhighO2_12_FD_35021 | JGI IMG/M metagenome (IMG submission 35021)
GTAACAAACCCCGCTCTGCTATATTCCCTCCTACTACGGCAACGGGGTTAATTGCTGAGGGTAGGCAACCGAGTAAGGAAACGCAACTGAAAGCAATAAGCGTGGGTGAAAAAACAAGCTCTCGGATTCCCACAACGCCCCCAATCTAACCCTACTCTCTGCAATACGCATTAAGAGAACCACTACTTTAAATAAAAGGTAATTAAATAAATCTACACATTAGCTACATAGCTTCAGGGTAAGGGGGGAGATATGGTTATAATTTCTAGGGGTCAACCACAAATAACTTATCCCGTGAGTATGTAGTCAGAGCAGGTAAAGAAAGGAAAAAAGATGTGTAAAGAATTAGACAGACAAAACCACCCCATAGTAATTAAATGTAGTTGTGGTAAACTTGAGTTGAGACTAATGGAGGACGGAATGATACAAATAATAAAAGGTTCGCTCACGTGATTCAAAAACAAAAAGAATACTCACAACTAAAAATAATTGAACAGAAATATGGCAAAGAACCATCTGTTAAGTCAGATGAAAAGATTGTAACTTACCTTAACCGTAAGGGTTATAGTTCTCTTAGCAAGCTTATTGAAGCCAAATAACTTATCCACAAAGTTGTAAATAGAACCTTGCAATCATAATCACGTTGGAGTATGTTTAGTTCGTTAAATGAAGGATAAATCTAGCACATCCTGTGCCTGACTTTGACTAAAGCTAAACAACTTAAACCAGTTATTAGGCGCTTAAAGCGTCTTTTTAAGTTAAACCACGTTAGACTTACCTGGTTAGTTATTATCTGTTTAATAGGGTTGGCGGGGGTTTATAAGCAACATAGAGCAGAGGCCTACCAGTACAAGGTAAAGGTCAATCAAGAGCTACATAGGCTACGCCAGAACCTATTTGAAAGTGCCAACAACCATAAAGACCAGTTAAACAAGAAAACCCAGCAGACAAAGCGTCTAGAGCGTAGAATCAAAGAATTAGAAGCAGACCTCCAAGCCAAGAAAGAACAACAATCTTTAATAGCTAAAATAGTTAGCCCTAAAGTCTATGCAGCCGAGATAGTAAATGGTTGTGGAGATAACCAATACGCTAGTTTTATCTATATGAAAGAGAGTGGCTGTAATCTTAATGCTACTAATGCCAATGGCTGTTATGGAATTGGGCAAGATTGTAATGGAATAGTGCGAACTAAATGCGGTGCAGATTACACTTGCCAAAATCAGTACTTCACAAATTATGTTAATGGTCGCTACGGCGGTTGGAGAGGTGCATATGACTTTTGGGTTTCCAACCATTGGTATTGACCTAGCCCCACACAGGGTTTACTATAGGCTTATGCCCTACAAAGACCCAGAGGTTAGGAAATTAAAACAAAAAGTTTATCAAAGACGGTATGCTGATAGACACCCAATAAGTGTTAAAGCCAAGAAAGCTTCTTGGCACGCAAACAAAAAGGCTAAAGAGGTTGGGGCTAAGGGTCTTTTGTTAAAACAAGAGCTGGTAGATTTATTCAATCTGTATAAAAACTGTATATTCTGTAAAGAGTATAAGCCCTTAAGTGAGCTGACTATTGACCACATAATCCCCTTTAGTAGGAACGGTAAAAACACTATCGATAATATCCAAGTGGCGTGTTTTGCTTGTAATATGCAAAAGAGAGAAAAGATAGATAAAAACAGGTGGGCGGTGAAATACGATAATTGCCGAGAGTGCGGTACAATCGAACGCTACCACGAAGCACACGGCTTGTGTGTGCGTTGTTATGAACGCCAGAGGATTAGGTAATGTTTGAACTTCTGAAATCTGACCCATTTATACTTAAGCATAGAAAAACTGCTAGGTATTTGAGTTTTGTAGTATAATTAGATTTGGTCGGTCTAAGCATGCCGTGTAGGTAGCGATGAAGCAGTAGAAATGCTGTTGAGCACCGAGACGAGACCGCCCATCATAAAAGACCCAGCACCAATCTAGAACTTGACAGTAATACAAACCTGTTTTAGAGAGCTGGGTTCTTTATTTTATGTATAATAAGGTTATGAACGACTATACAGACGGTGTATAATTAGATTAACTTTCAAGGAAAACACGCTAAGGTAATCTACGGCTCTGCTTAGCTTTGAATTGTTTAGGGCTAGTGTGTTCTATGGCGTTATCTCTTAGTATTTGGCGGACAGCAGGACTTCCGTATTCTTCATAGTACCGATTTTCAAACAACTCTCTGCGTAGTCTTATCTGCTCCTCAAGTGATTCCATACTTGAGCCACCACTTTGATGTATTTGGTCGGTAACTTCCCTATCTATAGCTCTTTGATAGTGAGGGTCATCATAGGGTAAGTCTGCCCTCTCTGGTGGCAAGGCTCTGTTGAGGTTATCTAGAACTGGGTCTGGCTCTGATAACTCGAATTGGTTCATCTTCAGGCAGTCCTTTCAAGGCATTAAATATAGCTTTCTCCATTGGCTCGTCAGAAGCGTCTATTAAAACTACATCTATAAGAGCGAGTACACGTCTTTCACGTTCAATGCTAGTTTCTGGGCGGTCTGCCGACTCTGGGCTTGGTGTATTTTCCAAGGTCTACTCCTTCCAAATCTTCGGCGGTACGAACGCCTATTTTTCTTAATGCTCTTAATCCTCTTGGAGAAACTCCGCCCCACCAACCCTCTTTCTCTCCGTTGTTTATCCCATATAGTAAGCATTCAGTCCTTACCTCACAAGCCATTATACAGCCCTCTACGGCAGTTTTAAGCTCGTCTAGTGGTTGGTATTGCTCTGGGTAAAAGACCTCAGTAGGTGTACCCATTTCAATGCACAAAGAAGATTCTCTCCAAGTTTCGTGGGCCTCAGCCACGCCCCTAAATACTAAGTTACTCACGGGTCTACCATATCTAATTTTGCAAGATATTCCGCAGCTCTCTGTTGTGGTGGTGAAAGTTCCTCAAAGGTTAATTGTGGTGGTGCGTCTACATACTCCTTAGTGTGGGGCGACCAAACCATATCTTTCTCTGAGACGATATCGAAATACTCTCCCCAAGATTGATGTTGAGATTCCCACTGTTGGTCATCCATCACCATACCTACGGAGATAAATTATAAAAAGTAAACCTAGCAATAGCAGACCACCCGCCAATACTAAAGCTAGGTCTAACATTATTTGTTCCTAGAGAACCAAACAGCTACGCCAGTTACAACACCAGCAGGTAAAGCATTTAATACTTCACCAACAGTTGTGTCTAGTGTCCAGCCTTGCTTGGCAACATACGCACCAGCGGCGGCTAGAACAAAACCGACTATAGCTTTTTTAGAACCCAGTAGTACATCTACTACAGATACTTTTTTAGCCATTTTATTCCTTTCCTTAATTTACGTTATACAACCCCGCACCTAATGTTTGAGCAGTAGGTGGTGGGGGTGCAACATAAACTTTCTTTAATGGGGTAGTGAGGTGGTTGACAGGGTTTAGCTTACCTTGTGAAGCCGACTGTATCAGACCTGCAAACTTATCACTTGCTAGCATATTAGCTCTGAGCTTTTCGTAAGTAGTCTTACCAATATATTTTTCATACTCTGCGTCAGATGGACCTCTCCCGTAGAGTGCCACAAATAAATCTCTTACTTGATTTCTTGTTAACATATCTTCCTCCGTTATTAAACTTAATGGGTCGTAATAATTACTAAATGATGCTGACCATACTGTGTTAGGCTTGCGAACATCCCAGTGTAAATGTGCCGCCACGTCTCCTGTGTTCCCTGTGTAGCCGATTAGCTGTCCTGCTTTGATTGTATCACCAACACCTACCATAAACTTATCTAGGTGTAGGAATCTGTGCCACTTAGTGCCAGCTAATCCTAGAACCTTTATACCACTAGAACCAACATATCTTTCATTGATTTTGCCAGCCTCAGGTGCATAGAGGGGCGTTCCTACGCTTGCCCGCAAATCTACGCCCATATGCTTACCAAACTGCCATTGACTGCCTGATACGCCGAACTTGGTTGTAACGTAGATTGTTTTAAGCGGAGACTGCATTGTCATTCCTTACTACCCAGTGTATACTATATATATGGATAAACTTAGCCCTGAAGCTAGAGAGAGCCAAAAAGAAAAACTGAGAAAGCGATATGCTGACCCTACTAACCATCCGAGCTATAAGGGTGGGCGTATTCTGCGTAGCAAGAACAACTATATATACATTAAAGACCGCAACCATCCTTTTGGTGGCAAACAAAGCTATGTGGCTGAACATAGACTGGTAGTGGAGAAAAAGATTGGTAGATACTTGAAGCCTGAAGAAGCGGTACATCACATTGATAATGACCCGCAAAATAACCATCCAGACAATCTTGAACTTTTCTCTAGCCACGGTGAGCATACCAAAAAACGTCATCCCGAAGTTGCTGAAAGAGCTAGACTCAGTAACCTTGGCAAGCGTAGAAGCATCTCTACTGAGTTTAAGAAAGGTATGACTCCTTGGAACAAAAAATCGGTAGGGTGAGTTTACGCAAATTCTCATTTCTTATCTTTCATTATTTTTTTACTTCTGCTCTAATGTGTACGTCTTGGTTGGTTAGTACGTCTCGGTCTTCAGCGGCTATTACTCTTACTGCATTTACGGCATCAGCTCGGTCTTTGTCTTTTTTCTCTAGCGTAATAGTTGAGGCTTCTAGGTTCTGAAGTATTTGTTCGTTGCTCTTGGCTGTAGAAATAGTGGCTTTGGCTAGTTTGCCGTTAAGGTTTTTCATAAAAATTAGAACTTCAGTAGAGGCTTTCTTCTGCTCTCTTGATGCTTGAGCACCAATCAAAGCGGCTTTTGTGTGTTCTTGTAGGTCTTTAGATAGCGTTTTCGCCAAATACTTAACAACCCAAATGACTGCTCCTACAGCCGTACCTGCTAAGGCTATTGCTGCTATTGCTACTGAGCTATTTTCCATAGTTTTGTGTTAGTCATTAGACACCTACAAAGTAAATTGACATAAAGGTTGTAGACGAACCCGTCCCGCCTGTAATAGTTGTTGAGCCTTCTGCCCAAAGTTCAACAGTTTGTCCTGCGGTTAGTGGGACTAGGTCGGATATATTTATTCTAGGGTCACTACCAGCCGCACTACCTACACCAGTTGCCAAAGAGTAAACCGCTCCGTTTACATAAATCCTAGCAATCAACGCTTCACCATCACCAATGTTTGAAGCCGCCAAGTTAGCATTGACTTGATAGTACCCTGTAGTTGGAGCTGTAAATGTACCACTGGCAAAATCAGAACCCAAATCATAGTTTTCTGTGTCAAGCGTAACTTTTGTATCAGTGGTGCTTATTGTAAATGCCGAGTTTCTATAAGCCCTTGAAGCTATAGTGGCATTAAGAGTTTCAGATGGCACAGAAGCAGCTGTAGTTAAAGCACTATCTTTTATGTTAAGTCCGTCAATCGTCACGCCATTAGCAGTAGTAGCCTCACTAATAGTGTCTACATCTAAAGTCCCAGCATCAGCGATTACTATAGAATCAGCCGTAACATCAGTATGCGTACCAGTTCGCGAGTGTTCTTCGGTTAATGCCTCAGCTAAATCTTGTCCCCACGCAGCCGTCGGCAGCATCTCAACAACATCACCAATCGCATTACCAGCATCAGTTCCGTCAACTACTGTAAAAGAAGTAATATCATTACCCGATACAATCCCGTAACAATCTAATTGCGTACCAGACACAGGCGTAGAAGTAGAATCTATTTCATAAGTTACAAAATGTACTTTAGAAGCTGTCGGCCAACCTGTAAGCGAAGCACATGCAAGGGTTGTACCACCCGCGCTTCTGGCGCTAGACACCGTAGTTGTAACGGGTCTTGCGGAGTTTCTCGTGTTTGTTATCTTATCTGTAGTTGCGGCTGCCATGTTTTTATTTTCCTTTTCTCATATTACATTAAATTCCCACTATGCCAAATCTTTTATGCCTGTTTCAGCATATATAGCGACTATGTCGCTTATACCATAGTCCACGCCAGGTCGAGTGGAATTCCAGGAATAGCTGAACCAACTTACTTCTTCATCAATTTCTATAAGGACTTCTTGCGTCGAGGTGGCGGTAGACGTTGGTACGATTTTTACTTCGCTCCAAGCTAACCTGCCCCAACCCACCATATTCCTATCGACTTCACCCCAGCCAGCCACTTCAGAACTAACCGTAGCTGAGAAAGTAGTTGATTCGCCCAACGCTTGAACTGGATTATCTTCGGTCTTACCTGTAATTTGGAAGTTCAAGTCGCCTTGCGGGCTTAGTAAAACGAACACTACAGCCAACAGTTGCGCCCACATCCGCTTGTCTTTAGAAAAGTAAACTTCGCCTGATTGCCCATCAGTTAGGAAAGCTACGCCGTCATCAGTCGTTAAAGCCGAACGGCTCAAATCATAGACTACATTGTCTTGAAGTATTAAGTGATGCGTATTCCCATCATTATCGTTATATAGCCACATCCAATCAGCCCCGATACTCCACGGCTTCATCCAGGCACCTTTGCGGTCTAGGTCAAGCACCCAGATTTGAGAGTTAGTGGTCGAAGAAACTGGCAGCGACCAATAAAGTCGTCCCTCAAAACCTAGTCCCACAGCTTTAGCCATAGCCGAACTAGTAAGTAAAGCCATATCGGGCTGGATAGTATTAGACACACGGTCAGTCGTAAGAACATTCTGTAGTTGCGGTTTAGTCCCCGTAGTCTTGAAGCCGTCTCTTGATGGATACCACAATGCATCTTTATAAGGGATTATAGCGTTGGGCGAGTCCGTACCGTCTTGGCCGTTTTCTTCAGTAACTGAATAGAAAGTTAGAACGGTAGTGCCGAGCGTAATCGAGTCAGGTGTCATTATAAATCTCTTACCATTTCCGTTTGTGCCTTGACAAAGTACAGTAATTTGTGCATTACCCTTGGCATCACGAAACACCTTGACAGCTATTGGCAGGTCTTTGGTGCCGTTTCCGATTGGCTGGTTGCCCCCACCGTTAGCTGGTGAGAAGTCCAATTCATGTCCGAAGTCGCCGCCAAACCATACATAATATGGGTTATCAGCATCCCCGACCATAAAGGCACGGCTATTTATAACTGCTCCCCTAGAGGTTTTGGGACCTTGTGTTGAGTCAGTTGTTGGGTAAAGTCTGGTATTATCCTGTATATATGTACCGTCGTCGGTAAAGCCTAGACTGCTCACACCCGAAGCAATTAGATATTCAAAGCCTGAAACTGTTCCCATATAAACGTTATAAGATTGGGCATCCGTAACAGCACTCCAAGCAATTTGGATGCTATCGGTGCCTGTCCATAGGTCTCTATCGGTGTCAACATCTACTGTTAGGGCGTTGGAAGCCGCTGTTTCTCCTACAGTAGAGTTTGCGGTGATTCGGTAGGTGATATTAAAGCCCGACCCACCAACATTATCAATTACTAAGGTAGGTGCAGATGGTGTAGAAAGCGCTACATAAGGCGTAACGACAGCAGTCGAAATGGTTAGGTACGAGAGGTTGTCAACGCCGTTCATAATCACTACTTTGTCGCCAACCTGGAAGTAGTGAGCCTCTGCATCAGCATCATAATATTTTCCTGTCACAGCTGTCCAAGAAGCATCTTCGCCTCTAGCTATATATATCTGCGCATAGGCTCCGCCAGTTCCAGGCGAAGGACTAGCACTAACAGATGTACTCGGCGAACGACTAGAACTAGGCGATAACGAAGCCGAAGGGGAACGGGATAGACTAGATGACGAACTGGGGCTTGTGGAAGTTGATGGACTTAATGAAGCTGATGGACTTAATGAAGCTGATGGAGACAGACTAGCACTTGATGAGGCGCTAGGAGAAGTAGAGGTACTCGGACTCAATGATGTAGAAGGACTGAGCGAACTTGAAGGTGATAATGAATCGCTGGCTGAAGGACTAAGGCTGGTTGATGGACTCAGCGATGAACTAGACGAGCCTGACGGACTGGTTGAAGCACTAGGCGAGCGTGAACCGCTGGGTGAAACAGAGGTTGACGGCGATAAGCTAGCACTAGGCGAACGGGAAACGCCGAAACTCTGCATACTTATCATCCAGTTTTCAGTAGTTAAGCCTGTTACTTTTTTATATTCATAAATCTCGCCAAGAATTTTACCAGTGGGTTGTGGACCGTAACGTACAAGAGAGGGTCTAGGACGCACCACACCATTCTGCTCAAGGTAAACATTACCCGCGCTCTGTAAGCCCTCTAAGGGGGTCCTACCATCGTCAAAAGCCGTAACCGTACCAGACAGCCAATTCTTGACCGATACTCTTTTTATTTCAGCGTCTTTACCTACAGGGGTTGGTTTTAGCATTGGCTAGTCCCATACAGCGTCGTTAGCTTGTCCTGGTGTCCAAGGTGTATCGACCTTGGTAATCTGCCCTTCGTTATCGTCTTTCATTCTGTGCATTATTTCGTTAGATTCAGCTAGAAGTTCAGGGAAGCGTTGCCTACGGGTAATATCGTTACGCACATATTCAGCGGCACAGCGGGTAATTAAATAGTCAGGGTCGTCTACTTGGATTTCATCAGTATCAGGGTTGTCGTCGGTTATCTCATCCGTAAATACGTAGCAAGGCACTTGTATATCTCCGCCGTATTCGTTATCAGCTGTTGTGAATTCGTGGTTAAAGACAAGTTGGTTGCCAATCCTAGCACAAACATTTCCTCTGGGGCTTTCTTTATCTACACCCGCAAAGTAGTCTTTTAACTTCTCGGCTGGCACTGTATCGTAGTCGGTGTAACCTGCGTCATCTTCCCATATAATTCTTACAACATCACCTTCACGGTCAGATATTTTTCTAATAGTTGAGGTGTCTAGGTCAAAGGTATCAGTGGCGGTAACAGTTCCGATTGACTCTGCTGGGCGGTAAAGCGAGTGCCAATCTATTCCCCGTTCTTTAGACCACTGTCTTTGAAAGAAGTCTAGTAGTCCAATTATTCTATTGCGTTTTGAAGTTCCAGTGGCTAGAGCAGTAGTTTTACCAACAGCTCTGAGGTAGACATCTGAAACAGCATCATTTATTGTCATTTTTGTTTTGCTCCTTACTCATATTAACTCAATTTCTTAGAAAAAACATTAGTTGGTATGTTTTTAACGCTTAGTTTCTTAGTTCCGCCACTCTTATATACTGGTTTTCTTCTAACTGTAATCTTAGGTACTGAAGGAGGTTTAACATATTTGGCGGTTTCTGATTTGATGAAGCTAGGACCCTTGCTTCCTCCACCGCCAGAACCTGAACCGCTACCACTGCCGCTATTTCCGTCAGAGGTAAATGAGTATGTCCCATCTTTATTCTTCACTAAGTTTTTAGCAAGCTGAGATATATCACCCATCTGTTTTTGGGTCAGTTGTTCATCTCGGAATATAGATATTTGAGACTCATCTTGTAGCGACCATATATTTTGGGCTGTCCACTGGGCAATTAGTGCGGGGTGTTTTTTCAGGTATTCATAGCGTGATTTATTACCACCTTTTGGTCCGTCATTCTCAGGTAGGTCGTTATATTTGTCTTGCATAGCTTTAACTTTGGGAACCATCTCAGGGTATTCGTCATATAAAGGTAGTCCTAAGAGTTTCCGTTTCTGGGCTTTATATGTAGCACCTTCGTCAAAGAATTTGCTAATGTCAGGATTGTCGGCTAGGTATTTGTACTTAGAGTCGCCTGTCAGTTTATTGTATTTGTCTACCCTGGCTTCTAACTGTTTGGAAGGATTGGGGAATGCAGGAATACCAGCTTTTTTGCGTTCTTCTTCAGCTTTCTTAGATATATCTGGGTTCTTAGCAAACAAGTCGTCAAAAAACTTACCTCTCTTGTCGTAGAAGGCTTCAAGCATAGGCTTGTTGTCTTTGAATATCTTAGCGGCTGTACCGCTACCTGGGTCTTGGCTATTAAGGCGAGTGTATTTAAGTACCACATCGCGGTCTTTGTCGGACAAGTCTTCACTATAAAGTGGGTCTATTGCTTCACCAGTTCTCTTAGCTATGTTGCGATACATTTGTAGTTGAGCTTTAAGAACATCAGGCTCATTCTGCAAGATAAGAGCTTCTTCCGCTCCATCAAGTAATGATTTTTCTTTTTTAATCTTCTGACCTAGTATGTTCTTGGTTGTAGGATTTATTGTGTCAAACTTGGCTTTCTGGTTAGTATTTAGGGTATTTCGAGCATTGTCTCTTTCTTCGTAGTAGGCTGTTATATTCTTATTAACCTTAGTTCCAAATCTAATTGGCGCTTCAAGAGCGACTGCAATATTCTGTTCAAGGGGTTTGCCTTGGGCTGCGCCAATTCCACCTCGCACCCACGCTGGAGATACTTGTCCTGCTACATAAGTTCCTACTTTAGCAAAAGCATTTAATGGGTTGTCGGCATCAACCCCCTGTTCTCTAGCGACTTTCTCATCAACGTATATAGGTCTGTCAAAGTAGTCTCGGTTGCTCAGCACATTACCGCCAATAGCTAATGGAGCTGAGAGGGCTTTAGTCCCTTCTTTAACAACTCCCTTGGGGTCTCCTTTGAAGATAGAACTAATGGCTCCAGCAATAGCTCTTGGCACGGTCATAAAGCCTGGCATAAACGGAGCATTTATAACTTTCTTGTTTCCGTTTTCGTCAGGCTCACCATACTCTATTTCAAGACTGAGTTCCTGCCCTGGGCGGTTCTCCATCATACTATGTCCAGTTAATTCTCTGTTTAAGAGTTCATAGGCACCCAGAGTTACACCCATACCTGTTAGTAGTTGTCGGCTTGGTGCATAAGATGGGTCCATCCAATTCTTAGGATATGCGGATTTAAGAACATTTCTTAACGCTCCAATAATAGACTCCCTATATTTAGGGGCGAATAAGGCTACTCCAGCAATATCATTTGCGGTATTACTCCTGCCTTTTAGAATAGTGTCGACGTGACCTTGGAACTTCTTAGTTGTATCAGCAGCCAAATCCAAAGCCTTTTGGTGTCCAAGTTTTTTGACCGACTGAGAATAAACTTCTTGGGATGTAGACAATAACCTGTTAGGCATATATCTGCCGAATGTAGGATTATTACCAAGTGTTCGCCAACCTCGCCTAAAAGCATTTGCGCCTGTACCAGATAGTGATGTTTGGGGCTGAATGTAAAGACCCCTCTTAGCCATCTCTCCTACAAACTCAGAGTTCTTAACCCTTCCGCCGTTAGCTTTGAATGTTCCTTCACTAAAGCGTTTCTGAGTTTTCATTTTACCCCTGAAGAAGTCCCCAATTAAATGACCCTCCTGTTTAGCGGCTTGGATTGGGCGGTAAAGTTTACCTATATTTCTAGTGGTATCTTTAATAGCCTGTCCTGCTACAAAGAAGTTAGCATTAGTGCCTGGTATACCACCTTGCAGTAGTATGTCCTGAGTAGTTTCAAAGCCTCTAGCAGTTTTATGCAAAGCCTTACCCAATCCTGTTGGGTCTTTTTGCATCACTCCATTTAGAGTCTTAGCTACTTCAGGCTGGGCGAACAAAGGATTACCAGCTTTGTCGGTTATACCCTGAACTTGCACACCGCCCCTGTGGTCGGTGCTAAATATTCCACTCTTTAGACCTTTATCAACAAGTTGCCTGTTCTCGGCTACTTTTCTAACAGTAGTGGCGTTATCGCCAATAATGGCATCGATAGTCTTATTCTTAGGAGTAAGACCATATTCCCCAGCTTCTGCATAAGTGTTGAACTTTCTAGGACTAGCAGCACCAGTATTCTTCTGCAGGTTACGCAAAGCACCTTCAACTACATCATCTGCTTGGGCGTAGGCTTGCGGTACATAGTTCTTGCGATATTTAATGGTGGGGTCTAAGATTTTCTGTTTCTCAAATAGTTTGTCGGTTATACCTTTAATGTGCTTTCCAAGTTGCTGTTCTGCTGGTCCGTTAAGCGTTCCCGTTTGATACCTATAAGTAAAACCTTCGTCTAGCTTAACTCCCAATTT
>C687J35021_10002923_pt1 | contig 11954 bp, 10 predicted proteins | sample RifCSPhighO2_12_FD_35021 | JGI IMG/M metagenome (IMG submission 35021)
AAAATCATGATCCAGTCTCCGAATTTTCGGACGCTTCGCTGAATTAAAAAATCCCCAATCCCCCAAAAAATAAGAGCAAGAAAAGCGAATGCAATACCCATGGCGGGCCACTCGGGTTAAGTACCAGTGGGTATAAGGCAGTATAAGGGTTTCTGAGTGGTCTGAAAAGGGCTGCTTTTGAGGCACTCGGGTCTAGGTCCAGGAATCAAAATGTTACAAATGTTACACCATAAAAGGATATAGACGTGTCACTATCCACAATAACAGGTTGCCAAAAGAAACCAAGTATAGTAGGCTGGGATTATGGATACTGATGATCGAAAATTTTATTGGCATGCAAATACTAGTAGTGGCGGCACTCTTAGTTTAGGTGTGGACCTCACTGGCAAATTTAGTAAAAGCGAAAAAGAGCGAATAATTGCAGACGCTATAAGGGCTTGCTATGAAAGTATGGAGCAGTCGGGGTATATTCCCTTCAATGCTCAGGTCATGTCTTCTCGAGATATCGCAGATAAATATGGTAAGTCCCGACAGTACTGGGAAAAACTTTTGAATGAAGGAAAGATTCTATACAAGGAAACATCTGCCGGCAGAATTACTACTGACCTATGGATTCAAGGCTATCTTGATAACAAACCCGAAGTCGATGGGTATGTTAAAAATGTCAGAGAGGTTATCAGAAGAGTAGAAGCTCACGAAAGAAAATGGGGTTCAGTTCAATGTCCTGTTTGCCAAGAAAGCCGATTCGAATTCGCAGTTAATGGGGATACGAACATGAATGGGATCTGTCGAGCATGTGGATTTCATGTTCATACTACTCTTGAATAATCTTTGATCTAATATGATACAGTCCGATAAAACTCACGGTGTAAGCAAGTGGGATAACCCAGCAAAAAATGATCTCTTTGGTAGAGAGCCGTTTGTAGACGCCATTGTTAAAACAATCGAAGACTCTGATGAAGGTTTCAACTTCGGAATATCAGCAAGATGGGGCGAGGGCAAGTCATCCATATTGCAGCAACTCCAACCAAAGCTAGAAGCTCTAAATTATAAAGTTCTTAAGTTTGAGCCGTGGAAATACACACAAGATGAAATCTCTATAAAAAGAAAATTTATTATTGACATATACTCTCAACTCGATAAGAAAATTGATCACGGAGAATTTTATGCCGAAATCCAGAAAGATAAGGATTTAACAAAAGAAGAGTATGATGACATATTTACACGACAAATAAATATCTTTCTAAAGCACGCCTTTCTCTTGGGTATGGGATTTGTAGTTGTTGTATGGTCACTAAAACATATATTGGGAGTACGCCTCAATGTAACTCAAACTCTTCTTAATAATCTTTTACTTCCTATTTTCCTTGCTTTTATACCAGTAATACAAAAGGTCACAGAAATAAAGGTCAAACAGATAATCCCTAAAATAGAATCGGCCGAGCAGTTCGAAGATAAATTTAATGAGGTCGTTGAAGAACTGATGGCGTCGGGGAATCCGCCCAAACGGATAGTTATCTTTGTGGACGATCTTGATCGTTGTAATCACAAAGAAGTCGAGCAGATACTTACAGCTCTATTTACGTTTTTCAATAATCCTCATTGCGTGTATGTGATTACTGCTGACCATACAGTAATTCGTCGCTATATTAGTAATTTTCTGAATCTTGATCCTGAGCTTAACGACACTACGGGGTTAGTGGATATAAAGAAAACTACCGAGGTCAAACAGAAGGAAGCAACCGAGTATTTAAAAAAGATATTTCAGATTAACTTTATTCTGCCAAAAGCTACAAAGGATGTCTTAGGGCCATGGGTAAATCAGATGATCGATGCAACGTCAGTTCTCAATTTTACTCATCCATACGCCAAGGAGTATCTTATCGACTTGGCACTAAATAATTTTGATAGTAATCCGAGAAAGATAAAGCATTTTCTTAGAACCCTGTTTTTCCAGCTAGAAGCTGTCCAAGGAAAGCTGAATAGTATCGCAAACAAGAATAGTCAAGAATATACAAATCTAGTTAAAGTTAAAAACTCTCCGGAGTTGTTAGGCAAGATATTGATTATTCAAGATCGCTTTCCAGATTTCTATGAAAAATTACCCAACGAGCCAAAGCTTCTTCAGGGATATGAGAGCGGCGAGATAGCAGAAGATAAGGATCTACAAAAGCTCATAGCCCAAGAGCCGAAATTCTTTAATTCGATAAACCGATCTGAAGAAGAAAAAACAATTGATCCCTATTATTTCCTACACTTTTCTGGATCAACCGGATTTACGGAGACTAGAACAGTTGATCCGACAGAGATAAAGGCACTGGCCAAAAATGGTGACATCGAAAATCTGACAAAAATTATTACAGGACTGACCGATCTTCCCAGGAACTCTTACATAGAAGGCATCAAAGCTGAGTATGATTTAGTACAAACTCAAGCACCAGAAAAAATTAACATCATAAGAAGCTTATTTCACGCAGTATCTCTATTGGAAGAACCACGACTACGTCTTCAGAGAATAAAAGAGTTATTGGTTATCTCGCGACAAAAGTACGCTACAGAATTGGCAGCTTTACAGTCTATAGATATCGAAAAGATACTACCTTTTATTGATAAAGAATCAGCTGACGTCTTAGTAAAAGAACCTCCGTTCATCGATGCTCCCACAAGAAGCCAGATTATAAATGCATTTATCGCTGAGCAAAAGTCTTTAACTCCCGAAATCGCTGAGGGATTCGAAAACTTGATAGCAGAAAAACTGACAGGGTCTGACGAAGACTTTGATGCTGCACTAGGTTTTATAAAGAAGTTGTTTCCAGAGAGATTCACTGAATCTGAGACCATCCAACACAATCTTGTCGAAGCACTAAAGAATAAGGCCAACAATCAAAAAGAGCTAGTGATAGACTTGATTAACCAGTTTCGAGGTAATATTACTTCAGCAAGAATTAACGAGATTGAGGCTGCATTGTTTACTATTGCCAGTGGCACGAATGTGGCTGACCAAGTCTTTGTGGCAGGTATGATACAGTCAAGAGTCAATCTCCCAGACATTGATTTTAATAAGTTTGTAGAAATTTATATTGATAATGCCAAAAAAGCCAGTGATGCTGATCTTGATCAAATTGTTAATGCCATATTCCACCCAGATATGAAAAAAGAGTTCGGGGATAGATTGATTCCCTTTTTAGAAAGCTTGGCCAAACAACTAGGTTCAGGGAATGAACAAAGACGTTTTTATATCCTTTCAAAATTAGAAGAACTCATTAAATCAGTTGACTACATAGTTTCAAGTCAACGAACTAGAAGCACCCTGCTAAGGGAGATTAAAAATATCGAAGATAAAACGGTAGATGAACAGAATAAAGCCCTCATCACTCAGCTTATAGGATTACTAGAGCCTAGAAAAAAAGAAACAAGAAAAACTAAAAAATGGTTACCAATTTAAGATAAATATTTAAATGTTTCCCGTAAAATCAATTGTCGAAGATGGCAAACTATACTGTCCATGTGGCTACCGCTTTGATATTGATCTTATATCCGGCTCCGGCATAAGAATACGCTCTAAAAAGGATCAGACTGAAATTGATATTACTTTTGATCAAATACAAGCAAAATGTCCTGGATGTAAACAAGATAATGAATTTGAATCTAGTCTTCTGGACGATATTTTAAAGCGACAGGACAAAATCATGGCCAGATTAAATGCCGATAAACTTGATTATTTTGATTTTAGGTTCAGCAATATACCGAGATTAACCCAAAGAGAGAAATTAAAATTCTTAGAAACCTTATCGGAAAATCAGAGAAAAATATACAAAATAATGACAGATGATAGTAATAAGAACTTAGCCATGGTCTACGCAGAATTTATAAGAACTTGGAGACTTGATAAATTTGAATGCCAAATTCAATTTCTAATCTTAGCTTCAATGGCATATAAATTTAAGGCCTTATCTCGCCTAAAACATCTTAAAAAAGAGCTGGGCGTGCAGGAGATAAAGAATATATACGCCGATACCGAAAAATATACAAAGCTCTTAGATGAAGAAGAAAAATTTATACATGAAAGAAATGATAAGCATGAGATAATGGCACAAAAAGTGCAAAAGCAGCTTGATCTCTTGCCTTTATCGGCCTGGGACAAGAGAATAGAAGAGTTGAAAGCATTAAAAAGATCTGACCAGAAATAGATATCCACAGTTTTATTTGACCCTCCCAGGATATGTTGTATAATTAAATTAATTGAATAGTTAACGCATTATTGCGTGCCATGAATAGCTGACTGCTACTCATGTCGGTAAACAAGTCCCGAAATTAGTCTCTGTCTTTTAGATAAGACGGGTCCTAATTTCGGGACGTTTTATTTTATGACCAAAATAAAAGCAAAGTTACAATGGCATACGGAGGAACGTGTGGTTGCAGAATTAGTACCGAATTCCAAGAATCCTCGGGTTATCAGTCCAAAGCAACTCAATGACTTGAAAAAGAGCCTCCGGAAATTTGGCTTAGTTGAAATCCCAATTGTTGATCTCGGCAACCGGGTAATTGCTGGGCATCAGAGGCTCTTGGCATTACGGTTGATTGGCCGTGAAAATGAATCAATCCCAGTTCGTATTCCAAATCGCAAGCTTACAGAGAGAGAATACAATCAATACTTGCTTACAAGCAATCGTCTACATGGAGATTTTGACTGGGATAAACTGGCGGAAAACTTTGATATTGAGACTATTTTGGCAAGTGGCTTTGAAGATTCTGATTTATCGCTAATATTTGACGATCTGACAGTTGAAGACGATGAGTTCAATGTAGAAAAAGAAACAAAGAAAATTAGAAAGACATCTGTTAAGCCGGGCAATTTATATCAACTTGGGTCACATCGTATCCTCTGTGCCAATAGTGCAGATCCCGAATCAATACACAAACTTATGGCTGGCAAACGAGCCAATGTCATATTAACTGATCCGCCCTTTAATATCGGTCTTTCCTATGACAAAGGCATCGGTGGTAATGGAAATTATGGCGGCAAGATTAATGACGCAAAGTCGGACAGTGATTACGAAATGTTTCTTCGGGAGTCCCTTAAAAATGGTTTGTCAGTTTGTGCTAAAGATTCTCACATCTTCACTTATTGCGACCAACGCTATGCCTGGCTTCTCCAGAACCTTTATAGGGACTTAGGCATAACCTACAAGCGGACGTGTTTGTGGATAAAGAATAACAGCATGCCCACACCTAAGGTTGCCTTTAATAAGCAATATGAGCCGTGCATATATGGCGTTATTGGAAAACCCTATCTATCCAATCGGGTTTTAAATTTATCGGAAATTCTAAATCGTGAAGTGGGAAGCGGTAATCGCACCATTGATGACATCTACGATCTTATTGATATCTGGCTTGTAAAACGACTTGGTGGCTCTAAATACGAGCATCCTACGGAAAAGCCCCCAAGTCTTCACGAACGGCCACTTCGACGATGTACTAAGCAGAACGATATTATACTTGATCTTTTTTCTGGCTCGGCAAGTCTTATGGTTGCGTGCCAACAATTGAAACGTTCTGCATATATGATCGAACAGGAGCCAGTATTTGTTCAGCTGGCGATTAATAGGTACGAAAAACTTACCAATGAAAAATCAAGAAAAATCAATTAAATACGGATCTATGTGGCAGTTAGGAGTACATCGTCTCACATATGGTGACTGCCGGGATCAAAAACTTCTTAAACATCTTGTTGGGCAAGAAAAGATTAGCCTTATTTGTTGCGATCCGCCATACGGTGTGGCGGTAGTAGAATCAAAGCGTGGGTTTTTAATGCTATCAAAAGACAAGGAGATCTTTAATGACCACTTACAATCAAATAATGATTACCGAGTATTCAGTCGAGCATGGCTTGAGGTGGTTGTTCCATTTCTAACCAAAAAGAATACCGCATATATATTTAACGCTGATAAAATGGTCTGGTCCCTACGAGAAGGCATGATTGATGCTGGATTTAAAATTGCACAACTCCTGGTATGGATTAAATCGCAAGCAGTAATAGGCCGCCTTGATTACGCACCCCAACACGAACTTATTTTATACGGCTGGTATGGTATTCACCGATTCCGTCACTCGAAAGATAAAAGTGTCATATTTTATCCACGACCATCAAAGAGTAAACTTCATCCGACAACTAAACCCATTGGCCTTATACGACGACTCATTCTCAATAGCTCTGAAATTGGCGAAATTGTCTACGATGGCTTCTTGGGTAGCGGAACCACACTACTGGCATGTGAACAAACAAAAAGGAGATGCTTTGCAGTAGAGATCGATTCCGAATATTGCCTTACTGCCATTCAGAGATGGGAAAAGTTAACCGGCATGAAGGCTAATAAAATATCATGAAAAAAGATCAAAAAGCATTATTGCTCGAACAACTTAAAAAGACTCCCATTGTACAAATAGCTTGTGAAAAACTTGGTATCAGTCGCATGACATATTATCGTTGGCGAAAAAGCGATACAGAATTTGCGAAAGCTTCGGACGAAGCTTTAAGCGAAGGATCTCTTCTGATAAATGATATGGCCGAGTCCCAGCTTATTTCTGCAATCAGAGACAAAAATATGACTGCTGTCATATACTGGCTCAAGAACCATCATACTACCTATACAGATCGCTTAGAAATTAGCGGTCACCTTAAACATTCATCCGAAAAATTAACCCCAGAGCAAGAAGCTCTCATTAAACAGGCCTTGAGATTAGTATCTTCATCGCCTAAAAATAAACATGAAAAAACCATCAAAAAAATTAGTTAATAAAATCATTCATGATAGAAAAGTCCGGAGAGATATAGCTCGTCAAAGTCATGAATGGTTTTTCGCTATCTATCTAAATCACTATATCAAAAGTCGAGCGGCGCCATTCCATACGGACTTCTTTCGTATTACTGAAAACGCCAAGATCAAGAATGCGGTCATCATTGCATTCCGTAATTCGGCAAAGTCCACCATATTCAATTTGTCGTATCCGCTGTGGGCGATACTTGGTGATCAGCAAAAAAAATTAATCGTCATTGCCAGCCAGACCCAACGCCAAGCTCGTCAACATCTATTAAATATCAAGAAAGAGTTGGAAACTAATATCCTCCTAAAAATGGATTTGGGACCGTTCAAAGAAGAAACGGACGAGTGGGGCTCGCTTGCGTTAGTCATCCCACGCTATGGTGCAAAGATCCTTGCTTCTTCTACCGAGCAAAGTATCCGCGGTATCCGGCATGGCCAATACCGCCCCGACCTCATTATTGGAGATGACTTAGAAGATCTTGAGTCAGTTAAAACACAGGAATCTCGGGACAAGCTATTCGCTTGGTTCAATGGCGATGTCATTCCAGCCGGTGATTTACATACTCGGATTATCATCATCGGCAATCTTCTCCATAATGACTCACTTCTAATGAAACTCATCCAGAACATCAAAAGCAAAAAGTTTGATGGCATATATCGAAGGTATCCCTTGATTGATGAGAACGAGCAAGTCACTTGGCCGGGAAAGTTTCCAAATCATAAAAGTATTGATGATCTTAAGCGCACCATGGATGAACGTGCCTTTCAGCGAGAATTCATGCTCAATATTCTGCCGGATGATGACCAGGTTATCCATCCTGAATGGATTCAGTATTACGATACCCTACCGGATGTTGGTTCGTTGGATTATCGCTTTACCGGTATTGGTATTGATCTAGCAATCAGTGAATCTAATAGTGCTGATTTCACGGCCATGATTTCTGCCCGAGTGTATGGCACCCGAGATAATCTCAAGATATATATCTTGCCGAATCCTATTAATAAACGCTTTGATTTTCCGACTGCTCTTCAACAAGCTAAGCAGCTATCAAGAAGTATGGAATATGCCCATTTATTTATTGAATCGGTTGCATATCAATCGGCATTTTTTCAGCAGTTAAGAGACGAAGGCTTCCCAGCCGAGGAGTTCAAAATTGGAGGGAATGATAAGCGGACCCGATTGATCATGACTGCTCCGGCTATTCAATCTGCTAAGGTACTCTTTCCTAGACAAGGGGCCGAAATTCTCATCAACCAGATCTTAGGCTTTGGTAGAGAACGACACGACGATCTTATCGACGCGTTTACCACACTCGTTATTAAAGTATTTGAAAAAGATACTGCCATTGATGAATACTCATATCTGCTAACTAAGGAACGGATGGAGCAAGCATACATATCAAAGATGGAACGATGGACAGAGCCATTCCGTATTGGAGTGGTCACGACAGGTGCTGGACGTATGTTTTCTACGATCGTGCTTAAAGCCGCTATCAGTGGTCAGGTTATGTATCAGGATGCTCATGCTAACCCTACGGTCATTGCCGACCAAGTTATTGAACTCGTAAAACGATTTAATATTAAGCCATCGAATATATTTGTGGAGACTTTTGGTCTTGGTGAAGAAGTGTATGAGTTGCTTCGTAATCAGCTGGATAACCACAACTGGTATATAGCCCAGAAAGTAGTGGCAGTTAAACCGGGCAGTGAACCTGAGTTTCCAGAAAATGATGGCAAGAATTTCATTAATCTTCGATCCCAAAGTTGTTGGCGTCTCAAAAACTGGATTGAAAAAAATCTGGTTCTTCTGGAAAACAATGCTTTTAATCAACTATCTCAGGTGCAGTATAAGGTACATGGGGATAAAAAGATTGGGGTAAAGACAAGAGATGAGATGATGCATGACGGCCTCTCTTCGCCAGATGCCATTGATGCTTTGGCGTTAACATTTAGCCGTGAACGTGAGATTGAGCTTAGAAGACCATATGTTCAACCTCTGTATGTCGCAAGATGTGAATACGAAGGCGGCGCGCGTAGTTATGATGAGTAGATTACCAGAACTTAATTTTCTTAAATAAATTAAATACTCTTGTCAGGGTATTATTGTTTGAAACTAATGCCTCTTTTCTGGCCTCTATGGTTGCTGTTGGTTCCGGATTTATGGATGGGGACATGGTGGGTCTTATTTTTGGAGTAAGGGTAACCTTTGGTGTTACTTTTGGTTTTGGAGCAGGTGTGGATGAGTAATTTTTAAATAAGTCCTTGAATAACTCTGTCGGTGTCGGGGTTGGCGTAACAAGAGGAATTGGTGTAGGAGTTGCAGGTTTAATGCAAAGATTTAAACTTTTTAAATTTATCCAGCCTTCAGGACATGGGTCATAATATGGAGTTGCTGTTGGGAGAGGAGTAAGTATCGGCGTAGGATACGGGGTCGGATTCATCATTCTGTATAGACAGGAATCATACTCAGCTTTTAATCTATTATATTCATCAATTTGATTACGACATTCTTGAAGATTTGAAAGCATCGTATCCGGATATCCAGAGCGAGCCCACATCGCTCTCATGCTGTTATAAGATGATTCATCGGTGCATCCAATTCCAACAGGATACACACAAAGCGGAATATCGCTACTTCTACACATAGAAGTTCCGTAATACCCCACAGAGCTATCTCGCCAGCCATCGTTGCAGATAACACTACCGTCATAATCTGGGCCAGCACCGCAATCTACACCGCCATGATAAGAGCAGGCGCCAGAAACGGCTTCGACCTTTTGAGTTACAAAAATTGAAAGAACTAAAAACAAATAAAGTACAATAATTTTTATTTTCATTTGTGCAGGTGGGTTTTATCCAGCGAGAGCTTTTTGTAAAAACACAAAGCCCGCCGCTAGCCGAGGGCTTGCGCCCTCCCATACCCTTTCGGATATGGACCACCTGCATGGAGCTGAACGACGGGTTCAGTATGCAGGTGGGNTTTATGCCATATCCACTGAGGGTATCAATGGGGTTAGGCAATGAATTGTTAAGGGAATTTTATCAAATATCGACCATGGCGTCCACCATAGCTTAGACATAAAACTAAGTAAAGCAAGTTGCCAACTCACTAATTAGGGGAAGTATAAAATTTTTTCGAAAACCCAAGGGGACCAACAAGAATCAAGGAATCCAAGTGCCCAAGCACCCTATGAAACTACCGAGAGGGGCAGACACCGAGATTCGAATCCGCACGGCCGCGGGAACCGCCGCCCACGCCGAGACCGTCCGAGTCGAAGCCGCCAACGTAGACGGAGAAACCGCCGGAAGACCGCACGCCTGTCCAGTCCCAGGTATCTTCTAATAGAGTTTCTTTATTTTCTCCGTAGTAGAGAAAAGTATCATAGACAATTTCTACAGGTGTTCTGCGTTTAACTAACGTTGGATCAATGTTATTTTGCTTAGCCCAGTTTTTGAGTACTTCTTCTTGTTGATCCCAATTCTTGCTCAATGAGTCCGGCAAAACAGATTTCATTACTAGGCCCCAGCCAAGTTTGGGAGTTCCTTCGAGAGCAAACTTTTCCGTATCAAACCACCCATCACCCTTGCTTCGATAAAACATTTTCTTCTTCTTTTTCTTAGGATCACCTAGCGTATCTCCGCCTGAAAACTTCTCTCGTATTTGATCAATAGTTAGGGGCTTAGCTTCCTTGCCCTCACCAATACTCGGCACCCTAAGTACCAGCATCATTCCCAATTGTTTTGCTTGTTCTAATTCCTCTCTAGTAAATGGTATGTTCTCAATTTCTTGTAGCTTGTCTGGAGTAAGTTCGATACCATATGTTGTTTTAATAGCTTCCGGACCAAGGAAATCTTTACCAAATATCTCTCTAGCTTCATCGAATTCAATGTTTACTTCTTTGGCTTCAGGCACAAGACCTTCTCTTTTAGCAGTATCCAAAGCTTGCTCAACTTTTTTCTGAGTCGAGTTTTTGAACTTATCCGGCTCGTATTCTTCGTAGATTTTGTAGGCTTCAAATGGCATATTATAGATCTTGAGTATATTTTAGAATAACTTTTTGAACTGCTTGTGGCAACTCTTTGATATCTGTTATTACTTCGGCATCCGGCTTGTATGTTTCTTTGACGGCTTGACCTGATTCAGTCATGCCCAATCCTAAACATATAACCCCTCTATTTCTTAGCTGGAGTAAAACAGCTTGAACTTTGCCTGAATCTTGACTCTCACCATCAGAAAGTACGACGATAACTTTTCTTCTTGACTTATCTCTTAACTCCTTTTCTTGTTCTGGAGTTATTGAATTAAGAACTTCTTCAAGAGAAAGATAATCTGGCGTACCGCCACCGGCTTTATGCATTTTTTTCCAAATCCCAATCCTGTCTTTCTCCGATAAATCGGGTGATAACGATTTTAATTCTACATCTCCAAAGTCACCAAACGCTCTGGTTTCGGTTCTAACTTGCAGGCCTAATGAAACACCACTTTCAAATTCAGCTTCTTCTATTTCTTTTTGAAAATCAGCCAGAGACTCTAAGAATAACAGCTTACTCTTACGGTCCATTTCAAGTTTGCCACCCTCATTCATCGAGCCGGATAAATCATTAACCAAAGACATATCCAGCATGCCATAGCCTTCCTGTTCTCTCTTGTGCCTTTCAATCTCTCTAAACGCTCTCGGTTGGCCTCCAGCTCGTGATTCAATTGAAGAGTCGACTAATGTATCCTCGGCTAGCTCCTCACCTTCTGTTTTAAGCTGAGGCGAAAATTGCCAGCGTTCTTTTAACCGTCTAGCAATTATCTTTTTAAAAACTTCTCTTAGCTCGGCCACCAGGGGAGCAATCTCTTCATACTCTTTGCGATAGCCGAGAACATCCTCAGCGCTGACTCCATGCTCACGGGCCCATTCCTCAAGAATGTTTTGTTCAAGAGTAGGTTGTCCGCCCTTTTTAGCGACTATTTCTTCCATCAACTTCTTGATTTGTTTTTCTTCTGCATGTGTTATGGGTTCGGGATGACCATCGTGATAGGTCTTATATTCTTTCTTAAACTTCTTTTCAGCCGCTTCTCTAGCGGCTCGCTCGCTGGATTTCTTATCTCCGCCCTTACCAGGTTGTTGCTCTTTACCTTTT
>C687J35021_10002926_pt1 | contig 11944 bp, 15 predicted proteins | sample RifCSPhighO2_12_FD_35021 | JGI IMG/M metagenome (IMG submission 35021)
TTCAGGGGTATCATGTTTTGAATGAATCATCGTGAACCCCATCAGAAAGACACATGAAAGCAATAGCCATCTAGTCATTAATCCCCTTTCTGACTCCGGTGGGTTTATATGTGACGGCAAAATTGTGGATTTCAAAAGGCTCGTCATAGGCGCTGTGAGAAAATCTCCAACGGAAATACTTCCCCTTCCCACTGACATTAAAGATCGGCCTATTCAATATGCCGGAACCGTTCAAACTGACAGAAGTGTCCGTGAAAGAACCCCCGTCAATGGAAAGCCCAAGANTGAACGAAGACCCTGCTCTTTTCTCCGCCGTCAAATAATACTCGTTCAGTATTTTTTCCTTGTAAAGACTGTCAAACCAAGTATCCGGTGTTTCGTAAACGGAAGATATGGCGGTTCCGTTGAAGTTATCGCCAAAATCCAAGCGATAAAAAGTCCCTGAACTTGAAGAACCGGCGTATAAAAACGAATCCGAAGCGTTTACGATAGACCTGATATTTATTCCTGAAATTGGCATCCATGCATCGGGATTTTTATTTGTAATCAATGACTTTTTAAGCCCGTAACTTGATATGGTATCTGCCGAAGTAGATGCAAAAAGCCAGTAGTTTCCTTCCCATCTGGCGGCAATCGGCCTATTTATGGCCCCCTCGCCTTCCACGTGGACAATTTCCACGTTGTCTATGTTGGAAAGATTCGTAAAAGAAGAAATAGACTGGATGGTCGAAGCCCATTGAACGAAACTATTTTGCGTAGGAAAATTTAACCTCACTCCTGGGGTTATTAAACTCCACGTTTGAGTCGTCATATTGACTACGGAGGTCGAAGAACGGACATAATGAGTGATTATGCTTCCGTTCGTATTATAAAGAGAATCAATATTCCCCCAAGTCGTGATGGAAGTGTTAGTGGCTATGTCGGAAATAAATTGCCCCGTCGTTGAAGGTATTAAATATATTTTTTCGTTGCTACCTGGGAATCCTACGACAACATTCTCCCCGCAAGTCGCATAGTTAAGATATCCAAAATGGATGGTCATGCTTGCCGCATAGACTTGCCATCCTTCAAATAATTGGTTCGGATTGCTGAAAGGTATATCCCCCTGAACTCCGGCAGATTGATTGACAGCGACACTTGAAGATATGGATACACCGGTATAAAGATTTGTCATTGTCACATTGACTTGAGGAAGCGTATCAGGAGAACAGGGGGAACCAGTTTTAGTCAAAACCATATCCTTTATCTTTTCTATATAAAATATATCGGAAGAACTTAATTCCACTCCAAAATTCAGCCTTATCGGGCCATAAAATGTGGTCGAAGTGGTAAGTGGTTGTCCACCTGGTATTGGAAAATTTGTGAAAGTGGTGACATTAGGAGAAGTTATGAACCTATAATTCGTTCTTGGCTGTAATATCCCTGCGACAGTCGCTGTCGTTCCTTGAAACTGCCCTTTAGAAAAATCCAATTGTGATTCCCAAAGATTTGAAACAGTCCTAACGTCCGTTTTGACTATGGAATCGACCTCATCCTGAATTAAACCGCTTATTCTTACCTCTCCCCGATAAATCCCGTCATTGCCGACAAAATGGCTCTGTCCGTCCAACATGACGACTGAATCATGTGAAGCCACGCCGACGCTTGCGTTGGTTAGAATGGGAATGTAATTTGAAGAATTGTCCCCGAATAGGGTATAAATCGAGCGTTCTTTCCCGAATTTCAATCTGCCGTTCTCGTTCCAAACCGCCGTCCCATTCTGACCGTCTCCCCTTCCCACAAACCTGAAATTGTCCGCAGGCCAGGCCAGAAAATTGTCCGGCGCAATTAAAACCCCGTTCGTGGAACGGGAATCGCTGAAATATGCTACGGAAGCATCCGATGGAACGTTAAACATCCATACCCTATCCTGGTAATAACCGATGTATTTCCCTTTGGAAACATTTGGAGTCCCTTTAGTCCCATCTAGGATTGATTTTGATGTATGATCCCAAGTAAAGACAGAATCCACGCCATTGGAACACCACATTTTTTCTTCAACTTGGAGGCATCGCATCAAAACCCCGGTGTTGTGCCCGGAACTGACAAAGACATAACTCTTAAAATCAGAAGTTTCCAAGACCCTGCTGGAATCCGTGACCAGGAAAAACTGCGATCCGTCTTCAAGATTGTAGGGATAAATCTCATGCCCGGCGGTAAGTGTATTCGTTGAGCCGATTTCAATAAATCCTTTGATTTGTTTGATTGAGCCATTCTCTATGTCCATGTTCCGAAGATTTGGAGAAAATTCTTTTGAAAGTTTATGGGCAGGAACGGAAGTGGCCCAGCCGCCGGAAACGTCGTCAATGATAACGTCGGTCTTAGCGTCTTCAGGCAAAGCCGCTCCGTTGAGCATTGCCGGGCTTAAAAATGAAAGAAATAAAAATAGCTTTTTCAATGGTCTATAACAGGAGGCGTCGTCCTGGCCTTAAAATGGTCAAATCCGCCAGCTCTGCCCTCGCCTGCAATGACTCCAAAAACATTGTCCGTCCCCGCAACGCCCGGAGTCGTGTTTTCTCCAGATGCCAGGTTGTCGCTCAATGGCTGGCCGTCTTTGGCGAACACATTCGCGCTTTTCCCTTTATCGGCATCTGAAAAAACATTCACGCTTTTCGTCGGTATGTCCTTAACGAAATTGTTTAAAGAAAGATCACTCAAGGGATTATACCCCCGTTGGAATCTCCAACATTTACATCGTCATAGCCCCAGGAAAATCCAAGCGATTCTTTGGTTTCTTTGGTTACAGCCGACTTCAAGAGATTCACTTTGTCCATGAACGATTTAATGAATGTTGCCGCCATCTTCTCATTATTCAACCGCCCAAGATAACAAAGATGCGCCGCATAAAGAGGCAAGAGATTGTGATAAGGGACTGGAACGTCCGGCGTGTCTATGTCTTGAGACATCGCCGTAGGCACATAGTTGTAATTCAGGTGTATTTTCTTGCCGGAAGCACCACCGACAGCGTTCGGTGTTGGAATGACGCATATCGTCAACCTATCCAACTGGATAAGGTATTCGGGCCTGTCCGATCTGGCGCTTGAATTTTGGTCTAGCCATGAAGGATAGATAGTCTTTAATGTTTCCTCGGATACAATTTTCAAAGGCTTCACATCGCCAAAAATAGACCTGTCGCCAAAATACGCCGTCCTCAAAATGAGATTATCCTCTGGATTGGAATATGAAGGTTTTCCGGCTTCGGTCTGAACCGAAACTAAGTCCCTTGGATATTCGATAAAGACAGCCGCAAATTCAGCCGCTTCGTTCAAATACCCCGCAATAACGGAAGCATCGGGGAAATGAGTGTCCCCACCCTCTACCTCGTCTATGAGGGCGTAGGTCTTAGTTCTAAGTTGTCCGAGGTTTAAACTCAAACTTTAACTCCTTTTTTGGCCTCCCACATCAGCTTTTCCGCTTCTTCCTTCATCTTCTCCGCCTGCTCCTTGAGCGTATTGGCCTCCGCCCTGACCGTCATGGACGCATTCTTGATCTTCTTGGCTTCTTCCTTCGCTAATTCAATGATGTCTCTGGCAGTATTTTTTGCCGCCTCGATTGCCGCCTTATTCTCCGTGATTTCCTTCTGCTGGTCGGAAATCATCTTGCGGTTAGCATCCTGCTGGAACCTCTGCGTTTTAAGCGAAAGAGCCCCAACCTTCCCCAAGTCAATCAATTGCTCGCTGATTTTGATCTGTTCCCCAAGCAACTCAATAAATCTCTCGTCATCCGACATTTGAATGTAACTCATAGTGCCTCCTATTCCTTTAGATATGCTTCTTGAATCTTCCCGTTGTCTCCCATGCGGCCTGGATACCACCCGCCTTTGCGTTCGTATTGGAGTATCCTCAATCTCTTTATTTCGTCAATCTCTCTCTTGCTTGCCTTCATCATCTGGCCGTTCCCAAGATTCAAGACCACATTTTCACTCAATAAACATCCATCTCTTGAAGATTGTCCGCGAACACACTTATCGCAGAAACCTTTCCCTTTTTCTATCCTCAATTTATATACGGGGCTGTCCCCGCAGTTATCGCATTTCAACATTTCAAATCGTGGTGGGCAGAGGAGCTTTTACACTCACCTGCCCACACTTTTATCTACTAGTTTCCGGTTCTTTCCAATACAACAATTGGATAAGGTTGTATTCGGCGGTGGAAGGTTTGAAGAAAAGGTTTCCTTCAATTCTTCGCGGCCACCTATAAGCAACCTCGCCATAGCAAGTATTCCCTACGCCGGAAAATGCGGCTCCGGTGGAATTTCCCACGTTGTATATTTTGTCAACAAGTTTCGCTGGTGCTCCTGCATCGCCGTAAGTGCTAGTGGAAAAATACACATCTATCCTATCCCCGCAAGCTCCTGTTGAGAAGTTTGCGCCATAGATGCGATGTTTATCCTTTTGCGGCGTTCTGAAGCTCGTCGAAACTGCGACACCGAAAGGCACGACGGTAGAGACAGCCGCGGAAAATGCGGAAGTCGCCACGTTGATCCCGCCATAATCAGCCCCAATGGGATTGCTGACCTTGCTCGAAGGAACGTCTAAGTTATCCTCCGCCCGAAGGCCAACTCCCATTGCAAACACGATAACGGCGGCAACTAGGTATTTCTTCACTTTATTGCCTCCTTTATGTGTTGCTGATATACAACGGAACCGCGAACTTCGCCCTGTTCACGACGAGTCCATACAAGGTATGAGCCACGATGATGGTGGCTAAGCGTCCTGCACTAGTGGCATCCGCTTTCTTGTATTTGTTGTTGAACTGCATCGCAATGGCGGCAAAGTCACTATGAACGAGACCGCAAGCGGTCGTCCCAGCAACATTGATGCCGGAAGCCGGATTAAGCGAGGCCCCCGAATCGTCTGTGCAGGAAGTTCCATTAAGCAATCCCGACTCATAGCCCGGAATGTTCAGGATTTTTTGCCGGAAGTTGGTCGTTAAGACCGACTCTGGCAAACCTGTTTTATCCGCGTTCGTCATCCTTTCTTTGGTCAACCATCCCAAGTAGTAGCACTCGGGCGAGAGCAACCAGGACAGGTTTTCGATTTTGATGCTCCGTCTCCGAATGGCCAGAACTGCGGCTAGCGCGTTCGGCTCAATGAAGGACAAAGGTGCGCCCGGACTCCCGATCCCGGCCCCGACGGTAACTCCATCAAGTCCGGTAGCAGACAAGATCAAGTCGTTGATATCGCTGTCATAGAATTCCGCCAACCGTTCTCCGAACTGGCTGGGAAGTTCTTTTTCTAGCGACACGATGGACTGCTTGCTCTGCTTGTCCGTATACTCTTGGCTGACGTATTTCCAGGTATTGACGTTCACCTGAACTTCGGTGAACGTGGTCTGCTCGGAAGTGAACCCGCCATCCGAACCAACGTCGCCGCCCGCTAAACGCGGCCTGGTGGTGATGTGGATGATCTCCCCGGAACCATTGACCAAAGAGGATTTGTTAAGAATCCTCGGCATGGAAACGGCTTCTCCGTAGAGGGCCTGATTGACTTCCAAGTCCCACTTCTCGTCAAAAAATACGCCTACTTGTGCGTCTGTTAAAACTGCCATTTTATTTACCTTTTACGACTGACCGATACTTTTTCTTTACGCAACCAGTTCAGCTTGTCTCCTGTCTTTCAATGACTGAAGTTTTTTTATAAACTCCCGGTCATATCTCAACTCTGGATTGTTCAGAAGTTGCTTTTGCAACTCCACGGCCTCATCCTTGAGCGTTACCTTGCCCGTAGGATGAACGGCAGTAGCCGTTGCCACCATCTGCGCCTTTGTGGGCGCGGCGGCGGACGGTGCGGCCTTGCCGTATTTCTCCGAGTAGATTTTAAGAGCCAACTTAGCGGCATAAAGCGGATATTTGGATGCAATTTCAGCCAATCCATCTTCTGGATCGTTAAAAATATCCTCTATCTTGTTCATGCCCTCCGGGTCTTTGCTGACTAGTTCGTTTGTCTCGATCATTTTCAAAGCGTCCTTCTGTGAACGCTGGAAATCCATCTGGCGGGCTTGTTCAGAGAGCGTTTTGGGAATCTCTCCTTTTATCTGCGCGACAATTTCGTCAATAATCATGCGTGACGATTTTACCGGGCTAGATAAGAACTCCTCATCAGTAAGTGGAGTCTGTGCGTTCGGGGATGGAGCCGATGGTTGTAGGGCTTGATTTTTTTCAAGCAATGTAAACAATTTTTCAAATCCCCTATCAATGCGGTCGAGCTTGCGCCCGGCCATTCTCTCAAAGGGTCTGACTTCATTCCCTGGTTGTAGCTTTGTCCTGTCCTCGACCTGGGCAGGTGTCCCTTGCGGCTGAACCGACGCTTGAGCGGGTTGTTCAGTCGCCTGCGGTGCGCCGTGTTCGGGCGCAGGACTGGCGGAGACGACAGTCGTAGTTGCTTCTTCTGGCATTTTATTGCCTCCTTAATCCCTTGCGGGTCTCGCCGTTAAACGGCGGAAAGTGATTTAATTTCTTCATGTTTTCCTAAATCCTTTGAAGTTTCTTTGCTCGATTTGTCCCTGTATTCAATGAACTCAAAATCAACTTTGGGGGGACGGGTTAAATCCTCAAGCGTGTAGTTGTATCGCCCTGCGTGGCCCAACCTCACAGAGGTATCGAGATAGATTTGATAACCGACTTTACGGGCGTTTTCGCAGAAAGACCAATCCTCCGAAAGATAAAGATGGTCGCCGTTCCGATGTTGCCAAAGTTGAGGCAGAAAGAAAGGCCAGAATTTCAAATCCGTGGGATGACAGAGAGGAAGTTTCAATTCGTGGATCATATCCGTCAAAACGTTCCTGTGGATCGCCATACAACCCCCGGCCACCCATCGGACTTCCACCAACTTGCCGGAATCATCAAATTTTATGGGGTCGTCGTTAAGTGGCTTGGATGTAATCCAAGTGTTCTGCTCTTTTTTATTCACGTAAGCGCCACCGACGATGGTCTTTCTCTCATACGCCTCTTTACACATCTTCACGATCTGGGGGGGATTGTAAGTAATGTCGTCATCCAAAAAAAGAAGGACATCGGCATCCGTGTGGTTATAGAACATGGACGCTTCCTGACTCCTGGCCCGGTCTATCATGGCGTCTCCCGTAGTCCTTGAGAAAGTAACTTTAGGGTTGGGGCAACATAAAAGCTGAATCATGCTGTCCAATGCTCCTGAATCTATGACGCGATGGATACACAAGGAAGCATGGATTTTCCATCGCGTATCAGGGACTATCACGCCATTTTTGCTTCGGTTAAAAAAGTTCTTCAACAATGCAGGATTCATTTGGGCATATTGTTGATTATCCTTCTTGGATTCATGTTGCTTGAATTAAACCAGTCCCATAAAATACCGATCTCGGAAGTCCCTTTCTTGTCATAAAAGACGTGGCTGGAACCATGAACGTCAAAAACAACGTCACGTTGCGGCCTGAAAGTATATGCGGAAAGAGCAATTCTTGGAGTCATAGTTGTTGTCCATGAACCAAAAGTTGGAGATGTGGAACTATAAAACTGGATAGAGTCAGCTCCGGCATTATTGACCGAACAGGAACCGCAGACAACAGCATGAATGACTACGCCTCCACTAGAGAACTGGACGTTCGTGTCTGCCGTCGCCGTGACTGATGCCTGCCAGATTTTCACCGGATAGGTCGGCTGTGAACCCAGTCCCTGCTGACCCCAAAGTTTACCGACGCAAAACAAGCTAACCGTTATCAATAATGCTTTCTTCACTTTTACCCTCCAATTCCTTCAATTTTGCAGTCCTGAAAATCTTGTAAGCGTCTACGATCTTCGTCGGGAGTTTCACGGCCTCCCAATATCCTCCCAACCTCGCGCTGTAAATGGCGTTCTCGCGGAAACTCTGCTCCGAGGGCTTGACCTTCATCACCGTCTCGTCAAATTTCTCCTTCCCCTTCAAAAAGACCAACATCAGGTCTCCCCAGGCTTCCGTCTCCATCATCTTCTGGATTCTGTGGCATCGAATCAAATCATCCTCGTAATTTGCCTCATCTATGGAAAAATTTATCGTCCCAAAATCTTTTGAAAAATTTATGTTCATGGTAAGTTCACAGGGACCTGTAAGGGTGAAGTCTGAACAGGGCCTACGGGCGAACGCTCACCGTTAGCCATAGACCCGTCTACTCCGCTCCCCCCCCCTTGTTTGCCTGATCTTCGAATCGAATTTATGATCTGATCCGCTAGGGGAACGGGCTTTTCCAACAATCTCAAGTTCATTTCCAACGCCCTAAAAAGTTCCTGATACAATGGCTCTATTACATTCAAAGAAGACGGAACAAAATTATTTACGTGCGTGGACACCTTCAACGCTTCCATGATGTTGTTTATCCTTTGTGGCCGATATTGCTTGTCCGTCGCAAGTTTAAGCACGAATCCGACGTTGAAGGGCAGGGTGTTCTTATCCACATAGAAAGGTTTCGGCGCCCCCATTGTCTTTACCCAAAATCCGTTGTCCATGAAAAATACGTTGTTGACGTGAAAAGTGGAAAGCAGGTCTCCGAGAAAAGATTCTGCGGTTATTTCCGCGTCCTTGCCGCCGCTCATAGTCGTTGAATTCTGAATGATCGCGGACTCCGTTGCAGTCCCGCCGGTCGCCAACCCCTGGGCATTGTCCGTGGCCTGATTTGAAGCCCTGAAGTCCTGCTTCCAAGTTCCCTGCATATTTATTGCGTGTGCCAGGGCCTCGATCTGCGGCCTCAAGGGTTCCAACTGGTCCATGTTCTCCAACTCAACGAAATTCCAGGGCTTGATGGTGAGCTTGGAAACGTCCACCCCCGCGTATTTGCCTATCTTCCACATGGAAAGCAGGGAGAACATGAGCAAATCGTTGGCTCTGGACTCCGTAGCATCCAATTCCCGCTGGCGTTTGCGACCGATTTTCCCGACACCGTAACCCAGGGGTTCCATTTCAAAAAGTTTCACATGGGAAGTCTTTAACAAATGCCTCCAACTTCTAAAGGGTGTGGCATGAAACTTGACTATTCCGTTTTCGTCCAATATCGAATATGAAAAATCACACATGGAGGGTTCGTCCTGCCGGCCCTGGCTTTCCCAATACTTCTGAACGACGGGGTTGTTGATGTCGTCAATGCGCCCGTGATAATTCACCAATTCCCTGACGTTGGCATTCATGACGTTGTATCCGGCCCTGCTTTTCCTTGACATGACCCTGGAAAAAGCTCTGCCGTCTTTTGCGTTTGCAGGAGAGGATTTGGCGTCCTTGTTCTCGTCAAAAATCCTCTGCACTTCCTTCAGGTTCCAATTCACGGAATCGTTCTTCGCCCAATTCAGGATCATCTGCATCGAGGGATAATCAATGGGGATCAGGTAGTCGCTATAAAAAAGATCAAAAACAAAAGGATTGAAAGCCGTGGTAATCAAAGGGCGGGGGACAAAATCCGTCCCCTCGAATTGCTTGCTTCCGTCTCCATACGGGAATGAAGTCCAAGGACATTCAACGATCATCGTTCCAAAAAGCTCCCTAGACCTTAACGAACGGTCTAGTTTTTCTTTGAAGCGGATGTATCGGAGCTGTTTCGCCATGACCTGTTCCACGGCTTGCAGTTGTATTTGGCTGACTTCGTTGCCGTTGTCGTCAAGTCCCTCGCCTTCGGCGTAATAAAAAGGGTCTTGGCCTGTAAGCATTCTGAACGCAAGCGTCGTTCTCGTTTCCACGGCACGGTGCGTCTCGCCGGACTTGGAATTAAAAAGGGCCTTGGGACGGTTGGCCTGCTTGGAAGACTGAATCCGCCAGGAATCGGCGTATTCCTCATATTCCCCGAACATCCCCGACATCTGGTTCTCCCATTGGTCTACCTTGTCCATGCCTTCTTTTCTTATCTTGTCGAAGCCTTCTTTCAAATCGGGGTCGCTCATGGAAAAAGGCGTGGGGATGATAATGTTAAAATCCCCGAATATTTGTTTGACGGAATCCATGCTGTCCATAGGAGAACCACTCATGGACATCATCTCATCCATTTATGGCATCCTCATACTCGCAATTGGCCCAGGCAAACCCATGATCCCTCTTGATCCCGAACATGGGATCGTTCAAGTTGTAAACTCCGGGGGCGCGTTTAGGCTGGAGGACTACGGAAGGGAATAGATTCCCCCCAAACATCATGTCGTGAACACGGAGCAAGGCGTAACGCAGGCAGTCTAAAAGGTCTTCTCCTTCCTTCTGCCCGTATTGAACCGTCCTCAACTGGTGAATGAGCCTTCTACATTCGGGAGAGACCAAGATCATGTCCTTCTTGAAGAACTTCTTCATGCAGTCGTAACCCCTATCGCGGTTGTCGCCGGGAATAACCCCAATCCCGCACCTGATAAACTCGTCCATGTCCCGCCTCATGGTCTGGCTGTTCCTCTTTGCCGTGGAAGGGTCTATGACCGACCACTCAATCTTCCTCTCCCCGGTCATCAATTTAATCGCCGAAGAAGATTCCTCAATGACCATGCCGGACTTCTCAAACTCCGTAGCCACATAGACCTTCCGGCCAGGAACGTCCACGCAAAGCCACAGGCAGGCCGTAGGATGAGCGATCCCCCAATCCAGACCTCTCACCCACACACCCTTGAAATCCTCGACCTTCTTCACATGACGGTAGAAATCGAACTCCGACACCAAAGTTCCGCAGAAAGCACTCTCCATCGCCATATACTCAACATTCCACTCGTCATCGGAAGCGTCTTCCTTCATTCTGTTTATTTCATTGCGGTCTAGCGTTGGATTATCATAAATGGTGAAATGAAAGGCGTCCCACTTATCGTCGCCAAGTGCCTTCTTTCTCAATGCCTCAGTATAAAAGCCGGGAAACCAGTCGTCCTTGCCTACGGATTGAAGCGGGTTTAAGGGGGAACTGATAAACCAGGCAAACCCAGGTTTTTTCTTCTCGTCTCCCAATAACTGGCCTCTGATAATGTTAGGCCATAAATAACGTTCAATCATCGCACACTCATCGAAAACAGCCCCGTCCAGCCCTGGACCTCTTAAACTGTCTGGTTTATCCGCGCCCTTTAACCTTATGGACTGACCATAAACCAATTCGATCAAGAGTTTGTTTTCCACGATGCGCCGAATCAAATTCTTGGGTATCATCGCCTTTAACTGCCCCCAGGCTATGTCCTCCGCCATACCATACGTCGGCGCAATATACCAGAACACCCCGCCAGGAACCTTCCCCGCCGCCTGAACCAAAGAAAATAATGCCCACCGCGTCTTCCCAAAGCGCTTCCCACACTTGGCGACTTTGTAGAGAGCCGGAGACTCGTGTATCTTCCTCTGGTTCTCATGCAAGCGCAAGTTAAGCTCTATGTTCAATGCCATAAAATTGTTTTGGGCTACTACGCCCGCAAATGCGAACTTTCACCCAAAAAGGAACCGCCTACCAAGCAAGTCCCTGAATTCATCGGGGCCTTAACGCTGGTAGGCGGTTTTTAACGAATTGCTTTTAAGAAAAACTACATCAAATCACTCACCCTTCTCCTCCATTCCCAAAAATGTAAATGCGGCATGAACCACCCATCATAATCTTCGGCAACTCCCACTCTTACCTTAAAATTAAACCTGAAAACCCTTTGTAAAAAATAAATCGACACATTGTAATTCTTGAAATAACAATTCATCGTAACCCAATAATCCCACCCTATCCCATAACCCCATATCATCATCACTTACACTGCCACCGTAACTCCACGCCTCGCCGCTAAATATAACTCATCCCACATCCTTTCAGCTTCCCCTGCGTCCAAATCCTCCGGGTTCTTGTTCGCAACTTTAAAAAAGGTTTTTCCACCTTCTACCGCGTAAATCCCAAAATACGGATTGTGTAGAAAATAATCCGATCCCCCAAACTTTTTGTCGTTACCGCAAAATTCAATCAGCATATTCCCCTATCTTTACCTT
>C687J35021_10002929_pt1 | contig 11925 bp, 11 predicted proteins | sample RifCSPhighO2_12_FD_35021 | JGI IMG/M metagenome (IMG submission 35021)
AAGTTACGAGAGGCTCAAGCGAAGGACCGCGAATCCAAGGCGACAAAGGCTCCGACGGAGCCCGATGTCAAAGAGGAGTCATCGAAGCCGGTGAAGCCCGATGCAAAGCCGGTTGTGCCAGACCTGCCAGTGAAAGAAGACTGGCGTCCCAAGGGCGAGAAGGCGGGGCAGCAATGGGACGAACTCAAGGCAAAGCATAAGACCGAGTCCGATACTCTCAAAGCCGATTTGGATCGGGCGAAGGCTGAACTGGCCCAAGCCAAGTCATCTGGGGGCGCTGCCGACGATATCAAGGCGCTGAAGGCGCAACTCAAGCAGTATCAGGAAGTGATTCGCGACATCGCAATTGAGCGCGACCCGGCGTTCGTGCAGAGATTCGAGCCGCGTGAGAAGACGGCCATCGAAGCCGCCAAACTCGCAGCGGGCGATCAGGGATCGAAGNTCGAAACTCTTCTCAAATCTCCGCCNGGGCCGTGGCGTGACGAACAGATCGAGGCGATCAAGGTCGATCTGTCGGAGTCGTCGCAGCGCCGTGTGGACTCGGCTCTGCGTATGCTGGATCAACTTGACCTTGAGCGGAACGCGGATATCGCCACGCAACGTTCGACGTTCACTCAGAAGCAGGCCGTAACGGAGCAGGAGCAGCGCGAACAGAACGAAGCCCGCGCGCAGGCGTTCAAGGGCGCGTTCGATTCTACCCTGAAGTCCTGGACCGACCCGGATGCCGGCCATCCATTTCTTGTCGAGCGCAAGGGGGACGAAGCGTTCAATAAGGACGTGGCGGCGTCCAAGGCGCTGGCGTCTTCTCTGCACCAGTCCTTTCTAAACGGTGAACTGGAGGCCGCTGACGTTGCGAAGATGATGCTCCATGTAGCCGTGGCCGAACGCACTTTGAAGACGGCTCAGGACGCGGTGAAGCGGGCGGAAAAAGCCGAACGCGCCCTTGAACGCCTTCGCGGGGCGCAGCCGGGGGACGGCAGGGCTGGTCAGCCGGAGAATGAAGAGCCGTCAGAGGGGCCGCAACCTGGCTCTCCGGGTTACATGAAATGGATCACGTCAGAGTTGAAGGACAGGCAAGAACGGGATCGCGCCTCGAGGCGCGGGGAATAACCACACGTGAGCCGGCTTCTCGTCGCCATTCCGGTTTGCAACAAGGACTTTGACCTTGTCATGCGTAATCTTGAGCGGTGTATTCGGCTCGACACTTCCACAACCCACAACGCGCTGGTGTCTATCGAGACTGGCATGGGGGAAGTGAAAGAAAAAGAGGTCATCTTAAAGGCTCAAAGCTATTTCAAGTCTGCGCTGCCGTTCAGATACCCTGCCTATTACGGGAACATGAAATGGCCGCGCCCTCAAAATTACGCATGGCAGGCCGTCGCGCGGCATTTGGATTCCTGCTCCAATGATCGGGAGAATGCGTGGTTGTGGTGGGAGTCGGATGCGGCTCCAGAAAAGCCGGGTTGGCTGGACACTCTTTACGCCGCTTATGTCAAAGGGAAGCGGCCTTTCCTTGGGCATGTAGTTGAGAGCGGGCGATATCTTAACGGAGTCGCAATCTACCCGTTCGCATTGAGCGAGTATTCCACGGACGCCTTTCTCGTCAAGGACGTGCCGTTCGATGTTCAACTCTCGAAGTCGCTCAGAATTGGCAGAGCCGACAGCATGGTCTGCCAGAGAAATGATTTGATCCATCACGTTATCAAAGGCCAGGGTGGGCAAGCCCCAATCGTGCTTACTGGCGATACAAGCCCGAGTGATACGGCGGTGCTGTGTCATGGGGTAACCCACGTCATTGAATCCAACGGAAACGTGGTTGAACACCCAAAAACTGTAGAGGAGCTACCGTTTCCACAACAGACCCGATGGCCGTGTGGCATTTACGAACTTTCCGGAAACACGAAGACCATTTACTTCAACCCGTCGTTGATCGAACTGAAAGGGCGAGACTATCTTTTTACACGCCGCACTCGATGGGTGAATCCTGGAGTTTCCAAGGATGCACTCAATGACATTGCGATCTTTGATGTCACCGAAAGCGTACCAAAGTTGGCCTCAATCCCAAAACTCGCATCGACGTATGCGGGGGAACAATGGGATGATCCAAGGGCCATCGTTGTTGACGGCAAGGTGTACGTCTCTTGCGCGAAGTGGTTCGCTCCGGTTAAACGCACTACCTACCAGTCTTTGATGGTGCTCTCGGACGATTGGGCCGAGGCTTCTGTATTCCTCGAACCCAAATTTGGAGGCAATGGAACTGCCGTCAAGCTCGGCGCACGTCATGAGAAAAATTGGGTTTGGTTCATTCACGACGGTCGATGGCACTGTGTCTATCTGACGAACCCCATGACCGTTTACGCGATGCCGGAGCATGGTTNCCGGGCGCAGACCTTCAAGAACAGGGCGGTCATGCTGCCTTACCAGTTCGGAGAGCCTTATGGCGGCACAACTCCAGTATTGGTCGGCGATGAATACGTGATCTTTTTCCATTCGTTCCTTCCGTGGATTGCGCCGCGCCGACGGTACTACATGGGGGCCGCAACATTCTCTGCCAAGCCTCCGTTTGCTCTGAAGCGCATCTGCTCGAAACCGATCTTGGCGGGCAGCGAGTACGACCCTCNCATGTACGGAGGCCCACCGTGCATTTTTCCTTGCGGAGCCCTTTTACGAGGCGGNCAATGGCTCGTCACGTTCGGAGTGAATGACGAGAATTGCGGATGGATCAAGATTCCCCACAGCGAACTGGATGCGTTGATGAAGCCAATATTATGATCTACCCACTTACAGTCTCAATGACTCCCGCCTTCTACTACCTCGGAGACTGGCTTTTCCGTGCTCAACTCCGATGCTTGTCTGAGCAGACTGCCAAGGATTTTGACGTGTTGGTTGTGGACCCGCATTACTCGATTCGCGCTCCGTATATGGCTGAACTCGCCGTCCATTACGGATTGNACATCGTGCATGTGCCCTACCGGCCCAACCAGAACATAGCCAAACGGCTCGATTGTGCCGTGTTTAATGCCGCCTACTGTTACTCTGAGTCGCCGCGCATCGTCCGCTATTCCTGCTGGCGTTTCGTGCGTCCAGATTGGACTGAGATCTGCCTTAACTCACAGACCAACGTCGATTTCTACTTTCACAATTGCCAACCCACTAACCCGACAGGTCGCGACGATAACAGCGGTAGCAATCACGACACCAAAATATGGGATACAGGGAGCGACTTGGTTCATTGGGACCAAATACCAAAACATGCTCGACTCCCTGGGGCAGCTTGGGGCAAGGAAAGCGACTTGGATTCACCCGCCGCGGTGTTTCCGCCCAATTGCTACGGTAATTACATGGTGCTTCGAAGCGAATGGCTGGCGATCAACGGAAACGATGAAGTCTTCACCAATACGGCGCATTATGAGGACATGGACTTTTGCCACCGCGCCGGGAATGCGGGCATGAAATGTGAACGCCGGGCTCACAAGCTTTATCGACTGCATCATTGGTACGGCTCGCATTCCGGAAGAGCGAACATTCCTCCAGACTATGCGTTCAAGAGGAACTGCGACGCCTGCGAAACCGCGTGCCAGGTAATTGAGCCGAAGAGATTCGATCTTAAAACGCGGATTCAGAAAGGCGAACTCCATATTTTCCAGGATGACCAGGTGTGGGTGTGCAAGACGTGCCATCTATCAGGGCCGATCTACCACGAAAATTGCGGCGAACACACCGGGTTCATCGTAAAGTCAGGGAGGATCAAATCGACCATCATCCCCCGATTCAAGATCGGGCGCAATTTGGCCATACTTACGGCCGATATGGACGGCAAGCCGCTTGCTGATAAGGTGGCCATTTACAACGATTCCTGGACCAACCCGAAATACTATGAGGGTTAATCCGCACCTGATGGAAATGACGGCACTGAACGGCATGGTGAATCACTATGCCCTGCTGCTGTATCAAATGGTTTGGGAGAGGGCCGAGAAGAAGAAGAGCTTTCTCGCGGTGGAATTGGGTGTCAGTGTGGGAAACTCAACTGTGGCCATTCTAGCCGGTTTGGACATGGCTAAACGGGGGCATCTGTTTAGTTACGACATTCAAGAATGCGGGGGTGCCGAAGACAATGTGGCCACGGCCGTACTCGGACACCGATGGCAGTTCAAGGTTTCGGACTCAATTGCAGCGGCCAAGTTTCACATCGAAGAGTCCGTGGACTTTCTCTTCATAGACACGGACCACGAATATGAGAACACCGTGAAGGAACTTGAGGCATGGAGCCCCGTGATTAGTCCCAGTGGAAGAATCCTTCTCCATGATACCCTAACCAGCCCGCAAGGCGTCGGGCGTGCCGTTGAGGAATTCTTGGATGACGAACGGAATAAAGATTGGAGCTTTTACAACATCGACGTTTGCTGCGGCCTTGGAGTCCTCATTAAACCGTGAAGATCATCCAATCCTACATCGACTTCATCCTGCCGAACATGGAGGGATGGTGCTCCCGCGAGAAGGCGGTTGACTTGGCAAACACCATCGCGCGAGAGAAACCAAAGACCGCCGTTGAAATCGGAGTGTTCGCGGGCCGGTCGCTTCTCGCCATTGCTCTCACTCTCCCGGAAGGCGCCACCGTCATTGGAATTGATCCGTGGGCATCGGATGCTTCAATCAAAGGCTTCGAAGACGAGAACAAGGTCTGGTGGGGCAAGGTCGATCACGAGAGGATATTTCTGGAGTGCGCTCTGGTGATAAAGTTCCTGGCTATCAAAAACATTCGAATATTCCGGCTCACAGCGCAGCAGGCTTTGGAGCAGAATCACATCCCAACCGCCATTGACTTTCTGCACATTGATGGCAATCACTCGAAAGAATCATCGTGCTACGATGTCACGAATTACGTGCCCAGGGTTACGCCGGGATGCCAGGTTTGGTTTGATGATTGCGACTGGAACACGACCCAAAAGGCTCAGCAGTTACTATCCGAGACGTGCGCTCTTGAGCGCACTATTACCAGCGGCATTTCCGTCTGTGGCGTTTACCGCAAGCGATAGAGCCATTGACATTCTTCCTGTTCCTGGTGTAGGNTCCCCGNGTTAGGCCAGCCGCGAGGCGACGACACCTATCTTACAACGGGTCGGTTTCGCAAGAGACCAATACGCCCTGCTGCGACCCACAAGGCAAGATTCAAAGTTTTAACCGAGCGGTCTGCACTGCTCACATCTTGTTTGTGTATGAGTTGCGAAATNGTAACAGAATTTCTGCAGTACGAATCGGGGCGTATCATGACGCCTATCTTGAAGCGCCGCGTGTTCCCCAGGTCCCTTTGGGCCAACCTTATCCGCCGAGGAACGATGCCCAACGAAATGGGCGAAACCCTAACAGCTATCGTTTACGAACGTTCGGCCCCAGTTGATGCTGAGCCCGCATGGGGAACGATGGCAATTGAGGACGGAGCTGAAGGCGGTCTTTGCTTGCCTCCCGCTACCAAGATTCCAATCGCCTCCACGACTCGCAGCTTTTCGATGGCTCGGCGTGTCCTGGAAGGGCCTGACGTTTGCAATATCGACATTCGCCCTGCGGTCGATTTGTTCAATCAGTTGGAATCGATCGCCGGCACTCTTGGTGATTACTGCCGGATTGAATGGGACATTCGCGACCGCCACGAATACTTCAGGCTCTGTCAGACCAAGGTTGTCGTTGACGACTGCGGTGAGCCCACAGAATCGACGACGATGGCGACCACCTACCCGGCAGGGTGCCCCGATCAACCTCTAAGCATGGCTGTGATCCAGAAGTACGCCGAGGATCTCCTGCTCGATGGCGCCGGAGCCGACGCCTTGATTCGCGGTGATGGCGGATCGCCAATCGGGATCGTGATTACCTCGGNCCGGACACGTCGGAATATCATCCGGCANAACTTGGAAGCACGAGAAGACATTCGGTTCTCGAACGAGGCCAACTTGCTGGTTCGCACTTTTGGAATCAGTTNCGCTTGGGAAGGCGTAACTTTCATGGCCGACCCGTACAATCGACGATTTACCTGTGCGAATGGGACTCCTACGGAGGTTCCTGCGTTCATTCTCACGGCTGCCACGAAGGGCCAGAAGGCCGTTGTGCGTCCGGCTTACAAGACCGCGCCGTACGAGGAAAGTTTCTGGTACGACTCCAACGTGTTCACGCAGTTGATGCTGGCGCCGCCGACCGCTCCGCATCCGNAATTCGTCTTCAANCCGGTTGATTACACGGGAGTCGTGCGGCTCCACAACATCCAGNATCGCACTTGCAACCCGGATGGGAACGTTGTGTTTCACCGGATGCACATGGCGGCTGCGAGTTATCCGGTTGAACCCGAACGCGGGGTTGCTTTCTTGCACGAACGCTGCGCTCCTGAAGGTTGTGTCACTGACTGCGTTGCCACATAAGGAACTGAATATGCCTAAACTAAACACTTACTCAATTGGCGGCGCGTATCTGAATACGACAGACGCGACGGAATCCACCGCGGCGACGTTCCAAACCAGAACAGACTCGGGTTACCAGGTAATCGCCAAGATTACGGCAGTCAGGACTGACACGTTTGCGGCTCTCGCGGCGTACTTCTTGCGTGCGGCGTTCCTCAACGANGGAGGCACGCTGGCGATTGAGGGTTCCGTCCAGTCTATCGCGACGGCCATCGAGACNGCCGCTTTGGCGGGCTGTGTGGCCACTCTGGACGCCAGCGGAACCACAATTCGAGCGCGCGTTACGGGAATCGCCGCCACGAATATCACATGGCTGGTCGAGGCCGAGATCACTGAGGTTGGACAGTACATCGACAACGGCGGCATTATTTAACCACTTGCGGGTGGTCGGCGAGTTCGAAGCCTGTCTCATAAACAGGTTCAGCGTGGTGTAAACTCCACGGCCCGCAACCAATTCCAATGACGGCATCGTCGCGGATAACACCCTTGACGGTGCCGTTGTTTTCTTCGGACTACGCCAGAAGGGATCGGGAGATTGCGGAATGGAATCGGAGAGCCCGACCTTCCTTCGCTTCTATCGAGGCGGAATTCCATCGGCTCCAAGAGTTCATAGACAGCGTAGCCTCTTCAGTTCCGTCTTCGATAGGGATTGCCACGTCCGTCAGTTATGGCACTGTTAAGACAGACCTGACCGTACCGGCGCCCGTGGTTTACCTCAAAACCACGGTGGACGCTCTGGTGGCCGGCCTTCAGATGCAGATAACAACCCTCATCGCCTGGCAGACACCGCAGCAAGGCAGCGGCGATCCTTTCAGTCAAGTGCCCGTTCCAACGGGTAGGTTTGTGGGCGACCGATATTGGGACACGTCCATAAGCCCTCCTGGAAAATGGGATTGGCTTAACGGTGAGTGGCAAGCATGATTATGAAAACACGATTCCTCAAATTGTTGGTGCTTCTTCCGCTGGCTATGTGCATGAAGTCCGAAGCAGCAACGTCCTTCAACTACTGGCCTCTCGCCAGCAACATGATCAACATGGGCTTGCCCACAAACGCGGCCAACGCGTTCATCTACGGGTGGTTGGGCGAAGTTACAGCGGGCGCCACGAATGGCGGCCCGTTCGTCTGGTATCAATCTTCCAGCACGACCACCAATTTGACGAACGTGTTTCGCTCTGTGTATTGGGATTCGGCAACGGGCCAGATTTCTACTGGCCGATACCACAGAGTCTCGATACTGGGCGCTCCGGGCACGCCTGCGTCAGGCGTTGTTACGGGCGTTGACGTGACGGGAACGCTTCCGGACGGACTGACCGTTGTTGGAATCAATGGAGTGGCGCTGGGCACTACTACGGCGACGAGCGGAAACATTCTCATCGGCTCCGGCGCGGCGTGGGTTACTCAGGACGTTGGGGGCGACGCCACCTTGGACTCTACGGGGGCTCTAACGTTGGCTAATGTCGTGGTCGCCGGCACGGGTACGAAGATCACGGCCAACGCCAAGGGCCTCGTGACGACGATTGCCAGTGCTACCTTGGCGTCTGCGGATTTCGCCAACCAAGGCACGACTACGACGTTGTTGCACGGTAACGCGGCAGGGAATCCGTTTTGGGGCCAGGTTGTTGCGGCGGACATCAACAACACGACGTTCGTTACAGCGGTGACGGCGGTGGCTCCGATCACTTCTACTGGAGGTTTGACGCCTGCAATATCTACTTCAATGGCTACCGGAAGCTTGATCGGTCGCAATACAGCAGGCACAGGTGTAATGGAGGTGATCACGGATATTCCCACAGCGATCACCGTTGGCGGAGCATACATTTACCGCGTCGGCGGAACTGATGTTGCGGTAGCTGACGGAGGCACTGGATTGAGTTCCGGGACGTCTGGCGGGATTTTGGGTTATACGGCTGCCGGAACGTTGGCGAGCAGCGTTGCGCTGGCGACGAATCAAATTGTTCTTGGCGCTGGGGCTGGCTTTACACCGGTGCCTTTGGGNTCTCTTGGGACAACCACGACTGTNCTCCANGGCAATGCCACAGGCCTGCCATCATTTGGGGCGGTTTCGTTGAGTGCTGATGTCACCGGCGACCTGCCATTTGCGAACATCGCGCAGATCGCGAACAACTCGCTGCTCGGAAACTTCACAGGCAGCACGGCTGACATTCAGGTGCTCACGTCGATTACGAGCGCGAACATGGCCCAGGTGTTGAGCGACGAAACAGGCACTCTCAAAGTTGTGTTCTCGGACTCGCCAGCGTTCACGACCCAGATATCTACGCCATCCATTATCACCGCCGCCGGCGCTCTCGGCATCACTCCGGTAGCGGGATCGGGAGTGAATGTCATCCTTTCGACGACAGGAGATTTTGCAGTCAACACCGACGACTTGGTTGTTGACACATCAACGGAGCGCGTCGGTATCGGGACGGCGACACCGCTATCACAGTTACATATGGAGNTTATTGCACGGACAACGGCGTATAANGCAGGTGACTGGACGACATGGGGCGATGTGCATGTGGTCAANCCNCATGCCACTCCCGCGGGTTCAGCAGTTGGTATTTCTTTNCTAAGTAGAAATGCCAACGAAAATAACGGGTCAGCCGGAATCGCAGCTGTTCGGGGTGCGGCAGATTACGAACAGTCCCTCGCATTCATAACGAGAGGTGACGGTGTGGCATCAGCCGAGATAATGAGAATTTCCAGCATCGGCAACGTCGGCATCGGGACGACAACCCCTCTGGCAAAACTGGCGGTGAATGGCGGCGTGAATGTCGGAGCGGACGCCGATCCGGGAGACAACAATCTGACGGTGGTAGGCCTTAGCACAACCGGGACGCTGGTCGTGACTACCAGTTCCACGCACAGCTACGCGACAGCCAGCACGGTCGCTGTGTTCGATGCGGACAAGAAGCTCGTCAGTTCATCGTTAACGTCTGCTGGCCTGCTAAACAAGAGCGGCGCAGGCGACCCGATCACGCTGGGAACGACGGGCGACGCGCTTGGTCAGAGTTTTCTGGATACGACGACGGGCGGATGGTGGCGCTACGGCGGCGTGACCTACGGCTGGCTGCCATGATGCGTTGGATCTACATTTTACTGGCTGCTTCGTCGTTCGCGCGGGCCGCTGATCCGGTTTTCGTTGCTCCGACGACAAACGAGTTGATTGCCCTGAAGCTACCGCCCGTTACCAACGTCAGGATTTCTGCCCTTCTGGGCGGGTATGCCTTGACCAATGGCGTGAATGGAGGCCCCTTCATTCTTGTTGACACCAACGGGCTTTCCCTTGATTTCGTTGACGTTTTTCCGTCCACGGTCAGCACGAAGTATTGGCTGCGGCTTGTGGCACCAACAAGCGGGGTGACAGGCACGGGCACAGACAATCGCATCGCGGTTTGGAGCGGATCAACGACTCTNGCAGAGGATGTGAACTTTCAATGGGATTCCTCGTTGAGTGCGATGTCCATTGGAGACGTTCCAGCAACCGGGATTTCACTCTTTATCAATCGCAGCGGAGCGACAACGGTGGCCAGCGAGGGCCTGGACATTCTCAACGCGGCGACAAGTTCAACGGCGAGCATTAACAAGTTCGGGATGGCTATTTCGTCCACTGGAACCTGGAACGGAACGAGCGCCAACAACTACGGGCTCTACATCGGGGGCGTGAGCGGTGGAACGGTCAACTGGAGCATCTACAACAACAACGCTGCGGCGGTCTATCTCGGATCTGGCGCAATCACGAGTTCTGGGGCGGCGACGTGGACCGGCTTGCATAATTTCGAGGTGGGCCTGAACTTGCGGTCCACTGACATTTACAGCGTGCCTCCGGCAACGACGCTCAACGGCACGCTGAAGTACAATGCAGCTGGAGATTTCCGAAGTCTGGCAACGATGACGCTCGGCAAGGAGAATGCCACGGACGGCAACGACGCAGGATATTGGGCCGTCAACACGCGGCCCAACGGNGGCAGTGTCACGGAGCGNTTGCGCGTCACCAGCGCGGGNGTGGTCAACGTTCCGAACCTGACCGTGACTAAACCGGTGTTCACAGACGCGAGCAAGAATTTGGTTTCTACAGGGACCGTCCAGCCGGCTAATGGCGGACTCGGCCAGGACATGTCAGGCGGCGCTCGATACTCTTTCCCGTACCTTGACGAAGCGACGGCGTTCATTCTCCTTGGTCCGAACACGACGACGACAAAGAAGTTCTTACGCATGACAGGCACGGGGGCTGCGGGGGATACGCCCGCGTGGGACACGATTGCCTATTCGGACTTGCCGATTCAAACCTTGAGCAGCCAATACACAACTGCCGGCAACGTTGGAGCGGCGATAACTGTGTTGATGACCAATACCATCCCAGCCGGGAAATTGGCTGCCAACGGAGACATGCTTAAGATCCGAATCTGCGCTCAAGCATTTGGGGTATCTAATTCGAAAACCCTGACCATTTACCTCCTTGGGAACAACATTCAAAGTGAAGTCGTGCCGTCCCCTCTTCCTTCGTTGTTCGTGGTCGATATTGAGGCGATTCGAGTTAACAGCACAACCGCTCGATACACGATGAATTATCACAGCAGTTTGGTGGGTGCTTCAGTAGCCGTCTCAGACATTACTGCCACAATGTCCAACGCCCTTGGAATCGGATGCACGGGGCTAGGAACATCCGATAACGATATTGTTCAGTACACCATGACGATTATCTATTACGCCGCCCCATGAAATTCCTAGCGCTCACAACCATTTGGCTGCTGCTCGTCGGGTGCGGCACGTCGAAGATCGAGCGGATGGCCCAGCAGTGCTTGGCCAAGGACGCCAGCTTCGTGATCGAGGTCAACCCGCGCACGGGCCTGACCAAGATCACCGTGGCCGCGCCGCGCATCGGCTACTCGGTCAAGGCCGGGGACATCTCAGTCATCGTCCCAACCAACGTGGCCATGCAAATCAGTCACTTGGTTTTCCCCACAAATGCGGTTATTGTCCCCTCAACGAACTCAGTGAAAAAACCATGAAAGCCTTTGCTATCCTACTCGCGCTCGCGCTCGCGTCCTTCGTCCTCGCCGCCGTGGCGCCATTGCCACCGGCCAACCTCCACGAGTTCAGCGTCAACGTGAACCCCACCAACTGGCTGTCGGCTACCAAGGTGAGATTCCTGCCGAGGCTGGAAATCAACGTCACCAATGGGGCGCCCGTGGTTGTTGCGCTCATCGAAGCGTGGGGCGACGATGTCCAGGACAACGGCACGACCAACACGTCAGTTCTCCAACGCCGTACGTTCACCCTGACGCCCGCGCAACTGACAGGATGGTCCTCGGCGCCCAACGGATTTGCATGGCTCTCGAACGCGATCCTGAGCAAAACCAAACTCACTCCACGCCCATGAAAATAAACCTCAACGACCTGGCAAACGACTTGGCGGTCGCAGACAATCCGACCGGCATAAACCTTACATCGGCGCACTGGAAGGCGGCGCTTGCA
>C687J35021_10002931_pt1 | contig 11923 bp, 26 predicted proteins | sample RifCSPhighO2_12_FD_35021 | JGI IMG/M metagenome (IMG submission 35021)
CATCCCCTTGTCGTCGTCGTCTCTCTTAAGAGTTTTAACTGGAGCGACAGCGACGGCTCTCTCTGAGGGGGGGTTGTTAAGGGGGGGAACTCTCTTTGTAGTCATAGCTCTCCTTTCGGGCAACAGTCCAGTGTTCGGGGACGCTCTGTCTAAAAACAGAAGCCCCGTGTGGTGCCCGTTTGGTATGAAGCTGCTGTACAGCATCCTAACGTTACACCAGCGCGGGGCTGTTGTCAATAGTGTACATTTGTTCTAGTCATTTGTCAAGCCGCCTCCCGAGGTAGTAGTCAACGAGCATGCCGACCCCGACGCCACAAATAAAGGTGAGGGCGACGATGTTTAGGAGCAGCCCTATACTGATAGGGAGCAGGTCCATCAGGGCGCCGTCAGCTTTGTGGGGAGCTTGAGCTGGATGCGGGTAAGCTCTTTGGCGACGACCTTAATGGAACAAGCGTTCTTCTCCTCGTCGTACCAGGCACAGTCAATCTCATAACAGGCGGTCGGCAGGTCGCCCCACTTCTCCCGGCTGACATAAAGGGCGGCAGTTAACAGTGGGCAAATCATGTTTTCACCTCCAGGGGTATTAGTTTCCGCTGAAGCTGCCACTCGGCTCTCTTCTCTGCCACGCGCTGGGGATACTTGGCAGCGATTGGGAAGCGCTTCTGGTCGGTGTGCTTTTTGCTCATCTCGGCTATTTCTGCCTGGGTGACAATGCCCAGCCCGACCTCGTGGACTTCCTTGCCGTCTACCCAGCCCCGGGCGATAAAGAAATAATCATCCTTCGGGACTTTGTAGCTCTCGTAATCCTGGGCGGTAGCCGGCAACGCACAGACAGAGACGTCCCGCCCCTGGGTCTTAGCCAGATAGTAGTAGCCGTCGACAGTCACCCGAGGCTCGCCGAAATAGAGCCCGACGTGCCCCAGGTAGACGTCCAGCCCGACACTCCGGGCATAAGCATCGAGGTCAGTAATGTCGGCTGGAGACAGCGCCGCCCCTGTCTCGATATCTTTCCGCGGTAATAGGCTAAAGCGCTCCGGATATTTCCTTGCCAGCACCTCTAGTTCTTTCTGAGCGCCCTTGCCGGCAACTTCGTCAGCTCGCCCCTGGGCGATGCGCTGAGTCGCGGTAGGGCGCCTTTTGAACCCGTTGTGCGTCTTATCCTTGCCACAGGCGAGACGGTGATGGTCGTTTTCACTGTCCCAGACGGTCACCGGGTCGGCGCCGCAGACGGCGCAGACGTGGGTTTTCTCCAGTTTCCGCATGTCCTCGTATTCCATTGTGCTACCTCCTTTCCTTAGCTAGCCTAGGTCAATCTAGGCTGTAGTGTCTCCAAGAGCACGGTAAGAGTCTCGGACATGATAACAGACTCAACAACCCTTATCGTCTCTTCGCTGTGGGGAGACACCTTGAGAGTAACCTCAAGCTCTAGCTCATTCGTTTTCTGATTGCGTCTGCTCTTGAGGTTGAAGCCTGTCAGTATCCCAAGTTCAATTCCCATAGTTCTACACTCCCTCCTTTCCTATAAAATAGCTCGACTTCTTGCTCGTCAGGTATTTGCATTTCTTCCGCAGGCACTCGTGTCGCCCGTGGACCCACTTCCCTTGACGGCAGCTAACGCATCGCTTGGCGATTTCGGCGTCGCTTAGTTGTCTCTTTGACACGGGTGGATTGAACCTCTATGGAGCGAGGACGAAAATCAAACCATTTGTGACCCGCCGGACAGGCATACTCTCGCAAAAAAGGGTCAAAGCCCGCCGGGGGCACCCAGGTGGTCTCTTTGCCCTCAGCTTCACATTCCCAACATGTGGGCATTAACCCCCCTCCTTTTGCTCTTTCTGTCTCTTCAGCCACGCTAGATACTCGGGCGACTCGGTGAACCGCCGGGCGAGGTCCTTGACCTCCACCAGCAGGCTGATTGCCCGGTCGATGACCTGGTCGTTAGTTTCGCCAGGGGAGCGAGCGATATCCATTTTTGCCAGGGTGCTAGTGTTTACTCGGACTGTCTTCGTCTTGCTCATCGTCTTCCTCTCGCTTTGAGCCCTCGCCTCATCGTAGGCTTTTGAGGCGGCAGCCGTCGCCTCATCGTAGGCTTTCTCGGCTTCGCTGTTTTTGCTCATTGTTTACCTCCTTTCCTTAGCCAGTGCGGGGTTTCTCAGATAGGGAGCGTCAGTGCTGTTTTCGCCTTGCCAGAGATGTGTAGTTTGCTGCAGCTTATCCCCACAATGTGGGCAGTACGCATCTCGGAGCATCGGAAAGCCCCTCCAGGCAAACCGAATCTTGCAGTTGTGGCATCTACCAGTTGTTTTTCTCACCTGTGTCACCTCCTTTCGCCTTATAGTATACACCACGGGACTTGTTGTGTCAATAGGTTACAGTGTCACAAGCATAATAAATTCGCACAATAATCATTATGTGAAGGGGCGGGGGGAGGTTGTTAAACAATGTCGCCCCCTCCCCTTGATAAGGGGAGGGGGCGACTCAGAAAGGAGGTGATAGGGACCGACCCCTCCATTATTCTATCACAACCGTCAGGGGGGGATGGAACAGTATCGCCGACCCTGTTTAACCGCCCCGTTTTCAATCGTAGTGAGCCGGGGTGAAGCGCGGGAGGTGGATTAACCCCCGGCTTATGCCCAGGGCGACGGCGTGGGTCCGGTTGACGGCGCCGAGCTTGTCCCGTAGATTTTGAAGGTGGGTCTTGACTGTCCAGGGGCTCATACCTAGCTCAAGGGCAATTTCCTTATCTTCCCGACCCAGGGCAATCAGCGTCAGAACTTTACGCTCAGCCGGTGACAGGTGATTGTAAGTCATCTACTCTGTCTCCTCTTCTTCCAGGTCGTCGTTTTCAGGCTCCTCGGGTGGCATTAGTCACTCACCCCCTTTTGCAGTCTCAGGTCGTCGTTTTCAGCATAGGCGGTCGCCAGGCTGATGTCAAGGCCGATTGCCAGCAGCTCGGTCACTTCCTGGTCCCTGGTCAGCTCACCGCGGCGGCGCTTTCGCCTGGCGGTATCGACCCGGGTCTTTGCCTCTTCTTCCGAGAGCTTCGCCTTAATCGGGAATTTTGCCGCCACCGCCTTTTCCGAGGCGGCAATCTCTTCCGGTTTACGCTCCGTCGGTAAACCCGAGGCGGCACGGTGAAGCTCGGTTAGCCGCTTGAAGTCCCCCACATTGTGGGGTGAGCCGGCTGCCACTTCGAGGTTGATAGCCAGGATATACATGGCCTCCTCTTCGTCATAACCCATCGCCACCAGCTGCTCTATACCCTCTTCCCAGGTAATGACACCGAGCTTGACCCCCTTGATAATCTCGGCTTTGGTCAAATCCTTCTCGGCCGCAGTCCTGGCTGGCTTCTCCACCTTGACGATATACTGGTAGAGACGGGTCTGTATGTCGGCCGATAGACCGGCCGCCTGGAGCTCAGCGCTGATTTGGTCGGGCGTGATGTAGCCGTTAGCGTAGCGAGAGCGCAGGTCGGTAATCAGCCCAACCGCAAGGTTCATATCGGCGATAATCTCGCGGTATTGAGGGTCGACACCTGTTTTGCCTAAAATCTCCATGAGCTTCGGCTTATCAATCAAGCCATATCGAGCCATCATTCTAAGTTCGATGCGGTTCGGCAAGTCCCAGGCGGTGGCAACGAGCTTATCTCTCCAGAAAGGCATAACGTCCCTCGCCCGCAGCAGCAACTTTAGCGTCGACAGGTCAATGAGGCCCCGGTGATACATATCAAAGCCCTGGGCAACTCCGGGGAGGTCCCAGTGCGCCGCCCAGTATTTACGGAAGTCAGCCGGCTTGATACCGGCAGCCTCAGCGTCAGCCTCAGCCTCGGATGGGTAATCTTGATACTGGCCAAACTTCTCTACAATCTCCGGGGAATAGACCTCACGGACGGCGAAGTTAACCACGTCGCCCTTACCGGGCACGACCCAGGACAGCTCGGCGAGGGCTTTAATACGGTCCTCATCAATCCCTATCTGGCGCAGGTCGTCGATAAGCGGTCCCCACCTGGCGTTGTCGCGGTGATAGAGCGCGAACACCAGGTCGGAGGGGAAGCGCAGCTCTTTCAGCTTGATTAGACGTCGGACGAACTCGTCGGAGAGGCCGTGTTTATGAGCAGTCGCTAGCAGCTCCGGCAAATCCATCTCGTGTCGCTGATAGAGAGCGATGGCGTTGTCGATATCCATAAGCACATACTCTTTAGCGTAGCTGAGGCCGAGCGTTATCGGCCGCGTCAGGTAGTCAATAAACTTGCTTAAGGAGCTGCCGACCGCGGCGTTGCCGGCTCGGGTAGCCAGCGCCGCGGCAAACTCCCCGGTCGGCGTTCGTATCTCATCGAGGATTGCCTTCAGCTCCGGGGGTATCGTCGTCTGACTCTCCAGCGAGTCGATTATAGGCTTGAGGCTTTTGGCTGCCGACGCAGCCATGATGTTCATAAACGCCTCGATACCCTTCGAGGCCGCGAAGATGATAAAATCGCCGAGCCCCTTCTTAAACCTGATGGAGAGGGCGGTTAGACCCTCTCCTACCTTGTCCGTCAGTATGCCCATAGCTAAATCAACCTCGCTAGTATTTTACTTATCTTGTCCAGCAGCCACTCCGCCCGGCGCTCGACCCAGCCCTCCGGGTCAGCAAAGAACTCCAGGAGCGAGCGTCCCCAGGTCGACCAGAACGCCAGTAAATCATCCCATGCCCCGAACGCTTGCCGTATCAGTCTCTCGACCAGCTCGACCGGCGCCAGGGTAGGTAATATCTCCGTCAGGAAGTCCGACACCCATGAGAACAATTGTGCTATACCGGAGCTGAGCCAGTCAACGGCATCTCTAACCCACTGTAGGGCAACGTCTATCAGCGCGTTGACCAGGTCAGGTAGCCCACTCACCCAGGTAGTAAAGGTGTTCCACAGTTCCCCGAGGCTAAACCAGACTGACGAGAGCAAGTCGGCAATCATCCCCGGGATACTGGCCGCCAATTCGAGGAGCTGGCTAGCCACCTGCAACGCTTTTGTCAGCGCCTCGTTAGCTACCCCCAAGACGGCGTTGACTCTGTCCAGTACCCAATCAATCGCCGTCTCGATGGCCCCGCCGACGTCAATATGCCAGCTCAGTATGTCCCAGACCAGGGCGGCCAGAAGGTTGATAATCCAGCCAGGCTTTTCTAGATATGGTACTGGTGGTGGCGGGGGGGGCGGAGGGGGCGGCCCGTTTTCGCTGGGCGGCGGGGGCTCCTCCCCAAGGTCGTCCCACGCCTCATACATGAGGCGCTTGAAGACCATCAAAGCCATGGTGTCGTCGTTTGCTGCCATACTTCGCCCTATTTGATAGCGTCTATTTTGGCAGCCTGCGCCGTCAGGAGCTTCGGCGCCTGGTCAAGGGTATCGACCGGGCAGTCGATACTGAAAACGGTCCCACCGACCGTCTGTGCCCGAATACGCATCATCCGCATCATACCCTTGATGCGGTCGAAGACCATAATCTCCTCTTTGTCCAGCACCTTGTAGGTATTCTCAACCATTGTCCCCTCCATTACTCTTGCAGTGCTCCCGCAGTGTCCCCTCGACTCGCCCGAGGCGATACCACAGGAGCCCGAACTGAATTATATTGAGAGCGATGAGGCTCCCGATTAAAGCCTCCATCTATGGACTCTCGCTTTCGGGTTTTTTGCGGAAGTAGAACTGAGCAATCAGCGTCTCGATGGCGATGGTGGCGCCGATGACTTCGCCGGGCAAGTCAAACTCACCGACCCCTTGCCCGAACCATAGGAACGGGAAGACCAGCCCGCCGATAAAGATAGCCAGGACGTCTCGGAACTTCATACTTTGCCCCTACCACCAGAAGTGGCCGACCAGGATGCCGGTTAGAAAGCCGACCAGGAGCTGCCACTAGTAACGCTGTGCCAGTTTCACGACAAGGATACCGAGCCCGAGGAAGATTAACATAAATACTAAGGGCGCGGCTTTCTGCTCATCCCGAACGATGTACGTCCAGGGGCGTCCCCCGACCCGTGTCCATAGCATCTTGTAGAGACGTTGTATTACCATCTACAGCGTCCAGGGCTCGATGATGAGCACCGTGAAATACAGCCCCTCTTCCTCGGGGGCCACCACCACAAACCACTTGAGGATAATGTCAAAGAGCGTTTTCATTATGTCGCCCTCCATATCTCCGTATCGTCGAAGTTTATATAGTCGCCCGGAGCCGTCGGCACGCCGACGCCGACCCGGTTAGTGCTCGACCCCTTGTTACGCTCATTGGTGTCATACAGGTCCGCGCTTGCTTTGACCCAGGAGGTGCCGTTCCAATACTCCAGCCGGCAGACTGTGGCCGCATTACCCGAGCCATCCTTGCCATTCCACCAGGTCACCCGTACCTTAGTCCAGGTGTCCCGGGGGGCTCCCCAGGACCAGCTCCCCATACTGCTGACCACGCCGTTGGCGTCACGGTATCGCCACTCCGTAGCGCCTACCTGGAAAGTCACTTCGTACTGGTCATAGGCCCAGAAGTTGAGGTTACTCACCTGCGCCCGGAAGATGAAAAGAGGACGCTGGGTTGTCCCGCTCCTGGGCCTGATTTGCGAGACGATGCGGCCCTGGTCGAGGGCACCGGAAATAGACTCTTTCAGCAGCGCCAGGTTATTGTCCTGGGCGCCAACGGGGAGGGTGATTTTCAAACTGGTCGGCGTCGAGACGAAAAAGTCAGAGCCTTTTTCCCACGAGGTATAGCGGAAGTCCCAGTCGGTTGTCGCCATCGTCTAACCGAGCTCCTTCGCCGTGATTATACCATCGACGGTAATTGAGGTGCCATCGGTCGATTTTGCCTCTATTAGCACCACAACGCCCGCCGCCAGCTTCAGGTCACCGAACACTAAAGGCATAGCCGTCCGGAGAATTTTCTCGGTGCAGTAGACGACCGCCCCGACAGTGACCTGGAATTTCGTTACCGGGAAGTTATCAGATACGAGGATAATTTCCTTCAGCTCGCCCACTTTGCCGGCTGCCACCGTCCAGCTAGCGACGGTTTGATAGGTGGTACCGGTCCCGGAGTAGCGCCCGATGGCCCCGGCCGCCTGCTCGGTAGCCGCTGCCGGTACCTCGGGTACGCCGCTGACAATTACCGTCGTAATAATGATACGCTTTGTCCCGTCGGGCAGGTCGAGAGCCATCTATCGCCACCCCGGCAGCATCCGGAAGAATTTATTTAGAGCGTCGATGAGCCTGTCAAGCGAGGTCGGCGTCGGAGCTGGCCCAATCTCAATACCGACTCGGATGGTATGGTTGTAATCAGCGTCGGGCGACCAGGCGAGGAACTGAAGCTCATACGGTGCCACCAGCAGGGGGTACGGGACGATGCTCTCCCAGGTGAAGTCCTCGTAGGCTATATCCTTGTCATCCTCGAGGGGCCAGATTTGATGCCCTCCCCGCCTGACCTGGACGTGAACGAGATACTGACAGCCGGCAGGGAAATGGATGCGTGCCCTCTCCAGCATCCCCCGCGCCAGGCCGAGGCGTGAGGTGTAGGGAGCTGCCGCCGTTGTCGCGGCCGGTACCGTCAGAGCGAACTCGTACTCCATACCTCACTCAATCTTGAAGCATAGCATGAATGAGTTCTCCCGAATAAAGGTGTTTGATGCCTCAAGGTTCTGCTGAGCGCACTGGAGCTGCACATTGCCGGCGTTAGCGCCGCCTTTATATTCCAGCCAGAACCGCAGCTGCTCATCGGCGGCAGCTCCCGCTACATTGGTCGAGGCGGTGGCGTCCACCTTAGCCTGCCCGCCGGTGCGGGAGAAGTTGGCGAAGGCATACAGAGTCGCCCCGGTGGGGATAGTAAACGCCCACTTAAAGGCTGCCGCCACCGAGGTATTGATAGTTAGCTCGACCTCGATGTGCCAAATCTCGTTCGCCAGGACGGGCAGCACCAGGTTTGAGACATCGGCCAGGGTAGTGGTGTTATTCCGGGTCTCATTCGCCGCCAGGACTATCCGCTTGGGCACCCCGGTCCCCGGGTCTAGTGCCAAAGTTAGCTCGTCACCGCCGCCGTCCTCGTGCGTCAGTTTATGCACGAAGGTCTTATTAGTCAGGGTCTGAGTATCGGTCGTGCCGACGATAGCACCGGTCACGCCGTGCGCCGCGGTCAGGGCAGCATGAGTTGTCAGGATTGCCTGGCCGGCCGAGCGCCAGGTCGAGCCGTCATACTCCTCAACCTGGCCGGTGGTCGAGTTGTAACAAAAGAAGCCGGCAGAGGGGGAAAGAGCATCGCGCTGAGTCGTAGTCAGGACAGGCAGGTAGATGTACCGGCCGGCGCCGGCCCCAATGCGGATGCGGGGGAAGACGGTCGTGCCAAATCTCGCCATTGCTGACTACTCCTCTTCCGGCTCGACGAAGACTTTTTGCAGAGCCCAGGCGTAGTCCAGCAAGCCGGCGTGTCCCTCGACCCACTCTTTTGCCTTGTTGATGGCATCCGTCGAGCTCGTGGCCTTTACCCGAAAGACGCCACCTATTTTTATGTCATAGACGTCAATCTCGTCTAGCTCAGGCATTGCTCACCTCACGGGATAAATTTACCATGAACCCGATAGCCAACAGCATACAGTTTGAGAACATCGCTCGCCGTGCAGCTCGCCTGGCGAAAGCCCAGCTTCTGACCTTCTCGAATGAAAAGGGGTGCATCCTCAAACACGAGCTCATCTGCCAGTGGCGCCTCGTGCTCTTTCAAAAAGACTGGCACCGCCTGGCTGCCAACAAACAGCCGGACGGTGCCTCGGTTGCCCGTTTCATTCTCGAAGGCGTAGTGCTCTAAGCACCAAATCTCGCCGGGGGGGACCTGGTCAGTTTCGACGTAGTCGTAAGTCCCCCCGGTGGCTTCTGTACGCTCAAGGATGTCCAAAGGCATTTTTTCCGCCATTGGGACACCTCCGTCTTTTAGTAGCGCCGATACTGTTGCGTGAAGAGGGCAATCGCCCCGGCTGTTCCGGCGCTCCCTGCTTTTACCCGGGCCTTCAAGTTGCCCAGCTTCGTGACGTCATACCAGTCACTCGGGTCATCCTGGTCGCCAAAGAGCAACGGGATAACAGCGTGAGGCTGGTAGCCGTGTATCTGGAGAGAGCAGTTATCGGAGGCGTTTGCCCCGATAAGCATTGGCGAGTGATGCGGATGCCCCTCCACGTCGATGACAGTGCCCTGCGTGTTGCCCATACCGGAGACAATGCTCTGGAAATTCGGCGTGACGTGGATGTCGATGGCGGTGGTCGTTAACACCGCGTAGACCAACTCCCGCCAGAAGGGCATCTGGCTGTTGACCTCCCTCATCAGGGTGCTCATCTTCTCGTCGACCGGTACCCTTTTATCGTTATCTTCTGACAGCCGGATTTCGTTCGCCACCTGCCAGGGCTGGTAGGCATCGTCATAAGCGTAGACAAGAAGCTTCCGCAGAGGGTGGTCCGTCGGTAAGTCGGTGTACTCGTAGGAGTTTTCCGCCCCCGCCGTGTAGCTCTTCAGCTCCTTTGACATAAGAAAGCCTTGCGGACTGATGGCCTTCTCGTCAAACAGGAAGCCCAGCACCTTCAGAGTGTGGGCAGTGGACGAAGCGTCGCTTGTTAACCTGTTATGGGTAACCTTGAGCTGAGGATTGCGAAACCGCTTCGGGTCAAGTGCCAATAGAGTATCCCATAGCCGGCGACCGAAGTGATACCGCAAACAGAGGAGCTGCTGCACGCCAACGGCATTAGAGATAAGAGTTTCTGGAACCTGTTTGGTGTCGTAGTAACTCAGGGCATGCAGCTGCTTACCGGAGAGGCTAAAGAGCACATCGGCACCATCTATCAGCTCAATCTTTGAGAGGCAGGCAGCCACATGGTCCGCCATCGTATTGCTGCCGGGAGTATTCTTGTACTCAAAAAGCAGCATCGAGACGGGGTCCTTGACGTCGAGGTCGATAACCTCTGTCCCAGAAGAGGCCAGTGTTTTCTCAGCCAGGATTTGGCTTATTCTGTAGTTCATCTTTCACCCCTTCCTCGCCCTACCCGCCACGCAGCGCTAGTCTCTTCTTGTGCAGAGCATCGGCCACCTGGCTAACCCGCTGAATGTTAGCCGCACTGCCTCGAGGACCACGCGTCGAGAGTGTTATCCCGGCGATGGTATCGAGCATCGGTCCGACGCCTTCGGTGTAGTCCTTCGTGCCAGCAGCGACGCCCTGGCTAAACCGACCCGGCCCGACTTCGGTGGCCTTCCGGGTGTACTTCTCGGCGCCAGCTTTCTTGACTCCACCCTCGAATAGGGTCTGGATATTACCGGCGGAAACACCGGCCTTGAACGCTGGGCCAGCCGCGGCGGTCTTCGATTCCCAGTCCGCCCCCGCTCCCTTGACGCCGCTCTCGTAATAGGTTTGAGCACCGGCGGCGTTAGCCGCCCACTTTTTGACGACCTCGGCAATCGCCTTAACTTTAATAGCCATTCACACCTCCTAGTGTGCCGCCGGGAGGGGCAAAACGAAAGCCGGGAGGCAAACGTTCGCCCTCTCCCGGCTTTTCGACATCTATTCAATTCGGGCGGCTGTTTTCTGGTGTTAACCCTCGCCCTATTGACATAATAGCACGCTGTGGTAAAATGTCAATAGCCGTTACGACGGAGGTAAGACGCTATGGCGCGAAAGACGAGACAGGTCGAGGGACCATTTCTCAGTAGCTACATTCTCAGCCACTATGCTCAATTCCCCGTCATGTATGACCAGGGCCTGGGAGCTATCCCCGACGAGTATCTGCGCAAGTACGGAACCGCCAAAGGTATCGCCATGTACGACCCGACCCGCCTCCATGTGGACGCTATCGTTCTACTCCCCCGGCACTTTCTTTTGATTGAAGCGAAGGTCTGGGAGGTCATGGCGGGGCTCGGTAAGCTCCCTTTGTATGCCAGCCTGGTGGCGATAACCCCGGAACTTAAACAGTACCAGCCACGTGAGGTCTTGATGGAGCTCGTCGCCGCCCGCACCAACGATAATTTAGAGACGGCCGCCCGGAGCGTCGGTGTCAAGGTTGTAAAGTATGTTACCCCCGAGGTCGAAATAGCCCTGCGGGAGCGAGAGAACTACCAGCTCCCCGAGTACCGAGCCAGGCGGGAGCAGATACTAAAAACCAGGGAGAGTCTAGGATTGGAGTAAGGGGAGGCCAGGTATGGAGATTGAGCTACACGGAGACTATCTGGTATTCGCCGAGGAGCTTGCGAAGGACCTACAGACAGACATTAAGACGGCTACGGAATGGTTGTTAGGATACATCGGAGTCGCCGAAAACGTTGATACTTGGACTGATAGGCTAACCCCTATCAAGGAGCTGAGACATGCCACTAGGTAATATAGACTGGGACAAAGCCTTAGAGGAGATACAGGGTAGGACACCCTATGAGAAGTACTTAGAGCGCATCGATGAGCTCCAGGAGAGATTTGAAAGAGGGGTAACACGGGAAGCGGAAATACCTAAACCGGAGGGTGAAGATGCCACTGGGTAATATCGTCATCCTAGAGCCAGGTAAGCCCGAGCGGATGCACTTTCGGGACCACTTCAAGGGACCGAGGGACATAACAGACAACAGGACCGGTCAACCCACTGTCCGGGAAGTGCTGGAGTTCGATGTTGACGAGCTGAACGGCCAAAAAGTTTCCGCAAAATACTCAATTCTCGCCGAGAAACATTTTGCCCAGCTCGAGCCCTACCTGGCTAACCGAGCCTATCTAAACTATGAGTTCATTATCACGAAGACGGGCTCGGGGTTTCGTACCACTTACACGACTGCCGCTATCCCCCGTAAGTAGTTCCATACCACGCCCCCCTGTTAATTCCAGAAAAAATGCCAAATTCCACTTCAAATTTTGTGTGTGGAATTGTGGAACGGAACGAGACGAGGCGGGGGGGCGTTGAACCGAGATCGGAAGAGCAC
>C687J35021_10002946_pt1 | contig 11883 bp, 14 predicted proteins | sample RifCSPhighO2_12_FD_35021 | JGI IMG/M metagenome (IMG submission 35021)
CCGTAGAAAAGTTTGACCCAGACAAAGGGTTCAAATTTAGTACCTATGCCACTTGGTGGATCCGCCAGGCCATAACCCGCGCCATTGCCGACCAAGCCCGTACCATTCGCATACCAGTGCACATGGTAGAGACCATAAACAAATTGCTACGCACCCAGCGCCGCCTAACCCAAGAGCTCAACCGCGAGCCAACCAACGAAGAAATTGCCGAGGCTATGGAGATAGACGTAGAAAAAGTAGAGCATATTATGAAGATCAAGCAGGACATTTCCAGCCTTGATGCTTCGGTCCGTGATGACGAAGAAGACAGTGTGCTAGGTGATTTCATAGAAGACGAAGACACCGTTAGCCCAGAAGAATCCGCTACTGGCCAACTGCTAAAAGAACACGTAAAAGACATGCTGGGCGCGCTAACTGAACGCGAGCAAAAGATACTGCGCTTGCGCTTTGGCCTAGATGATGGCAAAAGCCACACGCTAGAAGAAGTAGGGCAAGAGTTCAATGTCACACGCGAGCGCATTCGCCAGATAGAGGCAAAGGCGTTAGCCAAACTGCGCAAGCATAAAGACGCAAAGAAACTACACGATTACATAAAATAAATCTATGAAGATAATTGGCATAGGCGGCATGAATGGTTCGGGCAAAGATACAGTTGCCAAGTATCTGTCGGAGAAATTCGGGTTTTTGAATGCCTCCGCCACAGAAATGTTCTTAGAAGAACTCAAAAAGCGTGGCTGGCCGCCAGATCGTGAGAGCAAAAGGAAGCTTAGTGCAGAATGGCGCCGTGAATTTGGGCTGGGAGTGATTGTCGACAAGGGCGTTGAGTTGTTCAATGCTGACCCCAAAAAATATAAGGGCCTTGCTGTTGGCAGTTTGCGTAATCCAGGCGAAGCCGACCGAGTGCACGAACTAGGTGGAATCATGTTATGGGTAGATGCCGAACCCAGTATTCGTTATGAACGAATACAAAAAAACCTAGCAGAAAGAAAAGGTACGCACGTAGAAGAAAATAAAACCTTTGAAGAGTTTTTGGCCGAAGAAAAAGCAGAAATGAAACATTCTGGAGATGCGGCAACGCTTAGCATGGGCGATGTGAAGGCAAGAGCAGACATAACTTTAGACAACAGCGCCAACGTAGATTCATTTAAAAAGACCATTGAAAAAGCACTAGCTGCTTATCTGTAAACTGGTATAGACAGCTCACAAGCTAGCGTATACTTATACCTGATGGCTGTGAGGAAGAAGTTAGCACCCAATGATGGCAAAGACCTATACGATAGTTTTTTAGATATATACAATCAAATCGACGCCTATATGCGTAAGCAGCCTGGAGTTGATAAATATGCTGACCATAGTTATCTACTGCTGAAAACTGCAGAAAAGAACCGAATTTTTGCTCGGTATGAGTCTGAACTAAAAACATTTGCTAATCTGCGCAACGTTTTGGTGCACAACCCTTTTATGTCTATTGCCAATCCACTAGCAAAACCAGACGAGCGCATCGTTGATCACTATAGCCAAATCTGCAAAGCCATTCTAAACCCTATTACCGCAATGTCTATAGCCATACCAGGACCACAAGTCTACACTACATCGCTCGATGAGAACACGCTGAAGTTAATGAAACTCATGAATCAAAAAACATACACGCATGTACCTGTTATAAAGGACGATCAGATGATAGGAGTCTTTAGTGAAAATACAATATTGGCATATTTAGCGCATCACGAAGAAGCCATCATAACGCGTGACCTAAAAGTAGTGGACTTTGCTGATTTTATTGGGCTCGACAAACATCCGAGTGAAAACTTTGAATTTATCAAACGCAATGCATTACTGGCAGACGTATACGCAATTTTTAACGAAGCTATAAAAAACCACAAGCGGATAGGTATGATTTTTATTACAGAACATGGTCAGCCCAATGAGAAGCTCCTGGGAATTATTACGGCTTGGGATCTAGCCAACCCTGAGTTTTAAGGGTTATCGTCTGTATCTAGGCTTATCTTCTGAAGCTCGCTAAGTGGTTTTTGTACAACCAATAGATAAAAGATTTTTTTGCCAGTGCTGAACAACGGTGAGTGTTCCACCAGATGGTCTCGTTCGCCTGAGCTCATCCATTTATAAAGTTGTTGACGTGAGTAGGGCTTTATTGCTATATCTGCACCCAGTTGCTCCCAAGTCCCTAGGGCTGTTTCTAGCATATCTTCGTCAGCTTCACCCTTGTCTATGACATTCCAAGGGAAAATAACAATACGGCCGCCTTTTTGTAGTTTTGTATATGCTCGGCTGGCAAGTTCTACAACTTGCTCCTCATACTTATCAACTTCAGCGTCTACACAGTTTGCTGATAGCCCAAAATACATTGGCCAGCCTTCAAAGCAGGTAATTAAGGCTAAAGATTCATCATCAAACGGCCAGGTATCAAAAATACTTTGTCTCAAGTGGTTATGCCCATTACCCAGGTTAGTCTTTGTTCTATGATATAAACCTGTCTGCTTGGTAGATGTATCAAAGCTACTATCTGCTGCTTCAAGTAAGTTCACTGGCTCTTCAGAATCCATGCTGTATGATTTAGAAGCGCGTACCTCGTAATGGTTAACTATCAGATCGCTGGCTAACCATGAAAAATCGACCAAGAAACTCATTGCTGCCTCCTGACCAATAGATTCAAACTCATCGGCGGAATCTTTAAATTCGTCTGGGACGTTGGCACCATAAATGCGCCGGATGTTCCTTGATCTTTCAGTTCGGGTTTTTATAGTTGCTAAAGATTCGACCAAACTTTCTGGAAAATGCTCGGCTACAAAGTCTATTTGCCACCTTCCTTCAATACTTGATTGATCTCTTTGGGGCTCGTAAGCAACCCGGTTTGATAGCAAAGAGCTCAAAATCAATACCTGCAGTCTTTTCTGTAAGGCCTCGGTGTCTGGCTGGTCTAAGTCACCCTCGGATATGTTATAAATAACTTCTTGCAAAGAGCTCTGTAGACGTTTTCGGTGTGATTTTTTAGCATTGCTTACCTCAGAAAATACTGCAGGCCAAGCCTCTCCATCAAGCTTACCAACACTTTCGTGGGTGCGAAAAACGCTCCTTTGCGCGTAAGCACCCAAAGAATCTTTTACTAGGTCCTGGGCTTGTATGGCGCTCCGCCGAAATTGTATAGAGCGCATGAGCTCACTATAAATGGGGAAGGCGGAACACAGGTCCAAAGAAATAAATGTTCCCTCTGTTTGCTCGCGCGTTATGCGTCGGTGATTTAGCCAACGGGGTAAACGGACCCAGGCATAGTGATTGCCATTGACTGCGTCAACCTCATCACCACCATCGGTGTCAGCATATATATCAGGTGGCAGAACTGGCGGGTTAGGTGCATCAGCTTTAGGTATTTCAAGCAACGCCTCACTGATGACAAAAGCTGCCTTTAGACCCAAAATAGCTTGTCGATTTTGCTGGAAATTAGAATCTATAGGTACTAATTCAGTAACAGGGGTTTGGCTACCCATAGCCTCAGACATAATTAGTATAATATACCATAAAATACAGTACTTGTCATTTATAAAGTCTCCACCTATCTCTTGAGTTATACTTATACCTGATGGCTGTGAGGAAGAAGTTAGCAATAATTGATGGCAAAAGCGTGTTTTACCGCGGTTATTACGCGCTGCCAAACTTGAGCACAAAGGATGGTACGCCCACCGGCGGGGTTTATGGATTTTCGGTTATGGCACTGGAGCTAATCAAAAAACTCAAGCCAGACTATGTGGCAGTGGCTTGGGACAAGCCCAAAACGAACATACGCGCCCGGCTCAAGCTTGACCCAAACTACAAGGCGGGGCGCAAACCTGCACCACCTGATTTTTATGAACAGATTCCTATACTTCATGAGCTTTTAGACGCCTTTGGCTGGAAGCTTTACGAGCTGGACGACTACGAAGCAGATGACATTATGGGTACATTTGCAGTGCAGGCGAGGGCAAAAGACATAGAAACTATGCTTATTACCTCTGACCTGGATGCATTGCAGCTGGTTAACAGCCACGTGCACGTCTATGCGCTAAAAAAGGGCTTTAGCAACATTGAGTTGTTTCGCCCAGAGACTTTTATACTTAAATACGGCATTACTCCAGAGCAGTTTTTGGACCTAAAAGCACTTAAAGGCGACAGCTCAGACAACATACCTGGTGTACCAGGCGTAGGTGAAAAAACGGCGTTAGAACTGCTCAAAGAATACAAAACCTTAGACAACGTGTACAAAAATTTAGATCAGATCAAAGAATCTACGCGCAAAAAGTTAGAAGCGGGTAAAGACAGCGCATACCTGAGCAAAAAATTGGCTGCCATTTGGATCGATGCACCTGTAGAGCTCAAAATAGATGAGATTGACGGCAGCCAAGCGAGGCCCCAGAAGATTCAGGAGATTTTTCAAAAACTAGAGTTTCGCACTTTGGCTAACCAGTTACCAGAAGTTATGCGTGTCGCCGAAAGCGACAAACCTAGCGTCCAGCGTCCAGTGTCCAGCGTCCAAAATCTGGGCAAAAGCGTTGTAATTGCAAGTGCAGACGAACTGGACGCACTAGATCTGGGCAAGCCAAAAAGCGTCATAATCCATAGCCGCGCCGCCGGCAAACACGGCAAAGACCCACAACTGCTTATTTTGGCTTCAGACCCTAAGGATATATTTATACTTGACCTTACGAAGTTAAATCATGAACATGTTGCACGGGTTCTAACTTCTAAAATCCAAATTCTAGATTCTAAATTAGTTGGATACGACGTTAAATCTAGCCTAAAAGTTTTGCTAGAACTAGGCATGGACCTGCCTGACCGGCAGGCAGGTATGCCAGAGGTTGAACACGACGTGCAGGTGGGTGCGTTTCTGATAAATCCGCTCATACGCAGCCAGTCTTTGACCGACTTGGCCAGTGCAGAGCTGGGCTACGAGGGCACATCGCTAGACGATCTGACGCCAGAAGACTTGCTGCACAGAGCTTCAGAAATCGTTGCAATTATTCATGCTCTAGAGCAGCGCCAAAGCGAGCAAATGAGTGAGCTAACCGGGCTAATCAAAGTGGCCCAGGACATTGAGTGGCCGGTCATACCGGTGTTGGCGCGCATGGAGTACACTGGCATAGAGCTTAATACAGGTTATCTAAAAGACATGTCCGACCGAGTAGAAAAGCGCATAAAAGAACTAGAAAAAGACATATATAAACAAGCAGAGCACGAGTTCAACATTGGCAGCCCCGCGCAGCTAGCCGAAGTGCTTTATAGCAAGCTCAACCTGCCAACTGCCGGGATCAAAAAGGGCAAGACCGGCTACTCTACTGCCGCTAGCGAGCTAGACAAGTTGCGCGGCGCACACCCCATAATTGACCTTATTACCAGCTACCGTGAAGTAACCAAGCTCAAAAATACCTACATAGACACGTTGCCCCAGCAGGTAGACGAAAACTCACGCCTGCACACCACGTTTTCGCTAACCATTGCTCCCACTGGACGGCTGAGTAGCTCTGATCCAAACCTGCAAAACATACCCGTGCGCACAGACCTAGGGCGCGAAATCCGCACGGCGTTTGTGGCTGGGCCAGAGCACGTACTAATTAGTGCCGACTACAGTCAGTTTGAACTACGCCTGGCAGCATACCTGTCTAAAGACGAGCGGCTCATAGATATGTTTAATCGTGATGTAGACGTGCACACCGCCACGGCGGCAGAGATCTACGGTAGGCAGGAAGAAGACGTAACCAAAAACATGCGCCGCGACGCAAAGGCTGTAAACTTTGGCATTATGTACGGCCTGGGACCGCACGGGCTGGTACAAAACACCGGCATGACCTATGAGGCGGCAAAGAAGTTTATAGACAAATACTTCCAAATTCGCCCCGAGCTGCTGGAATATATAAAGTCTATTCGCGAACAGGCAGACAAAAAAGGCTATGTAGAAACCATGTATGGCCGCCGTCGCCCCACGCCAGATGTGCACTCCAGCAACTTTGCCGTACGCGAGGCGGCTTACCGCCAGGCGGTAAACATGCCGCTGCAGGGCAGCGCAGCCGACATTATGAAAATGGCCATGATAGAGATAGACAAAAAGCTAGTTGGTACCGACAGCAAAATGTTACTGCAGATCCACGACAGCATTTTGGTAGAAACTCCTAAGAGCGGGGCAGAAAAGGTAGCCAAACTGCTAAAAGAAACTATGGAAAGCGTGGTCAAGCTACCCATAAAACTGACCGTAGATACGGAAATTGGCAAAGACTGGGGCGAGCTGTGAGAGACTTTATATTTGTCAGCGGAAATCTGAAGAAAGCAGAGTATTTAGAACGGTTCCTAGGGCGAAAAGTTGAGCATCATAACCTGGATTTGGTTGAGATTCAATCATTGGATCCTCTTGAGGTTGTAGAGCATAAAGCCAAAGAAGCTTATAGACATTTGAAAAAACCGGTTTTAATAGAAGACACATCACTTACTATCTCAGCGTTTGGCAAACTTCCGGGTCCGTTCATCAAGTTTTTCTTAAGTGAAATGGGAAATGAAGGTATTTGTAGGGTTTTGAATTCTTATGAAGACAAAACTGCCCAAGCAAGTGTAGTCTATGGTCTCTTTGATGGAGCTAAACTCCATAATTTTTCTGCAAAAGTAGAGGGTCAGATACCAGCTGAACCACAAGTAGGGCGGGGCATGGGATGGGATCCAATATTTATACCCGCAGGGCAAAGTAAGACTTATGCAGAAATGAACGAGCAAGAATATGATCAATATTCCGTCCGCAATAAAGCAGTTCAAGAACTAGCAGCATTTCTTAAAAGCGGAAAATACTGGGGCGAATTATGAGCCAAGACGAAGAATTAGATCTCATTGATGAGCGGGGCAATTTAACAGGCCAGACTGTAAAATATAGTATTGCCCACAAGGATAAATTACCCCACAGGATATCCGCCGTACTTGTTTTTAGACCAAACGGTAATTTGTTAGTTCAAGTCCATAAGTATCATGACCGCAAGTTGGACCATTCTGTTGGTGGTCATGTTAGTGCGGGTGAGTCGTTTGAGCAAGCAGCAAAAAGGGAAATGGAAGAAGAACTAGGGCTAGACCTGCCGATTAAAAAAATTGCGGAGAACGTAATCTCGCGTGAGCATTACGCTGATAAAAATATAGATATTGTGCATGTTTTTGGAATCTACTCGGCCAGGGTGCCAGACAAGTGGAGGCATGTTGAAACAGAGGAAGTAGACCAGCTTATTGAAATGAACGTAGAGGACATTGTTAAGCAAATGAACGAAACACCTGACAAATTCTTGCAAGGGTTTATGACTAGCTTAGGAACGTACCTACGTGTTACTGGTTCATCTTTGAGGATTAGGGCATTTGGCAAAGACTGGGGCGAGCTGTAATGACTAACTGGCGGCAGGAAACGGTTGATACGTATAACAAACACGCTGCTGAGTTTGCTGATTATTTTCAGGGCATTGGTTCACGCAGAAATGACATAGAAAAAACTTTTGAACTGGCTGGTAGTCCTAAAAACGCCAAAGTAGTAGAAATTGGCTGTGCAGACGGCCGCGATGCCAAAGAAATAGTAAAGCTCACTAAAAATTACACGGGTTTTGATATTGCCGAAGAATTCATAAAACTAGCAAAAGCCAATCTGCCTGGTGTTAACTTTGAAGTGGCAGATGCGGTGACTTATAACTATTCTAATAACCTAGATATTGTTTTTGCGTTTGCATCACTGCTGCATTTAGACAAGGCTGAAGTCAAAAAAGTGCTAGAAAAAGTCCACGCAGCCTTAAAGCCGGGCGGTGTATTTTTTATTTCACTCAAACGTGCGCCGAAGTATCGGGAATTTATAAAAGAGTCCGCACAGGGCAAAAGAAGGTTTTATTTTTATAACCCAAAAATTATAGAGCAGCTTGCTGGGCTGGGCTACAAGGTATTATTTAGCGAAGAGAGCCTTAGAGATGAAACGGATTGGTTTGATATAGCACTTAAGAGACTATGAAAAAGACATATAACAAACTGGTGCGGGATAAGATCCCAGAAATTATTCTGGCAAGCGGAGAGACGCCAAAAACCCGCGTCTTGGAAGATAAAGAATACGCAGAAGANCTCATAAAAAAACTTAGAGAAGAGCTCGCAGAGTTTGAAGCAGATAGATCCATAGAAGAACTNGCCGACATTCAGGANGTCATTTTGGCTATAGCAGATGTGCTAGGTAGCAGGGAAGAACTAGAAAGGGTTCGCACGGACAAAGCCAAAAAACGTGGTGGGTTTAAGAAACGAATATTTCTAGAAACTACCAGCTAAATTTTTGCAATTCATTGGCAACGCGAAGCGCAACTTGCGCTTTGCGTTCCTGGTAACGCTGGATCCGCAACACGTTTAGTAAGCCGTTGAGCGCATAGCGGGCCTCGTGCTTGTTTGCGTCGTACAGCGAAGAGCTACTGTCTACACGCACCAAGGTTTCTGCACCGCGCCTGCTGCTTTTAGGGAAAAATAGGTAAGAGTAGGGTAACGACACATCAATAGCTCGCTGCCGGTCATTAAATGGGTTGCCTACTAACCCTAAAGTGCCAATTCCATCCTCGGGATTTCCATCCCTGGATACGATTGCAAAGGCATTTACCCCGTTCAGGGACTCGAGCGAGACAAGACCCTCGCCAGTATACATTAGAGCTGCATCTGGGGGTATCCAAAGTTTAGCGTGTACATCATGTAGCTTCTCTGGGCTAGGACCATGGAACAGCATAATTTGTATAGGATAGTATAAAAGAGACAATAAGTCAAAAGACAGATTGAAAAACCTGTGCAATATGGTATGATATAGGTATATGAGACTCAGAGCCATAATAGCTTTAGTAGTGGCAATTGTACTGGTGGTGTTGGGTATTGTATTGTTTCGCGGTGGTGGCGGTCCAAAACAACCCACAGTAAAGCCAAAAAAACTGCCAGAATACTCGAACACTGGTGCTTCTGTGCGATTTACTTATGACGGTATCATCAACGGCGAAAGCTCCCACCGTGCTATACGCATTACTGTAAGTCGCAATCAGCGCTTGCTAGAAGTTTTGCAGGGCTACAGCGGCAATGCAATCCAGAGCAATAGCGAGGCAAATACAGAAACTGCCTATAGCGTTTTTCTTCATGCCCTGGCCAACGCCGGCTTTAGCAAAACCCGCAAAACAAGCAACACCAGCGTAGAAGGTGCCTGTCCGCTGGGAAACCGCTTTATTTACGAACTGTTAGATACTGGCGACAGCGCCACAGACAGCATGACTTGGTCTACTACATGTGGTTCTACCGGAACGTTTGGCGGCAACAGGCCCAACATTCAAACCTTGTTCCAACGCCAAATTACAGACTACGACAAGCAAGTAGCCCAAGTTCCTATAAACGGCCGGTAACTCTCCTTTATAATTAAACTATGATAAAAGCCATTGTTTTTGACTGTTTTGGGGTTTTGGCGGGCAAAGGCTATAAGCGCATTTATCAAAATGCCGGCGGGGATTTGGAAAAAGACGGCACATTTATAGAAGAAACACTAGATGCCACTAACACCGGTGAAATTTCCAACATCGAACTTAACAAACGTGTGGCCGAACGGCTCGGTAAATCACCTGATGAATGGCACCAAATAGTACTTAGTGAAGAACAGCCCAATGAAGTTTTGCTGGCCTACATAAAAGAGCTCAAAAAGCACTACAAAACAGCGGTATTAAGTAATGCTTACACTGGTACACTCCAAAGGAAGTTCAGCAAGGAACAATTGGCGTTATTTGATGAGCTAGTTGTGTCTGCTGAAGTTGGTTATATAAAACCCGAGCCAGAAATTTACCACCATACGGCCAATAAACTAGGAGTGAATGTTACGGAGTGTGTGTTTATTGATGATCGCAGGGGATATGTTAAAGCTGCCGAAGAGGTTGGGATGAAAGGTGTTCTATACCAAGGTTTTGATCAGATGAGACAAGAGCTCGAACAGCTTTTAGCTGCCAACCCGAAAAACTAGGCGTTTGTCTGTCTTGCAAAGTTTGGATAGCTCATGTGTATGCATACGTAGTGTGCCGGCTAGGGCGGCGCTGTTGCAGGCTATGATTATCTGCTTGGCTTGCATGGTAATGGCTACGTCTGAGTCGTAGCGATCTTTTACAAATTTTTTTATAGCTTTAATTTCTGGCGGCGAGGGGTTATGATATTTATTAAGCAGGTTCTTTAGTTCATCCATGCAAAAATTATACTGCAACTAAAGAACGCTTAAACCAAAAACTCACATAAACATGGCAAATAACACAGAAAAAACGGGTTATTTTCAAGACAAGTCAGAAGTAATTCTTACCTGGCGCATTCTGGTCAGACGCATGCCAGATCACCCTACAACCTCGCGGTTGCACGGGCTGATCAAGCAATTGATCGAGTGTGACTACGAACCAAAGGACGTAATAGTAGATTCAGACGAAAGAACCCTAATAAATGACACCGTTTTAAACCATGCTATCGGGCCCAAAGAAGACACCGTAGAGTATGCTTTTGCGCTTCACAGGCTTGGTGAATGGGCTACAGATAGAGCTGTATCGGATGCCGCCGGAGTTGAATGGGTGCCGGTAAACGAACTAAGCAAAGAATTATTACTGGGCGTAGCTATACAACCCGCAAACGAAACCCCATAAGCATTTTCAGTTGGTACAATAGGGGCACCATGCCGGAGTTGCCAGAAGTAGAAACTATTCGAACTGGGCTAGCCAAGCTATTGCCTGGGCTTAAGCTTACAGGCGCAGAGTACGATTGGGATAAATCTTTTCCAAACGCACCCGCAGATGTAAAACAGTTTTTGATTGGCGCCAAGATTGTAGAAATTGCGCGCCGGGGCAAAGCACTTATTATTGGACTCAGTAGCAAATATAGTCTAGTTATTCATCTAAAAATGACCGGCCAACTGGTATATGTGGGCAAAGAGCGGTTTGGGGCGGGGCATCCCACGAATAGCCTAATTGGCAAACTGCCAGATAAATCCACGCGAGTTACGTTTTCTTTAAGTAATGGCGCCAAGTTGTTTTTTAACGATCAGCGCAAGTTTGGGTGGGTGAGGTTGTTGCCAACTTCCGAAGTGCCAAACATAGATTTCTTTAAGAAAATTGGTCCAGAGCCACTGGCAGCAGATTTTACCGCTAAAGAGTTCAAAGAAAGACTCTTGCGCCGCAAGAACTCAAACGTCAAAGCCGCTCTGCTAGACCAAACCGTAATTGCCGGGGTAGGCAATATATATGCCGACGAAAGCCTGTGGGGGGCAAAGATCCACCCCGCCATGCTTGTAAAAGACGTGCCCACCACCAAACTCAACAATTTGTTTAAAGAATTGCAGTTTGTGTTAAAACTGAGCATAGAAAAAGGCGGCAGCACAGACCGCAACTACGTAAACATTGATGGCAAGCGCGGCAGTTACCTAACCTTTGCTCGCGTGTTTAGGCGAGAGGGCCAAACTTGCCCCCGCTGCGGTACAGAAATAGTCAAAATCCGCGTGGCTGGACGCGGTACCCATATTTGCCCCAAAGAGCAAAAAACAGGGGTGAAACAATGATTATAACTCTAGCTGGCCCGAACAATTTATTGGTTCAAAGCGAACTGGCTAGACTGCGTGCAGAGTTTGTAAAAAACCACGGCGATTTGGCGCTAGAGCAGCTAGACGCGGAAGAGACCGATGCAGAAAAACTGGCAGAGGCTATGCAAAGTCTGCCGTTTCTGGCCAGCAAAAAGCTGGTTGTTATAAAAACCCCAAGTGCCAATAAGCAATTTACCGAACAGTTCGAAGCAATTCTAAAAAACTTACATGAAACCACGGACGTTGTTTTAGTAGAACCCAGGCCAGACAAGCGCACGGCTTTT
>C687J35021_10002953_pt1 | contig 11862 bp, 8 predicted proteins | sample RifCSPhighO2_12_FD_35021 | JGI IMG/M metagenome (IMG submission 35021)
TCGAACCACTTAAAGAACTCAAAGAACTTCCTCAGCCTCACAGACCCAGTCAACCTGTTGAAGTAGACATCACGCAGCGTGCTCAGGTCAGGATACTCTGTCGCAAACATCAGCTCAGGCCTACCAAGGGCGTTGTCAAGCTCATCAAGTGTCGAGAATATCTTGATGATGTCATCGTCCAACGCGTTCATGATGGAGAAGTCTATTGAGAACCTAACGTCGTCTGTGGGCAACTCAGCCCTGGGCAGCTCATAGACAGGAGCAACCTCTCCTCCGTATAGCTCAACATTCTCAAACGAGGTGAAGCTCCTCACCCTGACCTTGTCAAACGACGCAGCCTCATCGAACCTGGGTGACAGCTGGCTGAAGAACATCCTCTGAGGCGTCAGGACGTTCTTGCTGGCCTCGAACCCGGTTGATGTTGGGTGCAGCTCATTCTGGGAGAAATCAAAGACGTCGAACGCACCAGCCGCAGTTGACATGGACGTGACCTGCTCCATCGATGCATCGATCATGAGCCTCTGGAATGAACCCGACATCGCTGTGACGAAGTTGAAGTTCAGCTTTGGGTCAAGGACGCCAAGGGAACGAGGATTGCGAACGTGCTCATGCCACTCATCGACTGACAGCGCCTTGCTCCAGAACCGCAGCTGCCCCAGACGGCCGTCAAAGTCTGTCGTCCTAGCATCGCTGCTGAACGACGAGTTGTTCAGGAAGAAGCCTGATGTGTCTATGCTCTGCGAGCCGATGACAAAGAATGACCCAGAGACATTGAATGAGCCCGTCGTCTCAAAGGCATTTACAGTCTGCTCATTGAACAGCGAGCTCGTGACATACGACTCGAGTATCTCACCGAACTCCTGCCTCGCGGCACGCACGAAGTATGACGATGAGACGGGCGCGTCTAGCTCCCTCTTCGACTGCCTTCCGAACGATACGTTCCATAGCCGGCCGTCCATCACATCAGCGCCAGTCAGCGGAAGCGTGAACATGACATTGCTGCTTCCTGACATCGGTGAGACGTAGAGCGTGACATCAGAGCCCGATGACACCACCACATTCGACAGGAGCCCACCAGACCCCGCCGGACCTGACGTAGAGCCCGTGACGACCATACGCACAAGGCTCTGGGAGACGGCGTGCGACCCAGTCACAAGCGTTGGAAACCTATACAGGCCCTCAAACGTCCATGAACCAGATGTGAACAGGCCGTCTGAGGGGTCATCTGAGACGTTAACCAGGCTTCCCGGTGTCTGGACGAATGACCCTCTGATCGCAGGCTCACCTGGCTCAACACGGCTTCCCGACAGAAAGGGTGACCTTAGGAACGGCTTAGATGCATGCACGCCCTGTGCATCAACGTCCTCATGGTCTGCCACAGCTGCCATTGACCCGCTGAAGTCAAGGAGCGTCGTGACGTCTGAGCGGCTGTCACGCGCATCCTCGAGCACTCGAAACTTGGGCCCGCCGAACTCACGTATCCTGAACCCGCTCCCGTCAGGATCAACGCCCATCGACCGCAGCAACGACTTGATGCTGTATAACGTCCCCTTCGAGCGTATGATGTCACCTATGTTGGTGAGTATCCTACGCCATATCTGGTTCTGAACGTGCTGAAGTGACAGATTCACATTTCCCACGTCATGGCTCACGTTCTCAGCATCTATGAACTGCTCAATCGACGAGTCAGTGAAGAACGACGGCATGTCAAAGCCGTAGTATCTAGCAAGAAACGGCAGGAACTGGTCAGCCGTGAACCCTGGCTTGTCGTAATCCACATGTATGACGCTTCCAAAGAGGTCGAGCATCATCTTGAGCTCATCAAAGAACTTCGCCCAGACGTATAGGAACGACGCTAGTAGCTGTGCTGACCCAAGCTGCATCGTTCCCGGCTGGCCCCCTCCGTCCATCTCATCGCCTATCGTCCCTTCTTCATCCTGGAGCCCCTCAAAATGCTGCCCCTCTAAGAAGTAGTGTGAGGGCACAAGCTTCGTGATGAGGTTCGGGTTCACAGCATCATAGTCGCTCGCTGACGCCAGCAGCTCAACGTTCAATGCTTGGACAGCAGGAAACGTAGGGAACAGAACGGGATGAAACGACTGCTTCTCATACAGCATTGGAACAGCGATCGATCCCGTCGATCTGAGCGCATGCCCGTAGTTGCTTATGTTAGAGTGCAGTGAGTTCCCAGAGTAATCAAGGACGATGTTGTTCGTCCCGATGGAGCCCGTGGGCTCATTGAATTTGAAGTATAGCTTAAGCTCAGGAGACGCAAAGACCATCTTCCTACCGAAGAGCTGCTGCTGCTTGATGCTCCTGACGCCATGAAAGACACGTAGCTCATCGATCGCACCCGACAGCGTCTGCTGCGGAACAAACGGAATGAGGTCATCATTCGAGTGCATCCGATCAACCGACGTCCCAGAGCCTATCAGGACGGGTGACGTCGGGAACGTTATCTGTCCCATCTCAGACGCGTTAGATGACGTCGCAGCCAACGCTTCGTTCAGATACAGCTTCAGGTCGTTCACTCCTGGGCGCCTATCGAACGTCGCCACGATGTGGTTGAACTGGCCCTTGTTCACGCTCATCGATGCCGACAACATCTGCGAGCTAGAGATTACAGCAAACACCATGCTGCAGCTGGCTGCTGAGTTAGAGTGGGAAACAGCGAGCGTGATGCCCTGGTCGCTGCCCGACACCTTTTGCCAGACGACCTGATTGTCGTTCGTCTGCCCAGGGAGGTATAGCTGCATCTCTATTGAGATCGGCTTGAGGACGGGATCGATCACGTTGTCTCCCGTCCTCTTCTTAGAGATGTTGGGAAAGAGATACCCAGCGAAGTCCTTGACCTCGATGTATGTCCCTTCAGAGGGCGACGGGCTCGATGAACCTGAGAAGTTCAGGTATCCCACATTCGTCGGAAAGCTATCGAGGACCCACTTCTCAAATCCTGTCAGTGAGTCGAGGAACGACTCGACCTCCTTCCTCGTCCCGTCGAAAGGATACCCGTTTATGATGCTGTCAAACGCGACATTGACAGCGACCTCGGCTGAGTTAAAGAAGACGTGGTTCTCAAACCTAGAGAAGTCCACCGGTATCTGCTGCGTTGAACGTATGCCCACGAAGTTCGAGTCATACCTGAATGACGCTGTGTTCGCGTTGTTCGAGTCAACGAGCTCACTGGCGTTCTTCCTCAGGACGATGCCATCACCCTCTATGGCACGCCTGGTGAATGCTGGAGAGAACAGCCGAGGCCTATCGAACTCAAGGACACGCTTAAAGCTCACCTAGTCTCCCCTATAGCACGCTAAGCATCNANGCGGAAGCTTCCNCCCACATGCTCAAACACGCGTTGGACGCCTCGCTCATTCACCAAGAGCTCAATTGTGTAGACGCGACCGACGTCAAGGTCTGACATGTAGGCATCAAAATACATCCCGTCAGAGTCCATTGAGACTCGCGTAGAGCCGTTTGTGGTATCGAAGTCATACATCAGCTCATTGCTACCGTGGTCCCGCATCCTGTGATGCATGTCATCGAGCATCTCACTCACGGCCTCTATCGGTAGCTTCGACGCCTTGAAGCTGAACCCATCGTCCTGTGCAAAGATGCGAAACCTCACCCTCTCAGAGCTCTTGTATGAGTTTCGCATGTTCGTGATGTTGAGCTTTAGCTCACCCGGCGAGTCACTGAATGACGTCCTCTCCAGCGACCTGACGACAAGCGTGCCCGTGTGGTAGCCTACTGTCCCATCNAGTGAGCCCCATAGCTCTGTGAACGTCGCTGAATGCGCACTCACTATCTCATCACGCAGGATCGCTGCGAACGACGAGATCGCAAACGACGCTGAATACACACCAGTCACGAAGTTGTTTCCCGCGCTATGCTGTGATGCAGTCACTGTCGTTGAGAAGTACGTTGATCCTGACCCTGACACAAGCGTCAGCAGCATGCAGTTCACACCCGTGATATGCGTCAGGCCCGAGCCCGATACGATGTCGGCTGGACTGCCCCTCCTGAAGCTGTTCAGGAATAACGAACCGCTGCAGTCAAAGAAGAAGCTCTTGTGATTGTCCTTCGTTGAGTCGTCAAAGCCCACCTCTATCTTGGGCCTTATCCTCGTGTTCGTGCTGTGCCTCGTCGCGAACCGCTTGACGAACCTCGTCCTATCGTCTGTCTCCTGCGTGCCTGAGAACGATATCCTGAACCCATGGTCCGGCAGCAGGCCGACTAGCGTCGCAGATACTATCGTAGTCACGTCCATGCTGAGGTCCTCATCACCCTCAATGAACTGCTGGACGACGAACACATCACCCAGCCCTGCAGAGCCGGTGACAGCATCGACGAGGGGCTCACCCACGTAGCCCAGGTGTGATGCACCCCCTATGAACACGGTGGGTCCCAGGCCCGCAGCTATGTCGCTCTCGACCGTAGACTGTGACCACGTTACGACGAGACCCCCAGAGTCTGACGCGGTTATGAAGTTAGAGGCTCCTATGTCCTCGAACGAAATCACATCGAGGCCTGGACCCTCATCGAACGACCGCGACAACGGATACAGGACGAGTGAGAAGTTTGACGGCAGNGTCTGCCCTCCCATGACATCAAACAGCCTGAGCGTGCACTTGAACGATGAGGCGTCGAGGTCAAGGATGCTTCCNGTCAGCTGTCGCAACGGGTCAAGGTCGAACTTGATGAGGACACGTGATAGCTCTATGGGCTCCTCTGTCCCACTGACGAAGGGTCCGTTCCCATGTAACAGCGTCGAACCTGAGACAGACGCGGTCACGTACGTTATCGTTGACTCACCCGCGAGCTTAAAGAGGTCAAGAGTTCCTGCATGACCGACATTCGCATCGGTCGCACGGAATGAGTTACGAATGAGACGGTTCGTTACGTACGTGTCCTTCGTCGCCTGTAGAAACCGCTTCATATCGCTGTCCCAATTATGTCAAACTGCGGATACTTTATCTCGAATATTGAACCCGGCGGTCCGATGACCAGCCGCTTCTTTATGTTGCTGGCGACATCAAACTTCGAGCCGCTGTATGACCTCTCAAGCACGGTCCCGAACATGTTCTTGGCCCTTATGTCCAGGACTGACATCACGCCAGGACTGTTAAAGATGATGTTGTTCACGTCGTCAAGCTGGATGGGCTGATCGATCTGGAAGTTCTCAATTGCGAAGTATCTCTGCAGACGAGAAATGATGTCCTGTAGGACAACGTTCTTCGTCGCAGACGGTTGGAGCGCCACCTTGAACTCGATGCTGATGTTTATCACCCTAGCGTCAAGAATGTCTATCGCGTCGCTTATCATCCTGAACTGGTTCAAGAACACCCTCAGGTTCTTCTTCAATGCGTCCGGTGAAACAACGAGGTTCCCATCAGCATCACGTGAGACGATGAACAGCTGTGCAGCCAGTGGGTTCCTAGGGTTTGACCTCACGCCAGCCCTGAACACGCGACCGAAGTTTGAGGGCATCGTGTAGACGCGTGCGAGCAGGTCCTCCTTCGTGACGATCCTGTTCTGTGCATTCCTCGCGGCGGGTATCTTTGCACGAAGCTCATTTAGCTCCAGCGCATCCTCACCGCCTGCAGCGGCCCTTTGGTTCCTGACAGAGACGCTGGCCCTTACTGACGTCGCAACGCTGCTAGACGGGTTCCCCGGGAACAGCATCCTCAGCGTCGCGACAGAGTTTATTGCGGCTGCGACGACGTTATGCTTCAGCCCACCACCGTGGCGGTATGTCACAGTTATCGTCGTGTTGACGGGAGAGACGCCCAATGTCTGCGTCTCTAGCAGCTGTCCAGGGTTGAGCGTGAACCTAGAGAAGACGTTCTTTCCGTATAGAGGAAGCGCAAGCTCGCTAGGGTCTGGGATGATGTCATCGTTTAGCACTGCGGCGTTGCCCGAGCCGAAGCGCAACGTCGTGAGCTTTGTGTCGAAGTCTGTCATCGCAACATACCTGTAGGGTGCTGGAATGACCTCTAGGTTCTCCAAGACGAGCTCATTGTCTGAGTCTACGTTCGGTATCCCACGAAAGACAGTGTCATCGGCCAACGAAGAGACCTCATAATACTCGTTCCTGTCTGAGTCGATGACTGATATCACCTGTGTGACATCCTCGTTCGACAACGTCAGCTCTCTGAATGACTTGTATACGTTCGGTATTGAGAACGCGTCTGTCGATCTGACGCCTGAGACGCAGAAGCCCGCGGGTGACCTCGGGAAGTTTCCCTCTCCTCCAAGCGACATGATGTATGTCAGAGGACTTCCATCAGTCGATGACTCACCCACGATCGTGCGTGCCTTGTACGTCCCATCCTTGAGCCTTGCTGAAAAGTCGAGGTCCTCCATCAACTCAAACTGCACGCCATCATCAGACTCAAGGATGCTTCCCTCAAGGATCGTGGGCAGGGCTGATGCCTGGGGCGCATACGTCGAGCCCACCTGCTCAGCGGGCACCTCGATGGCCCATGTCACAGAGACGACGGCGGGAGATGCGCCCGTTATAGGGACGCCTGACGAACGCAGGTGTCGCTGTATGTTCTTTGTCTCAACAGCCGTCTCAGCATCTAGCTCATTGAACTGATGGTCTAGGTAGAACGACATGTGGTCGCCGACCTCAGCAGAGAAGTCGAGGAGCAGCCCTCCCAGGCTCGGCTCAGAGAAGTCCTGTATCCTGTCAGCAAAGAATGTCCTGGCGTGATGTAGAAGCGTTGCCCTGAACGCATCCCTGTCCTTGTTGAGGAATGACCTCGCTACGACGTTCCTAATCTCCTTCTTGCTGTTTAAGACCAAACCTCAACCCCTCGTGTAGATCGACACCTCTACAGCATCTCCGCTGACGCCCAACCGTGAAACATCATAGACGACCCTTATCCTCACGACGTGTGCATGCGTTGACTCATCCCTGCCTACGCTCGACTCAAACGTACGAAGCTCAACGTACGGCATGAAGCGACCCGCGGTTGACCTTATCCTGCCGATCGCCTCCACGTCAAACGTCTCCTGCCCATGCTCCATCGACAGCTCTTGCAGGTTAGCTCCGAAGCTATACATGCCCAACCTCTCTCCGTGGTTCGTCAGGAGGAGGTTCCTTAGGTTGTCCCTCAGCTGATCGGCGACCACGGTGTGCATCGAGAAGATGCCATCATGACGCGTGCCAAGGCGGAGGGGCGTCTTTATCCCTATGGGACGTGAGTTCTGCTTGGGCTGGAACTTGTCCAACCCTGCATTGTCTCCGACGCTCTTGAACTCGATCACAGCCATCGTCGCAGATAAGTATCACGACGCTGTCACGCGGTCACAGAACTACAAAGCCCCCAAGCACCCTTAGGTCAGCCGGAGGAACGAGTGAGACTGCCCACTCTAGGACTGCCCTTGAGAACTTTGGGTTGGGAGGGAGGATGGCCAGGCCTATGGGTGACAGGGCAGCCACGATGGGCGGAGGAAGCAGACCCACTGCTGCAGGCGTGCTCATGCTTATTGCGCCCGCCTTGAGGGGCGCCAGTATGAACAAAGCGATATCAACAGCGATGAGGTTCATGAAGATGGGCGCAGACAGAGGAGGATCGTGCGGTGCAGCTATCGCGACAGCGACTGGCGCCATGTTGACAGCTGGATCGGGCTCGGCAGGTGCGACCTTTACGGCTGCCCTAACCAAGGGCTCACCCACAGTGTCCATGGCCCTGATGAACGCCTCATCAACACCCTCGACGGCATTTGCATCCAAGAAGTCCTTGAGGCCCATTATTTCGTTTTTCCATTCTTTGAGAGGATGGTGTTCGTCTTTGCCTTAAAAGAATTCGTCGTCGCCAGCACTGACGCCTTTAATGTTGCTGACGCTGAAATCAAGGCTGTCGCGATGCCAGTCACACCTGGGACAGGGGCTCCTAGGTTTCCGAAGTTGCCCGGTGGGCTAACAAACGCCGGCAACGCGCGCTGGAGGGCTGTCGCAAAAGCGTCTATGTTTACGTTAAGCTTCGTCGTATACTCATCAAGCAATGATCTCAGCGTATCGCCCAGCACGATGGACTCACTGGCGTCACGACCCAAGAAGACCTGCCCGCCAGCGCCATGAGCTTTCTCAATGCCTGAGCCCAGGATGACCCTCGGTCCATCGATCATGATGGTCCCATCTGGCTCAATGATAACGACAGCACGATCAACGTTCTCATCACCCTCCTTGACTATCCTGATGGTCCCATCCTCACGGGCTATCACACGAACATGGTCTGACTTGGCGACGACGACGGGCCCCTCTGAGACCTTGACTGGCTCTGCTCCTCCATTGAGCTTTGGAAGGGGCTTTCCAAAGTTCGCATCGACGTCTGTGTCCATCGCCCCGTACAGGCGCGCTGCATCATTCTCAAAGTCAGGGTCACCCTCGGCCCTGGGCTCACCCGATAGCTGTTTGTCCGTCTCAAGCAGCCTCCTGGCGTTTGTGACCTCCTTTGCAGCCGTCGGGCTCTCTGTCCCGCGGCCGGCGACGATGTCGAACATGCCGGCTGCCTGCCTCTTATCTGTCTCTGGAAACCCCTCAAGTGCGCTGCTTCCACGCTGGAGTGGTGCACCCGTCCTGTCTATCCCAAGGACGATGATTGAGTTATTTGAGCCCTCAGCGACCCAGTCTGCGGGACGCTTGCTGAACCTCGGAACGGGCTCAAGCACAATAGCCTCACCCGCGTCTGCCTCAGCAGCTATCCTCTCGTAGTCGTCAATGCCCGCCAACGTGAATGAGGCCTCAGTGTCACCCCCATTGGGAAACCTGGGACCCGACCCACCTGCCCTCTCAAGACGGGAGCGGCTAGCTGCAGACAGCCCTGCCAATGCTCCCTCCTCCTCAAGCCGCTGGACGGTCGTCTTCTCACGCTGGTCTGAGAACTTCCTGTCTGCGTGTGTGAAGTTTGGGTCATCTACGTCCCTGGGCTCAACGATCCGCGACAGCCAGAACCCCTGCTCAAGCGTCGATCTATCACTCTCAAAGAAGACCCAGACGTGCTCACCGGGCTTCAGGGGCTGGTGCGTGTGTGACAGCGTTGGATAGAACAACAGCGGCGTCTGATCACGCTTATCTACACCCTGCGAGACGACGCGGGCGAGGATGCTGTTCCTGGGCGCTGCCCGAAGCAACGCAGCGTCGATGTCCTCGTTGAACCTCTCTAAGAGCAGCTTGATCTGTGTCGGTGGGTCAAAGATGACATCGACGACGACGGCCCTCTTTAGGAAGGAGCCTGAGGCAGTCCCCACCTGGTCGAGGTATTCATCATCCCTGTCGGTCTGGGACGAGAACACGCGGCGCTGGACGTTTATCCCCCTGGTTGTGAGGATGCCACGCGTCATTCGTCCTTCTCAAACGACTCATACAGGGCAGCAGCATCCACGGGCTCATCCTCTCCCCTGGCAGCATCGATCATCTCTGCTAGCTTAATCAAAGCGCTATTAGCTTTTTCCAATCTCTCCATGTATTTTGCAAGCATCGGCCCGTGGTTCACATGCCCCTGCTGGTTGCCTGCGACGAACTGATACAGGTCTATGAACAGCACATATGCGTTCGCCCTATCATCCACGGCATTCTCATATATCTCAAGCCACAGCTTCTTCGTCTCACGTGACGCATACTTTATCTTCTCCAGGAGCCCACTGAACTCGCTAGTCTTTATCTCACGCTGCTCAAATAGCTGCTTGACGTCGATGCTTCTATCATCCGGCATATGACTACATACTATCCATTCATCACACGGATGATGACGCTAGTAGAGCCCAAACTCATCCGTCGTCCTCAATGCGCGGTAGTGACGCTTGAGTGCAGCGATCGCAAGCGTCAGCGCCTTGGGCGTGAGGCCGCTCATCTCACGTATGAGCAGGAAGACGCTGCGCTTGTTCAGCATCAGGTCATCGCCCGCCAGGCCATCGACATCGCTGACAGCTGTGAATATGTCAGATATCGCATCGATGCACCTCAGCTCATTCTCGTTCACCACGCGCGCCCTTATCTCATCCAGAAGCGTGGCGATGCGGATGATGAACTCAATCGACTCCATCTGCTCATCCTGCGCGGGCAACACGTGGTGGCTCTCGATGGCGTCCCTGTCTGACCGTGACAGCAGCTCATCATCGATGCTGATGCTCTTCTTCATCTTGTTCACGCGCTGCTTTGAGCGAATGATGAGCCAGTTCTTCGCGACAACGTTGAAGTATGAGAACGGCTTTGAGCCCCGTGAGGGATCGAACTTGTGGATCGCCTCGTAGAGGAACGTCACACAGTCGTTCTTCAGGTCATCATACGTGTCATGCAGCCCCCTGAACCCATGGATGAAGATGAGGTTCTCAACGAGCTTATCAAACGCAGGGAATATCTCCCTCATGTATAGCTCACGTCTCTCAACGTCATCACCGGAGATGAGATACCTCTCAATCGCGGCCGTCGTGCCTGCGTGGAAATACATGTTCGACTTTGAACCGTCCTTACGCCGGCGTATCAGCTTGCTACGCTTCTTCTTTCCCGCTACCATCTTCCTCCTCCTCTTCAACCCTCCCGAAGGGAGCAGCCAGCACGTTTGCGACGTGCAGGACAACGTCCCTGACCCCCTTCATCTGGCCCACGACATGCACAACCTCGGGCGTGTCAAGCATTATCGGCAGTTCAAGGACAGACGACACGCTTGAGTACGTCGCATCACAGACCGCCAGGGCATCATCGACGGCATCCTCAACGTCGAAGACAAGCCGCACGAGCCTCACGTTGACAAAGACTGACGCAGCAAGGAGCCCAACCAAGAGGATGACGCACGCAAGCATCAGCACAGCAGGGGACCCAGCGATGCATCGTATGAGCGCACGACAGACGCAAACGAGTTCTGCTCACGCAGGACAGCACCCAATGCAGAGGCCCACTGCCCCGGGATCGTCGGGCTGTCCCTAAGCTTCTTGAGCTTTCGCTTCACATCATGCTCATCCACATTGGCCCAGCGTGCACCCTCAACGAATATCTTCCCATCGACCCTAGACTTCGGGACCTCATCAAGCCCAAAGTCCAGCTTCACAAAACGCCCCTTGTTCATGAAGTCGAGGTGGCCCGACCAGTTCGTCGCGACCACGGGCACGTCGCTGCAGGCAGCCTCGAGGATGGGCAGCCCAAAGCCCTCGCCACGGGTGAGGCTGATGAACGCCTGCACGCTCTCATGCGCATACAACGATGCCATCTCCTCGTCGGACAGGATGCCATGGACAAGATGGACCCTTGGGCATGGACCCGACCTCACCTGCTTCACGAGGCTCGCCATCAGCTCAAGCGTTATCTTCCTGTCTATCCTCGTCTCACGACCGTTGTTGGTCTTGACGATGAGGCCCACGTCTGAGTCGTCCTTGAACGCCTCACAGAACCACTTTATCGTGTTGAAGATGTTCTTCCTATCGTTCTCTGACGACGAGCCTGTCAGCTGTCCCACGAGCAAGAAGTTGAACGTCGTGCTGAACCTAAATGTATCAGGCGCTAGGCATCGCTCAATTATGGCATCGCTGCATGCCTCAGGCACCACATGCACGTGGGCGCCGCCGTCACGCAGAATGCCCGACGACTGGAATGTCTGCTTTGTGAACATTGATGGAACGATGACCCTATCCATGGCATCAACATTCGCGACCCATGATGGATTACACAACGTCGCTTCGACCCCTGCCGTGACGCCCACGTTCACGCGTGCGAGGCGAGGGTCCCATTCGTTCGGAAGCTGCACCTGGACAGACAGATCGAAGGGTCCCTTGTCGTCGCGTGACCTCTGCATCAGCTCACCGACCAGGCCATCCTTGGCGCTGCGGTCAAGCATCCAGGNAGTAATACCCCAGGGCGTT
>C687J35021_10002958_pt1 | contig 11851 bp, 15 predicted proteins | sample RifCSPhighO2_12_FD_35021 | JGI IMG/M metagenome (IMG submission 35021)
CCTCTACTTGCGACCAATGCTCTCGGTTGAGCCGCTGCATATGTACCGGTATAATTACGAGTAAATCCCGGTACGTTGATTGAAGCAAATGCGTCCAATCCAAGTATCTCTCCAAACAGTCCCGGAGCTGCAAGCTGTCCTTCTTGCATCATCGGCTCGCCATAATGAATTGTAGATGTAAAGTGTGGCAAACGAGTGATAAACGCCTTCGAATTCGGATGAATCACAAACGAGTCAGGGACATAGTTATATTGCTCAATCTTTACGATTGAATCAATAATGTCATACTGACCAATTGAACCCGAACCCGAGACTATCGTTTCCGCACCTTGGAAGAATAGACTTGTTCCTGAGCCAGTAAATGTGCTTCCAGCTTGTGTGCCGGTAATGGCCGTATCAATACAGTCTTGGTCAACCTTATTTGCGGTTCTCAATGAGATACGCACAAGGTTGTCAGTCTGTACCGGAAGCATGCTGTCCTCGATTGTTTCTCTTGATATGATAAAGCCCTGCCCAAACTTCTTAGGCACGACGTTTACATATGAATAAGGAGTAACATCGAGTAGTATTTCAGCACCCTCGCCAACTTCATTGATTACGGCTCCGGAATCGCCGGCCTGTTTTGGAAATGTTACTGAATTGCTTGCATTGAGAGTATACTGTTGGTATAATTGTCTCGCAACCATATTTGGCAATTAGCTTTGCCGTTTTCAGGCAAATTTGCTACTTGCGAGATTAAAGTATGTAGAGCGGGGTATAACCCAGCAGCAGTTGTAACGGGTGATAGCACTTCTCTTGTTAATGACATGTTTTAATTTTTCACCTTTAATTTTTATTTCTTCGGAATTCGCATCCTATTCGCGGATGTTTAAACATCAATTAAATTTATTAGGATTTTTAATGGGAGCTGAAAACATCCCAATTCTGAAAATATATATTGTTTTGTTTTATTTTACCAAGTTCTGAGAAGGATTCTAACTTTACTGCCTGAAGCAGCCGCTGTTACAGCTCTTCCTATGAGTTTACCGAATCCGGCTCCCCATGTAGGATTGGCTCCAAGCGAGCCGACAAAGTTCTTGCCGACCACTTCAACGAAATCTCCCTCATCAACTATGTTGCCAGCAGTAACATTCTTAATATATCCCCAAGTCACAACTGGGACTTTATCACCAGATGCGGCTGTTCGAATAGCAACGCCTTGAATTGAGGGCGACCCGCTTACACCGACACCGGAACCTGATACCTGACCGTTTCGGCCAAGCACAACAAAGTCCCCGGCATCGATAGCATTTCCAGCAGTAAAAGTCGTAATCATTGCAGGGTAGTGTACGATATAGTCAGTCGTTCCTTCAAAAGTTACATATTCTGCCATTTCATATCACCTTTTTTTAAATATCCCATTCGGGCTTTTTATTCTTGACTACGCCAACGATTTCGGCCCAAGCAGCATCAATGGATGTCGCAGTATCGACTGATTCAACGTTTGTCTCTGGTGCAGTTTTAGCACCGATATTATATGCTTTCTTTGAGGAAGCTTCTTTCTTGGCTTCATCTACCTTCTCGTCCTCTTTCTTAGCCTCATCTTCCTTTTTCTTATGAGGGAATTTAGTATAGATGGCTTCCATCTTTTTAACTACCTCTTCCATCTTTTGGCTAAGAACGGAAATAGCGTCCTCTTCTTTGTGGTACATTTCCTCAGCCTTTGCTATATCTTCGAGCTTCTTTGTCATTTCCTCGACTTTCTTGCTAAGTACCATTACTGCATCGTCACCAGGCTTCTCAATCCGAGTAGTGTTTTCTTTCTTTTTTACTTCGTCTTCATCTTCTTTCTTTGCTTCGTCTTCATCTTCCATTTTCTGTTGATGTCCCTTTTGTGAGGGTACTGTTTTACCGATTGGGATGTCCTTTTTCTTGACTTCCTCTTCAGCAGCCTTGAAATGCTCTTTTAGAGCGTCAGTTACAGCAGCTTTTAGTTCGCCAATGTTCTTCTCAGTATTCTCAGACTTGTTTTCTGTTTCTATTTTTTCTACCATTTTGTTTTCACTTTTTATTTTACTATCAGTTGCTTGTGCAACATCACGTCGCTGAATCTCTCGAATGAAATCATTAGTCTCAATAGGGTATAATTCCTTAGCGGCACTTAAATTCCACAAAGTACCGGGATTATACTCCTTAATCAATTTACAAATCTTCTCTTCATCTGGATTTAAATTATCGCATTTATATTCCTTTTTAGGAGCAAAACTATCTATTGCCGATGTTAAAGACGCAGAAAAACCAACAGGCTGAAACTCCGTATTTTCATACGCTGGGTCTGTAATAAAAGACAACTCTTTTAGTTTTATCTTCCGCACAACATCATGTGCTCCTTCGCATTTACATGTTTTAAAGGGTTTACTTGGTTTTGAGCATTTTGAGCATTTTACATCTTCCGCGAGAGCTCCAATGCTTACATAATGAGCTGTTGGATTTTTTAATATGATTCGCTGAACAGTTGGGTCGTATATTCTTGCTTTAAATTTAATTTTATCTCCATCTCTTTCAGCCTTCTCGACATACCCAACTATATCTTTGAATGCCTTACTATGGTCAACTCTTACTTGACGTTTCGAATTAAATTGTGTGGTAAGAGAGTCAAGTTCATCAAGCGGTACAGCCCATCTATTCTCATTTACGGAACTGTCCACTGCAGTTCCCTCAATGATTAAATCTTTGTCTTCAGATAAAGTAGAACTAACAATATTTACTCCAAATTGAAAATCCAAGAATTAACTCTCCATATTATATATTTGATTAAATTCTGGTATTAACATTGCAGGATATAGATGTTTATGATACTCACAAATTTTTTCGCTTGGATTCATGGAAACGTTACAAGCCCTACAAAGGATTCTTAAGTCTGAGGGATAATTATCTTTTTTAATAGAATTATAACTCCAGCGTTTTTGCTTATGAATTCTATAACCTCCACCATTAATATGGTCTATTTGAATAAATCGACTTCCATGAACTTTCATTGCAAAATCATTAAAATTACATAACTCGCATGAACATTTACTTCCATAATGTGTTAGAACTTGTAAAGCGATTCTTTCAAGATATTCTTTTCTATAATTTTTTATTTTCTCTTTATTTTTACTTTTCCATTCTTCGCCCTTAGATTCCAACCATTTATTTTTAGAGAAAAGAATACTGTTCTTATGCTCTAAATAATATTTACGATGATATGCGTTTATTTTTTCTCTATCCATGTTTCTCACTTTTTAAATCGAATGTCAGCTTTTAAAATATTCACGCCAAAATCAAAATTCGTTTATATTCACTTCTTTCTTTTCTTTTGTTCTACTTTATGCTCAAATCCACAATTACATTCTTTACACATTTTTTAATAATCATCCCGATGGAATAAATCCACCATCTCGTCCTTTTTTAATTAAACCTTTTTTAATCATGTCTTCAAGATGGTCTTCAAGCCATGGATTTGCGTGAGCATATTTCTCTGTTTTATCTTGATATTCTTCGTCTTTTCCGCGACTTGCTAACTCAACGCTTATATCGGCTAAACTTGCAGGGGCTTTATATTCATTAAAATAAGAAGTTATCTCGAATATAATTCTCTCGTCTTTGGGCAGAGAAAGTATTTCTTCAGTTGAGACTTTATGCTCGTCTATCTTTCTATCTTCGATTTTAAAAAAGCTGTAATTTTAGCCTCTTTCTCTTCAGCTTTCTTTCCAGTTTCTTTTTCTTTCCAAACAGCATTTACTTCTTTAAAAGCTTCAGTGAAAGTTTGAGCCATCTTTTCTTGGTCGGGACTTCGAGGTGGGCCGAAGGGTCTATTATTAACATACCAAGGTTTGAACTTTTTATCTCCACCAACGGTTTCTATGAACGCTCCAGCTGCTTCTTCTGCCTTTTTATTTAGCTTTTTATTTTCATAATCGTTGTGACTCATATCGGGATGCTCTGCAGAGCAGTCATGCTCTTCTTTCTTCGTGATACCAAATTTGGTCTTTTTCGTTCTGCTAATATAGTCTTCCCATTTGGTTGGTATGTCTTCTCTCTTTGTTGGCTTCATTTTAGTTCCTTTCTGTCCCTTCATTGGTTTTGTGTCATCAAGTCCACGCCTATTAACGTAAGAATAGTATATCCTGTCTCCTTTCTCTTTACCGTATTGAGAAACCATTGATTTATGTAATCTGACGAAATCAGCATGTTTTGGCGAGATTTGTCCCCTCTATGTGGTTCTGTCAGTAAAACGAACAGCTGACCATTTTACAGTTTTTGCAGCACCAGTTTGTCCATTATTATATATAGTAAACCCTGTGGTAGATACGTTTTTTACACCATAAGAACCAGTCGATGGAGCTACTACTTCGCTTCCACTCAATACTTCGAGATATACCGTTGGAGCAACTTTCCAAGGCTCTGCAAAAGTCACAGCTGCATCTGTACCCAATGTAACTGATACGGCCCCAATCTCAATGAATGCCTTATCACCCAATTTTCGTTTTGCTGCATATTCTCCGGTATTACTTGCAACACTCATTTTTTATTCATCACTCCTATATTTTTTTAATTATTATCAAGCTTGACCTTTTTAATGGTCTTCTGAACGGTTTTTACTCCTTTTATATTTTTGAGAAGTTCATCAATAGTCAATTCTTTTACTTCGGATTCTCCAACTTCAAGTCTTAACACGTTCTTATTTATCTGACCCAAATATAATATGAAATTATAATCTTGAGCTATATCTCGAATATTTTGCCCGGTTTCATATTCTCTATCAAACTCATCGAGACTTTCTGTTGGCTCGACTGTCTGCTCTATTTTTAATAATAAATAAACCGTTCCTTTAACCCCAACTATAACGCTTATCTGCTCCCAAGAAATTAAAAATGTGTATGCATCGGTTGTAGATGGATAGTCCCTTGTGGGATGCCCATGAAAAGTTCCTAAAATATATTCTTCTTCTTTTAATGGTCTTGTTGGAGATAAATTTATTTCATGCTCTTCTCCAACTTGAAAGAAGGCTAATTCCACTTCTTTCCCATCTTTTATTATAAGTGCCCCAAACTCATTATTTTGTTTGAGCACCATTTCTACCAAGCGACGGCCTTGGTCTGTGAACACATCATTTAATTTTAATCGTTCTGGAATCTCAACTGAAGCCCGATACCAACCAGAATTAAATTGCTGCCAAAGGCCTGATAGTTCTTCCAAATAGCCACTCATAAAAGCTCATCTTGCTTTTTTAGGGGTTTTCCCATGTGGAACTGGAACCCTAACAGGCTTTGTTGTGGGCTTTACAGCCTCACTTGGTAATACAACCTCTTCATTAATATATACTAAGTGGTGTCCGATATAGAACATGACTACTCTTTTATGTTTCTTTTAATTATTTTTCTTATATTACCTTCCTCATCGATTCTAACACGATTTATTCGTAGAAATGGATTTGGAATAAAAAGAAGCACGCCACAATTAAAACATCTAACATTTGCAACCCCTATTTTATTTAATTTCTTACAATTTGGACATGCTCTTGTGGATAAATCTGGATTATATTCGATGCAAAGACTTGTTCCATCCTCGCTTGGAAGAGGTTGAAGAACATGGTCACAAATATTTATTCTTAAACAGGTTTGACAGAGCTCTCTCATTGCTTCTGGTTTATAACTTCTTAGCCTATATCTCTTACCATGAATAGTAATATCTCGTTTTTTAATTGGGTCTTCTCTTGATAATTTACCTTTTATTAATTCTTCCGGTGGCTCTGAAATGAGCGGTTTTACCATTTTTTACTACCAAGTGCTAGTTCCAATTCCTTTTCCCAATCAAATTTTTGTCTAAGTTTTAGTCTATGTTTTTTACCGTTTATTGTTACAGTAATCCATCTTCCAAACATATCGTTTTCTTTAGGTTTATTTCTGCGTTCTTGTTTGAATAAATATCGTTGCCCATAGCCAGTTATTCCATCTCTAAAAACCTGCCGTTTCCATTCTTCATGTGTTTGCCTCATTATCATGGCTCCTCTTCTATCTATTATTTTTTTTACTATTTCTGATATTTTAAACAATCCCACGAAAACCATTCATTATAATTCGTAAATTAGCATTATCAAAATCTGTCGGGAGCCAACTTCGTTGTGAAGTTATATTTATTGTAGCTATTCCTTCACTTTGTCGATTTGGAAAAACAGCCACTACTATTGGGGAATAATCAATAAAATTACCACATGTATCAGGAGTTCCTGGCATTCCAATACTTATCTCAACAGTGTCCCCTCCTCCTTCATCATTCATTTGATATTCTAATATAACCTCTACTTTTGTAATTGTGTTCCCACTTGGAATATTAAAATCAAATGTTTCATACATTGTAGTATACACTCCAAGGGCTGGGCCGGCACTGGCATATTTATTATTACTTGTTTCTGCATTACTTGGATTGCTCCAACTATTACAATCAGTGCTATTATTAGCTGTTGGTGAACCACTTACAACCGTAGAACTTAGAGTATATGGAATAGATACGAATTCTCCTGAAATCAAACCGTCTCCCCACTTTTCCCGAGAGAGACTGCCAGTGCTGGGAGTCCCATGTGTGACACGAAGCCAAACATGGTCAACAGAAATTTGTACCGTTGGGCCGCCCATTATTTCTCAACTATAATAGTTTGATTTGGTCCTTCAATATATTTAGGACTGTCTGCCCAAATATGCATTGCTAGTTCTTTAACAATCCGCCAAATAGTATGATGTTGTAAAAAATGAAGAGATAATGCCTCTATTTCTTGCCCTTGTTCACCTGTTAAATAAGCAGTACATATTGAACATTGAAGAGTAAATGGTTCTATATTTCATCACCTAAAAATCTTGAGGCTATCGTTATTGCAGCAGAACTTATAACTTTTATTCCTTCATTATTAGCTCCATCTATATTAGAACCGACTAAATTTACTGCTATAGACGAGCCGCTTCCTGCAAAATAATATGAATCTATTGCCCCAGTAGAACCACTGAATAATAAATCTATTACCGATTGTCCTGTTACACTTACCGCATAGCCTTTTAATCTTATTTTTTTATTGGCAGCTGGGAGCCAAATATATTTGGTTTGCCCAGACGTATAAGCACTTTTATCTGTTTTTACAGTCGTAACAATATTGTCTATATCAACTGGCCAAGCAACCGACCCTGAATTACCTTGGTCACGAGGGTCTATTCTATTTCTATTTACTGGTTCTGCTATTTGAATTATTTCGTCGTGAACATTTGTCCCGCCAATACTACCAGAATAAGTTCTAAGCAAAGTTGAACCGGTTGGAGATACAGCAATTGAAGATTCAGACAAAATTTAAATCCAACTTTCAATATTAAAATCTATCCAATCCCCACGTTCCACCAGCCACATTTTTAATCCAACTCTTGGAGCTGGAGGTGGTTGAGGTGGGGCTGCTGGGGCTTGAGTTAATAAAAGAAGTTTGGCAGCATCTAATGGCAATTTAATCTCTCACGAATAAAGCATACCAATAAACCTTATTGGTAAAACTACCGGTTGGTCTAAAAGTAAAATAGACACTATTATTTGAACCAGTAAATCTTTCTCCAACCTCTATTGGAAAAACGAAACCTAAATTGTTTGGAGGAATAAAAATATTAGTTCCATATGGCTGAGTTCTATTTGAACCACTTATATCGAAATAATCACCATCAAAAGAACCAGATGTGGCAACATATATTTTTCTTAATATGCCGCCAAAACTAAAATCTAAACTGGAATTAAAAGCTCCAGCACCGGTAATGTCTATTCTTCGACTTTCCATATAACTTCTATTATAAATATCTGGAAAAAATTTAGAAAGAGTGTGCCGAGTAAAAATAAAATCTGGTGGAACTGCCAATTACTATCTCCGATTCTTTCTTGTTTTTGATGCTTTAATCTGATACCCCTTTTGGCAGTTTATTATATGAAAGACTTTATCTTCCTCTTGAATTGATTTTTTACAAAATGGGCAGAACAGACTATTTACTTCCTTCTATTTCTATCTTGGTTTTAATTGGTGGAATTCCCTGCTTTCTGAATTTTTTAATAATATCGCGTTCTCCTAACTGAATCGCCATATAAAACCCATTCATGCATGATAAATAATCCTTGGCGGCTCCTTGACCGATTAAAACACTGGCTCTTGCTTGAGCCGTTTTTTTACAGTCTGGTTGGCGACAAAATTTACAAAAACGCCGCTCCCAATAATCTATCCCGTTTAAAATATCTTCTGACAATTTATCCAGCCAATGTTGTTTCTACGCAGTTACAATCCTCTTGCTCAAGCCCACATGATTCACAGATTTTAACCATTTCCATTCTTCCATTTCCAGAGCATGGAGCTTTCACGTCATTTTTGGTATAATAAACGACGTGTTCAGCCGCTAAAATACCACTGACGGCTTGCCCTATGTTTCTCCAAGGAAGTTCTGGACGCTCTCTCATCAAAATCCTATCTAGTGTCTTCATGAAAATCTGGCCAAGACTCTCATAAAGCCCCTATTAGTGACTTCAATAATTCAGCTTTATCCAACTTCTTCAAACCTATCCTCGATTATTTTTATGAAATCATTTAAATATTGAGTTTTTAATTTATTTTTTTCTTGTTCTTTTATGGAAGATTCCGCAACCCATTTAGAGATTTTATTATTTGCTATTTTATTATATTTTTCTCTTATATCTTTTATAAGGATGCCAGCTTTTAATTCAAAATCCACCTCATTTAATATTTCCTCAAGTTCTTTCTGGAATAAATCAGTCGATATTTCAAAAGCTCGTAATTTAATTGCTTCCTTTGGAGTTGGTTTTTGCTGCTGTTGAGATGGTATCTTTCCCTTTGGTTTGGTTGGTTCTTTTCCCTCTCCTGGGGGAGCTGCTTCGCCTTCATCCCTTGGTTTTTCACCTGAAGGAGTTAATGGCTTCGTTGGCTTTTCAGGCATGCCAAATTTACCTAGTTGTGGCGGTACTCTTAATAGTTTCGGAATGTCATAGTCAGGGTCGAAATCTTCATGGTCTGGTCTTCTAAATGGTTGCCATCCAGCTGCTTGTCTTGCTTCATTAACAGATATAATTCCATCAACGGCATATCTATCAACTCTCATTAATCTCTCGTTTCTATCTTCTTCTATTATTGGCTTCCAAATAATCTTTGGCTCGCCAAATTCTTTTATAATATCTTCACCAAAATTGGCCACTACAATAGGCACAAATAATTGATTTGTAGTTAAATCAGCTATAGTTGTTTGAATGGCTTGCACTCTTGTAACGAAGTCCGACAGCATTACTTCGCTTATTGCTTTATTTACCCCTTCGGTTTGACCGAGAAAGACCGGTGGCACGCCGAGGGCCATCATGCGCCTCTCCAATAGATATTTTTGCCACCAATCTACCCTTAAGTCCCTGCCTCCACCACGAAGAACTTCTATTTCAATATCGGACTTGGTAAATATAGTAGTGGCTGAAGTGCGTCCACTCCAATCTGTAATTAACTGTTTAATCTGCTCAGTAGAATACGGCTTATCAGGAGTAGCACCAGCTTTTACCCATAGTGGTAATACAGCCTGATTATGAATCCAGTTGGCAACGTCTTGGTCAAAGAGATTTAATAGGTCTGTATTTCTAATTAATGGTAAGAACTGTGATTGTCCATATACGGTTTGATATGCTTCTGACGTTGGTGCATTTTTGAAATGAATTAATGAATCAGTGTCTATTACAGCTGGAGGAAACACTAACCATTGAATATAGCCATATATATTTGCGAATGCATCTGCTTTTACCCTCATATATGTATTATGCGTAGTAACATACTCTAAATTATAAGACGCATCATTCTCAATAGTTAAATTATAAATAATGCCGTTTTTATAAGGAAGTCTTTTTACGGATTTTACTCTAATATAAGCAAAATCGTTATCTACTTTAGAAAATGACCTATTTCCATGCTCATACCATGTAAGAACATAAAACGGTTTTGTTTTTATTCCATTAGTTTTATGACTAAAAATACTTTCTTTATCTTTTTTAAGATGTGGCACATAACCAAGACAAAGCAAAACATCTTTCATTTGATGAATTAAAGTTAAAGAATTGGAGCCGGCTTTATTACCGACTGTTTTTTTGCCATAGATATGTGTACATCCATCTCCGTTACGCCAACTTTCCACGATTGTTTTTAATTGAGATAATGATAATCCTTCAAGAAAATCTGGTAATAATTCCTTATTATTCGAGCCCTTACCGCATATTTTCTCAAATAATTCTTTTAATTGAATAGAACACACATAACAATAAATATCAGATTTATCTCCAAATTTATATTTGCCTTTAATTCCAAATTTTTGTTCTATTATAACTAATAATTTTTTAGCTACACTCTCTTCATCTTTACTTAGAGAAAATTGAATATTACCATTATTGGTACTACCCTCCGCAAGATACCAACCAATTAATTCGCATAATTCATCATCAATAGAAATTTTTAATTTGTATATATCATGATAGTTCTTATGAATTCTTTTTAATGGTGTGACCCATTTATTAAGCTCTATTGTTTTTAGAGTTCCGGTCCCTATATTCTTATTTAAAGCATAAAGAGTAATGTCTCCAGCTTTTAAAGCTCCGGCTTCTATCCATTTCGGAGATGGGGTTTTTATATTATTATGCGGCTTTGTTTTTCTTTTATTAAGATTATATTTTCTTTCTTCTTTTCTTTGATTTTTGAGTCTATAAAGATATTTATCCCAATCATATTTTTGAATTGTTAGAATTGGATGATGAAGTGTGACATTAAACGGTTCACTAAATTTTGATATTTTGAAAGACGCTATTTCATTATCTTCTTGTAATTGTCTTTTATGAAGCTGTGAGATTGGTTTATATTGTCCAGTATGGGTTATAGTCAATTCTCCAAGGCTTACGTCTTCTACTGGTTTTATGCTGTTACGAAGAAGTATATTTGTGCCAGGCAATAAGCATGGGTCAAGCATTTTTACTCCAACTATATTCTTTGATTTACCACGCATCATGCGAGTGGCTTTACAATAATATCCACCATTTTTAGAGTATATTTTCTTACCGCTGATAGCTTTTTTCCATGCCCCAACAATAGGCTGTAATTCCTTTATTGCTATAAAGGATGTTTCTGGCATGTTTTTATCTTTTAGACCGCGTTCTAAAAGGGGAAATTCTTTATGGATAAAACTAACTAAATCCTTCCCAAGCTCTACTTCGTCTTGAATTTCTTCAGCTTCATCCCACATTATTTCCATATAGGCATTTCCAGCTATCATCATATCCCGACAAACAACTTGTAAATGAAACTCTAAATCTATTTTATCTATTATATCTTCTAAAAGCTTTCGGGCATCTTCATGGCCATATTCAATGGTAAATCCCTTTGCAGTTGCGAGATTGACAATTAAATCAACACCAGCTTTTAAGTCGGGCATCGAGCGATATAAAACACGATATTTTGGCAGGTCTGCTATTGGTAGCAACCCATAAACGAGATTATAAGTTGAATAATAAGGCGGATAAATATAACCAAAACCAGAGCCTTTTGGAATCTCTTTAATTCCCAACGTGCCACGGAACCAATCTGGAATCTTTCTCCACCATGGAGAAACTGGCATTGAGCGTTCTGCTTCTTCAGGAGCTAACAATCTCATAGCTTCAGCTGGTATTCCTCCTTGAGAGGAGCCATAAATCGGTCTTGATTTATCTTTTTTTGCCATTGCTTAATCGGCCTTTATCCATTCTCTCATATAATTTCTACGATATTCTAAAATCTTATCAGCTTTCAAGC
>C687J35021_10002960_pt1 | contig 11845 bp, 9 predicted proteins | sample RifCSPhighO2_12_FD_35021 | JGI IMG/M metagenome (IMG submission 35021)
GCGGCGGTGTCGGCGCCGACTAGCAGCAGGTGACACGGCAGGCCCTTGAGCAGCGGGCTGGCGGCGATCATCTCGATGCTTTTGCGTGCGGTGGCGCTGCCGTCGTAGGCGAACAGGTAGCTCTGCGGCGCCTTGAATTCGCCGCAGCTGACCAGGATTGGCCGCTGCAGGGTGCGGATCACATTCTCCAGATGGCTGCCGACCAGTTGGCTGAGGTTGTCGCTGGTTTCGCCCTGGCGGCCGATCACCAGCAGGCGGATGTCCTGTTGCAGTTCGGCGAGGCTCTCGACCAGGTCGCCATGCCGTTGGCGCAGCTGCGGGTTGGCGATGCCGGCGGCCATGGCGCGGGCCTTGGCCGCTTCGAGCAGGTGATGGCCCTGCTCCAGGGCCAGCTTGCCGCGCTTCTCGTCGAGCGCCGCCAGTTCTGCCAGCAGGTGTTCGCGGCTGCCCAGGCCGATGTTGCCGGACAAGTCGCTTGGCTGCGGGTACTGCACCTGATCCAGGACATGCAGGAAGCACAGCGGTGCGCCGAGGCGCTGGCTGGCCCAGGCGGCGTAGTCGCAGACGCCGGTGGCGGATTGCGAACCATCGATACAAGCCATTACCTGGGTCATGTCGTGCTCCTTTTAGTGGCCCATCAGTTGGTCGACGGCATCCGACCCAGCGGGGCCCGATTTGTCGTGCACGCCGAAGCGGTCGACGATGGTGGCGCTGGCTTCGTTGAGGCCAAGCACTTCGACTTCGGTGCCTTCACGGCGCAGCTTGAGCACCACCTTGTCCAGGGCGGCGACGGCGGTGATGTCCCAGAAGTGGGCACGGGACAGGTCGATGCTCACCTTAGCAACCGCCTCCTTGAAGTCAAAGGCGGCGACGAACTTGTCGGCGGAGCTGAAGAACACTTGGCCGACCACCTGGTAGCGGCGCTGGCTGCCGGCGTCGTCGGCCGCGGAGTCGATATAGAGGAAGTGGCCGATCTTGTTGGCGAAGAACATCGCCGCCAGCAACACGCCGACCAGTACGCCGTAGGCCAGGTTGTGGGTGAAGACCACCACCACCACGGTGGCGAGCATGACGATATTGGTGGAAAGCGGGTACTGCTTGAGGTTGCGCAGCGAATCCCAGCTGAAGGTGCCGATCGACACCATGATCATCACCGCCACCAGCGCAGCCATGGGGATCTGCCGAACCCAGTCGCTGAGGAACACCACCATCAGCAGCAACACGCTGCCCGCCACCAGGCAGGACAGACGGCCGCGACCGCCGGATTTCACGTTGATCACCGACTGGCCGATCATCGCGCAGCCGGCCATGCCGCCGAGCAGGCCGGCGGCGATATTGGCCACGCCCTGACCCTTGCACTCGCGGTTCTTGTCGCTGGTGGTGTCGGTCAGGTCGTCGACNATGGTGGCGGTCATCATCGACTCCAGCAGGCCGACCACGGCCAGGGCGGCGGCGTAGGGGAAGATGATCGCCAGGGTCTCGAAGGTCAGGGGCACGGCCGGCCAGAGGAAGATCGGCAGGGTGTCCGGCAGCTCGCCCATGTCGCCGACGGTGCGGATNTCCAGGCCGAGGAGCATGGCCACGGCGGTCATCGAGAGGATGCACACCAGCGGCGAGGGGATGACCTTGCCGAGCGTCGGCACATAGGGNAACAGGTAGATGATGGCGAGGCCCGTAGCGGTCATGGCNTAGACGTGCCAGCTGACGTCGGTCAGCTCCGGCAGCTGGGCCATGAAGATCAGGATCGCCAGGGCGTTGACGAAGCCGGTGACCACCGAGCGCGAGACGAAGCGCATCAGCGAGCCGAGCCTGAGGTAGCCGGCACCGATCTGCAGCACGCCACAGAGCAGGGTCGCGGCCAGCAGGTATTCGAGGCCGTGGTTTTTCACCAGGGTCACCATCAACAGGGCCATGGCGCCGGTGGCGGCGNNNATCATCCCCGGNCGGCCGCCGACGAAGGCGATCACCACGGCGATGCAGAAGGAGGCATAGAGGCCGACCTTGGGATCGACCCCGGCGATGATCGAGAAGGCGATGGCTTCGGGGATCAGCGCCAGGGCCACCACCAGGCCGGCGAGCACGTCGCCACGGATGTTGAACAACCAGGTGTTTTTCAGGCTTTGCAGCATGGCGTATTCCAAGAGGGCTGGGTTCCGCTGGCGCAGGGCGGACTGGGGGATGACGGATTGAACAATAAAACAGGTGCCTGACCGAACGGCGTTCAGCCGCGCGAGAGCGCACACCCGAGGTGTCGGGAGAGCCGACGGGGCTTATGCAGGAGGGGGCGTAACGCTATGGCGGCTGAGGCAGCCAGCGTAATGGTTGGGCCAGTGTCATGACGACCTGTCTCTGTCCATATAGGCAAAAGGCCGCGCACCTTAACACGGGCGGGGCTTGCCCGCAGCCCGCGCGGGCGCTCTGCGGCGCGCGGCGGAACTTGGCCGGCGGCGAATGATCGAAGACATGCGCCGAACTGGCGCGGGGTTTTCAATTCTGTGCGTGCGCGTGCTGAACGCTGCTGAGCTGCGCGGATTGCAACAATCGCGGGGCAGACTGCCTTTGCCCATCTGTCCGCGAGAGTGACTGTCGATGATGTCAACTGCCAAGGGGATGCTAGGACGGCTGCCTGTTTCAAGTCCATGGACATGGGCGCTGCTGTTGATCCTGCTGACCCTGGTTTATCAAGTGCGCAGCTTGCACCTGGATGACCGCCTGTATTTCTGGATCCAGACCTCCTGGCACGAAACCGAGTGGCAGAACCGCAGCCTGTGGCTGCCGGAGTACCGGGTGCGGATCGATGCCAAGGCCGTGCCGGGGGTCAGCGATAACCTCTCCGGGCTGACCTACGACGAGCGCCGCGACCAGCTCTGGGCGGTGGTCAACAACCCGGAAGAGCTGCTTGCCCTGAGCACGGACGGCGAGGTGTTGGCACGCTTTCCGCTGAGTGGCTTCAGCGATGTGGAGGGCATCACCTACCTGGGCGACAACCTGTTGCTGCTGGCCGAGGAGCGCAACCAGGCGCTGGTGGTGGTCGAGGTGCCGGAGCAGCCCGGCGCCTTGTTTCGCGAGGATTATCGGACCCTGACCCTGGGTATCGAGGCGGGCGACAACCAGGGCTTCGAGGGCGTCGGCTACGACCGCGGCGGCGATCGGCTGTTCGTGGTCAAGGAGCATTCGCCGCGCAAGCTCTACGAAATCCGCGGGCTGAAAGCGAGCATCGGGGGCGACTTCAACCTCGAAGTGATCGACCGCGAGGCATGGATCGAAAATGTCTTTGCCACCGACCTGTCCTCGGTGCATTACGACGAACAGACCGGCCATCTGGCCTTGCTCAGCGATGAGTCGAAGGTGCTGATGGAGCTGGACGGCCAGGGCAAACTGATCAGCTTCCGCTCGCTGCTCGGCGGCTTTGCCGGCCTGCAAGACAGCGTGCCTCAGGGCGAGGGCATGACCCTGGACGACCGCGGCAACCTCTACCTGGTCAGCGAACCCAACCTGTTCTATCGCTTCGAGCGCGATTGAGCGCTCCGGCACCCGGCGCCGATGCGGGGCCAATAGGCGCGTAGCAAAACGCCAAATGGGGCGACAAGGGTAGGGTGCGCGGGGCCGCCTAGGCCGTGTGCACCGCGGGCGGAAGGGGATAGCTGGTGCGCACGGCGCACCCTACCGTGCAACCACGCCTGGCCGCGGAGAGTTCACGGCTAACGCGGAGTTCCGCCCAACGGGTCGTCCGGCCACTCTCATCAGACAATAAATAACCCGTTGTTTTATAAATAGAAATTTAATCTGCACAAAGATCTGTAGGAGCGGGCCATGCCCGCGAAACGCATCGCGGCCATGGGCCGCTCCTACAGGTACCCACAAGCTGATAGGCGCAATTGCCCCCCCCGTTTGCAGCGCGACAGCGCGGCGTCGAAGACGGGGCGGCCACTTCTACAGGGAACCACGCGGACCGGAAAGCTGGCGATTTGCCAATTGCCGCATATTGACTAGGGTTATTAAGGGAGCGGCGTGGCTTGCCCCGTCGTTCGCGTTCCCGAATCAGGAGAACCACGATGGATATGAACCGTCGGCAATTCTTCAAGGTCTGCGCAGTCGGCCTTGGGGGATCGAGCATGGCGGCGCTGGGCATGGCTCCACCGGATGCCTTCGCCGACCAGGTTCGCCACTTCAAACTGGCGAGCACCCGTGAGACGCGCAACACCTGCCCCTATTGCTCCGTCGGCTGCGGCCTGATCATGTACAGCCAGGGCGACGGCGGCAAGAACGTCACCCAGGAAATCATCCATATCGAGGGCGACGCCGACCACCCGGTCAACCGCGGCACCCTCTGCCCGAAAGGCGCCGGCCTGCTGGACTTCGTCCATAGCCCCAACCGCCTGAAGTACCCGCAGATCCGCGAGCCCGGCAGCAACGAGTGGACGCGCCTGGAATGGGACGACGCGCTGGAGCGCATCGCCAAACTGGTGAAAGCCGACCGCGATGCCAACTTCATCGAGCGCAACGAGCAGGGCCAGACGGTCAACCGCTGGTTGACCACCGGTTTCCTCGCCGCCTCGGCCTCGTCCAACGAGTCGGGTTACCTCACCCACAAGGTGGTGCGCTCGCTCGGCATGCTGGGGTTCGATAACCAGGCGCGTGTCTGACACGGCCCGACGGTGGCAGGTCTTGCCCCGACGTTTGGCCGCGGCGCCATGACCAATCACTGGGTCGACATCAAGAATGCCGACCTGGTACTGATCATCGGTGGCAACGCCGCCGAAGCCCACCCCTGCGGCTTCAAGTGGGTCACCGAAGCCAAGGCGCACAATAAGGCGCGGCTGATCGTGGTCGATCCACGCTTCACTCGCTCGGCCTCGGTGGCCGACTACTACGCGCCGATCCGCACCGGCACCGACATAGCCTTCCTCGGCGGGCTGATCAACTACCTGATCAGCGAGGACAAGATCCAGCACGAGTACGTGAGCAACTACACCGACGCGGCGTTCATCGTCGACGACGGCTACGGCTTCGAAGACGGCCTGTTCAACGGCTACGACGCGGACAAGCGCACCTATACGCAGAAGGCCACCTGGAGCTATGCGAAAGGCGAGGACGGCTTCACCCGCGTCGATCCGACCCTGCAGGACCCGCGCTGCGTGTTCCAGCTGATGAAGCGCCACTACAGCCGCTACACCGCGGAACTGGTCAGCAGCATCTGCGGCACCCCTCAGGAGGCGCTGCTCAAGGTCTGGGCAGAGATCGCCGAAACCTCGGCGCCGGGCAAGGCCATGACCATCATGTACGCCCTCGGCTGGACCCAGCATACGGTCGGCTCGCAGATGATCCGCACCGGCGCCATGGTGCAGTTGCTGCTCGGCAACATCGGTATGCCCGGCGGCGGCATGAACGCCCTGCGCGGCCACTCCAACATCCAGGGGCTGACCGACCTCGGCCTGCTGTCCAACCTGCTGCCGGGCTACATGACCCTGGCCGGCGATGCCGAGCAGGACTACGCGGCCTATATCGCCAAGCGCACCAGCCTGCCGATGCGCCCGGGGCAGCTGTCCTACTGGCAGAACTACGAGAAGTTCCACGTCAGCCTGATGAAGGCCTGGTACGGCAAGAACGCCACGGCGGAGAACAACTGGGGCTACGACTGGCTGCCGAAGCTGGACATCCCCGGCTACGACGTGCTCAAGGTNTTCGACATGATGTACCAGGGCAAGGTCAACGGCTATTTCTGCCAGGGCTTCAACCCGATCGGCTCGTTCCCCAACAAGGCCAAGATTGGCGCCGCGCTGGCCAAGTTGAAGTTCCTGGTGGTGATGGATCCGCTGGCCACCGACACCTCGGAGTTCTGGCGCAACGTCGGCGACTACAACGATGTTGACACCGCCAGCATCCAGACCACGGTGATCCGCCTGCCGACCACCTGCTTCGCCGAGGAGGACGGCTCCCTGGTCAACAGCGGGCGCTGGCTGCAGTGGCACTGGAAGGCTGCCGAGCCGCCCGGCCAGGCACGCACCGACATCGCCATCATGGGCGGGTTGTTCCAGCGCCTGCGCAGACTGTACCGCGAGGAAGGCGGCGCCTTTCCCGAACCGATCCTCAACCTCGAGTGGAACTACCTGCGCCCGGATGAGCCGGGGCCGGACGAGCTCGCCCGCGAGTTCAGCGGCAAGGCCCTGGCCGATGTCAGCGACCCGGCGAGCGGCGCGCTGCTGGCCAAGGCCGGCGAGCAACTGGCGGGGTTCGCCCAGTTGCGTGCCGACGGCTCGACCGCCTGCGGCTGCTGGATCTTCAGCGGCGCCTGGACCCAGCAGGGCAACCAGATGGCGCGGCGCGACAACGCCGACCCCTACAACATGGGCCAGACCAATGGCTGGGCCTGGTCCTGGCCGGCCAACCGGCGGATCCTCTACAACCGCGCCTCGGCCGACCTTTCCGGCCAGCCCTGGGATCCGGTGAAGAAGCGCCTGGTGTGGTGGAACGGCAAGGTCTGGACCGGCACCGACGTGCCTGACATCAAGCCCGATTCGCCACCGGAGGCGGGGATGAATCCGTTCATCATGAATCCCGAAGGGGTGGCGCGCTTCTTCGCCGTGGACAAGATGAACGAAGGGCCGTTCCCCGAACACTACGAGCCGTTCGAGACGCCGATCGGGCGCAATCCGCTGCATCCGGACAAGCCGCAGGCGACCAGCAATCCGGCGGCGCGGGTGTTCAAGAACGACATGGAGGTGTTCGGCACGGCCGCCGAGTTCCCCTATGCGGCGACCACCTACCGGCTGACCGAGCATTTCCACTTCTGGACCAAGCACTGCCGGCTCGCCGCCATCACCCAGCCGGAGCAGTTCGTCGAGATCGGCGAGGTGCTGGGCAAGGAGCTGGGGATCAAGGCCGGCGANCGGGTCAAGGTGTCGTCCAACCGCGGCTTCATCAAGGCGGTGGCGGTGGTGACCAAGCGTCTCAAACCGCTGACGGTGGACGGCAAGACCGTGCACCAGGTCGGCATCCCGATCCACTGGGGCTTCACCGGGGTGGCGAAGAACGGCTACATCACCAACACCCTGACCCCCTTCGTCGGCGACGGCAACACCCAGACGCCGGAGTTCAAGTCGTTCCTGGTGAACGTGGAGAAGGTGTGACATGGCCACTCAAGACATCATNGCCCGTTCCGCCACCACCACGCCGATGCCCTCGGTCCGCCAGGTCGGCGAGGTGGCCAAGCTGATCGACACCTCCAAGTGCATCGGTTGCAAGGCCTGCCAGGTCGCCTGTTCGGAATGGAACGAGCTGCGNGACGAGGTGGGCAGCAATGTGGGGGTCTACGACAACCCACGCGACCTGAGCGCCGACTCCTGGACCCTGATGCGCTTCGCCGAGCACGAGAACCCCGCCGGCAACCTGGAGTGGCTTATCCGCAAGGACGGCTGCATGCATTGCGCCGAGCCTGGCTGCCTGGCGGCCTGCCCGAGCCCGGGGGCGATCGTCAAGTACGCCAACGGCATCGTCGACTTCAACCAGGACAAGTGCATCGGCTGCGGCTATTGCATCACCGGCTGCCCGTTCGACATCCCGCGCATCTCGCAGAAGGACCACAAGGCCTACAAGTGCACCCTGTGTTCCGACCGCGTGGCGGTGGGGCTGGAGCCGGCCTGCGTGAAGACCTGCCCGACCGGCGCCATCGTCTTCGGCAGCAAGGAGGACATGCTCGAGCATGCCGATGGGCGGATCAAAGACCTTCAGGAGCGTGGCTTCGAACAGGCCGGCTTGTACAACCCGGCCGGAGTCGGCGGCACCCATGTGATGTACGTGCTGCACCATGCCGACCAGCCCTCGCTGTACAGCGGCCTGCCGAACGATCCGAGCATCAGCCCGTTGGTCGGCCTGTGGAAGGGCGTGAGCAAGCCGCTGGCGCTGCTGGCCATGGGCGCCACCGTGCTGCTGGGNTTCTTCCACTACGTGCGGGTCGGCCCCAACCGGGTTGCAGAAGAGCCGCCGGCGGGCGAGCCGATCGTGCATGAGGTCGATCCCTCGGTGCATGTGGTGGATCCGAAGAAGCCCTAACCAGCCATCAGGAAGCGCCCGGCTGCGGCGGGGCGCTTCCGGGAGCCAACGATGAACAACGACATCGAACGCTACACCCCGTCAGAGCGGAGCAACCATTGGGCCGTGGCCATTCTCTTCGTGCTCGCCGGGCTGAGCGGCCTGGCACTGTTCCATCCGGCGCTGTTCGGCCTCTCCGGGCTGTTCGGCGGCGGCGCCTGGACNCGCATCCTGCACCCCTTCCTCGGGGTGGCGATGTTCCTGCTGTTCCTGGTCATGGCGATCCGCTTCGCGGGGCATAACCGTCTCGACGCCAACGACCGCCAATGGCTCAGGCAGATGGGCGACGTGATCAACAACCGCGAGGAGCGCCTGCCGGAAGTCGGTCGCTACAACGCCGGACAGAAGCTGCTGTTCTGGGTCCTGGTGCTGAGCATGCTGGTGCTGCTGGTCAGCGGCATCGTCATCTGGCGCGAGTATTTCAGTGCAGCCTTCGGCATCGGGACCCTGCGCTGGGCCAGCCTGCTGCACGCCGCCTCGGCCTTGGTGCTGATCCTCGGCGTCCTCGTGCACATCTATGCGGCGATCTGGATCAAGGGCTCGCTGGGCGCCATGCTCCATGGCACGGTCAGCCGCGCCTGGGCGCGCAAGCACCATGCCGGTTGGTACAAGCAGCTCAGCCGCGAGCGCAAATAGTGCCCGCCGGGCACCCTCGGCAATCGGGGCTACGCTGTATTAAGACAGCTAGCCCNCTGGGGCACAGGTAAAAGGAGTCCTGCGTGTCAGGCACCATTCTCGAGCCGGGGCAGATCGAAGCTTCGGCCAGCAAGCCACCGTTCATCCAATTGCCGCCGCGCAACCTCTTTGCCCTGCGTGCCGCGCGCCTGGAACACTATGCAGACGGTCATGCCCTGGGCGCCTACCTGAAGCTGTTGGCCGCGCTCTGCCACGCCCAGCAGCAGGTGCTGGACGCGCCGCCCGAGATGCCGGCGCTGGATGCGCACCGTATCGAGCAATCGCTGACCCACGACCTGCCGCCACTGGCTGCCGATACCCTGGTGCGCGAGGACGCCTGGCTGAGGCAGCTGGACGCCCTGCTGGCGGCCTTTGCCGCGCCGACCGACAATCCCGCCGTGGCGGGCGCGCTGGCGCAACTGCGCCAGGCTGGAGCGGGGCAGCGCAAGGCCTGGGGCGTGGCCCTGGTCAGCGGCCAGTACGACAGCCTGCCGGCGGCGCTGCTGCCGTTCCTCGGTGCCGGCCTGCAACTGGCCTGGAGCCACTGGTTGCTGAGCCTCGGCCTCGGCGACCTGCGCGAGCGCGAGGACCAGGNGCTGTGTCCGGCCTGCGGCGCGCCGCCGATGGCCGGGGTGATCCGCCAGCTTGGCCGGGTCAACGGCCTGCGCTATCTGGTCTGCTCGCTGTGCGCCTGCGAATGGCATTACGTGCGGCTNAAGTGCAGCCACTGCCAGAGCACCAAGAAGCTCGACTACCTGCATCTGGACGGTTCGCCCCACGGCATCAAGGCCGAGGCCTGCCCNAGNTGCCACACCTACCTCAAGCAGCTGTATCTGGAACTGGACGCGCAGGGCGAGAGCCTGTCCGCCGACCTGCTCAGCCTCGACCTCGACCTGCTGCTGGCCGAGCGCGGCTACCTGCGCCGCGCACCCAATCTGCTGCTGGCGCCGGGCGGTGGGGACTGAGCGATGACCCACCCGGCACGCCTGCCTTCGGTGGACCGCCTGCTGCGCGCGCCGGCTTGTGCGCCGCTGCAGCAGCGCTATGGCCGCGAGGCCTTGCTCAAGACCCTGCGTGACCTGCTCGACGAGCTGCGCGAGCCGGTCCGTCAGGGCCAGCTGGCCAGCCAGGAGCTGTCCGAGGCGGTGCTCGCCGGGCGTGCCGGGGAACGCCTCGCGGCTACCCAGCGCAGCAGCGTGCGGCGGCTGTTCAACCTGACCGGCACCGTGCTGCACACCAACCTCGGCCGCGCCCTGCTGCCGGAGGAGGCGGTCGAGGCGATCTGCCAGGCCGCGCGCTATCCGCTCAACCTGGAGTTCGACCTGGCGACCGGCAAGCGCGGCGACCGCGACGACCTGATCGAAGGCCTGCTCCGCGAGCTGACCGGCGCCGAGGCGGTCACCGTGGTCAACAACAACGCCGCCGCCGTGCTGCTGGCGCTGAACAGCCTGGGCGCGCGCAAGGAGGGCATCATCTCGCGCGGCGAGCTGATCGAGATCGGCGGCGCCTTCCGCATCCCCGACATCATGGCCCGCGCCGGGGTCAAGCTGGTGGAGGTGGGCACCACCAACCGCACCCATCCGCGCGACTATGAGAACGCCATCGGCCCGCGCAGCGGCCTGCTGCTGCGCGTGCACACCAGCAACTACAGCGTGCAGGGCTTCACCGCCAGCGTCGCCACCGCCGAGCTGGCGGCCATCGCCCATGCCCACGGCCTGCCCCTGCTGGAGGACCTCGGTAGCGGCAGCCTGGTNGACNTCAGCCGCTGGGGCCTGCCCAGGGAGCCGACGGTGCAGGAGGCGCTGCGCGACGGCGCGGACATCGTCACCTTCAGCGGCGACAAGCTGCTCGGCGGCCCCCAGGCCGGAATCATCGTCGGGCGCAAGGACCTCATCGAACGAATCAAGAAAAACCCGCTAAAGCGCGCGCTGCGGGTGGACAAACTGACCCTGGCGGCTCTGGAAGCGGTGCTTGCCCTGTACCGCGACCCTGATCGCCTGGGCCAGCGCCTCACCAGCCTGCGTCTGCTCAGCCGCCCGCAAGCGGACATCCGTGCCCAGGTCGAGCGCCTGGCGCCGCCGCTGGCCGCCGTGCTCGGCGCGACCTGGCAGGTCGCCGTGGTCGACGCCCTGGGCATGATCGGCAGCGGCGCCCAGCCGGTGGCGCGCCTGCCCAGCGCCGCGCTGTGCCTGCGCCCGCAACAGCCCAAGCGCCTGCGCGGACGCGCCCTGCGCCAGCTGGAAGAAGCGCTGCGCCGGTTGCCGATCCCGGTGCTCGGCCGCCTCGACGACGACGCCCTGTGGCTCGACCTGCGCCAGCTCGACGACGAACCGGCATTCCTCGCGCAACTGGCCCAGCTGCACCCGGAGGCGCCGTGATAGTCGGCACCGCCGGGCACATCGACCATGGCAAGACCGCGCTGCTGCGCGCGCTCACCGGCATCGAGGGCGACCGCCGCCCGGCCGAGCGCGAGCGCGGCATCACCATCGACCTGGGCTATGTCTATGCGCCGCTGGACGGCGATGAACTGACCGGCTTTATCGACGTGCCGGGGCACGAGCGCTTCGTCCACAACATGCTCGCCGGCGCCTGCGGCATCGATCTGGTGCTGCTGCTGGTGGCCGCGGACGACGGGGTGATGCCGCAGACCCGCGAACACCTGGCCATTGTCGAACTGCTGGGTATTCGCCGCGCCCTGGTGGCCCTGAGCAAGATCGACCGGGTCGGCCCCGAGCGGATCGCCGAGGTGCGCGCGCAGATCGCCGCGCTGCTGGCGCCGGGACCGTTCGCCGGCAGCGCCATCTACCCGGTTGCCAGCCTGAGCGGCGAGGGCGTCGAGGCCTTGCGCCAGGCCCTGATCGAGCAAGCCCGGGCCTGCCGCGCACGCAGCGCCGAGGGCTACTTCCGCCTGCCCATCGACCGCGCCTTCAGCCTCAGCGGCAGCGGCGTGGTGGTGACCGGCACGGCCTTCGCCGGGCAGGTGCGGGTCGGCGACGAACTACTGCTCAGCCCCGCCGGTCGCCCGGTGCGGGTGCGCGGCCTGCATGCGCAGAATCGCGCGGCTGAGCAGGCCCAGGCC
>C687J35021_10002966_pt1 | contig 11836 bp, 16 predicted proteins | sample RifCSPhighO2_12_FD_35021 | JGI IMG/M metagenome (IMG submission 35021)
CTTCTTCCTTACCTCTTTGGTCATTCCTGCTTCTTTGATTCGGTTTCTTAAGTCGTCTATCTCTTCATCTGCTGGGTCTTCTTCGCCTAATCCGCGAAGTTCTTGTTGGATTGTTTTCTGATGCTCTTTAAGCATCGCTTTTTTCATTTGCTCCTCAAACCTCTTTTGGGTTTTTGTGGAGATTGTTTTTTCAAGTTCCAATATCCCTACTTCGCGCCCAAGAAGTTCTTCGACTTTTTTCAGCCGCTCTTCAAGAACCAACATCTCTAGGATTTCTTGTTTTTGAGGGGTTTTTACATCTAAAAGATAAGCAATTTGATCTACAAGTTCTCCTGAATCAATACGAGCAGAAAGTAGGCGCATGACTGTTTGAACGTCTGCGGGTTTTCCTAGCCGGATTGCTTTTTCAAAGAGGGTTACTAGGTGTCGAGTGCGGGCTTCTTCATCCCCAGAGGCAGTGGTTATTTCTTCTAGTTGCTCTACTTTGTAGACTGCAAAGGGGTCATGGGTGATAACTTCCTTTATTTTTATTCTTGCTTTTCCAGAAACGAGAACATGAATTTCGTCCTCTGCTGGCATTATTTGTTGGATTTCGACTAGTGTACCTACTTGATAAAGGTCTTCAGCTTGGGGATCAGAGATTCTTGCGTCTTTTTGGGTGAAAATTGCCAGATGTTTGTCGCTGTGATAGGCGGCGTTGACTGCAGCTTTGGTTTTTGGACGGCCAAAAGTGAGGATGGCTTCCGTTCGGGGAAAAACGACCGAACCCCGGAGGGCTACAACTGGGAGTGCGATTTCTTTATTGTTGGCGGGATCAAAGGCTTGCATTGGCAAAGTGTTTAGCAGTCTAACACACGGACTGCTACCTGTCAACCCAGTATATCACATCTTTTTTAAGACGGAGTTATTCGTGGATTACGATTCGTGTACCGGGGTTCTCGCTTGTTGCGCGAGTTGTTCCTTTCCCCTCAGGCAAAGTTGGACCAGTCCAGTAAAAGAGTTCTTTTGCAATCGGTGTGGGCAAGTTTACACAGCCATGGCTTCTAGGGGTTCCGAAGCTGTTGTGCCAGTATGTGCCGTGAAGACCATAGCCTTTATAGCCAGGGACGTCTGGGTTCTCGAAAAACATAACGTAGGGCACGTTCGGCAAGTTGTAGTAGTACTTACCGCTTCCGCCTTCCATTTTTGTGTAACGAAACTTGCCCCAAACCCTGAACTCTCCTTCGGGGGTTGGCGTCCAAGGCAGACCGGAGGCAACTTGTGTTTCAAGGAAGATTTGGTCACCCTCGTGGGCAATTAGTTTTTGTTCGGATAAGTCTACTTCGATCCATCTTTCCCCTCCGCCCGAGGTTTCCCCAAGAACTTGCGCAAAAGAGGTGTCTCCTGATTCTTCTTCGGGAACGTTTACCTTGTTTCCATCAAAGTATGCTATTTTTTCGGGTTTAAATTCCCCGGATAAGTCGGTCTGGTTGCAAGCTACAGCTCTCTTGGTAGTTTTTGAGGAAGAAGTTAGGAAAATGACAACTGCAGCGGCCCCTATCAATAATGGTATTAAAAACCAGGGCAGCTCGGTAAATGTGGTTCTTACTGCTCTTGACGCGGTTTGTTTTTTGCTCACGGCAGGTAGTTTAATACTACGAATTTGAGTTGATCGTTGTCAACGTGGACAGATCAAGTTGACGGATTCCAAGTCTTGTAGTATATTATTACTTGCATTACAAAAGTTTTTGTTGTAATATGACTCTGCCTGTTCTTCTGCCCCATTTTGCTTGCCCCCAATACCATGCAAGAGAGAATTCAACAAGTTAGAGAAAGAGTAGTTTATTATTGGCCTACTTATGGGCCCCCTATTCTTGGCGCACTTCTTGTCCTTCTAGCTCTTTTTGTAGGCTATCGAATTTTGAACAATCGTTCTCAAGACGAAGTCACTACCTCAGTGATTCCTGATACCAACTTATCTTTGAGCGCTACTCCTACTCCAGGACTTGGGGAACCTAATGCAACAGTAACTCTTCCCGCAGGAGCTCCTACCCCAACACAAGCCCCAATTGGAGGCGTTGCAAGCGATACGGTTGCAACAACTTCTGCTACAACTAAAGGTGGCCAAACCCTTCCAGAGACCGGATTCCCAGTGTTTTTGGCAATTCCAGCTTTCTCCGCAGTAGCCTTCGGCGGTTTTAAACTCTCCAAAGCTAAAAAATCCTAATTCTTTTTGTGTTTTTGTACTGCTAGGACAGGCTGGTGTCTTCGTTTCTTGTAATTAATGCTTCTTTTTGGGCTTTTGGCCATTTTTTTAACTCCCGTTCCCTTTTTATCGCTTCGGATCTTGAGTTGTATATTTCTGAGTGCACAAGGTTGCAGGTAGCAAAGTATCTAATGTATTTTGCTGACTTACTGCTTTTGGCCTGATGTTCTTTGAGCCTTCTTTCAATGTTGTTTGTTTGGCCAATATAAAGAGTATTGGAGGATGTGCGGAGAATGTAAACGGTGTAGGGCATTTATTTTGCCTTGGGCTGAGCGTGTCGGTCTAGAACCAAATTATCCTTATAGCTGTTAAGCTATACAAACCTAATAAGCCCTTTATAGCTATATCCAGGCTCATGTATTTCTATTGTAGTTTTAAGTCGTTCTTGAACTAATAAGTTGCTTCTCATAGATACTAACCAATTCTCTACAGCTTTGCATATATCTTTACAGAAAGTTTGAATATTCAACTGCAAAAACGATTTTTTCTCACCATTAAAAACACAGTCTTTAAAAAGGTTGCAGTGCGCACCTTTAGTCAGAAAAACACAATGCTCCAAAACTTCCCGTTTCCGTTGGTCTGAAATATCATCTTTTCCTGAATGAAGGAGGGCACATCTTAATGCATAGCAGTCATTACCCGATAGAAAACCTTTATATTGGGATAGGTTTTTTTCAAACCAACCTGCATACTTTTCGCCAGATGTTTTGCCAGCTTTAAGCGCGGCACAAATATCGGGAAGCGTCAATGCAACAAACAAAGCCGCATACCAATTCTCGTTTTCTAACGAATTGTAAACCGAGTCGATAATTTTTTTCATACTCAAGGGTAAGGCAGAGTTGCAGACCTGCACGTCTTGGCTGCGGGATAAGAACCTCCGATCAGAATCGGAGAACCTTGCTGCGTCGCAGTAAGAACCTGTAGACAGAACGTTGTCCCTCGCAAAATCTTCGATTTTGCTGGCCTGGTTGACTATGTGGGAACGTATTACAGAAACCAGATTTACAAATTAGTTAATTAAGTTTTGACAAACACTACTTACTATTGTGAGTGGTTTCTAAATCGTCATATACTTCTTTCAAATCCCCAAAATCAAATCCTTTGATATGGTCCCAAAATGAATGTAAATCAACATTTGGTTGGTCAATTCCATACTCGTGAGCTTGAAGCATCATTTCCAGTTTATCTAGTCTTTCGACAAATTGTGCCTCTGGTGTTTTGTTATCCTCAAATTCTTGAAATAATCTTAACAATTCATTTCCATTATCAATATCTGAACATAGCTTTTTAAAAGCATCAGCCTCTAACTGATGCTTCCCCTCTGCAGAAACTCCATCTGCTGGAGTCAAATCACCAACCATTGATTCGGCTAAGTCATGAATTAATGCCATTTTAACGGCTTTATTTTGGTCGACGCCAGCCCCATCTGCAAGCACCAATGCCATAATAGTAGTTCTAAAACTATGGTCAGCAACACTTTCTGGATTTTGAATACCCCTTCTTGCCCAACCAGTTCTATCTAACTTTTTTAGGTCACCAACATGACCCATAAATTTTGCAAACTCATTAAATCTTTTCATAAGTGTGTGGATGATACCAAGAAGCCTAAGAATTAACTATGGTAGAACTTAAAATGTGTTGTTACAGCAATCTAAAATAGTTAAAAAACAGTTTTGTCCTAATGGCTGAGTGGGCAGGTCTAGACCCTTTCAGTCCTTGTAACTAAACCATTTTTTTAGGTATTTTTCAACAAGACCTAGTATATTTTGGTTCATTGACCAACTTTCATATCTTTTTATCGGATAACCTCGCCAAGAATCTTCATTATAATTGCATAAACCTTGCCTCTTTAGGTAAGTCAGATTGGAGATTAAAGACTTTGAAGGATTTGGTTTATTTTTGAACAGCGACAAATTAAGAAAGTCTTCAAAGGTTACATTACCTTGTTTTTCGACAAATAGTTTAAGTATGTCTCGATATTCTTCCGTCTCCCTTTTTCTCTTATATGCGGAGTGGTTTAAAAAAAGATTAGCTTTCTCCGGATTATCAATATTTGATTGTTCTGGTATTTCAAACTCTTTAATTAAATCGTCTAATAGTTTTTTTACACTTAGAGCATCTGCTTTTGTTGGTCTATCACCCTTTTTGTATGGATGAATTAGATTACGGTAATCCCTCAAAATGTCGGATCTACCTGCTTGTGGGGTGGTAATAATTTCTAAACTAGATAACGAACGGATTAAGGGCGATAGCTCCATTTTCTCAATTTCTTTTTTTTCTTCAGTCAACCCAAAGTACATTATTTTAATCTTATCTTTTTTATCTTCAGGAAGAGATAAAGCCCGATTTATCAAAATTGCTTCTACGATTCCACCTGAAAGTACCACGGCGGCTTTGTAAGCCTGACGGTTTAAACATATAAGTACTTCTTTATAGTCGAGAATTAGGCTATCTTTAAGTTTTTTATCAGAAATAAATTCGAAGATTTTAAAATAGCTCTTCATATCATAAAATCATATCGTTCTAAACTCGTGTCCAATCTTGCTGCGGGATAAGAACCTCACTTCGTGAGAACCTTGCTGCTGGCGCAGTAAGAACCTGTAGACAGAACGTTGTCCCTCGCTATATTTGTATATTCCTGCTCGCTGCTGCTCCCAGGATCTTTGGCAACGCTTTGCCTCGAGCTGCGGGATAGGGACTCGAACCCCAATACCGAGATCCAGATTCTCGTGTCCTGCCATTAGACGATCCCGCAATGGCTTTGTATTTTACCACAGTTTAAGCCCGTGGAGTTTTGTTGATATAATTACTTAAGCATGCAAGAACCTGGCGTTTTAGACCAAAGTCCGCTTTCTCGCCCGTATAGGGAATATGGTCCTAGAAACAATGAGGTTGTTGGCGAGAGAACTCTGGGCAGTGTTAACCCTCAAACTCTTACAAGAGAAGAATTTGAAAGCTCTCCTGATTTGCTTTTCCATGGTTCTTCAGGGCCATTTGTGTTCTCTAGAGGTTTTGATTATCAAGACATGGATTATCTCTAAAACGACGAAGGTTCAAGTTCAACTCTAGGGTTCGGCTTCTACGCAACAAGCAGGGACGACGCGGCAGATTATTCACTTGTTCGGGCACAGTTTGCTGTTGGGGAAACTCAGCCTTATGTAACTCCAATCTTGCCGTATCAGGCAAGATGTTTAGATTTAAGGTCAAAAACCGATCTTTCAGTAAATGCCGCTCTCCCGCAAGAGTTTGTAGCAAAGTGGATTGCTTATTATAAAACGTCTACAGAAAATCCTAATAGATACAGTGCTGTTAATCCAAATGTTGCTTCTCATCTTATTCGAATAGACCAGAGTTATCTCAAATGGTTATCGACTGTTACGCCGGACAAGATAGGTGACCTTAAAATTTTGCTTCGTACTAGTAGATTTCCAGCACCTTACTGGATGTATACCTTTCGGGATTTTATGTTGAGTGAGGGCTATGATGGATTGATTTGCAACGAAGCTTCCGAAAAGACACCAGATAAAAATGCGACAGCGTATGTTTTTTATAACCTTGATAAAATAGGTACTTACGAGGCTTGGCATTCTGAACCAGTTGCTTCTGGTGTTTGAAATTTTGACCTGGTGGAGACGTTTTACTGCTTCCCCGCGTTTTTTGTATGGTCCGCCAGGGTTTTTTGGTTTTCTGTGGTATCTAGAACTCGAGCATTGGATTGCAAGCTGCTATTCTATAAGAAGGATGAGCTTGCGTAGGAACATTCGACTACTTATTTTGTTCCAGTTCTTAGTGGAATTTAGGCTTTACGCTGCTGTATTGGTTATCTATTTTGCTCAGGTGACTGGCTCCTATGCTTTAGCGATGAGTGTGCTTTCTGTTGGAATGATTGCGGCAGCAGCTTTTGAAGTTCCTACAGGGATCTTTTCTGACTTGGTTGGGAGAAGGAACACGGTAGTACTCGGTGCTATCGCAAGTATTCTATTTGTGTTTTTCTATGCAATAGGAGGTTCCTTCTTAATGCTTGCAATTGGAGCTGTGTTTGAGGGTTTATCTCGAGCTTTGTGGAGCGGAAACAATGATGCATTGCTTTACGAAAGTGTGGAGTCAAAAAACCCTGAGGATGGTTTTAGCAAGTACTCTGGTAAATCTCAGTCCGCAGGACAAGCCGCTTTAGCAATTTGTGCTGTGCTGGGTGGAATCGTTGCTACTTTTTCGTTGAGCTTGGTTATGTGGCTTACTTTAATACCTCAAGTTATTGCTTTTTTTGTTAGTTTATTTTTGTTGGAGCCTAAAACTCATTCTCAAAAATCGGGAAATATTTACTTTCATCTTTCGGAATCAATAAGACAGTTTAGAGAGAATTATAAACTTCGTCTTGTCAGCCTCAATTCCATACTTAAGTTTGCTTTTGGCGAAACTTCCTTTCAGTTCAAACCGGTTTTTATAAACAGTTTATGGCCTTTGTGGGCGGTGGGGGTTGCGCATACTCTAAGCTTTGTAGGTGGATCGGTGAGTTTTTATTTCAGTGGCTATTTTATTAGAAAATTCGGTGCTTTAAAGGTCTTAATCGGGGAACTTGTGTTTAGTAGGGTGTTAAATTTTGTCGCACTTTTATTCCCCACTATAGTCTCACCAGTACTAATGTCTGCTACTTCTTTAACTTATGGGGCAGGACAGGTTGCCAATAGTACGCTAATGCAAAAGGAGTTTACTAGAGAGCAAAGGGCAACTCTGGGTTCGATTAATTCTCTTGCTGCTAGCATGGCTTTTGCGGTTGTATCTTTTCTGGTAGGTTTGTTTGCGGATCAAATAGGACCGGTAAGGACATTGTTGATTGCTCAATTTGTATTGGTGTTGCCGCTCTGGATATATTGGAGGATTTTCAAACACGAAAAGCTAGATTATACTTCCTTGTATGGCAAAGATTGAGAAAAAGGTTTGGCCTGAGTATTTTCAGGCAATAGTTGATGGTAAAAAGACATATGAGTTGAGGCTTGCTGATTTTGAGTGCAACCCAGGCGATGTACTGGTACTTCGCGAATGGGATCCGCAAACAAAGGAATACACGGGGCGTGAGACCGAAAAAACTGTTACGTATGTCGGAAAAACAAAAGGGATTAGTTTTTGGCCCCAGGAGGATGTTGATAAATATGGTTACCAGATAATTTCCTTTGGGGGATAGCTTCCTTGACTAACACTGGCAAAATGTGCGAATAATTAGCCAGTATAAGAGAAATAGGAATTTCTCTTCAACTTCGTATGGCAGCACAGGACTTGTTTTATTACACGGCGAGCGCCGGATTTTTGATCTTAACGGCTCTTCTTGCGATCCTTTTATATTTGGGGGTGCGGATGTTTTTGAAAATAAATTCGATGATTGATGGCGTGCAAAGGTTAGTCGATAAGACTTTTAGCGTAGGGTCAGGGTTGAATCTCTTATTTCGTTTAGTTGCCGACGAGATTCTGCCAAGGATACGGAGACGACGCGAACAGAGGAAAAGACGCTCCGGTTAGTCGGTTACCCAGAAAAGAACGGCAAAATCGGTTAGAATGGGCTTACATGATTTCTGTAGTCATACCCGCTTACAACGAAGAGAAGTTTATTGGGCGGAGTCTTGCTTCGCTGGCTTCTCAGAAGGGACTCCAAGAAAAGTTCGAAGTGATAGTTGTTGACAATAATTCTACTGACAAAACAGTTGGCGAGGTATTAAAGTTTAAGAACAAATTAAACCTCAGAATAGTTAAGGAAANAGTTAAAGGGAGGGGTTTTGCACGGCGCANGGGTTTTGCTAGCGCACGAGGAAGACTTATACTTTCGACCGATGCAGACACAGTCGTTCCGTCAGATTGGATAAAAAACACAGTTGGTTACTTAGANAGAGAAGATATTGCTGCTGTAACAGGGCCAGCTATTATTGATGACTGTTCGAGATCAACCAATTTTATTTTTAATCTTATTAATCCTTCTGCAATGTTTTTATATAAGGCGGCATTTGGGCATTGTTGGGTATATGGTTTTAACTTTGGTGTTAGAAAAGAGTTATACAAGAAAATTGGTGGGTTTAATCCAAAGATGGATCTTTATGAGGATGTAGACCTAGGTAAGAGATTAAATTCTGTTGGGAGAGTAAAATATGTTCGATCATTAACTGTGAAATTTTCTGGCAGAAGATTTAAAAAAGGTTTTGTTTATGGAGCCTTTCCGTATATAAAAGGTTACGTGACATGTTTCTTTTTGAAAACCGAAACTGTAGTTTTAGATGATGTTAGATGATTGATATTTCTAAAAAGGCTTTAGCGTTACACAAGAAAAATAAAGGAAAGATTGCGACTTTGGTTACAACTCCTATTAAAAACAAATTAGATCTTTCTTTGGCTTACACTCCGGGGGTAGCCGAAGTTTCCAGAGCGATTGCAAAGAGGAAAGAGTTGGTTTTTGATTACACAATAAAATCGCATACCGTTGGGATAGTTACCGACGGATCGGCAGTTTTGGGTTTGGGGAACATTGGCCCTGAGGCGGCACTTCCTGTAATGGAAGGAAAGGCTGCACTTTTTAAAACTTTTGCCGATTTGGACGCTTTTCCGATTTGTTTGGCGACACAGGATACAGAGGAGATTATATCTATAGTAACTGCAATTGCTCCGGTTTTCGGGGGAATAAACTTGGAGGATATATCGGCCCCAAGATGTTTTGAAATAGAAGCTAGACTTCAGAATTTAGGCATTCCGGTGATGCANGACGATCAACATGGAACGGCCGTTGTTGCTTTGGCGGGGCTTATTAATGCTGCTAANGTAGCAAAACGAAAACTTTCTTCTTTGCGAATAGTAATTGTGGGGGCTGGGGCTGCCGGATCGGCAATTGCAAAACTTGTCTCTCCGCTCGTTTCTGATGTTATTAGTGTTGATAGCAGGGGAATTATTTATAAGACCAGACCGGGTTTGGAGGTATATAAATTAAACTTGGCAAGGATTACTAACAAGAAAAACTTAAAGGGAAGTATGCAAGATGCACTGGTGGGGGCTGATGTTGTAATTGGAGTTTCTACTGCAGGAATTTTATCTGGAAAAGATATTGCTCTTATGGCCCCTCGCCCGATTGTTTTTGCTATGGCTAATCCTATGCCGGAGATTATGCCGGATGAGGCAAAAAAGGCCGGGGCTTTTATTGTTGCAACAGGCAGGTCGGACTTCTCCAATCAGATTAATAACAGTCTTTCTTTCCCGGGCATTTTTAAAGGGGCAATGGCTTCAAAAGCTACAAGAATTACAGATGAGATGAAGTTGGCGGCAGCGCGAGCTTTGGCAAACCTAGTTAAGAAACCAGCTTCCGATAAGATTATTCCAGGACCGTTTGATCGTGGAGTTGTAAATGCTGTATCTTCAGCGGTCTCCAAGATCGCAAAGAGACGCTCTTAGCGTTTTGCCCAGCTAAACAGAAACTTCAGAGTTTTTTCTAAAATGTTGTCCCAGGTTTTATTCGCGCCCTTATATCTCTGTGGCCCATAAACGGGGCGGGACCACACCGTTACGACAACGGTCCTTCCGTCTTTATCTTTGTTAGTAATAACCTCGATTTTCTCATTGCCGTATCGTTTATAAAAAATCCATAGGTTACCCTTGCCGGGCCTCGATTGGTCCGGGTTTCTCCAGGTGGCCCATGCGTCTCCTTGTTTTATACCCCTCTCTTTTAGTCTTTGAAGAGCATGGTTGGTCCATGCTATTCCTCCGAAATTTCGATCCATACAAAAAACAGTATATCGAATATGGTGTTTAGGGAAAAGTTCCTGTTGACAAGGTCGGGGTAATTGAGATTAAGTTAAAGGAGACAGGGGGTGAGAATTATAAAAAATCTTAATAACTTAGCCTGGTGGCTTTTGGTTGTAGGCGGGTTGAACTGGGGTTTGGTGGGTTTGGGGAATTTTGTTGGTGGGGGCAACTGGAATCTTGTACAAACACTGGTTGGATCTTGGCAGGGAGCTGCTGATTTAGTCTACGTGGTGGTTGGAGGGGCTGCTTTATTGCTTATTTGGAACAAAGTGAGTAAGTAGTAGTTATTGCTTACTTTTTTTGTCCTTTGAGTTCGGTAAGTAGTTCTTTCTTGAGGGATTCTATTTCTTTGGCAATGTGCTTTTCGACGCTTTCTTTGATTTTGTGGTTTAAATAGTGAATGAGGCTGGGGTCGTGGGGGGCACTGGCGAACTTTTTCAGAAATTCTTCGTGGTGAGGTTTGGGAAGTTTGGTTAAAATTTTACCCAACACTCTGTGGTGGATAGTTTCTTCAATCAAATGCTCCAGTTCTCGTCGTTCATCTTTGTCGAGTTGAAGATTGTCGAGTTCTATTTCGACTTCTTCGAGGATGATAAGGTGATCGTAAAAAATCTTGCTCATAAATTTCGCAATATTTTGTATGGTATGCTTCGCTGTGCTACGCAACCATAAAACACTTTACTCATAGTAAATTTTTCTCAATTGTTTTGCTGCACTCAATATGGAAAATCTTACTCATGCTAGATTGATTGTACAAGATTATTTGGAATCTGGTTGTATTGCACTGGGCCTAGGGGGATTTTGTTTTCAGGGTCGTCTACAAACATTAGTATGACTTTACCTTTTTTATATCTTGGACCGCCGAGTTCATGCATTACTTCCGGGCTTCCTCCAAAGTGTTTACCCGTCCACGCGGCGGGACCAGCGTCTCCGATAACAGCAACCACAGCGTTCCCGTTGTCGGCGTTGACTACGATTATCTTTCTCCATTTATACCAATCCCTAAGATATTTAACCCGTCTGTTCCAATCGGGAAGATATAGAGTTTGGACTGCGACATAGTACTTTTCGCGCTCTATTACGTCTTTTGTTAAAATCCCATTTTCCGCAAAATGACCCCATGCCCCTAAACCTGGTGCCATTCCCTCAACTTGCGTTGAATGCTTGTCGATGGTGTCTCCCATGTAACGGCGGAGGTGTTGCTCTGCACCAATGTACCCAAATGTGGTGTTTAAGTGTTCCCCGTCTAGTGTTGCTTTTGTTGGTATCCCCGTTCCGTGTGTAATCAATTTTTCTATTACTTTTTCTTCCTCCCCAGAGAGAAAAGGTGGTGCAAAGCGATTGACTATTTGGGGGAGTGTTTTTGTTAGTTGTCCAACAAATGTTTGTTTGTCTTTCTTTTGTTCTAACAACCCCGATCCGACCAGGGCGTGCGCAATTGGTGGGGGAAGAGGGATTTCTTGGTTTTTTACACTCCTTTCCGATTCGGCTGNCAACGAGTGATTGGGTTTTAGGTCACCTGTTGATGCCGGAAGAAGGAGAGCTCCTCCGATTGCTCCTGCTGCGAGAAGTTTTGTCGAATGCTGTCGAATTTTACCGAGGTCTAACCCGATTTCTTTGAAGTAATCGTGCGCGTGGGGGTGTTTTTCCCTGAACTTAGTTTGGGATTCTAAGTGCTTGAGTTTAAGTCTTGATCGAATTAAATCACGCGACGGAGGGGCAGTTTTTTTCACATATCTATTATATCAGCATTCAAGAAAACTCCGGCTTTTAAAAGACCGGAGATGAATTGAACGCCGATATGTCATTCTCCTTTAG
>C687J35021_10002977_pt1 | contig 11809 bp, 10 predicted proteins | sample RifCSPhighO2_12_FD_35021 | JGI IMG/M metagenome (IMG submission 35021)
CTCTGCCCTGGGGGTGCTGCGGGTGCGGCCGGGGGGGCGCACCCGGGTGCGGCCTGCCACCTGGCAGGCGCGGCGAAACGCCCGCAGTTGCTGCTCGGCGCGGCCCACCACACTGCCTTCCTCGCCTGTGGCAACCCCCGCCTGCATGCCGGGCGACTGGCCAGTGAGCAGGGCGATGCCGTCGCTCACGTGGGCAGCGGTCCAGATGTGAAAACGCCCCTGCTCCACGGCTTCGACCACGCGGCGGTCGAGCATCAGGTGGCGCTGGTTGCGTGCCGGAATCAAGGCGCCCTGAGTGCCGTCCAGCCCCGCTGTTTCGCAGGCCTGAAACCACCCCTCGATCTTCTCGTTGATGCCGCCCACGGGCAGCACCTCGCCATGCTGGTTGAGCGCGCCTGTGACGGCGATGCCCTGGCGCAGCGGCAGGCCCGAGAGCGAGGACAGCAGCGCGTACAGCTCGGCGCACGAGGCCGAGTCGCCCTCGACGCCGCTGTATTCCTGCTCGAACACGATGGAGGCGTTGAGTGCCAGCGGCGCGATGTGGCCGAACAGCGCGATGAGGTAGCTGTGCAGGATGAGCACGCCCTTGTCGTGGATGGGGCCAGACATCTCGACTTCGCGCTCGATGTTCAGCAGCCCCTCGTGCCCGGCGAAGGCGCGCGCCGTGATGCGCACCGGGAAGCCGAAGCGGTAGTCGCCCAGGTCGATCTGCGTGAGCGCATTGATCTGCCCCACATGCCAGCCGTGCAGCGCCAGCAGGCGTTCGCCGTCGGTGATGGTTTCGTGCAGGCGCTGCTCGGGGTAGTTGTGGCGCAGGGTGCGGGCCTGCAGGGCGGCGTCGATGTCGGCCACTTCCACCCAGCTGCCTGCGCGGGTACGGCAGAGTGCGGCGCTTTCAATCGCCAGGGCCTCGGTGTGCGCGAACAGCGCGCTCTGGCGGGCCTGGTCATCGGCCTCGCGGTGCGTCTGTTCCAGCATGCGCGCCACGGCGGCGGCCGAAAAGTGGGGCAGGCCGCGCTTCTTGACGGTGTGTGCGACGAACACGGCCGTGGTCTGGCGCGTCTGCGGCGTGGCACGGAAGGTTTCGGCAAAGTCCACCTTCACGCGAAAGCGCCGCGCCACTTCGGGGTCGCCTTCCTGCAGGGCGTAGTACTCCTCCACCGAACCGATCAGTACCAGTTTGACCTGAACGTCCACGGCCTCGGGCAGCAGTGCGACGGCGGCCATGGCGCCGTGCGTGCTGCCCCCTTCCTCGATCTGCAGGCGGCTGCTGCGCAGGAACCGGCGCAGGCGCTCCCACAGCCCCTCGTTGCCCAGCAGGTCGCGCAGGTGCAGCATGAGGAAACCCCCGTGCGCCTTGAGGAGGCTGCCGGCGTGGATGCTCGAAAAATCGGCCATCACCATGTCGGAGTCGGCCTGGTATTCGATGCTGCCAAACAGGCTGCGGAACTGCGGGTTGTCCTCGATCAGCACCGGCGCGCTGGTCAGCCCCTCGTTGTCCACGGCCAGATTCACATGGCAGTGGGCCAGCAGTTCGTCGAGCTGGTCCTTGCGCTCGTCCTCGCCGCTCTCGCCCGGCACGAACAGGTCCAGGTGGTCCAGCACCTGCTGGCGCACCTGCTCCAGCCACTGGCCGAGCTTGACGGTGTCCTTGATCTGCTTGCGCAGGCTGTTGCGCACCTCCTGCAGTGCGTGGTCCAGCAGGGGTTTGACGACCTGGCGGCGCAACTGCTCCAGTGCATCGTCGCGCTGGCGTTCCAGCGGGCGCATGGCATCGAGAAAGCGGGCAATCTCGGCGCGCAGTTTCTGCTCGGCAGTGTCGATCTCGGCGCGCCGCTCGCGCGTCAGGGCGTGGGCGTCGGTTTCGGTCAGCGGGTGGCCTTTCGGGCCAATGAGCGTGAACACCATGTGCCCGCCGTCACGCGAGAGGCGAAAGTGCAGCGTTTCGGCCAGTGCATCCAGGGTGGCGAAGGCCTGTGATTCCTGTTCCTGGTAGGTCTTTTCGATGCGTTCGCTCTCGGCACGGAAGTCGGCACCATCCAGCCGCTTGGGAATGTCGGATTGCAGCGTGCGCGTGACCTGCTCCATGCCCTGGCGCAGCACGCGCCCCTGGCCTGCGGGCAGGCGCAGGGCGCGCGGGCGCTCGGGGGTGTCGAAGTCGTGCAGGTAGCACAGGTCGGGGGGGACCGGGCGCAACGCAGCGGCCTGCTGCATGGCCTGGTGCAACAGCGAGGCCCGCCCGCTGCCCACTTCGCCCAGTACGAACAGGTTGTAGTCGGGCTGCTCCATCGCCAGGCCGAAGCGGGCGGCAGCCTCGGCGCGTTCCTGCCCGATCCAGGGCAGGGGCAGGTCCTGCAGTTCGGCCGTGCTGGCAAAGCCCAGGTCGGCGGGGTCAATGGTCAGGCGCAACTGGGAAGGGGCAAGTGCGGTGGCGGGCATCAATGGGGAAGGATGGGGTGGCAATAAAATATGAATGTTTTAGGCTTCTACGCAATATGGATAAGCGCTAGTAGCTATTTAAAACATAGCGTTTGTTCGGGCTCAGTTCGGAGCGCCGCCTGCCAGCGCATGGGCCCGGGCGTCGGCCAGGGCGCTGGCGCTTTCGGGCTCCACGGGCCAGCCGGCCAGATGCTGCTGGGCGATGCGGCTCAGCGCCGTGATCCACGGTGTGCTGTCGTTCAGGCAGGGGATGTAGTGGAATTCCTTGCCGCCCGCGTGCAGGAAGGCCTCGCGGGCTTCCTGGTTGATCTCCTCCAGCGTTTCGAGGCAGTCGCTGGTAAAGCCCGGGCAGACCAGGTCGACCCGTCCCAGCCCACCTTGCGCAAGCGCCACCAGCGTCGGCTCGGTGTAGGGTTCGAGCCACTTGGCCTTGCCAAAGCGCGACTGGAAGGTGAGCTGCCAACGGTCTTTGCGCAGGCCCAGACGCTCGGCCAGCAGGCGCGCCGTCTTGTGGCTTTCGCAGTGGTAGGGGTCGCCCAGGTGCAGAGTGCGCTCGGGAACACCGTGGAAGCTCATGACCAGCTTGTCAGGCAGGCCGTGGGTGCGCCAGTGCGCTTCAATGCTGCGCGCCAGGGCTTCGATGTAGCCGGGGTCGTCGTGGTAACGGTTGACGAAGCGCAGCTCGGGCACATGGCGCTGGCGCCCGGCCCAGGCGTACACCGCGTCGAAGACGCTGGCCGTGGTGGTGCCCGAGTACTGCGGGTACAGCGGCAGGATCAGGATGCGCGTGGCGCCCTCGGCCTTGAGGGCGTCAAGCTGGCTGGCAATGGACGGGTTGCCGTAGCGCATGGCCGGGCGCACCAGCACGTTGTAGCCCGCTTCACCCAGCCAGCCGCGCAGCAGCTTGGCCTGCTTGTCGGTCCACACGGCCAGGGGTGAGCCCTCGGGGGTCCAGACGCTGGCGTACTTGGCGGCCGACTTGGCCGGGCGGGTGCGCAGAATGATGCCGTGCAGGATGGGCAACCAGACGGCGCGGGGTATTTCCACCACGCGCGGGTCCGACAGAAACTGCCCGAGGTAACGGCGCAGCGCTGGTGCGGTAGGGGCGTCGGGCGTGCCCAGGTTGCACAGCAGGATGGCGGTGCGCTGGGCTTGCCCGTGGGTGTAGGCGGGTTCGGGTTGGAAAGGCATGCCGCATTCTCGCGCACCGGCAAGGTGCCGCGCCTGTCAGGCGCAAGCAACCTGCGTTCCCGGGACGGCTTCTGTTGCCAGGTGGTGCGGCTCTGCCGTGGGTTCAGTGGTGGGGCTTGGCGTGGCCTGTCGCTGCTTCCCAGCGGGACTTGCAGGCCACGCAGTGTTGCGTCTGGGGCTCGATTTTCAGGCGTTCGAATGGAATGTCGCAGCCGCATTCGCCGCACTGGCCATAGCTGCCGTCTTCCAGGGCTTCCAGCGCGTGGTTGATGCGCGCCAGGTCGGCGGCGTCAATGTCGGTGAGCACCTGGTCCACTTCGCGGCCCACATTGCCTTGATGGATACCGTCCTGGTCGGCGGCGGGAGGGGCGAGGTTTTCACGGTTCTGCTGCATCTGTGCCTGTAGGTCGCGCCGGCGTGCTGCCAGCAGCGCCTGGAGTTCCTCGCGCTGGGCGGTGGTCAACGCTTGCGTCATGTTTTTCTCCTGAAAATGGGTGCCAAGGTTCTGTGGGCGGCGCGGGCGCAGGGCGCCGAAAAAGGTGCATCCAGAATAGCACCAACGGACGCCTGAGCCGAACGATCTGGAGGGATGGGCATGGGGGGTGCGCCCAATACCCCGCACCCTGTGCGGGGAATGTGTGTGGTGGGCCATGGTGCAGGCCACGAACCGGCAGAGAATGCAAAACGCGATCGGCGTGACAGGCCATCGCTTCGCAATTCGACAAGGAGCTTGCCATGGATGATGCAAAGAAAAAAACCGCCATTGATGCCCTCAACCGCATCATGGAGCTGGAACTCGCGGGCGTGGTGAAGTACACCCACTATGCGCTGATGGTGTACGGCTACAACCGCATTCCCATCGTCTCCTGGCTCAAGGGCAATGCCGACGAGAGCCTGGCCCATGCCCACAAGGCCGGGGAATTGGTCACCCTCATGGGCGGGCATCCGTCGCTGAAGATCGGGCCATTGCTCGAAACCGAGCAGCACGACATCGGTGACATCCTGCGCGAGAGCCTGGCGCATGAGAAGACCGCCCTGGCGGCCTACTACGACCTGCTCAAGATCGTCGAGGGCGCATCCATCCTTCTGGAGGAATACGCTCGTGAAATGATCGTTGCGGAAGAACTTCACCAGGACGAGGTCAACAAGATGCTGCGCCGGCCAGGCGAGACAGGCGTTTTCCAGGGGTGATGGCAGGCGGCGGCGCTGCGGCGAGGGGTGACTACAGCGTCATGTTGTCATGCGAAAGAACCGTCTTTTTCACATGCACCGAGATGATGGCCACCACTTCGTCAGGCTTGGCCGGGCGCAGCAGTTGCTCGGATTCGACCGACACCTTGGTGACGAGCGAGTCGTCTTCCAGCAGGCAGAAGAAGGGCAGGGGGTCGGGCACCTGGGGCATCTCGGGGCGGCCCTCCATTGCGCCGTGTGGCACACGCAGACCGTCGAGCAGGGTCTTGAGCCGGTTGTCGATGTCGCCGCCGTCGGTAATCAGGGTGCCGCGCGGTTGCTGGCGAAACAGCAGCACCGACAGTTCGGCGTACAGGTCGAGCCGCTGGGTGACCAGGGGAGCGAACCGCAATCCGCCTTTCTCCACGATGACCGAGGGCTTGCCCGGCTGGGCCGGGTAGGCCAGCAGCGTGTGGGCCAGGTCCTTGAGCGGACGCTCGCGCCACAGGCGTTGCAACTGGGGGTGCAGCGCGCGGCGAATTTCCCATTTGTGGGACGACTTGGCCCCCTGGCCGTGCAGCGGACCTTCGTAGATCAGGCGAAATTCCATGGCAAAGCACTATAGCGCATGGATTAAAAAAAGCATCTAACGCTTGTGGATAAAGCGCTAGATGCTATCAAAAATGGAGTAAATCAACGGCGGTTGTGCGGGCCCCGCCGTTCTGGCCCAAACGGGGTCAGAACTTGACGGTCAAGCCCACATTGAACGAGCGGCCCATGCCGGGAACGCGTACGCCCCACGGCACGGCGGTGCCCGCCATGGTCATGCCCTGGCCCACATAGGCGCCGCCTTGCGGGTGGTTGTAGAAGCGGTCGAACAGGTTGTCGATACCCAGGTCCAGCCGTACCTGCTTCCACTCGTAGCTGGCACGCAGGTTGACCAGGCCGTAACCGGCGGTGGCCAGTTCGTTGCGCACGGCAGAGACGCGGGTCTTGCTGCCCACCATCAGCAGTTCGGCCGAGCCTGTCCAGGCGCCCAGGCGCTGGGTGAGGGCCACGCGGGCGTTCAGCGGCATGGTGTTGTAGAGGTTGTCGCCGGTAGTCCGGTTTTTGCCATGCACGTAGCTGAGCATGCCGCTGAGGGTGAACTGGCCCCAGTGCGCGGTCTTGCCCAGGTCAGTGAAGCCCGAGAGGTCAAAACCGTGCAGGCGTGCATCCTGGTTGGCAAACTGCAGGTAGACAAAGCCCGTGGTGGCTGTCCGGTTGGCGTTCGTGCACGCCGTCATGGCGCCACTGCCGCTGCAGCGCTGTGCGTCGATGTAGTTGTTCACATAGGTGAGGTAGGGAGTCAGCTTGACGCCCCAGCGTTCACCCGTCGTGTCGTGCCAGTCGGCGGTGGCGCTCAGGGTGTTGGCCGTTTCGGGTTGGAGGTCCATGTTGCCCACATAGCCGTTTCCGTCGCCTGCCAGGTTGATCATGCGCATGGCCATGCCGCCGGTGGACCAGGTGTAGCGCTCGTACAGATTGGGCGAGCGCGTCTTGTGCGCAAAACCGAACTCGTAGCTGGCGTTCGCGCTGGGGGTATAGCGTGCCAGGGCGGTGAAGTCGATGTTGCTGTCGCTGCGTTTGCGGTCGCGGGCATTGAAGGCATTGGCCTCCATGGCGTAGTTGGTGTTGTAGCCTTGCACGGGGCCGCTGTTGCTGCGCACATGGCTGCTGCGCAGGCCCACTTGCGAAAGCCACTGCGGGTTCCAGCGCGCTTCCCACTCGCCATACACGTCAAAGCGGTCGCGCTGGCCATCGCGGATGTTCCAGAAGGTGTTGGGTGCCATGCCGCCGCCCGAGGGCAGCCACCAGTCGTCCAGACGGTAGTTTTGCAGCTCGGCGCCCACGCGCAAGGTGTCCCGTGCCGACAGCGCGACATCGCCCTTGACCTGCAGGCCGGTGGTTTTTCCCTCGGTGTCCATGGGCATGCCGGGCACATTGCCGGCAGGGCCGTACCAGAACTGCTTGTCGTCGCCAAAGTTCATGCTGTGGCGGGTCTTCTCGTGGTAAGCACGGGCCTGGAGCCGGCCCCAGGCGTATTCGCCTTGGTAGCGCAGGTTGAACTGGTGGCTGTCGTTGCCGGTCATGTCCATGCGCTGGTTGGGGTAGTTCTGGTAGGGGATGTCCTGCAGGCCCAGGCGCATCTCGACCAGGTGTTCGTCGCTGCGCAGCGCATAGGCCAGCGAATGGTTGCGGGTCTTGTAGCTCGACGANCCCACCTCGTCACCGCCCAGCCACTGTGTGGGCTTGTTGGCAGCGGCGGGGCCTGCGGCCTTGAAGTCGCGTGCCGCCTTGTAGTTGTCGGATTGGGCGGTGGAGCCGTCGTAGCGCAGGCTCATCTGCTCGGTGGCATAGGTGGTCGATAGGTGGGTGCCCATGCCGTCGCCGTTGCTGCGGTAGAAGCTGCCAGCCTGGCCCTTGAACAGGCGGCCCTGGCCGGGTGCGGCGAATTCGGGCGCAGGTGAATTGACCTGGATGGTGGCGCCAATGCTGTCGCCGCCCACGCTGACCGGCGTAACCCCGGCAAACAGGCGCACGCTGTCCACGCGCGTGGGGTCGATGTACGACAGCGGCGGGTTCATGTGGTTGCCGCAGGACGAGACGAGGTCCATGCCATCGACCTGAATGCGCAGGCGGTCGTCGGTCATGCCGTGCACGCTGGGCAGGCTGGAGGCGCCGCCTGCGCCTTGCAGGCTCACGCCCGGCAGGTTGCGCAGCAGGCTGGCGGTGTCGCTGGTGGCGGTGCGGCCGGACTGCAGTGCGTCGGCATCGGCACTGCGGGCGCCCACGGGTTCGACAGCGGCCCTGGGAGCCTTGATGGTGATGGTCTGCAGCGAGGCGTCCTGGGCGAAGACGGCGAAGGGCAAGGCGGCCAGCAGGGCGCACAGCGGGCGCAGGACAGGGGCGAACGGGCGGCCGGAATGGGCACGCGAACGGAGGGGGGTGGTCATGGCAGTGAAGCAGGAAGGGGGGATGGGCGCAGGCCCGCACGGCAAGTACCCGCGGCCAGGAGGGGCCGCGGGTACCACCAAGTGAGTAAGACTTTCAGTTCAGGCCGCTGGCGGGGCCTGCGCTGGCGGCCGTGCGTAGGCGTGCCGCGGTGCTCGTGCGGGAACGGGCGTGAATGCGAAACCGTAACCTGCATCGGCCTGCAGGTGGGCCACCACTGCCGGAACGTTGCCCGGGGTAAAACCTGCCCCCGCCACGGCGCAGACCGGGCAGCTGAGCGCGCTGCCCATGGCATGGCCCTGAGGGCCATCCGGAGCCTCGTCGGTGTGCAGGGATGTCTGTACGGTGCAGACATCGCCCCACTGGGACCGCTCCGACAGCATCTGCCCCAGGTGCGAGGTGCTGACCTGCCCCACCCAGAGCTGGGCAAACAGCGCCAGCATGGCCAACACCATGGCCAGGGAGCGGTTTCCGAAGTGGGGGTTGGGGGAGGTCACGCCAATGATTGTGGCGCCAGGGGGCGTCGCCGTCTTTGTGATGCATCAAGGGCTGCCAGGAGGAGTGCCGCCGACGTGCCTTGCGGTTTTGCAGTGGCCAGTGAGCAGGCCGTGGCCGCGTCGGGTATTCTTGGCCTGGATCTTCCCGGGCCCAATGCCTGTTCCTCCTCATTTCTGTTCTGCCTGCCGTGTCTTCTGCCGTCCTCGATCATTCCCGCATCCGCGCCATCACGCTGGACCTGGACGACACGCTGTGGCCCATCTGGCCCACCATTGCCCGTGCGGAATCCGTGCTCCAGACCTGGCTGGCCGAACATGCGCCTGCCACGCATGCGCTGTATGGGGTGCCAGGGGCGCTGCGCACCATTCGTGCGCGCATGAACCACCTGCGCCCTGACCTGGGCCATGACTTGAGCGCATTGCGCCGCGAATCCATCCGCCTGGCGCTCACGCAGGCGGGCGATGATCCGGCACTGGCAGAGCCCGCGTTCGAGGTGTTTTTTGATGAACGCCAGCGTGTGGACCTGTTTGAAGACGCTGTGCCGGCCCTCGAATACCTCAGCAGCCGCTGGCCGTTGGTGGCGTTGTCCAACGGCAATGCCGATATCCAGCGCGTGGGTTTGGGGCGCTACTTCCATGCCGCCGTGAGCGCGCGCGAAGCGGGTGCGGCCAAGCCCGATGCGCGCATTTTTCACAGCGCGGCGCGGGCGGCGGGGGTCGACGCGACGCAGGTTCTGCATATCGGGGACGATGCCCACCTTGATGGTGTGGGGGCCCTGCGTGCGGGCATGCAAACCGTGTGGCTCAACCGGGAGGGGGTCCCCTGGCCGCACGATGACCATGCACCCCATGCACCCCATGCCACCGTGGGCAACCTGCATGAACTGCAGCGGCTGCTCGCCTGAACCCGTTCCGACGAGCCTTTCATCACTCACCCAGACTCACTGCGCCATGCCCATCCAAGCCTTCTTTCTGCCCCAGGTGCGTTCCATTGCCTTCACGCAGCCCCTCACATGGCTGGCCCTGGGCTGGCGCGACATGGTGCGTGCGGGCGCCATCAGCGTGGTCCACGGGGTGCTGCTGGCGGCGCTCGGCATGGTGATTGCCGCCGTGGCCCATGACCGCTTCTGGCTGCTGGCCGGGGCGCTATCGGGCTTCTTGGTGGTGGCACCGGTGCTGGCCACCAGCTTCTATGTGCTGAGCCGCTCCCTGGAGCGTGGTGAACCGGCCAATGCCGCCACCGTCATGCGCACCTGGCTGTTCTGGCAAAGCAGCCACCGCAACAAGTTTGAGAACGATTACTGGTGCCTTGTTCAGTTTGGTGCCCTGCTGGCCCTGGCAGCCACGGGCTGGGTGCTGATTTCATCCGCGCTGATCACCCTGCTGGCGCCTGCGCCCATCCGCACACCGGCGGATTTCATCGTGCACGTGGTGCTGGCGCAGGACAGCACGCTGTTCACCCTCTGGCTGGCACTGGGTAGTCTGCTGGCGGCGCCTATCTTCGCGTCCAGCGTGGTGTCCATCCCGCTCCTGCTGGACCGTCAGGCCACGTTGTGGCAGGCGGTGCTCACGAGCTGGCAGACGGTGCTGGCCAACCCGGCCACCATGGCGATGTGGACCGCCATCATTCTGGCGTTGACCCTGCTGGGCATGGTGACCATGCTGATCGGTCTGGCCGTGGTCATGCCGCTGCTGGGGCACGCCAGCTGGCATGCCTACCGTGACCTGGTCGATGCCTCCAGCCTGCCGCAGCGCGAGCCGGGTGGCCCGGACAATGGAACAGACGCCACGCAACGCAATGGAATGGCATCGTGATTTTTGGATACACCGAAGCGCAGTTATCGGCCTTTTTTCTCACCTACGGGGTGGGGGCCTTCATTCTTTTCATGGTCTTCATCATCGGGCACCTGGCCTGGGAATCCAAGGCTGGCCGGTTCGGCACCTTCGTTCTCTTTCTCGGGCTGGGTGTGGGCTTTCTCGGGTTTCTGGCCAAGTACCTGATTCAGTGGTGGCTGGAACGATAGTTTTTTGCAAGGAGAGCAACCCCATGGGTCTGACGATCTACGGCATTGCTGCGTCGCGCGCCGTGCGCCCGCTATGGGCTGCCACCGAACTGGGCCTGGCGTTCGAGCATGTGGCCACCCCCTACCGGGGCGGTGCCACGCGCACACCCGAGTTTCTGGCGCTCAACCCCAATGGCCATATTCCCGTGCTGGTGGACCACCGGCCCGAGGGGGATGTGGTGGTGTGGGAGAGCATGGCCTGTGCGCTGTATGTGGCGCGCCAGTATGGCAAGGGCGATGGTTCCGACATCGCACCGGTCACGCCGCGCGAAGACGCCGAGGCACTGCGATGGAGCTTCTGGGCCGTGACCGAAGTGGAGAAGGATGCCCTCACCGTGCTGATGCACCGTGTGGCGATGCCCGCCGATGAGCGCAGGCCCGAACTGGCCGATGCCGCCGAAAAACGTCTGCGCGTGCCCCTGCAGGTGCTGGAGCAACACCTGGCGCAGCAGCAGGCTCGCGGACAGGCGCATGTGGCCGCAGGGCGGTTCACGGTGGCCGACCTGTGCCTTGCCAGCGTGCTGGGCTGGGCACGCCCGGCGCGCGCCCTGATGGAGGCCCACCCGGCCACCCATGCGTGGCTCGCGCGCTGCCTGGACCGGCCAGCGCACCAGGCCCTGCGCGCGCTGGCGCGCAAGCACTGACCCTCAGGCTCTCAGGCTTTACCAGCACTTCACATGCCGGTCGCGGTCCTGACAGATCGGCCCGGCACAATGGTCTTCGGTGCCTCACCTGATGGGCGCGCCCGAATGTGAATCCATGACCACGACACTCCCTTTTTCATGCGCTCGCTCCTACCTGGGGCTGCTTGCCGCGCTGACGCTGCTGGCGGGCTGCGCCTCGATTGTGCCTACGGGCACGCCTATGCCCGCCGTGGCCGTGCCTGCGGTCTGGTCGTCGGGGCCGGCGTCAACGGGTGCGCCCGGCGTTGCTGCAACCCCCCTCTCGGCATGGTGGCAGCGCTGGGGCGATGCGCAGCTGTCCGCGCTGGTCACCCAGGCGCTGCAGACCCACACCAGTGTGCGCAGTGCGCAGGCGGCACTGCGGCAGGCCCGTGCCCAGGCCGATGTACAGGGCGCCGCCCTGCTGCCCGGCGTGGATGCATCGGGTTCGGCTCAGCGCAGCCGCTCCGGCGGTAGCACGGGCAACAGTTTTCAGGTAGGACTCGATGCCAGCTGGGAGGCCGATGTGTTTGGCCGCATGGCTGCGGGCATCAGCGCCAGCCAGGCCGATGTGCGCACCGCGCAGGCCGGCCTGGAGCAGGCGAAGGTGGTGCTGGCCGCCGAGGTGGCGGTGAACTACCTTACCCTGCGCAGCGTGCAGGAGCGCCTGGCCATCGCGCGCCGCAACCTGGCCAGCCAGCGTGAAACCCTGCAGATCACCGACTGGCGGGTGCAGGCCGGTTTGAGCACCTCGCTGGTGTCCGAACAGGCGCGCGCCGCTGCCGAGCAGACA
>C687J35021_10002985_pt1 | contig 11794 bp, 11 predicted proteins | sample RifCSPhighO2_12_FD_35021 | JGI IMG/M metagenome (IMG submission 35021)
ATAGCCATGCCATGGGCCGCCAACACCCAGGGCAACTGTCGGCGCGGCAGGTGGTCGGTCAGCGCCTGACCCAGGCCACCGGCGCGCACGTAGGGCGTGCTGAGAAACAGCAGCGGCAGCGATCCGCGCGCCAGCCAGGGCGCCAGCAGCAGCGACAGGCCTGCACCGGCCTCGAGCACAGTCACCAGCGCGGCGAACTTGAGCAGCAGGACCAGCACCAGCACCACCACGGCAATCGGCCCGCTGCGCGGATCCTGCATGATCGCCAGGCTGCGTTCTTTATCGCCGAAGCCACCGGCCCAGGCGTCGGCACTGTCGGCCAGGCCATCCAGATGCAGACCGCCGGTGATGGCGACCCAGACGCTCAATAACAGAGCCGCCTGCAACGGCGCCAGGGTAGCGCCCAGCAGCAGGTGTAGCCCGAGCAGCAACCCACCGACCAGCAGCCCCACCAGCGGGTACCACAGCAGCGAACGACCGACCTGTTCGGGCGCCGGCATCCCGGCCAGGCGCACCGGCACGCGGGTGAGGAACTGCAGGGCGATCAACCACGCGCTCATGGCAGTTCCTGCAGACGGCCAAAGCGGTCCAGTTGCAGGCGAAAGCGCTGGGCATGCAGCACATCGACCTGCAGCAGATCCGCCGGCGGCAAGCCACGGGCGCCGGCCAGCAACAGGCGCATGACCCCGCCGTGGGTGATCAGCAGCAGCCGCTCGCCGGCATGCCGCGCCTGCAAGCGCTGCAGCGCGCCCAGCACCCGCGCCTCGAATGCCAGCAATGGCTCACCCCCGGGCGGGGTGAAGGCGTAGGGATCGGTCCAGAATCGGCCGAGGGCATCGGCGTCGGTCTGCATCAATTCGGCGGCGCTGCGCCCTTCCCAGGCGCCGAAATGCAGCTCCTGCAGATCGGTTTCCAGGCTCAGCGGCAGGCCGCGCTGCTCGGCCAGCTCCGCGGCGAAACTCGCACAGCGCTGCAAGGGCGAGCTGACCAGTCGATCCCAGGGTCCGGCACCGACCACCGCCGCGCGCAACTGCGCCCAGCCCGCTTCGGTCAAGGCGTCGTCGAGGCTGCCGCGCAGGCCGCCGCCCTGTTCGGTTTCGCCGTGGCGCAATAACTCCAGATAAACCGTCATGCCGGCGATTCGGACACCGCCGCCTCGGCGAACGTGGCCATCTCGTTGTGCAGGCTGCAGGCCAGTTGCAACAGGGGTACCGCCAGGGCGGCGCCGCTGCCCTCACCCAGGCGCAGGCCGAGATCGAGCAAGGGTGCGCCCTGCAACTCCTTGAGCAGGCGTTTATGGCCCGGCTCGGCACCGCAGTGGGCGAACAGCAGCCAGTCGCGGCAATCCGGATTCAGGCGCACCGCCAGGAGCGCGGCAACGCTGCAGATAAAACCGTCCACCAGCACCGCGATGCCCTGCTGCGCGCAGGCCAGGTAGGCGCCGGTCAGCGCCGCTATCTCGAAGCCGCCCAGGCGTTGCAGCGCCTCCATGGGCTCGCCGATGGCCGGGCGGTGCAATTCCAGCGCCTGCTCGATGATTTCGGCCTTGTGCGCCACCCCGGCGCTATCCAGGCCGGTGCCGGGACCGACCAGATCGACCGCGGCGCAGTCCAGCAGCAGGCAGGCCAGGGCCGTGGCCGCGGTGGTGTTGCCGATGCCCATCTCGCCGCCGATAAACAGCTGGCAGTCCGCCTCGTGGGCACGCAAGGCGCTGGCCTGGCCGGCGTCCAGGGCAAGCAGCAGCTGGGCGGTGCTCATCGCTGGCCCGTGCAGGAAATTCTCCGTGCCCGCGCCTATATGCAGGTGACGCACGCCGCGCAGCGGCTCCAGCGGCGTGGCGGTGCCCAGGTCGATCACTTCCAGGGTCGCGCCCAGTTGCCGCGCCAATACGCTGATGGCCGCGCCGCCGGCAACGAAGTTGCGCAGCATCTGCCCGGTGACTGCCTGGGGAAAGGCCGAGATCCCTTCGGCGACCACGCCATGGTCACCGGCGAAGATGGCGATCGAAATGCGCTCGACGCTCGGGCGTTGATTGCCCTGCAGCGCCGCCAGTTGAATAGCCAGTTGCTCCAGCTGGCCGAGCGAGCCGGCCGGCTTGGTCAGTTGCTGTTGACGGGCCTGGGCCTTGTTGCGCACCAGCATATCCGGGGCCTGACAGCCCTGTTGCCACCATTGCTCGCTCAAAGTGCCTCTCCTTTCAGAACCATCGGCAAACCCGCCACGGTAAACACCACGCGCTGACAGCACTCGGCCAGGGCCTGGTGCAGCCAGCCGGCTTCATCGACAAAACGCCGGCTCAGTGCGCCCATTGGTACCACACCCAGCCCGGTTTCATTGCTGACGAGAATGATCCGCCCCGGCAATCGATCCAGGCAGTCGAGCAAGGCATCGCGCTCGGCCGCCAGGCGCGCCTGGTCATCCAGCAGCAGCAGGTTGCTCAGCCACAGGGTCAGGCAGTCGACCAGCAGACAGCGGCCTGGTTCGGCCAACTCAAGCAGCACCCGGGCCAGCGCCAGCGGTTCCTCGACCAGCGCCCAGCTCGCGGGGCGGCGCTGGCGGTGCTGCTCGATGCGCGCACTCATCTCGCCATCCAGCGCCTGGCTGGTGGCGATATAGCTCACCGCCAGGCCCGATTCGCTCGCCAGTTTCTCGGCCAGGCGGCTCTTGCCGGAACGGGCGCCGCCCAAAATCAGTTCAAGCATATTTCGACTCTTCCAGGGTTCGGGCCAACGTAGGGTGGATCACGCTCCACCGATCCACCATTCCGGTAACAGCGCCACCAAGGTGGATGTAAAAAGCGACATCCACCCTACAGACCGCACAGCTCACGCAATTTNTGCGTATCCAGATGCGCCTCGACCAGATCGGCCAGGCGCTCGATATCGCGTTCGCGCAGGGCGTGGTAGTCGACCGTCTGCACCTCGCGCAGCCCGGCCCAGCGCAGCACTGCGCTGCACGCCGCGCTCGACTCGAACAGGCCGTGCAGGTAGCTGCCGAGCACCTGGCCGTCGGCGCTGAATGCACCATCGCAGCGACCATCATCGAGGCGCACGGCGACCGCTTCCAGGCCGACACCGCTGCTGACGCCGGCGTGGATCTCGTAGCCGGATACCGGCGCATTCTCCAGGCACAGGCGACCACTGACGTTGCGCAGCTGTTTATCGGGCTCCAGCACGGTGGCGAAATCCAGCAGGCCGAGGCCCTGGCTGCTGCCAGCCGGGCCTTCCAGGCCGAGCGGATCGTTGATCTGCCGACCGAGCATCTGCAGGCCGCCACAGATGCCGAGCAGCTTGCCGGCATAACGCAGGTGCTTGTCGATGGCCAGGTCCCAGCCCTGCTCGCGGAGGAAGGCCAGGTCGGCGCGCACGCTCTTCGAGCCGGGCAGGATGATCAGGTCGGCGGCCGGGATCGGTTGGCCGGGGCCGACGAAAACCAGCTCGACCTGCGGGTGCAGGCGCAGCGGATCGAAGTCGGTGTGATTGCTGATGCGCGGCAGCACCGGCACCGCCACCCTGAGCGTCTCGGCCGCCTTGACGGTCTGCCGGGTGTCGATGGCGTCCTCGGCTTCCAGGTGGAAGTCCATCAGGTACGGCAGCACGCCGAGCACCGGCTTGCCGGTACGCTGCTCCAGCCAGTCCAGGCCCGGTTGCAGCAGGGCGATGTCGCCGCGAAACCGGTTGATCACGAAACCCTGAATGCGCGCCTGCTCGCTCTCGGAGAGCAACGCCAGGGTGCCGACCAGGTGGGCGAACACCCCGCCCTTGTCGATGTCGGCGATCAGGATCACCGGGCAATCCACCGCTTCGGCAAAGCCCATATTGGCGATATCGCCGGCGCGCAGNTTGATCTCCGCCGGCGAGCCGGCACCTTCGACCATCACCACCGGATAGGCGGCGGACAGGCGCTGGTGCGACTGCAGCACCGCCTGCATCGCCACCTTCTTGTAGTCGTGATAGGCCACGGCATCCATGCTGGTCAGGGCGCGGCCATGGATGATCACCTGGGCGCCGATGTCGCTGTTGGGCTTGAGCAGCACCGGGTTCATGTCGCTGTGCGGCGCCAGCCCGGCGGCCTGGGCCTGCACTGCCTGGGCGCGGCCGATCTCGCCGCCGTCGGCGGTCACCGCGCTGTTGAGCGCCATGTTCTGCGGCTTGAACGGCACCACGGCGACGCCCTGGCGCTTGAGCCAGCGACAGAGCGCGGTCACCAGGGTGCTCTTGCCGGCGTCCGAGGTCGTACCTTGAACCATTAGGGTAGTCATGCGGACTCCTTGGCGAATACCTGTAAAGCCTGTTCCAGGCGCAACCAGCCCGGCTCGTCCGGCGGCAGGCCGAAACGCAGGCTGCACGGGCGGTCGAACAGGCGGGTGAGGATGCCGTTGCCGGCGAGAAATTCGTGCAGCCGCGGCGCTTGCGCAGTAACCAGCCACTGGAACAATGCACAGCCACCGGTCGGCGCCAACCCATTGCCGCAGAGCAACGCCGCCAAGCGTTCGCTGTCGACGCGCAAGCGCTGGCGCTGCAACTGCTGGCCGGCGCGATCCTGCAACAACGCCGTGGCCACGACCCGGCTCGGCCCGCTGACCGCCCAGGGCCCGAGCAACTCGGCCAACCGCTCGAGCAGCGCCGGCGGCGCCAGGACGAAGCCCAGGCGCATGCCGGCCATGCCGAAGAACTTGCCGAACGAGCGCAGCACGATCAGCCCCGGCCGCTCGCTGTAGGCCGCCAGGCTGTGCTGCGGGGTGCTGTCGATAAAGGCCTCGTCGACCACCAGCCAGCCGCCGCGNNCGGCCAGNCGGGCATGCCAGGCGAGCAGTTGCTCGGGCGCGAAACGCCGGCCGGTGGGGTTGTTCGGGTTGATCAGCAGCAGCACGTCGAGGCGCTCCAGGGTGCGATTGACCGCGGCCTCGCTGAGTTCCAGCAAGCGATGGCCTTCGCGGCGCCAGGCCGCGGCGTGCTCGGCATAGGCCGGCGAGACGATGCCGACCCGGGCATTGCGGCGCAGCCGCGGCAGTGCCTGGATCGCCGCCTGCGAGCCGGCCACCGGCAGCAGGCTGGCCACTCCGTAGTAGTCGCGGGCGGCGCTCTCCAGACCGTCATTTGCCTCAGGCAGACGTGTCCAGGCCGTGGCCGGAATCTGCGGCAGCGTCCAACCATAGGGCGCGATGCCGGTGGACAGGTCCAGCCACTCGGCCAGGGGGATGCCGAAGCGCAACGACGCCGCGCGCAGACGGCCGCCATGTTCAAGCCCGCCCGGCTCAAGCACGGTACAGCCCCCAGAGCAGCAACAGCACCAGCCACAGCAACACCCCGGCGTAGACCAGATTGAGCGCCCGTTCGATGTCCCGCGCCCTGGGTTGCGGGCCATGCCCCAGTTGCGGACGCTGATGCAGTTCGCCGTGGTACTCGGCCGCGCCACCCAGGCTGACGCCCAGGGCACCGGCACCGGCGGCCATCACCGGGCCGGCGTTGGGGCTGTCCCACAGCGGCGCCTGTTGCCGCCAGCAGCGCAGCGCCAGGGCCGTCTGGCCGAGCAGCGCATAGGTCAGCGCCACCAGGCGCGCCGGCAGGTAATTGAGCCCGTCGTCGATCTTCGCCGCGGCCCAGCCGAAGCGCTCGAAGCGTGGGGTGCGGTAGCCCCACATGGCGTCCAGGGTATTGCTCAGGCGATACAGCACCACTCCCGGCGCACCGGCGACAAGGAACCAGAACAGCGCGGCGAAGACCGCGTCCGAACCGTTCTCCAGCACCGACTCGGTGCCGGCGCGGGCGACGCCCGTGGCATCCAGCGCGGCGCTGTTGCGGCTGACCAGATANCCGACCCGCGTGCGCGCCAGCGGCAGATCGCCCAGGCGCAGGGCCTGGGCCACCGGCTGGGCATGCTCGCCGAGGCTCTTCAAGCCGAGGGCGGCATACAGGGCGAGAATCTCCACCGCCCAGCCGAATAGCGGCACCTGCGCCAGCACGCCGACCAACAGGGTCAGGGGCAACACCGCCAGGCACCAGGCGCCGACGCCATGGCTGCGCCAACCGCTGCCGCCGGCGTTGCAACGCTGTTCGATGCGCTCGGCCAGGCGGCCGAAGGCCACCAGCGGATGCCAGCCTTTCGACTCGCCGAACATGGCATCCAGGGCCACGCCGGCTAGGGTAGCGAGTATCAGGCTCAATCGCCCACCTCCACGCAGCCACGAATCAGCGCGTGCAACTGGCGCACGCCATCGGTCAGGGCGGCCGGGCCGGCCTGGAGGATGTCCGCCGATTTGATTTCGAACAGCTGGCCGTTACGCACCGCAGGGATCGTCTGCCAACCGGGCCGGGCCGCCACCTGCTCAGGGCGAAAGCGCTTGCCGCACCAGGAACCGACGATCAGATCAGGCGCTCGCCGCACCACTTCCAGCGGGTCGGCGATGATCCGCTGCTTGGCCCGTTTGCAGCCGCCCAGCTCGGCGAAACAATCCTCGCCGCCGGCCAGTTCGATCAACTCGCTGACCCAGCCGATGCCGCTGATCAAGGGTTCGTTCCATTCCTCGAAATACACCCTGGGCCGGCGTGGCAATTGCGCGGCGCTGGCGCGAATGCGCTGCAGGCCATCCTGCAACTCGCCGATCAGCCGTGCGGCGCGGTCGTTGGCATGCACCAGGGCGCCGAGGGTTTCGATCATGCGGTAGGTGCCGGCGATGTCGCGCTGGTTGAACAGGTGCACTTCCAGGCCTTCGCGGGCCAGCTCGGCGGCGATGTCGGCCTGCAGGTCGCAATAACCCAGGACCAGGTCCGGCTTGACCGCGAGGATCTTGTCGATCCGCGCCGTGGTGAAGCCGCTGACCTTGGGCTTTTCCTTGCGCGCTTGCGGCGGACGCACGGTAAAGCCGGAAATCCCCACGATGCGCGCCTGCTCACCGAGCAGATAGAGGGTTTCGCAGGTCTCGGTGGACAGGCAGACAATGCGTTGCGGGCCTTTCATCGCTGAGTTTCTCCCCAATGATTCTCATACAGCAGCGCCTTCAGCGGACGCGGCTCGGCCCAGCCCTGCTGCACCAGCATCGGCGCCTGATAAAACGCCTCGACCGGCCCCAGGCAGAGCACCGCCAATGGCTTGCTGCCCGGCGGCATACCCAGCAGGTCGGCCAGCGCCTGCGGCTCGAACAGCGAGACCCAGCCCATGCCCAGCCCCTCGGCACGGGCGGCCAGCCAGAGATTCTGGATGGCGCAGGCCAATGACGCCACGTCCATCTCCGGCAAGGTACGCCGACCGAACACATGGGCCTCGCGCCCGTTCATCAGCGCCACCACCAGCAGTTCGGCGCAGTCGCGAATGCCCTCGACCTTGAGCCGCATGAATTCATCGCCGCGCTCGTCCAGGGCTTCGGCGGTACGCAGCCGTTCCTCTTCCACCAGGCCATGGATCGCCTCGCGCAGCGCCGGCCGGCTGATGCGGATAAAGCGCCACGGCTGCATCAGGCCGACGCTGGGCGCCTGGTGCGCCGCCTCGAGCAGGCGCGCCAGCAGCGCCGGCGCGACCCGCCCGGGAGAAAAGTGGCGCATGTCGCGCCGCTCGGCAATGGCGCGATAGACCGCCGCGCGCTCCTCGGCGCTGAAGGCATGCTCGCTCATGGTTGTTGGCCCGGAGCAAACAGCGCCGCCGCCGCGACCGGATCGGACGCTAGATAGAAGTGGATATAGGAGGCCGTCAGCCGGCCCAGTCGATAGACCGCCTCGGCCGTGCGCTGGTAGTTCGGGCACTCGCCGCGCGCGAGCGGTACAAGCGCCGTGGTCAGCGCCGAATGGTGGAAGGTATGGCCACGCAAGCGCCCTTGCGGCAGTTCGACTTCCTGCAGCGCCAGGGCGGTCAGGCGCGGTTGCAGGGTCGCCTCGCCGGCCAGCAGGCCGAGCATCCGGGCGCTGCTGCCCTGCTTGTCGGTCAGCTTATCGAGCAGATACAGCATGCCGCCGCATTCGGCGTGGATCGGCATGCCGGCGGCATGGTGCGCGCGGATCGCCGCCGCCATGGCCTGGTTGGCCTGCAGTTGCGCCAGGTGCAACTCGGGATAACCGCCGGGCAGGTACAGGCTGTCGACCTCGGGCAGTCGGCTGTCGCGCAACGGCGAGAAGAAACACAACTCGGCGCCCAGCTCGCCCAGCAGATCCAGGTTGGCCTGGTAGAGGAAGGCGAAGGCGCTGTCGCGCGCCACGCCGATGCGCACGCCATCGAGCAAGGCCGGGATCTCACGCGGCGCCGGCACGGCGAACTCGACGGGCGGCGGCAGGCTGACATCGGCACTGGCGGCCAGGGCATCGGCGGCGGCATCCAGGCGCGCGTCCAGGTCTCTCAGTTCCTCGGCCTGAATCAGCCCCAGATGCCGGCTCGGCAACTCCACCGCGGCGCTGCGCGGCAAGGCGCCGTACCAGCGGATCGACGCCGGCAAGGCGTCGCGCAATATCTCGCCATGCCGGGTGCTGCCGACCCGGTTGCCGAACACCCCGGAGAACGGCAGATTCGCCTGGAAACTGGCCAAACCATGGGCCAGGGCGCCAAAGGTCTGGGCCATGGCCGAGCCGTCGATCACCGCCAGCACCGGCACGCCAAACTGCCGCGCCAGATCGGCGGCGGATGGCGACCCGTCGAACAGGCCCATCACCCCTTCGATCAGAATCAGATCGGCCTCGCCCGCCGCCTGCCAGAGCAGGCGCCGGCTCTCGACCTCGCCGACCATCCACAGGTCGAGCTGATACACCGGCGCGCCGCTGGCGCGGGCGAGGATCATCGGGTCGAGAAAATCCGGCCCGCACTTGAACACCCGCACCCGCTTGCCTTGACGACTATGCAGCCGTGCCAGGGCGGCGGTGACCGTGGTCTTGCCCTGGCCCGAGGCGGGCGCGGCGATCAGCAGCGCCGGGCAGTGGCGTGGCGCGCTCATCGCGCCCCCCTGCTACCAGCGGACGTCATCCCATGTTCATGTGCAAGGTCTGCGGCATCGTAGGGTGGATGACGCTTTACCCATCCACCAACGATGATGGTGGATGAAAAAGGCGTCATCCACCCTACACGGCTCCCGTAGCCCGGATGCAACCCGGGGATGACCTGCCGTCGCCAGTCCCGGATTGCATCCGGACTACGGTCTGTGAATGCCTTGAGCGCTGGCATCAGAACTCCACCCCTTTCTGCGCCTTGACCCCGGCCTTGAACGCATGCTTGACCAGGCTCATCTCGGTGACGGTATCCGCCGCCTCGATCATCCCCGGCAAGGCGCCACGGCCGGTCACCACCACGTGTTGCAGCAGCGGCCGGGCCTCGATGTCGGCGAGCACCGTCGCCAAGTCCAGGTAGCCGTATTTCAGGGCGATATTCAGCTCGTCGAGCACCACCAGGCCAATGCCCGGATCACTCAGCAACTGCGCGGCGACCCGCCAGGCTTCATGAGCCTTGTCGATGTCGCGCTGGCGGTCCTGGGTTTCCCAGGTGAAGCCCTCGCCCATCACGTGGTAGCTGACTTCATCGGGAAAACGGCGGAAGAAGGTTTCCTCGCCGGTGCTGGCCGCGCCCTTGATGAACTGCACCACGCCGACCTTGATGCCGTGACCGAGGGCGCGCGCGACCATGCCGAAGGCGCTGCTGCTCTTGCCCTTGCCGTTGCCGCTGTGCACCAGCAGCAGACCGTATTCGTCCTGGGCCTGGGCGATCTTCTCGTCGATCAGCGCCTTCTTGCGTGCCATGCGCGCCTTGTGCCGGGCATCGCGTTCGCTCGACTCGCTCATCACTTGACCTCGACGCGGTGCTGGGCGAGTTGCCAGGAGCGGGCGCCAACATACAGCAGCGCCGCCAGGCCGACGTACAGTGCCAGGCTGCCCAGGTAACGCGGGTAGTAGAACGCAATACGCTCGGCCAGCAAGGACAGGGTCGGCTCCGGATAGCGACCGGAGAAGAACAGGAAGCCGCCACCGGAGAACAGGTAACAAACCAGGGCGCTGACCGCCACGGTTGCCGCCAGCAGCGCCAGGCTGCTCAGGCGATCACGCTGCCAGCCGGCATACAGGCGACCGCCCAGCCACAGCGAGCCGTACGCCGGCACCAGCATCCAGTAGGCCGGCGACATGCACCAATCGCTGACCCCGGCCCATTGAATGGCGGCGAAATCGAGCACGGAGGCCTCGATGAACAGCGCCGGAAATACCCAGCGCGGCTTGAGCAGCACACCCGCCAGCAGAAATACCGCCCAGGAGGCACTAGGCAGGTTGAGCGTGGCGAAGTGCTGGCCACGGGTCATGGCCATCAGCGCCGCCAGGGCGATGCCGATCAGCAGTTGGGTACGGGGTGACAGGTTCATCCGTTCATCTCCAGGTTAAACACGTAGGGGTGGCCGTGCCCACGGGGCATGGCTTACAGCGCCTGATAGCGCACGCTCAGGTACAGCGCCTGGCCGGGCTGGTTGTAGCCTTCGGCAGTTTCGTAATCGGCATCCAGCAGGTTGGCGACCCGGGTTTGCAGGCGCCACTCGGGGCTGATGTGGTATTCGCCGCGCAGATCCAGGCTGGCGTAGCCGGACAGCTCCCTGGTGTTGGCCAGGTCGTCGTAGCGCTGGCCTTCGGCGTGCAGACTGGCGCCGAGGCTGAAGGCGCCGAGGCGACGGTCCAGATCCAGGTTGAAGATCTGCTTGGCGCGACGTGCCAGTTCGTTGCCGTCGTTGGCGCCGCCGGAACGGTTCTCCGGTTCCATCACGGTGTAGTTGGCGTTCCAGTCCAGCCCCAGCAACCGGCTGCCGAGCACCCACTCGATACCGCGAATGCGCGCCTCGTCGACATTGGCCGGGCCGCGGATGCTCGAGTCATAGGCAATCAGATCGTCGATCCGCGTGCGGAAGGCGTTGACCGCCCAATGCCCCCAGCCGTGCTGGCCGGCCAGGCCGACTTCCAGGCTGCGCGAAGTTTCCGCATCCAGCTGCGGATTGCCGTAGTTGGGGAAATACAGCTCGTTGAAGGTCGGCGCCTTGAACGCCGTACCGTAGCTGATGGTGCCGCGCAGCCAATCGGTCAGGGCATAGCCGTAGCCGATATTGCCGGTGTCGTGCTGGCCGAATTGCTGGTTGTCGTCACGCCGTAGCGACAGCTGCCAGTCATGCCGCTCGACTGTGCCGAGGTACTGGGTGAAGGCGCCCTTGTTGTCCCGCGAGTCCTCGGCGTAAGGGGTGTTGCCATTGACCTCATCGCGCTGATAGTCGACGCCCAGGATCAGGCTATGCCCGACCGCCAGGGTCAGGTCGTTCTGCCAGCTGGCGCTGTCGCGGCGGCTGTCGAAACGCGAATCGAAGTGGCCGTCCAGGTAACCATCGGACTTGTCTTCGCTGCGCCCGGCTTGCAGGGTGACCAGCCAGGGGTCGAGCGGCGAGAACCGCGCACGGCTGCCGAACACCCGGGATTCGCCATTGGCGTTGGCGCGAAAACCCGAGGTGCGCGCGCGGTTGACCTGATCGAAATCGTTGTGCGATTTGGCCTGCAGCAGATTGGCGTCCAGCTCCAGGCCGTTGTCGAAGCGATAGCCGGCGCTCAGCGCGGCGGACAGGTTACGGTAGCCGTCGGCATCGTCTTCATAGCCGCTGCTGGAGACCGGCTTGACGTTGATGCCGTCGCTATCCGCGCCACTGAGACCCAGGCTGTACCATGCCTTGCCGTCGCCAGCGGAGATNCCGGCGCTGCCGCTGTAGCTGTCNTGGGTGCCGTAACCGGCGGAGAAGAACGGCTTGGCGCCGCTACCCTTGCCCTTACGGGTGAAAATCTGGATCACCCCGCCGATGGCTTCCGAG
>C687J35021_10002990_pt1 | contig 11786 bp, 19 predicted proteins | sample RifCSPhighO2_12_FD_35021 | JGI IMG/M metagenome (IMG submission 35021)
AAATAGTTGACACATTTAGCCATTCGGGGCTAGAATACCTCTAACAAGCGAATAGTCCAGGAAATCGGGCCGCTGCTTGCTCGCTGGAAGGCCCCACAAGCAGCGGCCTTTTTATTTTGTCGGAGGTCGTATGAGCGACGAATCGGAAACCCAGGTCTTAGACGCACAGGTAGGCGCCAACGGCAGCGAAGAAGGTGTCCCGGCAGAGGTCGGGACTGAGCTAGAGGATACCCTTGAAGCCTACCTGGAGGCCAAGCCGCACTTCAAGAGCCGCCACGAAGAGCTGCTGACCTCACATGGGCAGGGCGTTCGCGATGAGGCGATCCGCAGTTTTCAGCCGCACATAGAGGCCACGGCTCGACTTCACAAGGAGCGTAAGGCAGCACTGGAGCAGGCCCATGCCTCCGTGTCCCAGATGACCAATGCCCTCAGGAAGGCCATCAAAGAAGGGGGCTATGACAGCGACACGGTCCAGGAGATCCTTCAGAACAACCCCAAAGTTGCCCAGGCGCTTCGGGACCTGGGGGAGGAGATCGTCGATACGAAGGTATCCGAGAAGCTGAAGGAGCACAGCGACAAAGTAGCGGTTGAGAACTTCCAGGCCGGGCTCCAATGGACTGTGGCCAACATGGTGAGTGACAAGAAGCTAGACTTCGGCAAGGCCCGCTCCTGGGACGAAGTGGCCAAGATGCTTGGTGACACGGTGAAGGATGTCAAGGAGGCTGAGTTCAAGCGGGGTATGGCCGAAGGGCGCAAAGCGACCCTGGAGGAATACAAGCTCCAGGAGCGCAAGATAGGTGGACCGGAGACGAGCATGGCAGGGCACGGTGGCAAGGGCCGCCCCACCGTGGCCCAGTATACAGCTGCCACGTCTGAGCAGCGACGCCAGTGGCAGGAGCGGGGGATTGAGCCAGTCCTCTAGAAGCGGTGAGTGCAACCAGTGTGGCGAGTGCTGCACCTACATCAAGTTGCCCCTGGCGGGTGAACTGACACCTGATCAGAAGCGGTGGGTAGAGCTGCACCAAGGGGTGAAGGTTGAAGGGAAATACGTGCGGCTCGGCATCCCGTGCTCAGCTCTGATCAACGGGTCTTACTGTGCCTTATATGGGCAGCGGGGCCGCCCTCAGTTCTGTCGGGATTATCCCCAGATTCCACAGTTGGATGAGGGGTGCTCATATAAGTTCGAGGCCGAAGAGGTCATAGCAGTAAGGAGGTAGGCAACATGGCCGGAACCCTAACCGTCACACAGGCGGCTTGCCATATCCCGGAGCTTTGGGGCGCCGATACCCGTGATGCTGTGGAGGCGAACGTTGTAGCGGCGGGCCTGGTGAACACGTCGTATACCAAAGCCCTGGTCGGTGGGCCTGGGGATACCATGAACATCTCCTATATCTCTAACCCAAGCGCCAATACCAAATCGGCCAACACCAACATCACGCTGGAGGTCATCGGGCCCTCCGGCGCTGAGGCTTCTCAGCCCTTTACGGTGGGGACGCATCAGCATGTAGCCTTTGCCGTGGAGAACATTGTCGAGGTACAGAGCAAGACCAACCTGCGTGCCAAGTACACTAGTAAGGGCGGGTATGCTCTGGCCGCTGCTGCGGACACCAACCTGCACACCCTGCCACAGAACTTCTCTCAGAGCGTAGGCACCTTGGGATTAGAGCCTACCTATGACAACTGGCTCCGGGCCAGCCAGTATCTGGACGACGCCAACTGTCAAGAGGATGGGCGCTTCGTCATCGTCCGGCCGGCTACCTACTACGCCATGCGGAAGGTAGAGCACTTTATCAACGCGGACTATGCGCTAGCGAAGCTGGCCGTAGACCGCTCCAAGGTTGGGGTACTCTGGGGTAATGTGCCTGTCTATAAGACGACCCTGGTAAGGGCGCCGGCTGCTGGGCAGGCTGAGAACTGGTACTGCCATAGGGATGGGGTCTACTACTGCTCCCAGGACCTCAAGACCAGGGCGGACTTCGTCCTCGAGCGGGACGCTGACGTGGTGCTGATGACGCACATCTACGGATACGCGGAGGCGCTGCAACCCCCGATTACGGCCGGGGGAGGAGCGGCCACCGATATCTTTAACGTCGTCCTATTCGGAACAAGTTGACCCGTAGGGTACGACTACAGCCAAGGTATAACAAATGCCGGCTCTCCTAGTCTCGCCCGCTCTCGACCTCTGCCTTGTGGAGAGGCGGGGGATTATAACTGTGCCCCACGAGAACGCGTTGGCTGGATGTGGGTGTGGGGATCGTGACCCAAGCGACCCGGGACCAACCCGGGTGAGGCATCGCCGTTGGCCTCTACCAGGTCACCGGACAGTTCGCCCCAAACGCTGTCAGGGGCTGTCCATTAATGGCTTGCCCTTGGCCATGCGGCCGCTGGAGTTGCACCTGAAGGCGATGGGCCGGCGGTTTATCGAGAGAATGGCGGTGCGAGGCTATGAGTGGACAGGCGGCGATCTGCGGCTGCACGGTCCATGGGTCAGCTACGAGTTCAACCAGAAGCTGGTGGATATCGAGGCCGTGGCCTGGCGGGAGGCCCAGAGCCACGATGATCCATCGCTGGTGCTGCCCTTCGTCATCGAGCGGGCTGCCACATCGCCCTACAGCGACTACCTGCTCATAGGGCAATTCCTGAAGCGATCTGTCTTAACGGAAGTCATCGTGCAGGAGGAGTAAATGGTTTCGGTGATGCCGCAGGCGGGATCGGCGCCGACGCTATACCCAGAGATTCATGCAGTAGCGCCACCTCCTGGTAGGGGGATGCTAGGCTACTACCGTAAGGCGAATGGTTGGGTTGTCACCGCATCGACCACGCCGGCCAACCGTAGTCACTACGAGTACAAGGGCCACATCTTTCTATCCCAGTACGGTGAGTTCGTCCCCGATACAGCGGACCCTAGGGCCCAGCCGAAGGGTGTGGATATGCGGGGGGTGCCTTGGAACAGCGCTCTGGAGCCGTGGCGACGGATATTCCAGCTCAGCGGCGCCAAGGAGTTTCCCATAGACCAGATCATCGCCTATCGCTGGCACATCAACCCGCCGTATCAGGAGGTCACGTTTCCTCAGCTCAATGACGTGGTGATCACGAACTACGAGTGTCCTGAGTGCGACCGGGTGTTATCGAGCCTGAGTCCAGGAGAGGCCGCCCAGCAACTAAGGGTGCATCTGACCTGCAAGATCAACGATTCCCATGCCTATACGCCCACCGATCTGCGGGAACTGGGTAAGGAGTGGGGCATTAACTTCGACACCAGGCGTCATCAAGGAGGGGCGAATGCTCGGAGAGCGAAGAGCGATTCTGACAGTGCCGGCGGAGGTGAACGAGAAGTGCAACGGCAAGCGGCTCCGAGACGTGGCCGACGCCCATCTGAAAAGCTACCTGATAGGAATGGCCCAGAAGTGGATTGGGGCGAAGAGGCTTGAGGGCGAGGAGTTCCATGAGCCCTTGGATGTCCATGTCTATGGGCCCTTCCCGACGATGGTGGAGCTAGAGGCGATGCTGTCCGGTGAGCACATGGCCATTGGCTTCAGGGAGAGAGCGCACATTACCTTGGGGAAGGGGTTGTTCAACCATTATCTTCTGAACGCAGCATTCCGTGTGACCCATAAGTCCCGACCTAGTTGGGATAAGGGCGCTCAAGAGGAGGCTTTGCATGGAACTCAAGTTCTTCAAGCGTAGCAAGACGGCCTGGACCCCGGCTAACTACGCAGTCGATGAGACGTCCCAGATGTGGAATGTAGCCGCTGGCGACCTTGTTGGACCTCTATTCGGCCTCGTACGAGTTGCGTTCGATGGCACTGGTGGGCGGACCGTCGCAATCGGAGACGGTAACGACATAGACAGATTCATGAGCACATCAATTGGTGACGTGTCCCAGGTTGCCGGGACCTATCTCGTAGCCGTTGGTGGCGCGGTTTCCAATAACTACGTGCTCATTGGTAGGCATCTCTATACCGCTGCGGACACCATCGACATTACCTTCGTAGCAGCGACAGGCGGTAGTCCGACTGTTGGCTCTGTCGATTTCTGGAGCTTCATAGCGAAGGTCTGGCCGCACTAATGGACGCTACTGCCGTTCCCGTCCGCGTCCCGACGCTTCGGGACGACCTCGGCATCACCGAATGGGTAGAGACTACTCATGGGCCAGCCCTCCGCATTCAAGTAAGGGGCAAGTTCGTTTCCTTCTATCCGTTCGATCTGAAAGAGCCGGAGCATGTCGCTGCTACGGCGGCCATCTCCCTTTGGGAAGGAGAGGCTGGCCTATGCCCCCGTGGTATCCTTGCCCGCTGGCGGTGGCGATGCGGACTGCGAAGGTTGCGGCGTCAGATCACAGAGGAGGTGAAAGCGCATATAACCGAATAGGCCCCGGTCGGGACAAGGAAATTAGAGGGTCCTGCCGGAGCGATGGGGTATAAAGGCCCTGAGTCGTGAAGGTAGGCTAGTGCCGTTCCGACGGCATCACCGATTTGCTAAGGAGGCAAGAGAGATGGCCGAGATTGGCCGAGTGCGGCAGAATTCATACGAGAACTACTCCGAGGGGCAGGACAGGTATGCCCGCCTGAACCGACGCGGCGAGCTTGTCGTGCAGGACTTCTTTAGCCAGTGCCTCTTCGATGGCCGGGTGTTCCAGCTACAGGTGGGTACTGAGGACGCGCCCGTCAACACGACGGGGGCCGTTGACGACACCCTGGGCGATCTGCTGTGGGACAACCCCGTAGGCTATGCCGCGATCCCCCTTGTTGCCCAATTCTCCATCGTTGACGTGACGACCTCGACTCTTATCCTCGCAATGCTGGAGATCGACCGTGCCACAGCCCGTTACTCTTCCGGCGGTACGGCCTACGTCCCTGAGAACCTGCGGACAGACCGGCCTCGGGTGGCCGTAGGAGGCGCCTTCTACATCGGCGCCCCCGACATCACCCTTGCGGCCAAGACTGCTGTGCCTGGCTCGATAGAGCTCTGGCGCCACAACTTCGGCAACGACGCTCTGGCGACGCAGACATTCCAGGAAGTGCTGAACGCCAAGTTCACGCACAGGGACCACCCGACCGCAATTGTTGTGGGTGTAGGATCGATCATCGGGCATTGTGGCGCCGCCACTGCTGATGCCACCCACTACGCGATGATGGCCGTCGCCCAGCTACCGGTGGAGAGCGTGACCTAAAGGAGGCGGCTATGCCCCGCTACGATTTCCGCTGCCCTGCCGGGCACACCACTGAGGCGAGGCAAGGCATGGATATTACGTCCATGCCTTGCCCCATCTGCGGTGAACAGGCTCAGCGCCAACCCATCTACGTCGTCTTCCTTCGTGGCGAGACTGTGCCGAAGTACCAGGTGAGCTCGTATCAAGAGGCCGCGGCGGAGGCGAACTACTACCACGAGCGCATGGAGAACGACCGGGGGCGTAAGCTCCCCAGAAGGCCAACGCTGAACATAGCGGCGGAGAAGGCACGACAACGAGGGGCGAAGGTGAAGGCACTGCCGAAGGGGATTTAGTGAAAATCTACTTAGGCTCAGTGGCATGGCGGCAGGTGGAGCAGGGCCACCACTCGTCAGTGGTTCAGCTCTTCCTGGAATGTGCTAGGCGGGGTATTGAGATTCGAGAAGGAAGCGTAGTGGGTGATGCCCTTGTTTCACGGGCACGGTCACTAGCTGCGTCGGCTTTCCTGCGCTCTGACTGTGACATCTTGCTCTCTATAGATTCGGACATATGGTTCCGGCCCGAAGATGCTATAGAGTTATGCGAACAAGCACTCGCTGGACACGATGTCATCGGCGCCCTCTACATGACGCGGGCGATCAAGACCCAGCCGGCCATGATGCTGCCCGACGAGCCCATAGTCTTTGCGGCTGGCCAAGGGCCGGTCGGGGCGCAGTTCATCTCCACTGGCTTCACGGCAGTAACCAGGGCACCGTTCGAGGCCCTGGCTAAGACACTACCCCTGTGTCATCAGACCTGGCGGCAAGGGAACCAGGATACGAGCTTCTGGCCTTTCTATATGCCCTTCACGATTCCCTGGGAAGGTGATGGGCATATCTATCTCTCGGAGGACTGGGCCTTCTGTCAGAGGGCTAAAGAGGCGGGCTTTAAGCTCTGGGTGTATCCAGGGATACGAGTTGGGCACTACGGCTCCTATATGTATACCCTGGAGGACCTGATCCGGCCTGAGAGGCCGCTGCCTCAGCCCTTGAAGTTCGACCGGCAGCCCAACGGGAACCTGGACATTCAGGGGTTTGGCTACATTGCGCCGGAGATTTACAGCCTGCCCGCGGACCTGGCTTCATATCTCTACATCAGTAAGCCAGAGGAGCTGATGGCTGAAATAGCTAAGGGCAAGCTCGCTCTAGCGGAGCTCTGGGAGAAGAAGCCTACAGGCCAGAGCGATCTCCAGTTTTACAGGCGCAAGGACGTAGGGCAAGCCTATATCCGCGACTTGGGCCTCTGGCACATAAACCCGAAAATAGCCCAACTTTTCAGCGGCAATCTGGCCTCATATAAAAACAAGGGCCTACGCATCCTCGATTTCGGCTCTGGCATAGGGACAACCGCCCTCATGCTCAGCGAGGGCAACGAAGTAGATTGCCTGGAGCCTAACTGGACGTTGCGGGACTTCACGGAGTACAGGGCGAAGAGGCATGGCCGCCGCATAGGTTTCATCACCGGCGATCTGCCGAAGGGGAGTCATGACCTGGCCCTGTGTATACATGTGCTGGAGCACCTGGAGAAGCCAGAGGAGGCGGCGGCCAAGATTCACGCCGCTCTAAAGCCAGGCGGCCTCCTGTTCACAGAGTCGGATTTCACCGACGACGATGGTGGAAGCCCTATGCACCACATCTCTGAGGACAAGTTGGGTGCCCATTACTGGAACGACCTGGGCATGAAGCGGGTAAGCACGTACTGGTGGAGGAAGCCGAATGGTACAGAAGATTGAAAGCGATAGCCAGGGGGAACGGGTCGCTGGTCTCAAGGGCCCCGACCGGACACAGAGCCCGACTGCGGGAGCGCCGGAGTTTCCCGAGTCTCCGCAAGACCGGCAGAAAGGCTCATACCGGCCGAGCAAATGGAAGCGGCTTACCCAGGTGGGTGTCTGCAATGATGACGCCTCACCAATAGCGGAGAAGACAGATAAGCTCTTGGAGCAGATGATTGCTACGCTTGAGCTGCTGCGCACGGAGCTGCGTATCGCTGGCGTCGCTTTTAAGCCTTCCGGCAGCAAGGATGCCGTCGCCGTTTCCGATGTCAATCCTCTGCCGGTCGAATTGAAGAATGAGGCAGAGGCTCCCTCTACTTGTAGAGCCAGCTTCGCCCACGCCGCTGTCTCCGGCGACTCCGTAGTCATCTTCGGTAGGGACGACAAGGTTATCAAGCTACGGGAAGTCGTCATCGCCAAGCCCACGGCAGCCCAGACCGTTGTCATCATCAAGCGGAATACAGCGGATAGCGGTGGCACGTCCACCTTAGCGACGAATGTCCCAATGGACATCAGCGATGGCGGTTCGGGGACCGTCGTCAGGCTCTACACCGCCGCCCCTACGGTGGGGACTGCGGTCGGCAACATCTTCAGGTGTGTCGTGGCAACCGCTGATCTGCTAGTGGTGGACTTCACTAGAGACGGGGTAGAGCCCCCGACGCTACGCAACGCCAGTGAGTGCCTAGCCATCAACGTGGACGCCACGAGCACTCTACCGGGCTCTATCGAATGGACTGAGGAAGCGCCATGACAAACTTAGGCAGCTCACCGATAGTCAATCGTAGCTTCATCTCGTTCACCTTCGACGGCTCGGCGGGCAAGGGAGCCATCGGCAACTGCACCCTCTTCACTACGACTGGCGGTATACACGTTGTCTCCATCGATGCAGTTGTGCTCACAAGCCTTGGAGTGGACGGTGGCACAGGAGCGGCCAGCCTCTCCCTGGGCACGACGGGGACCACAACTCTCTTTATTGCCGCTACGACAGCGACGCTGCTGACTTCCACCAACAAGCTCTGGTATTCGGCCACGCCCAACGCTGCTGGCATTGCGCTACCCGCAGCCATGAAGGACATCGCTATACAGCAGAATATCGTCGCGGCGGTAACCTCTTCGGGGACGCAACTCATCAATGCGGGGGTCCTTGAGGTAACAGTGCTCTGGGTGCCGATAAGCGGCAACTCTGCATTGGTATAGGGGGTGCGACATCGCAAGCAAGAGCGACTACGCAGAGAATAAAGTCTTAGACCACATGTTCAATGACGGCACCTTTACAGCCGTCACCCTGTACATGGCGCTCTGCACCGCCATACCGACCGATGCTAGCACAGGGGCGTCTATTACCGAGGCGAACTATACCGGCTACGCCCGGCTGATCATCAATGCGGCGGATATGAGCGCAGCAGCAAGCGGCAGCAAGACGAACGGCCTAGCCTTGACCTTTGCTGCCTGCACCGCTGGATCGTCTACCATCATCGGCTTCGCCCTGGTCGATAGCATTACACCAGGGGCGGGCAATATACACTACTGGGGCACAACTACGTCAAAGGTTATAGATGTAAACAACACCCCCCCTACAATAGCAGTAGGTGGATTAGTGGTGACCGAGGATTAGCAATCACGGTGGAATGGAGTAAACAATGCCTGCAAGACACTGGCTTATCGCCTATGGCTACCAGCTCGACCCCGATGGGAAATACCGACGCCCTGGCAAACTGACCCAAGTTTGGCAGGAGCTTGAGGACGGGAAGGGCTGGCTACGCTTCGACCCTGACGGTAGAGGGAACGAGGTCCCCGAGGTCTACACCATAGCTGGTGCCTACCAGGGGACTTCAGGGCTGAGCAAGCAGCACCATCCTGGGGCCTTCGTCTGGGTTTATCCCGAGGAGGAGGTTGAGAAGATCTACAAGGCGGCAGTTGAGACAGCGGGCACCAGTGCTCTGCCTGGCGAAGAGCCTGCTGCTGCGACGCCTGACGAGCTCGCTGCCATGCAGAACGCTCAGGCAGGGCAGGCGGCTGCGGCTGAACCGAAGCCTGAGGGCAAGCGCCACTGGTGGGGATAAGGGGTGCGTCTCTATTTCCAGTGGACACAGGCTAATCCCCAGACCTGGCAGGAGCTTGATCTTCTCCCGACCGGGGCAACTCGTCGTACCTGGGAGAAGTTACCCAGGAAACCGCTGCCCCAAGACACCGACCCTATCGACGACAACTTAGGCTGGATAGCGGCCCTCAACGTCCAGGGCGTCGCCTTCACCGGCGCTGATCACTATGCCGTAGAGCCTATCACCGGCGGCCTACGGGTCACCGTCTGGCATGACGACCCTGACGACTTCCCCGTAGGCAAACGTTGGGCGGACGTATGGACGTTCCTCACTCTGGCCCCCGACGCCAAGTTGGGGGGAGCCTACAACACCCGCCAGAGCGTAGTGCGCTACGCCGAGCCCGATGCCTTCGATTTTCCCTTTGGCACCCCGCATAGCATCGTGACCTGGAGGCCCTGGAGCGAGTTCATCTTACCTGCGTCCGGCATTACTATGCATGGCAAATGGGTGCCTGATGCACTTTGGGCACAGCACAAGGCCCAACAGACCCTCAAGGATTGGCGGGAGTGGACAGACGGGCTACCGTTTGCGGAGATAGAGGGCGGGAAGCTCAGGGAGCAACGCAAGCAGGGGCGCTATGCCCCCTCTATCGGCACCAGGACATATTATCAGCGGGACACGAACAGGGCAACAGGACTACATGCCCTCACTAATGAGGACGCCTTTGAGACTTCGGCAGGGGCTAGTGAGACTGAATCGGTTGTGCTGAACTTTGCAAAGGCGCTGGTCTGGGTATTTACAACGCCCAGCAATGAGCCTAATAGCGCTGATTGGCCCAACGGCACATACCGTATACAGCTCGACGTTACCGCTGCTGGCGCTGACACGACCTATGGCGTGGTAGACCTCGACGCATCAGGTGGGCCAGGACATTTTGGCAAAACGGATGCTGCCCTCACTACTGAGACGAGCTTGGGCCAGCAAGCAGAAGCCACCTTTACTGGGACTGGCCTAAAGTTGGCAACCCTAGCTGTAGACCCTGCTGCGGGATTAGCGACAGACAGGTTCGAGGTGCTGGTCGAGGGCAAGAACTCAGTGATGGGCGACCAGACCCTAACCCTGCGCTTTTCCTCGGACGCCTGGGCGGATGGGCCGTGGACGGCGGCAGATGGCAACCTCACTCTCCAGTCCGTAGGCGGCGTCGCTGCTGTCTCCAACCTCGTAGTCGGCACACCGAGGGTCACCCTGCAATCAGTCGCTGGCGTCGCCTCCCTGCTCAACGTCGAGTTGGCGACACCTGGAAAGCTGGTGCTCGACGCTGTAGCGGGGGCAGGGAACCTGCCCAATGTTGAGTTGGCTACGCCTGGTAACCTGACTCTCCAAGCTGTGACGGGCACCGGTTCACTGCCCAACCTGGAGTTAAGCGCACCGACTCTGGTTGCGCTGGGTGCCGTGGGCGGCATAGCAATCGTGTCTAACGTTGAGCTGGGGACACCACGCCTGAATCTGGGCACCGTAGTGGGCATAGCCACTTTGCCTAACGTAGAGGTCGGCACACCACGGCTGAATCTCGACCCTATAGCAGGAATAGCCTCTCTGCCTAATGTGGAGGTGGGGACACCGCGCCTGAACCTGGACCCCGTAGCGGGCATAGCCGCTTTGCCTAACGTAGAGGTGGGGACACCGCGCCTGAATCTGGACCCCGTAGCGGGCATAGCATCTCTAGCCAACGTCACCATAACAGCGACGTTCTCACCCCTGGAACTTCAGGCTATAGCTGGGGTTGCAGCCGTGGCGAATGTCGAGTGGGCAACACCAGCGATTCTGAGCCTTGGTGCAGTCGGTGGAATAGCGTCATTGGCGAACGTTGAGATCACTACGGCGGCGCCGCCTGCCGGAGCAGATGCGAGCTTACTGTTAAAGTTACAGTGAAGAGGTGAAGTATGCCGCTCAAGAAGGGAAGCAGCAAAAAGGTGATCTCGGCTAACATCAAGACTGAGATGGCTCATGGGAAGCCCCACGACCAGGCGGTAGCAATTGCCCTGAGAGTTGCAGGTAGGCCCAAGCCTAAACACATGAGGGGGAAGTGATGGTGCAATACCCCATCGTTGAAATCGAGTGGGAGGATTCGTCCTGTGGACATGGCTGGCAAGAGGATCTGGGCCCGACCTCATGTGATGCTGTGACTGTGGGATACCTCATCAAAGAGGACAAGGGAGGATATAAGCTTGCTGAGAGCGTAATGCTGACTACAGGCCATGCTGAGTATGGCTGCACTACAGGTATCCCGAAGTCAGCCGTGCGCAAGATGCGCATCTTGCGCAAGGGGAGGAAGTAATGCCGATGCACAAGGAGCACAAGATGCCCAAGGGTATGCCACCCAAGGGTATGCCACCCAAGGGTATGCCGCCCAAGGGTATGCCGCCCAAGGGTATGCCGGTGCTGCCAAAGAAGTCGGCCAAGGGAGGCCGGTGACCTGACAGTGGAAATACTGTTTGAGTATCGCTATCTCTGGGAACGGTCGCACAACTTGCCGTTGGGGAAGAGGATCCTATGGGGGAAGGCACTCGGACAGTATCGCCAGACCAACAAAGGCCCCTTACCGCCAGGGCTGAAGCCCCAGATGCGCTTTGAGCCTGAGACGATGATGACGGTCGTGGTAGGGGTGTTCTGATGGCAACAAGCACTACGCTCCAGACCATAGCCGAAGAGATAATCCACAAGCTCTTCGATGGCGAGAAGTTCGTCGTTGAGACTACCGCCG
>C687J35021_10003004_pt1 | contig 11759 bp, 14 predicted proteins | sample RifCSPhighO2_12_FD_35021 | JGI IMG/M metagenome (IMG submission 35021)
CAGGTTACCTAAGCGAATCAACAAGACGCGAAGTATAGCGAGACCCGTAGCCGTCGCGGGAAAAACGACCGCGGAACCGTTTGGGCAAAAGGCCAGTCTTAGTTAATGAAGCCGCCCGAGCAAACTGACGGCAGCACCACGCGCCAACAGCAGTGCAAGGTTTGACGCGAATCCCGACCATTCGTCGAGGGTCACAGCATGAAAATTCCCGCCCTAACTTTCGGTGTCGCCTTGCTGGCAGCATTACTGATCCTGCCACCGATAACCGCCCAAGCCAGCATGATCGGCACCCAAGAAGTCATCGCCGAACAAGCTCTGCAGGCCGATCGCGACAAAGTCAGTGAGTTCCTCAACCGCGCCGACGTCGAGCAGAGCCTGCAGGCCATGGATGTCCCCGCAGCCCTGGCCCGTAGCCGGGTGGATGCGCTGACGCCCGCGGAAACCGCCACCTTGGCCCAGCGGATCGACGCGTTGCCGGCCGGCGGTGCACTCAGCGGCACCGACTTCGTCATCATTCTGCTGGTGGCTCTGCTGGTGGTGCTCATTCTGTAAGCGCTGACGACCAGACTCGCGAAGTTTCGTGCCTTTCGTGCGAGGCTCTTACGCCTCGCCGAAAGGCGCAGGGTCGCCGCAACCGACTCGAATGATTTGCGGCTCATCGTCAACCAGATTGATGACGGTCGAGGCCTCCAACCCGCCGAAACCGCCGTCGATGATCAGATCGACCTGGTGTTCGAGCAACTGGCGCATTTCGTAGGGATCGCTCATTGGCAGCGTCTCGCCAGGCAAAATCAGGCTGACGCTCATCAGTGGCTCGCCGAGTTCGCTGAGCAACGCCTGGGCAATCGGGTGACCAGGTACCCGCAGACCGATGGTGCGGCGCTTGGGGTGCAGCAACATGCGTGGCACTTCGCGAGTGGCACTGAGAATGAAGGTGTAAGGCCCCGGCGTATGGTTCTTCAGCAAGCGAAAGGCGCCAGTATCGACCTTGGCGAACAGGCCGATCTGCGACAGGTCACGGCAGACCAGGGTGAAATTGTGTTTGTCGTCCAACTGGCGCAGACGGCGGATACGCTCCACCGCATTCTTGTCGCCGATATGGCAACCGAGCGCATAGGACGAATCGGTGGGATAAATCACCACGCCGCCGGCTCTGATGATCTCCACCGCCTGTTTGATCAGGCGCAGCTGTGGGTTTTCCGGGTGAACCTGGAAAAATTGACTCACGCTAACTCCCTGTTCAACTTGCAGTAGGTTGCTGGACATGCTGAAAACGCGCCCATAGGGGCGACAAGTCTGCGGGTACAGGGCGATACATGCCCAGTTCAGACCAGTCGCCAGGTGCATGGAAGTCACTGCCGGCACTTGCCAGCAGGCCGAATTCGCGAGCAAGAATCGCCAGACCACCAACCTGCTCGGCTGGCTGCATGCCGTTGACCACCTCGAGCGCATGGCCACCGGCAGCGACAAAATCGGCGATCAGTTTGCGTCGCTTACTACGAGTAAAGTCGTACTGCCACGGGTGCGCCAGGCTGATCGAGGCGTCGGCTTGTTGCAAGGTTGCAATGGCCTGCTGCAATGTCGGCCAATGCTGTTTGACGTCACCCAACTTGCCCGAGCCGAGCCACTTGCGAAAGGCTTCGGCGCGATCCTTGACGTGACCGGCGCGCACCAGGAACTCGGCGAAGTGCGGGCGGGCCGGAGCGTTGCCGCTGTCACCCAACTCCTGCTGCACCGCCCGCGCGCCCTCGAGCGCGCCGGGCATGCCTTTGTTGTCCAGGCGCTTGCTGATTTCTGCGGCGCGCAGCCAGCGCCCTTCATGCAGCTCGGCAATCGACTGGAGCAAGGCTGGCGCATCGCTGACGAAGGCATAACCGAGAACATGGATGGTGGCGCCACCCCAGGTGCAGGACAACTCGATGCCATTGACCAGCTGCATATCCAGCGCCTGGGCTGCGGCGCGCGCCTCTTCGAGGCCTTCCAGGGTGTCATGATCGGTCAGCGCCAAGAGCCGCACACCACGCTCGTACGCCCGCGCAACCACCACAGCAGGCGCAAGCGCACCGTCTGAGGCCGTGCTGTGACAATGCAAATCAACATCCATAAGGAACGCTTTCTCGGTAATTTATGTTTGTTATTATGCCGATACCGGCGAACTCTTGCTGATATCACTAATAGCCTGTGGAAATAAACTGGCAAGTAGAGGCAGGCGCGCAGGGCGAACGAGCGAATCGGATGGCAAGTAACGTATGGTCAATGCGCACTAGCCTGTGCTCGTACTCGATAGCGAGTTCACCCCGATCGAGTGCTGCCGCCCACCCTCGCTCGCTGCCTTTTTCTGCGACCTGCTAACCGGGTTATTTTTCAACAGTTTGCTAAACAATTCCTCGACTTTGCCAGTCCGTACTGCTTTTCTGCGCTACTACCGACTGGCGCACCAGCCATTAAGGATTGAGATGCTCTACGCCATTATCGCCACCGATGTCGAAAACTCCCTGGAAAATCGTTTGGCTGCTCGCCCCGCGCACGTCGCTCGGCTGGAGCAACTGAAAAGCGAAGGTCGCTTGGTACTCGCCGGCCCGCATCCGGCGATCGACAGTAACGACCCGGGCCCGGCAGGCTTTTCCGGCAGCCTGATCGTTGCCGAATTCGAATCGCTGAGTGCAGCCCAAAGCTGGGCCGATGCAGACCCTTACCGCGCCGCTGGTGTCTACGCCTCGGTGCTGGTCAAGCCGTTCAAACTGGTTCTGCCTTAATCCGCTAGTCGCTAACAATCCAATAAGACATAGGAGTTCCGATGCGCCCAGGCCCGTGTTCTTTTCTGTTTGCGCTGTTGCTGCTGCCGCTTGATCTGCATGCCGAGCAAACCCCGTCGGCACCCTCCGCAACGGTTACGGCAGAGCAAGCGCAGATCGAAGCACTGAAACAGCGCCTGGCCATCAGCGAGCAACAACGCGAAGCATTGGGCGCAGAACTGCAAGCCAGCGGGGGCGAACGCGACAGCGCGCAATTACAGCGCCTGCGTCAGGAAAACCAACGCCTCAAGCTGCAACTGAAGAAAACCCAGGCCGATGCGCCCCAGCCTTTGCTCGACGATCGGCAACAATGGTTTGCCGTCGGCGCCGGCGCAGCGCTGCTGGGCGTTATTCTCGGCGCATTGCTGCGCGGCAAACGCCGCTCGCGGCGTGAGTGGATAAACTGAAACCGGTATGAGCACCCTTCTGTTAATCGACGACGACACCGAACTGTGCGAGCTGCTGGCCAGCTGGCTGACCCAGGAAGGCTTCCAGGTCAGTGCCTGCCATGATGGCAAGAGCGCACGCCGCGCCCTGGCCGACCAGGCTCCCGACGCGGTGGTGCTCGATGTGATGCTGCCCGACGGCAGCGGCCTGGAACTGCTCAAGCAATTGCGCAGCGACCATCCCGGGTTGCCGGTATTGATGCTATCTGCCCGCGGCGAGCCGCTGGACCGGATCCTCGGCCTGGAGCTTGGCGCCGACGACTACCTGGCCAAGCCCTGCGACCCCCGCGAGCTGACTGCCCGCTTGCGCGCCGTGTTGCGGCGCAGCCTGCATCCTGCCGTGTCCAGCCAACTGCAACTGGGCGACCTGTGTTTCAGTCAGGCGCGCGGCGTGGTGACGATCGGCGAGCACGAGGTCATTCTCACCCTGTCGGAAAGTCGCCTGCTCGAAGCCTTGCTGCAGCAGCCCGGCGAACCCGTGGACAAGCAGGAACTGGCGCAACTGGCGCTCGGCCGCAAGCTGACACTGTATGACCGCAGCCTGGACATGCACGTCAGCAACCTGCGCAAGAAACTCGGCCCGCACCCGGATGGACGCCCGCGCATCCTCGCCTTGCGCAGCCGCGGCTACTACTACAGCGCCTGAGACTCTCTCGCCTTTACTCAGGCTTTACCCTTGCCTGACGGCCCTTGACCTTGACCGCTCTAGACTGGGCACATCCGGTAACTGACCGGCATCGAGACAAGGAGACACAGCATGATGCGCAAGACCCTTACCGCCCTGTTACTCGCACTGACCCTGCCGACGCTGGCCATGGCCATGCCCGAAGGTGGCCCGCACTACGGCGACGGTTACCGCCACGGTGACCGCCATGGCTCGCGGATGTTCAAAGACCTCGACCTGAGCCAGGAGCAACAGCGCGAAATCCGCAAGTTGATGGGCGAGCAGATGAAAAGCCGCCACGAGATCACCCAGCGCTATCTGGAAAAACTGCCCGCTGCCGAGCAGAAGGCCATGCAGGATGAGCTGAAAGCCGCCAAGGACAAGCAGCACAGCACCATTCGCGACCTGCTCAAACCCGAACAGCAGAAGGCCTTCGACGAGCACCAGAAGAAAATGCAGGAGCGCCGCGCCGAGCGCGCAGCCTTCCAGGCCTGGAAAGCCGAGCAGGCCAGCAAGGCCGAATGACGGTAACAGGCCGGCCCTGATCCGCCCCACCCATCAAGCCCTGTCTTGATGGGTTTTTTCGCTACCAAGGAGTCATCCGTGCGTTCATTGTTCTGGCGCATCTTCGCCAGCTTCTGGCTGGCCCTCGCCCTGGTTGCCGGGCTATCCATGCTGCTGGGACGAGCGCTGAATCAGGATGCCTGGATTCTCAGTCAGCACCCGGCCCTGGATGGCTTGGCCGAAACCTGGACCAGCCTTTATGAGGAGCAGGGCGCAGACGCCGCCCAGGCCTTTCTCGAGCAGCGCAAAGAGGCCTCGCGCCTCAATGTGCAAGTGCTCGATGACAACGGCCAACCCCTGGTCAGGGGCACCTTCCCGCCGCGCGCCGCCGCCTTCGAGGCGCGCCAGCAGAATGACAAGCGTCTGCCGTGGCGCCGCCTGACCACCGACTACAGCAGCCCGCAGACCGGCGAAACCTACCTGTTCATCTACCGGATCCCGCACCGGGAACTGGCCGCCTGGCACCGCGAGAGCCTGCTCTGGCCGCTCAGCGCCCTGGCCATCGCCCTGGTGGTACTGACCCTGTTCAGCCTGCTGGTGACCCTGTCCATCACCCGTCCACTGAATCGCCTGCGTGGCGCCGTGCACGACCTCGGCCAGACCGCCTATCAACAGAACAGCCTGGCCCGCCTGGCCAATAGACGCGACGAACTGGGCGTGCTGGCCCGCGACTTCAACCGCATGGGCGCACGCCTACAAGGGCTGATAGGCAGCCAGCGCCAGTTGCTGCGTGATGTCTCCCACGAATTGCGCTCGCCACTGGCGCGCTTACGCGTGGCACTGGCCTTGGCCGAACGCGCCGACGCCGCCGAGCGGGAAAAGCTCTGGCCACGCCTGGCGCGCGAGTGCGACCGACTGGAGGCCTTGATCAGCGAGATTCTCGCCCTCGCCCGCCTCGACGCCGATCCTGGCGCAGCGCAACCGGTCGACCTTGCCGCGCTGCTGCGCAAGCTGCAAGAAGAGGCACAACTCGACACCCCGGAGCAGCGGGTGGAGATCAAACTGAAACCCGGCGCAAGCCTGCACGGCTGGCCGGACATGCTCGAACGGGCGCTGGACAACCTGCTGCGCAATGCCTTGCGCTTCAACCCGACAGGCCAACCGATCGAGCTCAAGGCCGAGCGCCAGGCCGACGAACTGTGCCTCAGCGTACGCGACCACGGACCGGGCGTTGCCGCCGAACATCTGAGCAGACTGGGCGAACCCTTCTTCCGTGCGCCTGGGCAAAGCACCCCTGGGCATGGGCTCGGCCTGGCAATTGCCCGCCGCGCCGCCGAGCGCCACGGCGGCCGACTGGAGCTGACCAACCACCCCGAAGGCGGCTTCAGCGCCAGCCTGCTGCTGCCGCTCAAGCCGCAGGCCAGACTGTAGGAGTGGCCCTGACGGCGTTCCGTTCGGAGGTAGGGCGGCTTCGGAGCGCAGCGACAACCCGCCAGCTTTTGTGCCGCACCAGTGAACCCTGGTGCACTGCCTTCGGCGAGTGACACCCTACGGATCGTGGATTGCTCGACGTAATGGGCCGGGGCCCAGTTCGCAGGGCGGCTCGGGCGGCGTTCCGTTCGGAGCGCAGCGACAGCCCGCCAGCTTTGTGCCGCGCCGCTGACCCCATGGTGCACTGCCTGCGGGTAGGGCGGCCTCGGAGCGCAGCGACAGCCCGCCATTTTTTGTGCCGCACCAGTGAACCCCGGTGCACTGCCTTCGGCGAGTGACACCCTACGGATCGTGGATTGCTCGACGTAATGGGTCGGGGCCCAGTTCGCAGGGAGGCTCGGGCGGCGTTCCGTTCGAAGCGCAGCGACAACCCGCCAGCTTTGTGCCGCGCCGCTGACCCCATGGTGCACTGCCTGCGGCGAGTCCCCCTGCGAAGCGCCAGTTACACGCCCGGCCAGGCGCTGACGAAATCGGCGACAGGCAACGGCGCGGGTTTGCGCAATTCGCGCTCGGCAGTGCCCAGGTAGAGGAAGGCGACGATTTGCTCGTCACTGCCCAAGCCAAGCCCCGCCGCCACTTGAGCGTTATAGGCCAGCTCGCCGGTGCGCCATACCGCGCCTATCCCTTGAGCATGAGCGGCGAGCAGAATGGCATGAGTAGCGCAACCCGCGGCAATCACCTGCTCCTGTGGCGGCACTTTGGCATGGGCCTTTACACGTGCGATCACCACTATCAGCAAAGGCGCCCGCAACGGCATGGCACGCGCCTTGGCCAAGGCTTCTGCGCTGACTTCAGCAGCGCCGGCCGCCATGGCCTGGGCAAACAATTCACCGAGGTGCTCACGTGCAGTGCCCTCGATCGTAAGAAAGCGCCACGGTCGTAACTGTCCGTGATCCGGGGCACGCAATGCCGCGCGAAACAACAGTTCGCGCTGTGCGGCATCCGGTGCAGGCTCGCACAACCGCGGCACTGAAACACGATTGAGCAGAGCATCGAGAGCATCCATTGGCCACCTCTTGAACAAAATTAAGCGGGAATTCTAGAGTGTGGCATCGACTGGTGGGGAAAAATCCGTTGCTCGGCGAGCAAATCGGCAGCAGAAAANACACGGCACGGATCAGCGCAAACAAACGCGCAGGCTTGCCGCCGCCAGCGCTGCTAGCGACTGGCGCTAACCTGCCGCTAATGATCGTTCCCACGTCGAAGCGTCCGTGTGGGCATGCAACCAGAGACGCTCCGCGTCTCTGTACGGCGGACGCAGAGCGTCCCAGGCGGGGTTACCACGCAGAGCATCGCAACCCAGTTTCCAGGCTAGGCGCCTGGTGGGTTACGCGGCGCGCCACGATGGCGGTGCCTGATCGTTCGCCGGTTGGCGCCGCTAACCCACCCTACGCAACCCGCTCCGGCGCCACACTCGGTTGTACCGGTGGCGTCAACGGCGGCAGGCCGTGGGCCCGCCGGGCATCGTCACAGCGTGGCTCAGGCTCGCCATTGGCCCAGGACGCCTCGAATTCGCGACATGGGCTGGCGCGTTGCTCATAGAGCGTGCAGCGTACGCCCTGGCCCACTTCACCGAGCAGGGCGACACAGCGGGCCGGTTTGTACTCGGTGCCGCGCATGGCGACCCGATGCGGAGTGATCAGCACCACCTGATCATCCGGCACCGTGCCGCCGGCCGATTGGCACTCACCCCAGAAGAAAGACACACGAAAATGCGCGCAGCAGGCGCCACACGTAAGGCAAGGATTAGCGTTCGACATGATTTAAGAGGGCTCAGAAACCGGCAAGGGCCGGCACCTGGCGGCTATTCTATGCCGAGCCATGCACTTGTAAAGCCCCGAATAATGGCTGGTTTACAGCCCCAGTCGCGCGAGTACAATGGCGCCCTTTGCCGCCCTCAATCCGAGCCCCCTGCATGGCCTTGCCGACCCTACGAATCATCGCGTTCATCAACGGCATTTTCCTGATTACCCTGGCTATCAGCATGGTCGTGCCGATGCTCACCCTGCTGATCTTCGACAGATCCTACGAACTCAATGCCTTCCTCTGGTCGAGCATGATCACCTTTGTCGCGGGACTGGCCATGGTCGCCCAGGGGCGCCCAAAAGATGTTCAATTACGGCCGCGCGACATGTACATGCTGACCACCGCCAGTTGGCTGATCGTCTGCATATTCGCCGCCCTGCCGATGACGCTGATTCACCATATCAGCTACACCGATGCGTTTTTCGAGACCATGTCCGGCATCACCACCACCGGCTCCACCATACTGACCGGCCTCGATAACGCCTCGCCGGGCTTGCTGATCTGGCGTTCGATGCTGCAATGGCTCGGCGGCATCGGCTTTATCGGCATGGCCGTGGCGATCCTGCCGTTGCTGCGGGTCGGTGGCATGCGCCTGTTCCAGACCGAGTCTTCAGACTGGGGCGAGAAGGTCATGCCGCGCTCGCATATGGCGGCCAAGTACATCATCGCGATCTTCGTCGGCATGACCCTGGCCGGCACCCTGGCTTACTGGCTGGCTGGCATGAGCTGGTTCGAGGCCATCAACCATGCGATGACCTCGATTTCCACCGGCGGCTACTCCACCTCCGACAGTTCCATGGCCCACTTCGGCCCAGCTTCGCACTGGGTGGCAATCGTCTTGATGCTGTTGGGCGGCCTGCCCTTTACCCTCTACGTCGCCACCATCCGCGGCAACCGCCAGGCGCTGATCAAGGACGAACAGGTGCGTGGCTTTCTCGGCATGCTGGCGGTCACCTGCCTGATGTTCAGCATCTGGCTCTGGCTGCACTCCGATCACGACTACTTCGATGCCCTGCGCATCGTCACCTTGAACGTGGTTTCGGTGGTTACCACCACCGGCTTTGCACTCGGCGATTACAGCCTGTGGGGCGACTTCGCAGTCATGATGTTTTTCTACCTGACCTTCGTCGGCGGCTGCTCCGGCTCGACCGCAGGCGGGCTGAAGATATTTCGTTTCCAGGTGGCCTACACCCTGTTGCGCAGCGGCCTCACCCAGCTGGTCCACCCGCGCGCGGTGATCAAGCAGCAGTACAACGGGCACAACCTCGATGAAGAAATCGTCCGCTCGATTCTGACCTTCTCGTTCTTTTTCACCGTCACCATCGGCGCCATCGCCCTGGGGTTGACGCTGATCGGCCTGGACTGGATGACCGCGCTGAGCGGCGCCGCCACCGCGGTGTGCAACGTAGGTCCCGGCCTGGGCCCGATCATCGGCCCGGCCGGCAACTTCGCCAGCCTGCCGGATGCTGCCAAATGGCTTCTATCGCTGGGTATGCTGCTGGGTCGCCTGGAAATCCTGACCGTCCTGGTGCTGGTCACCCGTGCCTTCTGGCGGCATTGAGCGGTATTTCACCGGCTTGCCAAACTCGGCACGACGGCGTGGCGGGTTGTCCACATTCTCGCCTGCGGGCTAGCTAAAGACGCGCGCGGTACTCGCCCGGAGTGATGTCGAACCAGCGGCGGAACGCGCGGAAGAAATTGCTCGGATCGGCAAAACCGAGCAGATAGGCCACTTCCAGCAGGCTCAGGTTGGGCTGGGCCAGGTACTGCTCGGCCAACTCGCGACGGGTGTCATCGAGCAGGCGCTGGAAGCTCGCCCCCTCGTCCTGCAGACGTCGCTGCAAGGTCCGCTGCGACACATGCAGGGCCTGCGCCACCGCCTCGCGCTTGGGTTCGCCCTGGGGCAACAGGCGGCACAGCACTTGCCGGGCCTGATGACTCACGCGGCTTTCCGAGAAGCGCGCCAGGTATTCGCCGGCGAATCTGTCGTGCAACTGGGCCAGCGACTCATTGGCCGTCGGCAATGGCCGGTCCAGGTCTGCCCGGTCGAACAGCAGCGCATAGTGGCCGGCATTGAATTTGAGCGGCGCCTGAAACACTTGCTGAAAGGGCTCGAGATCCGCCGGTGGGTCGCCTTGAAAAAGCACCTGCTGCGGACGAATCGGTTGACCGGTCAGCCAACGGCAGAAGGCCAAGGCACAGGCCATCGATGCCTCGGCGCTCTGCCGGGCCGGCGGCAGGCGGTCGCCATGAATTGCCAGGATCAGCTCATAACCCCTGGGCGTGGGACGGAAGCTGAGGTCGGCGCCCTCGGCGATGATCCGCTGATAACGCACCAGCCGTGCCAGCCCCTCGGTCAAGGTGCGGCTGGACATCAGGGCGTAACCGACCACATGGAATGAAGCCGGGCGCACCACCTTGGCCATGTTCAGGCCAATCGCCGGATTGCCCGACAGCTCCACCGCGCGCTGCCACAGCCGCGTCATGCCGTCCTGGGCAAAGCGCGCATCCGGATCCTCCAGCGCGGCGTAATCCAGCCCCAGCTCGCGAAATATCGCGCGGCAGTCGACGCCGCCCATTTCCAGGGCCTGGACAATGCCCAGGGCCCAATTCGACGAAGTGGTGCGTTCGCTCATGGCGTTATTCTTATTCGGGTCATCTGGAAGTCGCTTCTCTTGGCGCAGCTACCGGCTGCGCGCAAGGATACTAAACTGGCACTTAATGTCACTGGCCCTACAGGACAGCGCGCCTAGACTGCCAACACTCCGCAGCCGCTGAACCCCCGGTGCGGCCAGATCACTACCAGGAGGCACGCCATGGCTACGCAAACCAGCGATCGCTACACCAGCTTCGCCGAGTTCTATCCCTATTACCTGCAAGAACACAGCAACCCNGTCTGCCGCCGCCTGCATTATGTCGGCAGCCTGCTGGTGCTGGGCATTCTCGCCTACGCCNTGGGCACGCAACAGTGGCTNTGGCTGCTGGCCATGCCAGTCGCCGGCTATGGCTTTGCCTGGGTGGGCCACTTCGTCTTCGAAAAGAACCGCCCGGCCACCTTTCAATACCCGCTGTACAGCTTCATGGGTGACTGGGTAATGCTCAAGGATGCCTTTACCGGCCGCATCAAATTCTGATCCGCCAGCGTTCTGGCTGCGCCGAAGCCGCCCACTGGCCGGCATCTTCGCACCGTTGAGCANTGATGCTTGGCTCGCGTCGCCTCGCTTGGTTATGATCCCTGCTCTGTCGCAATTCTGGTTCAGCGCTTGCAGCGCTACTTAGACGTCCAGCAGAGGCGTCGGAAATCAGCAGGGATCGTTTCCATAGCATGAATGCCACTACCCAGAACCGGCTCCACGCACTGCCGGCGCCACCGCTGCGCGAATACTACTCGCGCGTACTGGCCTATATCGCCGTGGCCGCGAGCATCGCTGCCGGCACCTACACCCGGCATTTCGGCTACGACATTCTCTGGATAGTGCCCTATGCCCTGCTCTATCCGCACCTGGCCTACCACGTGGGCCAACGCTTCAAGCGTGATCATCCGCAAACCGCCACCCTGACCCTGCTGTTCATCGACGCCCTGCACTGTGGCGCNGCACTCGNCCTGCTCAGNTTCTCGGTCGTACCCAGCCTGATGTGCCTGTTGATCCTGGCCTTCAGCTCGATGGTGGTCGGCGGCCTGCGTTACCTGGGCCTGGCCATGCTGNTCGCGGTCAGCAGCACGCTGCTCAATGCGGCGCTGATCGAGCTGAAATTCAACCCCGACACCCCGGCCCTGGTTGCCCTGGTGAGTATCGCCTTCAGCACCCTGTACATCTGCATCACCGCTTATTTCGTCCACCAGCAGGGCTTGCGCCTGGCCCAGGTGCGCGGCGAAATCAAACGCGAACAGGAAAAAGCCGCCCGCCTGGCGCGCAACCTGGCCAAGTACCTGTCACCGCAGGTATGGGAGTCGATCTTCACCGGCAAGAAGAGCGTGCGCCTGGAGACCCAGCGCAAGAAACTCACGGTGTTCTTTTCCGACATCAAGGGCTTCACCGAGCTGTCCGAGGA
>C687J35021_10003006_pt1 | contig 11757 bp, 17 predicted proteins | sample RifCSPhighO2_12_FD_35021 | JGI IMG/M metagenome (IMG submission 35021)
GAGGAGCAGGAGGTGCAGGAGGAGCAGGTGGTCGTGGGCAAATTATGGTATACACTTCTTAATTTTAATAAATGATATAATAAATAAAATGAAAACAATAAATTTAAAAAATGCCGAGATAAAAGAAATAATTTTACAGCCAAGCAACGGTATAATTACCGTATCTTATGCGGTCAAAGATGATTTAGGTAATGTGATTTTTATTAAAACAACTTCACTAAAAACAACTGATTTACCTACTGCAGGAGAAACAGCTTTAAATAATTTAGCTCAAAAATTATTAGATAGGATAATAAGTCAAGAAGGGCTATAAATATATGAAAGAACAAATTTTAGATTTAAGTATAAGGGTCGGAGAAGATGATTTAAAAATAACAGTCTATCTTCAGGACGGAGTTTACACATCGGAAGTAGTAAAAGAATAAAATGAACCCACAATGAACCCACAATTAGGACAAACACAATATTTAAAAAGAAATTTAAACGGACAAGATGTCTATCAGGCTCTTCCTTATGGGGGAAACATACCTTTTGGCTATCAGATTGTTGGTAAAGATGAATTTATTACAGGAACTCAAAAAAGATTATCTGAATTACAAGCTAATCCTAGTTTACAAGGTGGGAGTGGAGATTGGGGAAATATAGCTCCTCTACAGAAATTCTTACAGGATGCACAAAGTGAACAAGGTGTAAGCGACCCTAATTACATAGACCCTTCATTTTCTAAATTTCAACCTAATGCTCCAACTTCATCCGAGCAATACCACACACCCGAAGAAAAAGCACGTCAGGCAGGTATACCCAGTAATCTAGGCGGAACTGGCACGCCAACCGCTCTGCCTCTTAACCGAGCCAACACTATCGGTTCGCCTAACACATATACCACGCCAACTCCAAGTGTTTCACAAGGAACACCTATCAACATATCGGGTAATTTAATGCGGGGCAGTAAAGGAGAAGAAGTTAAACGCCTTCAGGAAGCCCTTAACGCTTCTGGGATAGGCGTTAATCTTAAAATTGATGGGGACTTCGGTCCCGCAACGGAGGCAGCTGTGCGAGCCTATCAGTCGTCTAAAAACATAAAATCTGATGGTATTGTCGGACAGCAAACTATAGCGACTTTGAGTGGGACACCTAACGCACCATTAAGTCCCGCCTATCAAGAAATAGAAAAATCAGCAAATTCAGACCCAAGAATAGTAGAATTAGAAAAAATCGCAGGGCAAGTTCCCGAATTAAAATCTGCTTTAGATGCACTTCGTCTGCAAATATCCAATAGTTTAGAAAATGGACAGGTGGTTAATCCCTCCCTAGATTTTAACGACCCCTCCATAATCGGACTTTTTCTGCAAGAAGCAACAGAAAAACTAGACCCATACTACAAAGAGTTACTACAAGGGCAAACAAAAGATTTAAGTGTGGCGTTCAGGACAATGAAAGAAGATTATGATAAAAATATCCAAAGAGAACAGCCACAATTTCAACAACAACTAGAAGCACAAGACACTTCGGAAGCGGAGAGGGGTTTAGCTTTCTCAAGCGGGAGGGGAGAAAGAGAACAGCAAACTATTCAAAGTCAGCAAAATCGCCTAGATGATTTATTCACAGCCAATCAAAGAAGTGCAGAACAATTAGGTATGAAAGGTGAAAGACAAATCGGCAGTAGAGCGTGGAATGATTTAGGCATACCGACTTTACAAAGTTATGCGGCAAGCAGGACAATAGAGCCACGAGGACAAATTACCTCCACAGGTTCAAGACAACTTTTTACCCCACAAGGCGGACTATTCGGTGAAACGCCTTTTGCTAGAGAGAAAGCAATAAATACTAGAGCAGGGGAATTGGCAAGTTTAAGTAGTGAAGAAGATATTATCAATAGGCAGAGAAAACTTGGAATGTCTAGCATTGGCTAGTATAATAATTTTATGGCATACAATAACACATTTAAAAAAGACGAAACGGGACAATTTTCAAGAGTTTTTCCACCAACCTTAAATCAAGGACAATCTTTTACAGACCCTGCTGGCAGAACAGGAATAGTTCAATTTAATACTGAAACAGGAGAAAGATTACTTCCAGGTCAAACTACTCCAACACAACCAACGAGAACCTTGCCATCCACTACGCCTCAACCTAGCCCTTACGCTTATGGAAGACTACCAGATGACCAACTTAACGAATTTAACACCGCTACGGGGCAAAGAAACCCTAATTTTAGCCCTCCACAAGCCCCTTCAGCAACTGCTCCGACCACCACCGACCCATATACTGCTTTTAATATGCTTCTACAAGAATCCTTGAAATCCGCCCAAAAAATAGATACCAGCTCTTTATTAAAAAGACAAAAAGAATTACAACTTGAAAGACTAAAAAGGTCAAGAGGGGAGGGTATTGTTTCTCTTACTCCTGAACAATTAAAATTCGCCTCGCCAGAAAGCCAAGCAAGTATGCGAAACGCTTGGGTGGGAGCATTGAACCCAGAAATCACAGAAAATCAGTTTCAACAAACTCGCCTAGAAAATGAAAGAAAAAATCTTTTGGAACAAATCCGCTTCGCTCAAGAGCAAGGAAATAAAGTGCAAGAAATTGAACTGAAAGCTCAAGCGTTTGATTTGGATGAGAGAAAATTAGAAGAAACTATTAGAAGCAACAAAGCGACAGAGGGAATAAATAGACAGAAAGCTGACGATTCTAGTAATGTTCCAACTATGAAAACAATAAATGGTGTTGATATGCAATGGGACTCTGCTACAAATAAATGGATTCCAGCAGTTGTTGATGAAAATGTTGATAGTAATAAAGTTCAGAATTCTCTTGCCAACTTGAAATGGTTAAAAGAAACTGCAACTAAAGCAAAAGATTTAGCTGGAGCATCTGGACCATCTGGTATTGGTAAATATTTAGGAGATACTCTAATTGGAGATACAAAATTTAGACAACTTGAATCATATCTCAACACACTTCAAACAAATGTTCTAACCTTATCAACAGACCCGTCTATCAAAAAGTTCTTCGGTCCGCAAATGTCCAATGCTGATGTTCAGTTAATGATTTCGGCTGGAACTACTTTAAATGCTGAAAAACAAAACCCATCTCAAATAAGAACAGAAATAGGAAGACTGGAAGATTTATTCACTAGAATGGAGTCATCTTTAAATCAAGGACTCGGAACAAGTGGGAGTGGGGATGCTGAATACAATGCTTACTTAAAAGCCATAAAATAAAATGTATACACCTTTAACATTAGAACAATTCCAAAAAGCAAAACAAGTAGGATTTACTCCTGATAAGATTATTGATATGGAAAAAAAGAGAAAAATACAAGAGTCTGTAGGAACTCCATATACGGAACAACCTATTAAACCACAACAAAACTATCCTCAAAGAGTTGGAGAACAATATCAAAATATTGGAAGTAGATTGACTTCTTCTTTACAAAAAACTGGAGATGAATATCTACAAAAAGCGAAAACAGGTAATATTTTAGGTGCATCAGGTTCTCTTTTGAGAGGAGGGTTACGAGCAGTTGGTGCAGTAGCTGAAGGTGCTTTTGCCCCGATTTTTCAAGCACCTATCATAAAACCCATTACAGAAAAAATAGGACAAAAAATAGGAGAAACAAGTGTAGGAAAGAAAGTAGGAGAATTGGCTCAAAAATATCCCGAACAATCCCAAGATGTTATGGATGTAGCCAATATTTTTGCATTAGGTGGTGGAAAAGCAGTTGAAACTCTTTTTGGTAAAAAGGCTTCCTTAAAAAATGTCTTGCCTAACATAGTAGAAAAACCACTTGTTGGAGCAGGAAAAGCATTACAAGGTGCTGGAGAAAAACTATACAAAATTGGTGTTCCATTGCAAGAAAGAACTAAAATAGCCCAACAACTTTACGAAGCATCTAAACCTACTTTATGGGAAAGAGCAGGAGGGTTGTTTGGTGCAGAACAAAGAAGTATTTTAACTAAACCCATAACGGAAGCTCAAACTGCCGCAAGGCAAGGTTTGATGGGAACACAGTGGAAACTGGGTGTCCGTGCTAAAACAGCATCCGACAAACTTTGGAAAAATAATATTGAACCAGCACTTGTAGCGAATAAAGAAAAAATAAATATTAAAGAATTTCTTAACGATATTGGAGACAAAATAATAGCAGAAACACCTGACTTAAGTCGCAGAAAAGCATTGACTAAAGCTCTAAATGCTATTAAGGGTGATTTTAAGAAAGTTAATAGTGTATCGTTAAGAAAACTTCAGGACTATAAAGTAGATTGGGCTAAATTCGTACCTGAAAGAGCTTATAAAGGAGAACCAATATCAGGAGCTTTGAATGATGTTAGAAATACACTAGCTCAAAATGCTAGAGCAAAAATTTACAATACTGTTGGTGGAGATATTAAACAGGCATATATTGACTATGGAAATTTGCAGAGTATTGCTGAACTAGGAAGAAAATCAACAGACCAACTTAGGGCAAAGGGAATAACAAAACAGGCGTGGGAGCTTATACTAGATACAGGTATTGTTCCAGTTTCAACAGTGGGTGGTCAAGTTCTTTATAGAACAGGTCAAGGTTTAGAATTTATAGGCAAAGAAGGTGGAAAAACACTTAGAGATATACTGGGTGGAACTGCCCCTGCTGGACTTTCTATTCAAGATGTTAGCAATCAACCTCTCATTAAAGAGAGTACCGCTAATATTAGTACTAAAATGACTAATCCAATTAAAAATTCCATACCTCCCACCCTACCACAACCCCCTCCAAAAAGCAACCTACCTAAAGTCCTTAATGGCATAAAAAGCAATATCTCTAAAGACCTAGAACCCCTCGCCCAGGAAGCAAGGAAGTATAAGAGTGCGGAGGAGTTTGTGAAAATTAAACACGGGGCAGAACCAATCGCGGCAATTCCTGGTGAACCAATTTCATTTTTGGGAACGAAGAGAGATAATTTTGGTACCGCACAAGCAAAAATAATTTTTGATGAAGCACCCGATCAATCTCCTCTTGGGTATAGGATAGAATTAAAAAATGGACAACCCTTAGCAAATCCTAATTCTACAAAAATGGGAGGAAGTCCTTATTTTGATACGCTTTCCGAAGCAGAAAAATATGCTCAATCCCAACTCACCGACTTCTATAACAAAGTCAAATCTGCTACAATGAAACAAAAGAGTCCATTATTACCAAAAAAATTAAAATAATGTTATAATTAAAAAAACTCGGAGGGAATGAAAAATGTCAGGTATCAGCGTACAAGGAGAACAATCAACATCATCTGAAATAACAGCCCTAGCTAATCTTACGGCTTTATCAACATCAAGCGCAGGTCAATTTTTGCGTAAAACAGGACTTCTAACTTTTGAAAACTCCACCCCCGCCGAAGCAGGACTAGGCGATGCTTTAACAACTAACCCTCTTTCTCAATTCGCCGCTACCACTTCCTTACAGCTCTTGGGAGTTATTTCAGACGAAACAGGTTCTGGGTCTTTGGTCTTTGGAACAGCCCCAACTTTTGCGACCTCTATCACCGGAAGCTATCTCACCGCTTCCGAGATTTTAATTACCGATGCCTCAAAAAATATCGTATCCGCTGCTGTCGCCACTTACCCCTCCCTCACTGAACTTTCTTATGTCAAAGGTGTAACTTCAGCTTTACAGACCCAGATTGATGCTAAAGCCCCTTCAGCTTCGCCCACATTCACAGGCACAGTAATTCTTCCTAAAACTTTAGAAATACAAGATACTTCTGCAGACCATCAATATATTTTGGCGGTTTCTGAATTAGCCGCAGATAGAACAATTACTTTACCTTTACTTGCTGGAGCTGATGAATTTGTTTTTAAAGACCATATACAAACCTTAACCAACAAAACCCTTACATCTCCAACACTTACAACTCCTGCTTTAGGAACTCCTGCTTCAGGAGTCCTCACAAATTGCACAGGATTACCTGCTGCTTCGGTATTAGCGGGAAGTTTTGGTGCGGGTGCTTTCGTGATAAGCACATCATTACAAGTTGCTACTCTAGAATTAGGACACGCTACTGATACTACGCTTTCAAGAGTATCAGCAGGGGTTATTGCAGTGGAAGGTGTAACTATTGCAGATATTAGTTCAACACAAACTTTTTCTTCTAAAAGAATCACTCAAAGAGTGGTAACTGCTGCCGATGATGCTACTGCAGTAATAGATGTAGATATAACCGACCAATATCAACTTACAGCAATGGCGAACGCTACCACCATTTCAACCACAGGAACACCAACTGCTGGACAAAAACTTGCAATAAGATTAAAAGATAATGGAACAGGTAGAGCCTTAACCTGGGATGCGGTATTTCGTGCAATAGGAGTAACACTTCCAACTACGACAGTTGCAAGTAAAACACATTACATAGGTTGTATTTATAATTTAACTGACACTAAGTGGGATGCAGTGGCAGTAGGAGCTGAAGCTTAATATGAAAACAGAAGAACAAAAACTTCAAAAATATAGAGAATCAAATGAGGATATTGTCTTTGGTAAAAATTGGTTCAAAAAACATCAGAGAAAACTTTTTTGGCTTTTGAACACACCTATCGTTAAATACTGGTTTCGTTGGGTAATGCGAATACATAAATACGATTGTCCGATAAATACTAAGATAAATTACATTACTCCTAATTCTTTCTATTATAATATAAAAACTATTGGGAATAAAACAGAACTAACTACCGACTTCCGAACTCACGATAAATTCTCTAAACGACTTTATTATGCCTTCAAACCATTCTGGTATTTTCTGCACTTCTTTGACTGGGTGATGCTTGAACGAATTGAATCTCTTACAAAACTAAGTTTTGGATTTGATACTTTGACACAATATCCAGCTACAACAAGCGCACATAATCCTTATGATGGTGCTTTCCAAAGTTGGGGAGCAGATAATAAATCTTGGGCGCAGATTATAGCTGGTGCTTCTTTGGCTGCTGGATATGCTGAAGATGGATATGATACACTTTTAATCTCAGCTAGTGCTACAACTGATAAGTGGAATGCTTTAAATAGAGCAATTTATAATTTTGATACTTCTGCTTTGACTTCAGGAGCAACAATTTCTGCTTGTATACTATCTTTAAAAGGTTTTGGTAAGCAAGACAATGCTACTGCAATTACTCCTGACTTAGATATTTATACAGCAACACCAACTTCAACTTCTACAATAGCAAGTAGTGATTGGGGGAATGTTGGTGGAACTTCACAAACAGGAAGTCCTATAACTTATGCTGGTTGGTCTACTTCTGCTTATAATGATTTCACTTTTAGTGTTTTAACTAATATATCAAAAACTGGTATATCTTCATTTTGTACAAGAAATGCAAATTATGATGTTGCGGCTTCTGCACCAACTTGGAGTAATAGTGGGCAACATTTTCTTCGTGCTTATTATTCCGATCAAGCAGGAACTACGAGCGATCCTAAATTAGTAGTTACATATACAGTACCAGCAACAAGTGATAAAATGTTTTTATTATTTTAATTACTAGAAGATTAACCCCCCTCACTTATAAGACCAAACGAAGATAAATAAGAATGAATCCCCAAGAGTAGATAAATAAAATGGAAAACAACTACGAAGTTCAAAGAAGTTTAGGAAGAATAGAGGGCAATATTGGTCAAATTATGACTGATATAAAACTAATGCGAGATGACCATGCCGGACTTCGTAGTGAATTCCAGAAACTAGAGGCAGGTAGACTAACTCGCCTTGAAACCCAATTTGCCACCACCCAAGCTATTATGCACACCAAAGCTAAGAATATTGCCTTGATTTATTCTGCCTTTACTGCTATTATTGTTTCCATAGCAACTGCTTTAATCTTAAATTTTCTAAAGTTATGAAACTAATTTTACAATTACCAACAAAGTTTTTTAAAATCAATCAGAAATTTGGCGAAAATGCTAATTCTTTTTATATTGAACAGGGTTTAAAAGGACATAATGGGCTTGACTTATATGCTCCCGATTCCACCCCTATTTATGCTTCTCATAATGGAAGAGTAACTTTTACCGGCTATGATGGTGGAGGGGGGCTTGGGATAGTAATACGAACGGAAGAAAAGTTTGATTATTTAGAAAGTACGTCTTTATTTAAAACTCTGTATTGGCATTTAAAGCGAGATACAATAAAAGTAACTGGAGGGCAAACTGTAAAATGTGGAGACTTAATAGCCTTGGCAAACAATACCGGAAATAGTACAGGTTCTCATTTACATTTTGGCCTTAAACCTATTTATAAAGGAGAAGAAGATTGGCAATATTATAATTTAGAGAACGAAAATGGCTATCGTGGTAGTATTGACCCCTTACCCTATTTAGACCTTACCACGGGCTTTATAACGCTTCGTAAGGGGGATAAGGGGGCAAAGGTACAGGAAATGCAAATCAAATTAAATATACTCTTACCCGCCACCTTAAATACAGATGGAAACTTTGGCGATAAAACTTTAAAAGTTTTAAAAGAATTTCAACAAAGGTCAGGATTAAAAGCAGATGGTATTTGTGGAAAATTGACTTGGGGAAAACTTAATTTAGTGCTATAATAGTTTATCCTAGCCAAGTTTAACATATTTATATATACAAACTTTTGTGCTAAGATAAATCTACTATCCTTTGGCAGTTGCTGGGGGTGTGTGAAATAAAAGGGTCTTACTTCACCATGTGCCGTAAGGCTTTTTTATTTGTTAATAACTTTACTTGCTTTTAGATAATTTTATGATACACTTTTAAAACCCTCGCATTTGTCTTGAATAAAGACTTCCGGGTGGTACTTATAAACTAATACAGGTGTATCGGTGGGGGAACAGGCGGGTCGTCAGACCCTTTTATGATAAGAATCTAAAGTAGTCATAAACTGGATATGAGACGCTCTAAGAAAGTAATATCGGGGACTTATTAGATGTAACCGAAGCTCTCATATTCCCCCACAGGTACATCTGAAAAATTAAAAATGAAAGAATGGTATTTTAGCCGTACAATAGTTTTAGCTGTATTACAAGGAATATCCGGTGTTATGATAGCTTTCCTATCTTCTGACCCCACTCTCACAGGCGTGGGCGGATTTATGGTTGCTAAAAGTTTCATAGATATTTTACTTCGTAATCTTACAGGTACTGAAATTAAGTAGGCTAGACTTTAGCCCAGTCCCCTCACCGGACTTGTAATGAAAAACAAAATAATAATACTATTAGAAATAATAAGTATTTGTTTGATAGTGTATTTAATTTTCACAAAAGAAGCCCATAGTCAAGAAATTTATAAATCTCCTAACATTAAAGTCTATGCTTTTGAAAAAGTTTTAGATAAATGGGGAGATAAACAATGGGTACATTTTAGTGAATTAGTCTATAAGGAAAGTGGATGGAAAGATACTGCGGATAATCCAAAAAGTTCAGCATACGGTCTAGGACAATTCTTAGATTCTACTTGGAAAACTGTCGGTTGTAAAAAAACCCCCGATAAGTATGTTCAAATAGATTGTATGCTGAATTATATTGAACTTCGTTATGATACACCCTATAAAGCTATGGTGCATCATAAAAAAAATAATTGGTATTAAGAAGTAAACAAGCAAGTTTCGGCAAGTGAGGTAACTCACTTCTTGTCTTGACAACTAAATAGTGCTATGATAAACTGGGTATTGACTTATCCAGTTTTTGTGTAACAGAATGAAAATTCCAAATAAAATAAAAATAGGTGGAGTTATTTATAAGGTTATTATTATTGATAACTGGTTTGATAGGAATGATGCTGATGGAGAAGTTTTTTATGATAAAAAAAAAGGAAATAGTATCTTCTTGGGTTCAAATTTAAGCAAGGAAGCTAGAGAAATAACTTTTATTCACGAAGCTTTGCATTGTATGAATACAACAATGAACCATGAATTTTTAGATAGTTTATCGGAACAACTATATCAGTTCTTATCAGACAATAAGTTATTAAAATAAATGGATAAAAAACTCAAATATATACTAAAACGTGTTGAAAAAATAGAGGCTTGGATAGACCTTTGGGAAACTTATGATTCAGGATGGAATAAATATAGAAAAAAATTTAATAAAAAAACTAAGTGACAGGTCAAAGTAAAAAACATTCTGTTCTGGAGTCCTTAACTAATGTAATCATAGGTTATCTTATTGCTCTTTTATCTCAACTTATAGTCTTTCCTCTTTATGGCATACATATACCACTATCTACTAATCTTTGGATAGGTATTTGGTTTACTGCTAGTTCTCTAATTAGAAGTTATTTACTTCGGAGAGTTTATAATAAATTAACACTAGAGACGTGAAAACATTACTAGATAAACCCGTACTTTTTAAAGACCCTAACTATAATAAAAAAGTTCTCCTATTTGACATTGAAACAGCCCCTAATCTCGCCTACGTTTGGGGAAAATGGGAACAGGATGTTCTGTCTTTTAAAGAACATTGGTATATGATAAGTTTTGCATATAAATGGCTAGGAGAAAGAGAAACTTTTATTTGGTCTTTACCAGATTTTAAAACTTATAAAAAAGACCCTAGAAATGATGAATTGCTTTGTAGAAAATTATGGAAACTATTTGATGAAGCGGAAATTATAATAGCACACAATGGAGACGCTTTTGATATTAAAAAGAGTAATGCAAGATTTTTAAAACACGGACTAGAGCCACCCTCTCCATATAAGACTATAGATACTCTAAAAGTAGCGAGAAAATATTTTAAACTTGATAGTAATAAATTAGATGATTTAGGAGATTATTTTAATATTGGAAGAAAATTGCAAACAGGAGGATTTAATTTATGGCTTGGATGTATCGCAGGCGAAAAAGAGGCTTGGAATAAAATGACAGAATATAATAAGCGAGACGTGGTTCTTTTAGAAAAAGTTTTTTATAAGTTACGAGGTTGGATGGTAAACTCTCCTAATATGAATTTAATTCAGGGAACTATTTTTAATTGTCCTGTATGTGGAAGTGAACATACACATAAAAGAGGATATAACATGACAAAGGTTGCTATTTACCAAAGGTGGAGTTGTTTAAACTGCGGTGCTTGGAGTCAAGGCGAAAAAGTAAAAAGAGATAAGCCATTAAAATGAAATATATAAAAATAAAATTTTGGAAATTTATTATATACCTTATAAAAAAAGGTTATGATACTGATTGCCCTGATTACGAAGAAGAATGTATAAGTTGTCAGGCAAGAAAAGTTATTAACTTTTTAAATAAACATATTGAATTGATTAAGTGGTATAATTAAGCCAGAGTTCTTCATAGGTGGATAAGAAGATTTACGATTTGCCGAAAGGAGGCAAAGGTGGCTGACGTAAACTGGAAGCGCATTGCCTTCTGGGTAACGCTGTTCTCTCTTTTCTACACCACCCCTACCGAGGGGCAAGAAATAACGCTAAAAATCTACCCGAAGATAGCCCTCGCCTCGCAGTTTCAGAGGACTACTATTCGGGTAGAATGGCACATCCCCCGGCATCCCGACAACAGACAATGGACGTTCGCCTACGAGTCGGATAATGGAGATGTCAGCTCGTCACAGGGAACGATGAACGGCAACTCGCCAACTATCTACCCTATCTGTACAAGAGAGAATGATAGACCTTGTTTTCGTGAGGTTGCCTCGGGGACGTATTGGTTCACAGCCTGCGTCTATCGGGTAACCAAAGGCAAGGTCGTGGGCTTCTGCGACCACTACGAGTTGTATGTGGGAGGTGCGTAATGGACT
>C687J35021_10003007_pt1 | contig 11755 bp, 10 predicted proteins | sample RifCSPhighO2_12_FD_35021 | JGI IMG/M metagenome (IMG submission 35021)
ATAAAGGCAATTGGTTTAATGTCAGGGACATCGGCAGATGGTGTTGATGCTGCAATTGTAGAGATAAAAGGGAAGGGGCTTGACTGTAAAATAGATTTAATAGCCTTTAAAAAATTTCCATTTTCAAAGGGTTTGCGTGAGTTAATTCACAGAGCATCTACACCTGAATATGGAAGAGTAGATTTAATTTGCCAATTGAATTTCTTGATAGGTGACCTGTTTGCAAAGGCTGCAATAGGGGTTGTTAAAAAAGCAGGATATAAGATGAAGGATATAGACTTGATAGGCTCACATGGGCAGACAATCTATCATATACCCAAGGGGAAGCCCCCCTCAACTTTACAGATAGGTGAACCTTCTGTTATTGCTGAAAGGACAGGAGTTACAACAATTGCAGATTTTAGAGCAATGGATATGGCAGCAGGTGGAATTGGCGCACCACTTACACCATTTGCCCATTATATTCTTTTCAAAAAAAAGGGGAAAGGTGTGGCAGTCAATAATATTGGGGGTATAAGTAATGTAACATTTATTCCTGCAGATGGAGATATAAATAATGTAATTGCCTTTGATACAGGACCTGGGAATATGCTTATAGATTCTATTGTGCAGATAATTACGAAGGGTAGGATGGGTTATGACAGGGGTGGTAAAATAGCAAATAGGGGAGAGGACAATGAAAGACTTTTAAATAAACTTATGAAACATCCATTCATAAAAAAGAGACCTCCAAAATCTACAGGGAGAGAGGAGTTTGGTTATAATGAGGCATTGAAGTTTTATAAACTTGCAAAGAGGGATAGGCTATCCGATGAAGATATTGTAGCAACTATAACAAGATTTACTGCGAAGTCAATTGGGGAAAATTATAAGAGATTCATTTTATGTAAGCATGATGTATCAGAGGTTATTATCTGTGGAGGCGGAGCAAAAAATCTTATTTTAACAGATATGATATCACGGGAGATAAAACCTATTAAAGTTAAAACATCCGATAGTTACGGCTTCCCTCCTGAAACAATCGAAGCAATAGTATTTGCTATTTTAGGATATGCTGCAATATCTGGCATCCCTGTAAATCTCCCTCATGTAACGGGAGCTGGGAAGCAGGTTGTTCTAGGGAAAATAATTCCCGCGAAGACAGGATGGAAGCAAAAACTTAATTAATTAAAAAAATTGTGTTGTCAACAACTCTTTAACTCCTCAACTCCTTAACTGCTTTTTAAGCCTCTCAATATTCTTAACCGGTGTTGGGTCAACTCCATTAAGTATGGCGAGATAATAGCTCACAAAATCTCCAAGATATATGAGTGAAAACATCCTTGCCAATCTCCCCTTTCCCTTCTCCCATAGTTCTCTCAGCCCTCCAACCCTCTCGTTTAATATCATTTTTGTAATCTCTATCTGTCTTGATATATTTTCAGCCTCATCTTCACTTCTTAAAATGATAATGAAGAAAATATTGCTGAATTCATGGTGTGAATCCCACCCCTCAATCTCATTGTGATTTAATTCTGGGAATATATTATAAAATGCTGGAGTCTTGCTGTTCTCATTAAACTGATTTTTCCATCGGATGGCAATTGAATCAGTAAGCCCATGAATGCCATATAACAATGGTATCTTCCCATGAATATCCAGCGCCAATCTCTTCGCATCATTTTCAGTTGACTCAAGGGAATAGCCTTTTGATAATGTTTTTAATAGTTCAATTGTCTCTAAAATATCTGTCCCCTGCCCTTCAATAAACCCCATCTTTTCCATCAATATAAGGAGTGGAATAAAGATATATCCAAGGGATTCCCTTGGCTGTAATCCGCCTTCAATTTTTATAATGGGTATGCCTTTTCTACTGCAAAATTCTTCTATAACTCCCCCACTTGTAATCGTTATTATTTTGCTCCCTTTTTCATTGGCATATTTAAGAGATGACAATGTCTCATCAGTATTTCCTGAATAACTTATGACAATTGTAAGGGTTTTTTCATTAACAAATAGCGGTAGAGAATAGCCCCTATTTACGATAGCAGGTATTTTAAAGTTTTCCCTGAGATATGAGATTAAAATATCGCCACCTGCCGCTGAACCTCCCATTCCGCTTATAACTATGTTCTCTATCCCTTCCGAATAAAATGGGGCTTCAATTCCATCAATAAATCTTTTTGCTTTTTCACATTGATTGGGGAAGGCAAGCAGCCTCTTCCACATTCCCGACTTATCAATCTCAGTTATTAATTTTAAATCATCCAATTGGTGCATAAAAATAATATAGCATAATTATTTTGAACTCACACATCAAATATTATNCTCACCTGCNATGTNTCNNTNANCTTTTCAANCTTTAGATTATGNTATGTAGCAGCTTTTACACCTGATAAAAGCTCATGTTTTTCAGGGGTGTATATCTCGCCATGAATATCAGCTTTTAGATTGTTATCAGAAAGATTAGTTATATTAAATGTCCTCCCTAAAAATCCTTTAGTATCTTTGAGAAATATTATTTCATTCAGCCATTTTACAAGCAGTCCCTCTCTGTCTTTTGCAGTTATATTGATATTAATAGATTTTGATTCTGCAATACTCTCTCTATCAGCCATCAGGGACATCAATCCCTCAGCAGCATTGGAGAACAAACTCTTCAAATCCTCTCCATAGGCTATAATGCCCAAATCAGCGGTTGCATCAATCTCTTCAAACTTTTTCTTCAACATATTATTTAGCCACGGACAAACACGGACTTAACACCGTGAAGATAAGAAGATGAGAAGTTAAGGAGTTATGAGGTTTAGTAATTTTCATCTTCCAATTTTCTTATCTTCTCAAGTTCTTGTTTTGATTTTGTCAGTGAAAGTCTGTGGCAAAATTAAGAGGCAATGAGAAATGGCGGGGACGACGGGGCTCGAACCCGCAACTTCCGCCGTGACAGGGCGGTGCTCTAACCAATTGAACTACGTCCCCAATTTTATATAAAAACAAGTAAGTATATAAAAATTAGCAGTTAACTTATTATTAGTCAAGCATTTTTCTTGGAAGGAAGATAATGTCTATGCTATAAATAATAGCAAAAATTGAAAAAATAATATAAGGAGAAAATTATTATATGACTGGAAAAGGCTCTTATCCGTGGTTTGTAAGGAAGGATTTAGATGGTTTTTTCGGGCTTGCAATAGACAATCTCATACAGTTAATGCTGATTGTCACCCTATCCAAATTTGTCGCAGGAATGCCTGATAGTCTTATATTCGGTTATATCCTCCCCGGCGCCGCACTATCCATTATAGGCGGGAATATCTTCTACTCCATACAGGCGAGGAATTATGCCATAAAGACAGGGAGGGATGATGTAACAGCGCTTCCATACGGGATAAATACAGTCAGTCTCTTTGCATTTATATTTTTCATTATGGGTCCTGTGTATCAGGAGACAAAAGACCCTGTTTTTGCATGGAAGATAGGACTTGTTGCATGTTTCTTCAGCGGCGTGATAGAGACTGCTGGTGCCTTTGTCGGCGGCTGGGTAAGGAGGGTTACACCGAGGGCAGCACTTTTATCCACACTTGCAGGTATTGCTGTTACTTTTATATCTATGGAATTTATCTTCCAGATTTTTGCAAAGCCAGCCCTTGCCCTTGTCCCTATGGCAATCATCATATTTTATTATATGTCCCATGTAAAACTGCCCGGAGAATTTCCCGGCGGTCTTCTTGCAATTATAATAGGGACAGTAACGGCATGGGTATTAAAATTCTCAGGTGTAAGCGGCTATTTTGAGCCTGACTGGAGCAAGGGCATAAATATTGCCTTTCATCTTCCAGTGCCTGTTATTGGGGATATATTCAGTCTGCTCGGAAGCGAGTATGTATGGCGTTATATGTCTGTTATTATCCCTATGGGATTATTTAATGTAGTAGGGTCACTCCAGAACCTTGAGAGTGCCGAGTCGGCTGGGGATAAATATGATACAAAGTCATCCCTCCTTGCAAATGGAATAGGGAGTATTGCCGCCTCATTTCTTGGCAGCTGTTTCCCCACAACAATATATATCGGTCATCCGGGATGGAAGGCACTTGGTGCAAGGACAGGCTATTCTATATTAAATGGCATCTTCATTACATTTATATGTCTTACAGGGACAATGGACACTGTTCTCAGGATAATACCAATTGAGGCAGGTGCCGGCATCCTCCTCTGGATAGGTATGATTATTGTTGCACAGGCATTTCAGGAGACACCGAAACACCATGCCCTTGCTGTTGCAGTCGGGTTATTCCCTGCACTTGCGGCATGGGGGCTTAATATGGTGGATTCAGGGTTAAGAGTTGGGGGGACAAATCTATTTACCGCAGTCGTCAAAGGCTCATTTCAGGGCGTTATACCGATAAATGGTGCTATATCTTTAAGTCAGGGGTTTATATTTACCTCAATGCTCCTCTCTGCAATGTCTGTCTTTGTAATAGAGAGGGAATACTGGAAGGCGTCAATCTGGGCATTAACTGCTTCCGCAATGTCATACTTTGGGATTATTCATGCCTATTCACTGACGAATTTGGGTATTGGCAACAAATTCGGGTTTGGTGCTGCTGCGGAATTTGCTGTATGCTATGCAATAGTGTCGGTATTTCTGTTGATATTACACTTTAGGGATAAGAATAACCCATAGCCTCACTTCTTAAAACTGCTTAACCCTGCTTAATTGATTGACAATTGGCATATTTTTTGATAAGTATGTATATACTTGCGGGCGAATAGCTCAGTTGGTAGAGCACTGCCCTTACAAGGCAGGGGTCACAGGTTCGAACCCTGTTTCGCCCACCATTGAAGTCTAACCTCTACCTCAAAATATAACCATGAATTATTCTAAGTCAGTTTTTATAGTTTTTTTAATTTTTNTGATGAGNAGTTGTTCTGTCAAAGAGGCAAAGACAGATTTTGANCTTTTGAGTGAAGGGCAGAAGAATTTTGCAAACAGGAGGTTTGACAGGGCTGAAGAAAATTTTAAAAAACTGCTGGACGACCATCCTGACAGTAAATTGAGGATACATGCAATGATGGGATTAGCGGATTCTCTTTTCAGGGCTGATAAGTTTCAGGAGGCGGCTTTTCAGTATAAGGAGTTTTATGAACTATATCCTATTCACAAGGACACTCTAAAAACCCGTTTTTATAGGGGGATGTCTGAATTTAGTGAAATGAAACCTGCGGACAGGGACCAGACATTTACAAAGAATGCCCTTGAGGAATTTAAAAAAATCGTCTCAAATCCTGATTATACAAACAGCCAATTCTATGAGGTGTCTGAAAAGAAGATAGAGGAGTGCAAGAGGGAATTGGCTGAACATATATTTTTTATAGGTAAGTTTTATTTCAGGACAGCCTCTTATCAATCGGTTATAAGCCGGATGAACAGTCTGCTCACTGAATATCCCGGCGAGCCTTATGAGGATGAGGCAATATATTATCTCGCAGAATCTTATTACAGAGAGGACAGCTTTAAAAATGCATTGGCTGAATTTGAAAGGCTTAAAGAAAAATATCCAACAAGCAGATATTTTAATACAGCAACGGTTAGAATTGCCGATATAAAAAATATAGAAAAAATGGCAAAAAATGACAACCAGTAGGAAAGAGGATTATTACGAGTTTGATCCACTGTGGGCATATCTAAAGGATATAAGCAGTATCAAACCACTAAGCGGCAAGGAAGAAAAGATTCTGGCGGCAAAAGGCGACCAGAAGTCATTAAATGAACTTGTAAAGAGAAATCTGAAATATGTTGTGAGTGTTGCAAACAGGTATAAGGGATGCGGTTTATCCCTTTCAGATTTGATAAATGAGGGGAACATAGGCATGATAGAGGCGGCAAAGAGATTTGACCCGCAGAAGGGCGTAAAATTTATAACTTATGCTGTATGGTGGATAAGGCAGTCTATACTACATGCACTTGCAGAGCAGGCAGGAAGTGTCAGGCTGCCGATCAAACAGGCTGGACTCCTGTATAAAATCAGTGCAAAATATAGAGAGCTTTTTCTATCTTTAAAGAGAGAGCCAACAAGTGAAGATGTTGCAAAGGTATTAAATATTTCTCTTGAAGATGTAGAGTCTGTGATGAGGGTTTACAGATTTCATCTGTCTCTTGATACGCCATTGAAGGAGAATGAAGATACAAGTTATCTGGATATGCTTGCATCATCAACTGAGCATCCGGTGGATGAAGACATCCTCCTTTTGTCATTAAAAAAAGAGATAGAGGGGCTTCTAAGCGAGCTCAGTTCTCGTGAGAAGAGGGTATTAAAAATGAGGTTTGGGTTTGGCGGAGAACCTATGACACTGGAAGAGATAGGGAAAAAGATTGGATTATCAAGGGAGAGGGTAAGGCAGATAGAAAAGAGGGCAAAGAGTAAGCTGTTTTCAAAGGCTAAGACAAATGATGTAAAAGATTATCTAAATTAGAAAGGATAAAGAAAATGAAATTAATATTTTCATTGATTATTGTTTTTACGCTGGTTTTTTCAGGCAGATGCAGTGCCGATCTGTATATGTATGTGGATGAGAATGGCTCTATCTTTTTTACAGATGCACCTACGCACGGCAAGTATATAAAGATAAAAGAAACGGCTAAAAAAGAAGAGAAGAAACAGAAGACAGAATCATCTAACTCCAAAGCATCCCGCAAGTCACAGGTAAACAAAGATATTCTGTATAGAAACATTCAGCATACTGCAAGGAAACATGATGTTGACCCTGATCTTATATGGGCAATAATAAAGACTGAATCCAATTTTAATTCAGAGGCAACTTCCCCAAAGGGTGCCAAGGGGTTGATGCAGCTTATGCCGGCAACGGCAAGGGCTTATGATGTATCAGACCCCTTTGACCCCTATGATAATATTGAAGGGGGAATAAGATATATGAGGTACCTGCTCATGATGTTTAATGGCAATGTGAGGCTCTCACTGGCTGCCTATAATGCCGGCGAGCATAAAGTTTTATCCTATAAAAGGAATGTTCCGCCGTTTTCAGAGACGGAGAATTATATAAGCAGGGTTCTCACATATTATAATTATTTTAAATATAACAAGAGCAAATATGGAAATAATATTATCCTTGAGGCAGTAAAGACCTCTGCTATTATCCAGGATTAGCACTTGCTTACACACAATTCATGACATATCAGATAAAATTACCCATATTTGAAGGTCCCCTTGATCTACTCCTGCACCTGATAAAGGAGCATGAAATAAACATATATGAAATTCCGATTGCCTTTATAACAAAGCAGTATCTGGAGTATATTGAACTGCTGAAAAATCTCAATCTGGAGGTTGCAGGAGAATTTTTGGTTATGGCATCAACCCTCATTCATATAAAGTCAAGGACACTCTTGCCAAAATCTGAAGTGAGTGCCGATATGGAAGAGGAAGGTGATGACCCGAGGGAGGAACTCGTAAGGAAGCTTCTTGAGTATAAAAAATATAAGGAGGCTGCTGGATTGCTAAGGGATAAGGAGATAGCCTATAAAAATGTATTTACGAGAAAGGCTGAAAGCGAGATTCCAGATGAAGACGAGCTCTTGATTGAGGTAAGTATATTTGACCTTTTGAGTGCGTTTAAAAATGTAGTAAAGAATATAAAGGGGAGCGATACATACGAAATTTCTGTGGATGAGGTTTCGGTTACTGAAAGAATAAACTACATAATGGAGGCATTGGGTAACTCATCCTATATCTTATTTGAGTCGCTATTTTCTGATATGACACGGAAGATGGAGCTTGTAGCCACATTCCTTGCCCTTCTGGAACTGATAAGGCTTAAACTTGTCAAGATTCAGCAGACAAAAAGATTTGGAACGATAAGAATCTTTAAGACAGTGGAGGAGACTAAAAATGGACCTGAATACAGCACGGCCAATAATTGAAAACATACTTTTTATAGCCGACAGCCCCATCACCCTTGAAAAGATAGGCGAGGTATTCAATGGGGAAATGAATAAGGGTGAAATAAAGAAGATAATGGACGAACTTAAGACAGATTATAACGCGCGTGGTATCCAGCTTATGGAGATAGCTGAAGGGTATCAGTTATGCACAAGGGAAGAATATGCTGAATGGATAAAGAAATTTTATAAGATTGACAAGGGTTCAAAGCTCTCCCAAGCCTCTCTTGAAACACTGTCTATTATTGCATACAAACAGCCGATAACAAGGATAGAATTAGAGGAGATAAGGGGTGTAGATTCAGGCGGTGTTGTAAGGACCCTGCTTGAAAAAAATCTTATAAAAAATATGGGGAGGAAAAAGGTCCCCGGCAGACCCATGATGTATGGGACTACAAGGAAGTTTCTTGAATACTTTGGATTGAAGAGTCTATCAGATCTTCCAACACTTGAAGAATTTAAAGATGATATCCAGAGGGGAGATATGTATATAAAGGAAGAAAGGGCTCAGGGTGAATTAAGCCTCCAGCAGGAGATTCGTCATGAAGAGTCAGAGATTTATCCCGAGTCTGATGAGGCAGAAGATATTGGTAATGGCGGTGGTGAGCAGGTAAAATCAGATGAAAGAGAGTAAAAAGGATGAAAACCTCATAAGGCTTCAGAAGATTATATCACAGGCAGGCATTTCATCCCGCAGAGAGGCTGAGAGATTAATAATTGAAGGGCGGGTTTTGGTAAATGGTAATGTAGTCAGAGAGCTTGGTGCAAAAGCAGACCCGCGGACAGACGATATAAGGGTTGATGGCAAGAAGATAAAGAAGGAAGAGCAGAAGATTTATATATTGTTAAACAAACCTAAGGGTTGTATTACTACAGTCAAGGATGACAGGGGGAGACCCACTGTAATAGATTTGCTTAGAGGTGTAAAGAAGAATGTCTATCCTGTGGGTAGGCTTGATTTTAATACGGAAGGCATCCTTCTTTTAACAAATGACGGAGATTTTGCCCAGCATCTTGCACATCCACGCCATAAAATTCCAAAAACATATTCAGTAAAAATTAGCGGTGTTCCGACAGAGAAAGAATTAAGAAAGCTGTCTGATGGTGTTGTGGTATTTAAAAGGAAGACAGCCCCTGCACAGGTAAGGTTTGACAGGACAACAGGTAATAATAGCTGGCTAACTATCACCTTGCATGAGGGGAAAAAAAGGCAGATTAGGAGGATGTGCGAAATCATAGGCCATCCGGTCATAAAGTTAAAAAGGATAAAATACGGATTTTTGGAATTGGGAAATTTAAAACCAGGTGAGTATCGAAGTTTAAGTAGTCAAGAGGCAAAGAGATTGATGGAGACGACAGGAAGATGAAAATACAGAAGTCAGAAGTCAGAAGTCAGAAGTCAGATTTTTTGTCCTCTCTCATCTGCTTTCTGTTCTCTGTTTTCTGTCTTCTGTCTTCTGATACTGAGGCTGCAAAACCACGCTTATCAACTGTTGTTGTTGAAGGGACTTCGTCTGTAACAGATGGAGACCTCACATTGGCAAAGGATATTGCAATTAAAAATGCGAAGAGAAGTGCAGTTGAGGATATTGTTGCAAACTTCATCAAAGAAATAGAGGGGGTGGAGATATATAAGGAGAGTCTGGAGGAGAATATATACAATAATTACGAGAACTTCATCCAGAGTTATAAGATACTCGGCGATATTCAGGATAAAGATACTTATAGTATAACCATTGAGGTAAACATCTTTGAGGATAGTATCAAAAAGAGGCTCCTTTCATTAGGAATAGCTTCTATTAAGCATGATAACAGGAAGATTCTGCTTATAATTGATGAAAAGACAAATATATCTCTTGCGGAAGATAGTTTTTTGTTCCCTTTTTCCATATCAGAAGATGCCATTTCCAAAATGCTTAGGGACGCCGGTTTTGAAGTTATAAACAGGAGCTTTGTAAGAAATAAGATTGATTTAAAGGATTTAAAACAGGCTATAACAGGCGATGGCAAGATTGTATATAGTATAACAAAACCCTTCAATGCAGATATAGTTATACTCGGAATAGCAGGGGTGAAGGCTGAGACAGGAGGAGTAAAGGCAGAATTAAATACAAAGGTATATTCTGTAAAAAAAGAGGCACTAATTGGTGAAAGAAATGAAATTACGAATGTCCTTACAACCGATAAGGCAATTGGAATTGCTCAATCCCTTCGTAATGCCGCAGATAAGGTCGCACCTGTCCTTGTAGATTTTATCAAGAAAGAACTGGAGGGTTAAAATAAGTAGGGTGGTATTTGCCCGCAGTCACAAGTCTGATTTGAATAAAATTAAGGTTCATTCGTAAAAAAGTTGACATGCTCATTTAAAATCTGAAATCCTAAATTCTAAACAATACCCAATGACCGAAATCCAAATGTTCAAAACAAAGGTTTAGAATTTAATTTAGCCTTTAAACTAAAATACGAAAGACCCAAAATAAATAACAAACTGGTATGAATCTAAGGCCGAATGAAATTTTACAAAAATTGGATAATGGGGAAAGGTTATGCAGGATTGAAGGATTACGAGATTCATCTTCAAAGGCATTCTTTATAGCCCGCCTTTANCAANCTANATCCANACCTNTTACCATAATTACAGCAGGGCAGGANGAGGCAGAGGGGTTACTTAGTGATATAAATATTTTCCTCAATTTAAACTCTTCAATCTTCAATCTTCAATCTTCAATTTATTATTTCCCCCCATGGGAGATCCTTCCCTATGAGCCTATCTCGCCCCATAAGGACATTTCGGGTGAAAGACTGAAAGTTTTAAGCTCTATCATGGAATCAGACGGCAGTTTTATTCTTCTTGCACCTGTTGAGTCTATTATTCAGAGGCTCATTCCAAAGGAGGTTTTGAGGGAGACTATTTTGAGATTTAGTGTAAAAGATTCGCTTGAGAGGGATATTATCTCAGAATATCTTATAATCGGAGGATATAAAAGCTCGGATATAGTTGAGGATAAGGGGGAATTTAGTATCAGAGGCGGGATACTTGATGTATATCCGCCTGATTCTGACAACCCGTTCCGCATAGAATTTATGGGAGATGAGATTGAGTCCATCCGTGAATTTGACTCAGCTACTCAGAGGTCGGTAAAGGATGTAAAGGAGATAAAAATTGTACCTGCGAGGGAGCTGATAATTACAGAAGACAGAATACAGAAGGCAGAAGACAGAAATATTAAAATCATTACAGATAGAATTAAAGCCGGATTATCCATCCCCGGGATTGAGAGGTTGGCTCCATATTTTTATGAAATGGATGCTTTATTTGATTATGTCCCCTCTGATGCAATTGTCATTTTGGATGAGCCGTCTTATGTATATAAAAAGATAAAAGACTTCTGGCAATTGATAGAGAAGGAATATGAGCAGTCTATACAGAGGAAAGAGTTGTCTCCTTCACCTGCAAAACTCTATATACCAGAAGATGAGCTAAAGGAAAGATTAGAGGCAGGCATTACTATTCAATTGGCAGCCTTAAGTCTTCAGTCTTCAGATATCACTATTCCCGATATTAAACCTATAGAACAATTTAAGGGGAATTTTGATCTGTTCTTGGAAGGTCTCAATAAATGGTTAATTGATGGATTCAGGGTAATCATTATAATCCATACTGATGGACAGGCTGAGAGACTGAAAGAGATACTTGCAGAAAACGAGATAGGGGCAAAAATTGAATGCGGAGTGCGGAATGCGGAATATGGAATCAACTCCGAACTCCAAACTCCGAACTCCAAACTTATTATTGTTGTTGGAAAGTTATCAAAGGGCATT
>C687J35021_10003012_pt1 | contig 11739 bp, 8 predicted proteins | sample RifCSPhighO2_12_FD_35021 | JGI IMG/M metagenome (IMG submission 35021)
TCTTCTTCTTCTTCTTCTTCTTCTTCTTCTTCTTCTTCTTCTTCTTCTTCTTCTTCTTCTTCTTCTTCTTCTTCTTCTGGAGCTCCAGAAAAATTCCAGAGCTTTTTTGTGCGTGTTTTACGAAGGATAATTTTGAGTTTAATTTCAAATCTTTAAGTTATTATTAGTATTTATTTGGGATGTATCAAATAATGAAAATTATCTCTCGTAACCCATTCGCAAAAAAAGTTCTAATTTGGAGCGCTAGAAGTTTAAAGATGTTTTAGAAGAAGAGGAAAACTTTTCTTCTGGTTCTTAATACAATGTAATTAAGTTTTTATTTATATTGTATTAAGATGAGACCATAAATAATTTTCTTATTTTAATCATTTTACCAATTCTTAATACATATTTATTTGATACAATATCATATAATCAAAATTATCTCAAAAAATATCTCTTATAAAACACGCGCAAAAAAGCTCTGGAATTTTTCTGAAGCTCCAGGATTTTAAAGATGTTTTAGAAGAAGACGCGAAGCGTGAAGAAGAAGTTTAATTTTCCTCTGGTACATAATACAGTATAAATAACTTTTTAATCTAAACGTATTAATAGGAGACCCTAAATAATTTTCTCAGTTTAATCATTTTATTAACTTATAATAAGAGTTTATTTGATATACCCCCAAATAATCAAAATTATCTCAAAAATATCCTTCGTCGCCTTGCGGCACGCACAAAAAAGCTCCAGAAATTCTGAGATGTTTTAGAAGAAGAAGAAGAAGAAGAAAAGTTTTCCTTTAGTGCTTAATACAATATAAATGAAAAGTTAATTGTATTATATTAAGATGAGACCCTAAATAATTTTCTTATTTTAATCATTTTATCAGCTTACACTAAGAGTTTATTTGATACTATATCAAATAATCAAAATTATCTCAAAAAATATCCTTCGTAAAACATGTACAAAAAAGCTCTGGAATTTTTCTGGAGTTCTAGAAGAAGAAGTTTAATTTTCTTCTGGTACTTAATACAGTATAAATAGATTTTTAATCTAAATATATTAATACGGGTACCTAAATAATTTTTAAATAAAAATACATTTATTACCTCTTAGTATGTATTTATTTGATATAGTATCAAATAATCAAAATTATCTCAAAAATATCCTTTGTCGCCTTGCGGCACGCACAAAAAAGCTCCAGAATTTTTCTGGAGCTCCAGAAGTTTAAAGATGTTTTAGAAGACGCGAAGCGCGAAGAAGTTTAATTTTCCTCCAGTCCTTAATACAATATAATTAACCTTTCATTTATATTGTATTAATACGGGACCCTAAATAATTTTCTTATTTTAATCATTTTATCAATTTATACTAAGTATTTATTTGTAAATCATTATCAATACTTAGTTCATCTCAGAATTTAATAAATTTAATCCGAACCAAATTCTAAACTTGACGAAATTAAGTTATCAATACTAGATGTTTTAATGTCGTGTCTAATCATTGAAATTAAAGATATTAGTGATAAACTTAGTGGTTCGACGAACATTCCGACGCTCTGACATACTTCTTCAAAATTAACAATATCGCTCAACTCACTAGTTGCAAAACTTTCATTGTTCAAATGAGGAATCATATCCATATATAATCTATTAAAATCTGCACCTGCTATATAAGAATAAAGTAACCCAAGTCTGAAATTTCCATTACCATTATAACCGACTAAACTTTCCATATTAAAATAAACCGAACCAATAGCTGTCGTTTTTACCCCAGCTTCGTATAATTTCTTAATTGTTTCACCGTTAAAATAAGCTATCCCTATATAATCGAAATCTGTTGGATTAAATTTGGGACTTTTTAGAACAGCATCGAACAAATCATCATGATCGTGTTCCATAGCATAGACTAATAAATCTAATTCTGACTCATTGCGTCCGAATTCCACCATGTTAATCGCACCGCCTAATTCAATATATTTTATTATGGTGTCTGTATCTCCGAAATAAAATATATCTTCTAAAACAGCACTCGGAGATGGATCTAGAAAATTAAGAGCATAATCTAGTACATGTATATTCTTCGACGATAAATAATCATGGATGTCTTGAGGGAAATCGGACTGTACTGCATTTAAATACACCAACACGTTGTTACCAAGATAAATATACGTTTCATTCTCCGGAGTATGACTAATTAATTCTAGCCCAGCAATAGAGATAGGTTTGTTCGGATTATCTTTAAAATATTCTTCTAAAGGGTGAAATAAATACATTCCCGAGAAAGCTTTTGGTGAGATGCGTACATTTGGATCTCCGCCTTCTTTAAGATATGTATATAACTTATCCGGGTCTAACTGGCCGTTCGGGGTTAATAACTGATACTTGTCATGATCTAACAATTTATATTCCATTTCTAAATGGAATATAAAATAATATTGTAATTCAAACTATTCATGAATAGTTTGAAATTTAAGAATTCAATCACGTGTGATTGTAGTATATTTATACACTGAATCATGCTTTTGAAGTTCAAAAACTAACGTTGATCGTAAATCTTAAAATCGATACTGAAAAGTTCAATCATGTTTTGAATTTTAAGAATTAACGGTTCAACGCCAACAGTCAATCTTAAAGTTGTATCGTATGTACGGGGTGTATAATTAGGAATCTCAGATTGAAATAATTTAGAAAACCATCCCATTTCTGAGTAACATTGTGTCGATAGGAGATTCATACAAGTAATGAACTTTGTCAATTCAGATAAATGATCTGGACTAATTTGGATCGGTCTTACCAATTCGAGAATAACTAAAATTTGAAGCAGAAGAGTTCGTATATTCATCCGTAATTCTTCATATTTTAAGCAGTTTTCTATGGAAGTGGTATTTTGACGAATATAATATTTTAAAGTTCGAAATGATGTCTCAAGATGATATAAAGTGTGATCTAAGGTGTAATCTAACAGATCGGTTGACATTTTATATTACATAATAATTTATTATGTAAATATTCATTCTTGAATACCAAACGGTTTGATTTATTTATGAGCGATACCTTTCACAATGTTTTCATTGTGAAGAAATAATGATTGAACAGAGATTCAGTGACATTTAAGAATAGTTTACACACTCAATTCGAGTGTGTAAATTTTTATAAAAGATATTCTATTGGGTCATCTGTTGCAATGATCAAGACAGGAGTCAACGGTAATAACAGTGATGCTACGGTAATCAAGTCGATTTCATTTTTACCTTTTGGAAAAATCAGTAGCTTTGCGCCACCTTCTTGAGGTAAGGTAGCGTTCACATTCAACTGCCACAATTCATCACTGAGGTTGCAACATTTCTCGAATATCTGTGTTGATAGATCAGTTCGGGTCTCTAACTTTTCAATAAAACAACTAGGTCCAGCGGCTTCCACCATGAAGTGTTAAGATTAATTATTTGGTTAGAAAATTTGATTATAGTTAATAATCAAGATTAAATTTTAAAAATGGTTAAATGTGGGCAGATTAAATTGGGCTGGGTAATTCCTGATAATAAAGTTTTCTGTTACACACATACTTTATTTTGTTTTACATTTGAAGCTAGTAAATGATTCAAACTATTCATGAATAGTTTGAAATTTATCCAAGTAAGCGAAGAAACTCACCTATGATGAAGTAAGATACAGGTGTTAGAAATAGATAAATAAAATATCCTGTATACCTAGTTACAGATTTTCCGTGGTAGTATCTAAAACGTAATACAGAACCGTATAATAGTAGTGCTTCAACAATATTATTAGCAACTAACATATAAGGTACATTAAGAGTATTCATCACTTTTACAAACAATGCAAATTTGGTACCGAAGTTAATAGCAGATCCTACTACAAGATAAGTGTAATAATTCGGCCGATCCAATGAATGTGCATATATTTCGTATAATACAACAGGGACTGAGAAGATAAAACTTAACGTCAATCCCATAAAATAATAGGGAATAACAACTCCTCTTTCCAAATCAAAAGTTGAATAAAGAGAAAAGTATAACGGGTACAATATCGGAAGATGACATGCGTACAAGGCAAATTCTGCATACAATATCTCGATGTGCCTCATTTTTTTGAAAAGAGAAGTTAACTCAAGAATATATAACTAAATAGTTTTTAAATTTGTATATTTTGTAACACTATATAAAATGGCCAACGACAAAGAATGGAAGATGTTAAGTTTCTTTGATTTAGTTGAAAGAACTGTGAAAGAGAGTCATTCCCAAACTCATGCTTTAATGTATGCATCAAATCAACTTCGAGAAATACTTTCATCCGAGAACGAAGCTGAACTTAAAAGCTTATTACAAGAACAAAGTTTAACAATTGTGGATTCTTTAAATATCGGGCGATGGGATGATTATTACAAAGTACTTCACGACCATGGTGTAGATCCAATTATTGTAGAAAAACTTCGACACTCCGCCATAGGTGATGGAGTTAGTGAAAATTTCATTAAAGAATATGGAGAATTAGCGGAAAATTTTGATAATCCAAATACAGATCCTACCTTCATTTTAGAAAATAATATAACTTTATGTTCTTTATTTCAAAAACTTGTTCCGAAGTGTCCTCAGTTTTTAATAGTCCATCGAAGTGATAAGTTTGATTTCTATTCCGCAGAAGATGATTCAGGATCAGTTCATTATGTAATAGAGATTAATTCAAAACCTTTCGGAATAAAGTCTATGGTTAATGAAATTGATGATGCTGCAGTTATTATCATGTATGAATTTGTGAAACGATTTGGAAGTACTCAGATTGATAATTTATCAATTATGTCTAAGGATGGTTATAGATGGTGGAAACATCCTTATCATCAAGTTATATTTTGGAGGTATGGAAATGATTTCGAAGTTAAGCATTCATTGTGTTTCAATTCAACGGAATCATTTAATTGTTCAGATAAAAGTATAGCAAGATATGGATGGGCTTAACTCACTGGTTAATCCGCGTATTAATACACAATCAAACTTTCAAGGAAAGTTTGAATTCAAATTAGACTAACTTTTTGTAACACAGGAGGCACTCCAGACATATCAATTCCTCTAATTCGAATACACCTAAGAGAATAGTAAGCTAAGCTAAACGTTCTACCAAATTGAGGAAATTTTTGAAATAATTTACTATGACGTTCGAATACATCTACACCTTGTTCTACCCAATTTGTTACAGTTTCACTATCGTCAAAAGTATACTTGAGACCGTTATTTAATATATTTCCAATACTAGGATGATATGCAAACATATTAGCTCCGTGATCTATCATATATTGAACCATTGCAGGAGTTTCAGCGTATAGTATAATATCAACGCCAAGTTTTATATTATGATTGTGGTCGTGATCGTGTTTTGTAGTTTTAACATTACAATTGAAATTATTCTTAAATATTATATCGTATGCACGATCACCTTCATTACCACCGAACACTCTAAAATTGTAATGAAATACTAATAAATTAATCAATCGAGTTCCATCTGTCTCATTAACTGCATTTAAGTCTATACCGTTATCTATAAAATTTTGTATATTATCTAAATTAAAAAAATCCTTAAGATAGAATAGTTCTCCCTTATTGTTTTTAATTGACGGATTACAACCTAATAACATTAACGCTTCGCTAATACTTGGGTCATCATACTCAGAAGGTAAAGTTTGAACAAATAGAGGAGTTTCACCTTTATTATTTACAATGTTCGGATTAATATTACTATTTTGATAAACAAAATTATCACCTATTTCACCGACGATGAAATTATTTACTAATTCGAACCCTTCGTCGTCATCGTATTCTTCATCGTAACAATATCTACTAATATACTTCGAAAGATAATGAAGGAGCGTATTACCTTTAGAGTCTTGAGAATTATAATCAAAATCTAACTGGGATAAAAATGTAAAATATATAAAAACGTTTTCATTCCCTTCTAGATCCATCATAGTCAAACACTTATTATTATGATAAGTTAATCCTAATGATTCTTTAACTTCATGGTAATTAATGAAAGTACTGTTTATTTCTTCAAAATAGTCACCGTAATATTTAATTTTATTACCCACATTCTTGTCTCCTATCTGATATTTGAAATAAGATTTTAAAAATACACCCATTTGTCGTTCACCCTCGACATAATAGCTTATAAATTTAAGATATTTAGGATTAGAATGAATAAATAACGCCAAAGTCATATTATCATCATTGAAATAATCTGGTTCAACGAGCCGATCGTCTTTCTCGTCGAAGAGAGGATGTCCTTCATTCAGCTCGAATAAAGTTTTTAATGTAGAATAACGGTCGTTTATTAATAGTGGTATCAATAAATTACTATTGGGTATCAATTTCCCATCCTTTAGCACACCATTCAAATGATGAGTAGGATAATTTGATAATAAGTACTCTTCTAGCATTTTATTCTTTCACACATTTTTATTCACAGACATTTTATTCATCTCTCGGAGATGAATAAATTTAATTTATTGAACGAGAGTCATAAGCTCAAGTTTCTCTGGTTCTTCTTTACCAAAGTTTGTATTTTTCTTTTGTTCAGGTTTCACTCTAAGGGTCATAAGTTCGTTCCCGTTGACAAGAGGAATATCTTTACCTAATAGAGTATTCTTCAATTGTTCTAACGGAATTTCACTAATTGAAGGAAGACCTAAAGTATTTTTAAGTTGTTTGGGTGGAGTTGGAATATGATCTCTCTTCTTGGGTTCTTCCACACCCTTTTTACGGGTGTTGGTTGCAGCCAAGCTGTTCTCGGATACTCCGTCAGTTTCAACAGCTCTGAACTTAATACCCCACCAGGTGTTATTAGTTGGCTTGCTTTCCCAACGAGCTCCAATATGATAACGGAAGGTGGCGCGATCCGGTACTTCTTTGCCTCTATTATATTTATTAAACCATACTTCGAAATCTTGATACAACTCAGTTACAGTCAGACCAGCTGAACCATCCTCACACTCTTCAACACGGTCAGAAGTGTACATGAGGTAGACATCGTTCTCAGCCCAGTATGCATCGGTAGCTGCTTTGATCTCTGGAGGAACGTATTCTAATCCTTCTTCAGCCCAGATTGGGAAATATTGGTAGCTGACCCATAACAGTGCAGTTCCTAATAATCTAACTCGATTGATAAAGTCTTTGTCCATAGGGAATATCCTGTCATGCATTTGTTGTTCCAATGTTTCCGGCGCGCGATTAGCAGGAAGCCAAGTAGAAGAGCAAGGAATGACAACAAATCGCTCCTTGCTAGCATCATCTGCATTCTCAAATGGAGGAATACGATTGCAAGCGGTAATAACGGTGGCGGTTGGCTCAAGATCTCCACCATCTTTGAATAATTGACGAGCATAGAAGTCATCATTACCTGAAATAAGCTTAACAGGACCTGTTCTGAATTTCTCTTTCTCATCAGGTTCATCCGCGAAAGCAAAACGCGGTCCAGCCAGACGAGCCCAAGCTGGGTTGGCTGCTCCGGAATCAGAATATCCTCGAGTTAAGCCTGTAGTAGGGAACTTAACCGCATAACTTCCCCATGTTTTAGTAATAAGTTTAACTACAGTTGACTTAGAGTTGTTCTTATCTCCTGATAGAACTGGAAGTTTCTTATCTAAATTTCCAGCCTTGAATCCAGATCCGAGTAGTTTAAGGAAGAAATGACGAGTTTCTGGATCTGGTTGGAATTTCTCAAAGTAATCCATAAGTTCAACAACCTTAGGGTGATTCCATGTCATATCTGGACAGAATCGCGCGGAAGTTGTATGGGTGATATAATCCTCAGGCTTACCTGGTCGGAAATTAATAAGTCTATGATCATAATCAACTTCGGTTACACCATTGGGAAGACCCGTAATATTACCATTCTTATCAACTACTGCATCAAAACGTTCAATGAAAATTTCATCAGTAATTTCTTTCATAATATTGGCCTTCTTACTAACCATGCCTAACTTTCCGATAAGACTACTTAGAAGCTTAGCAGTGTCTTCGACCCGGTTCTTATAGTTAATATCGTTAGATTGAGCAGCTTGAGTTAGAAGTGTCAATCGAAGTTCTTCAAATGAACGCTTAAATTCAGTACTTATAAACTTTCGAATAGAATACCCACCATCAATCTTAACCCATCGGTGATTCCTAAATTCGTAGTACTCTTTTCGGGAAATTGAACCACAACAGAATTTAAGCCATACATCTCGATACAAAGCCTTAGCAATAGAATGATCAGTTAAATCTAATGCTGCTTCACGATAAGCCATAGCCCATTGATTGTGCCATTTCTTATAATTACCAGGACTATCTTCTCGTGCAAACCATGCAATAGTTTTCACAGTAGTTACTCCATCGCTCTCAAAGGCTTCGTATTCCTCTCGACATTTATCATGAACTGTCATACCTTGAAGGTATTCTGGTTGTGTCTTAAGATTAGCAATAGCTCGTTCAGTTTGTTGAATCCATAAATACAATCCTTCTTCATCTCCGTCACAACTATGATATAAAGCCTTTCCAATATCTATCCATGTCATTCGACGAATGAAACGATGAGCTGACACTAAAGATAGTAATTCAACAGCGATTTCAGCATTAGTCTTTTCTTGATGAATATTCGATAAAAATCTCCCAAACTCTTGAGGTATATCATCGGTTATTTCGAAAGAAGGAGTTGCTTCGATCTCTCTCACTGAAACTGATGTGGCAATATAGTTAGTTGAAAGGTATAAAGGAAGAAGATCGTCATTATTGAGATGTTCAAATAAAGTAGACTTAATAATACCAGTTTGTACTAGAGAATGATTTTCGATATCAAAAATATCATCAACCGATATTGGCTCTACAGTATTTTCACCGTCTAAATCATCATCGATTAAATCATCGTAAATATCTGTAAGTATCAACATAGGATACTCTGTTTTCTCCGAACTTCCATACAGTGGAATAGGTTCATTGACAAAAGGTTTAAGAAGTTGTTCCCAATCACCAATTGGTGTCTGCTCTAAATCACCAAGAGCATTAACTTTTCTCAGATACGTTGTAATTTTAGGAACTACTTTTGTAATTGTATCACCGCTAACTCTGCAGTATGGAAAATGAAATCGAATTTTGTAAAGTTGTGCGGAATCACAGCCGGGTCGACGATCACTTACGATGGCCGGATTTTCCCATTCTGTGACAACACAAATTAAATGATCTCCTTCTTCTCTAGTAATTTCATAATGATCATTCAAAGCACTTTGAATACACTTAACAACCTTTCGAACAAAATGAGTATCATAAGGTTCTCCTGGCGGCGTTGCAAACTTAAGATTTAGATCTATGACAAACGGGACAAACTGTGACGGTTTCTGAGCAATACCGAATACTGCTCGAGGTATTGTCTCATCCAATTCATCTATCGTTTCTCTTCCTCGACCTTCGATCATGTTACTCTTTAGTTGAGTACAATAGTCCAAAAAGAAATTACCGATGACATTTTGAGGTACTTGCCATCGGGTTTTCTTACCAAAGGTGATAGCAAAATCATATCTATTACCCTGAACAAGTTTGCCGTACTGTCGAAGGATGTTGTTCGATTCCATTTTAATAAATATTGTTTTTACTTTTGGGACTTGAAAAAAATCTATCCATTTTTAAATTTAGCAATTAGGTCCATCTATTAATATTTTAGGTGAAAGTAAAAAAAATTATTTAAATTAAAAATGGAACAACCTGTAACTTCAAATGATTACGGAGATCCAAAATATGTTACGGTTTTACCAGATTATTTAGACATGACAGTGGATTACAAAATATTTCGATGGTTAATAATATTTGTTATTATATTAATAGTCATAGCGCTCATTATTTTGGCTATCATTGCGGTTTCCACTGCAAGAAACGGAGGAATAATAGAACCACCACCACAAACAGTTAGAGGTGCAGAGTTTTTACAAAGTGTGGATTTTACATTAGTTTCTCAGACGTTTGGATTACATGATAATCCAGGTGCAACAACAGCAGATGTTCCTTATCGATACATAGATGATGGAACTGCATTACAATCTCCAGATGCTTGTTCTAGTGTTCCATATCGGAAATGGAATTCTACCGCAAATAGCTGTGAATGTATTGCACCCTTTTGGGGTAAGTATTGCGAACGAGAATCTTTTAATTCTAAAAATGTAGCATTTGGACACATCACACCAGAAGTAGAAGGAAGTATAGATTATATAGATGAAATTGAAGTAAATCGTCAATCTTTTAAATTCGCTGGATCAAATGCCGATCAAACTACATGTGATCAAATGTGTGCTGATAATCCAAATTGTATTGGTTACGTTCTCGAGCGAAAGTCCCCAACTTTCGGAACTGATACTACTGATCCAACTATTATGTGTAAATTAATTGGAGAGATTCCAGACTCATTAATACAAGGATTAACATTCGATCCTCAAATTGATGTTAATCTATTTTTCTCATTAGGACAAGTTCAACGTCCTAAATTACCCGGATTTGTTTTCTTATTTAATGGAGGATTAAAGAGAAGATTTTGGTTAGAACAACGAGTTACAAATAAGAACTATAACTTAGTAAATATTGGAATAGAACGTCTGAACCACATCCATTTCTACCCGGAAAGTATAATCAACGATAGTGATGCATACGTTGTATTTTCATACAAACATTTCACATTACCTGAAGCTGTTGCCATGATAGCAATATATAAAGAAGATGGAAAAGTACCTTTTGGCTGGCACGTCTATAGTCCTGGAGATAATATTTTAAACCCTCCTCATTCTTGGACCACCGATGGCGGTAATTTCTGGGTAATGGCTGTATCAAAAGAAACTATCACTGTCCAACGAAAAACATCCCCGTTATTTAAATCCCGGGCCAAGCTAAACTCAATGATTAAAGAATTGAAAAATCGAACTAGACCCTTTGGGCTAATTTTAAACAAAGACTACCGAGGTTATGATCAAACTGAATCTGGATACGATTCATTAAATCCTCCCGATGTAACCGGTGAATATACAGGGTTCATCGACGATAATATTAGTATGAGTTCAATGACGAAAAGCGAATGGGATAGTTCGTAATTTTTTATTTTTAATTGAAGAATTTTTGTGAATTATATTAAATGGAATCGAAAGGTAAGCTTCGTAAGAAACCCGAAAAGTGTGATCCTTATGGATTTGACGTACTTTCTGTGAAGTTAATTTCTACAAAATGTGACGATGTTATATCTCCTTGTTCTCCTCCCTGTCCTCCTCCTTGTCCTCCTTGTCCTCCTGGTCCTCGAGGTCAAACTGGATACAGAGGTCAGACAGGGTACAGGGGTCAAACTGGATACCAAGGCCAAATAGGAGACCAAGGTCAAACCGGATACAGAGGTCAGACAGGGTACAGGGGACAAACTGGATACCAAGGTCAAACGGGCTACCAAGGTCAAACTGGATACAGAGGACAAACTGGATACCAAGGACAAACGGGATACCAAGGTCAAACGGGCTACCAAGGTCAAACAGGGTACAGAGGTCAAACAGGGTACAGAGGTCAAACTGGATACCGAGGTCAGACGGGATACAGAGGACAAACTGGATACAGGGGTCATACGGGAGACCGAGGACAAACTGGATACAGGGGTCAGACAGGGTACAGAGGACAAACTGGGTACAGAGGACAAACTGGGTACAGAGGACAAACTGGGTACAGAGGACAAACTGGGTACAGAGGACAAACTGGGTACA
>C687J35021_10003013_pt1 | contig 11736 bp, 9 predicted proteins | sample RifCSPhighO2_12_FD_35021 | JGI IMG/M metagenome (IMG submission 35021)
GAACGAAGCCAAGTTCAAGCTGGATTCGTCCTGCCGGCTGGGAATTTTCAACCCCAGATCGGCAGGGGCCGGCTTCAACTTTCAGGACATCTGCAGCTACATGATTTTCACTGAACCCTTTTCGTCGCCTGGACCTTTCAAACAGGCGATGGATCGAATTGTCAGGCCGGGGCAGAAGTACACGCCCACGATCTGGCTACTGCGGGCGTTGAACACCTTCGCCAGCAAGCGCGTGGACTCCCTGCTGGATCGGGAAGGCCAGGCGCAGCAAGTGTACCGGGACCGGGAAAGCCTGCTTGATTACTACGTTCGAGGGTGACCAAGGACGTGGTTGACAAGACTTCCCAGTTGTGGTGCAATATGTACACAGTACATAACACCGTACTGTCTCTAAAGCTATCCGAAACCGAAAAGCTAACCTAAACCTAAAATCTATCCGTAAAAGGAAATCTATATGGCTCTCAATAAAACCCGTCAGGAAAAAGAAGTTGTGAAGGAAGCCGAAGCAGAAGTGGCGCAAGCCTCTGCCGAGGCGGTCAAGCAGGAAACCGGCGCCGATGTACTGGAAGCTGAACCGGAAGTGGTGGAGACCGTCCAGGCCAGCACTGAAGGTCAGACCACTGCAGTGGCGGTTCGTCCTTCTTCCTCGCTGTCCGTTGGCAAGGAAGTTTCCCAAGCGTTGGAAGCTCAGGGTTTTGCTCCTCTGACCTTCGACTACCACAGCTTTCCGAACATCAAGCTGCAGTCTGAGTTTGAAGGTCCGGAAGGTTTGGTTCTGCCGTCCGACGGTTTTTACGTTGCGGTCACCGGCAGCCGACCCAAGTGGGCGATCACCTCAAAACACGCCACCAAGGAAGAGCAAGAAGTGGTGTTCATCTACGACAAGGCGGAAATCTACACTCCAGGCACCAAGGCGTTCGACGCTATCCAGAAATGGAAGACAGAAGGGGTCGGCTACAACGAGCCTAAGGATTACCTGGATGTCATGGTTACCATGCTGGATGACGGCACCAAGGACAAAACCTTGGAAGGCATGTTCTGCGTGTTGAGCGTGCCGCGTACTTCCATCGGCAAGTTCAACGTGTACATCTCCACCATGACTGTGAAGCACAAGCGGCCGTTGGCGGAAATCGTCACCAAGGTAAGCCGGGGTAAAAAGATCACCGATGCAGTTCAGGCGTTCTACCCCTGGAAGTTTGATTTCCATTGCTTGCTGGAAGACTGGACTACTCCCGGCGAAGAGTGATTTCAAACTAGCAACACCAGGCCGGGGCAACCCGGCCTTTTCTTTGTCAAAATTCAGGGTGACTCATGATTACTGGAACCGTCGCAATACTCGACATGAAAGGGCTGGCCATGCACAGCTACTACCGTGCCGAGGATTCAGAACCACTGACCGACAGGGAGGGGAAAAAGATCCGCACTGCACGGGCGGGCGTGAGTACTTTCATTCGCTCCTACCTGGAAGAGATTTTAACTTTTGCCGCGCCGTACAACATCATCGCGGTGTGGGATGGCGGAAACGAATTTCGCCGCCGGATGTTTCCTGCCTACAAAGACAATCGCAGGAAGACAGAAAAGCATCCGATGGAGGAAGAGCAGCTGGAGCGCATGTACAAAGCGCTGAAAGCCATCTTCGCTTACTCCGGCGCTATCAACGTCCAGGCCCCCACCGTGGAAGGCGATGACCTGATTGCCCTGCTGTCGGAAGGGTTGCCTAACAACCAGTTTATTTACACAGTGGATAACGATCTGCTGCAGCTGTACCGGGATACTGACAGCAAGAAAGTCCTGATCAAGGTCACTGACAACCTGAAGGAATACTACACCCTAAAAACTGAGAACTTCCAAATGGAGGTGGCGCCGCATCACCTCGTCATGCTGAAAGCTCTGGTGGGGGACTCCTCAGACGGTTACGGTGGCGTTCCTGGCGTGGGGCCGGTTGCCTTCAAGTACCTGGTGGAAGAGTACGGCTGGGACGGCATCGAAGAAATACGCCAGTGCATTTTGAATAAAGACTGGGAACCGATCCGCGAAGCGGCAGCCTCCAACAACTGCAAGGTACTGCGCAAAATCCTGGAGAACACCGACAAACTTTCCCTCTGCTACAACCTGGCGATCCTGCACCCGGAAAGCTGCTATGGCTTCACCGGTCAGACCCAGATCAAGCCGCAGTTTTACAAGCGGGTTCCCAATGCAGAGAAGCTGAAAGCGGCTCTGTCGATGGTGCAGTGCGGCTGGATGTTCGAAGAGTATTTCTCCCGTTTCATGCCGACGTATACGCTGGTGACGGAAACCAATTTCCCTGGCGCCTGCGTACTCATGCGCGAGCAGGCGATGGAAGGCCCTTGCATCGCTTACGACCATGAAACCTACGACAGCCTGCAGCATGCTGACTTTCTGGAAGCCTTACCCAAACAGCGCAGGAACGAAGGATACCTGGACGTCCTTTCTGCTCGCCTGTCCGGTACCAGCTTTGCATTCGGCCCGAACATGGAGCGGGTCTTCTACTTCTCGTTCAACCACCGGGAAACCTTGAACATTGATAAGGCCCTGGCGAAGCCCCTCTATGACTGGATGTACGGCAGTGGCCGTCCTGTACTGGCGCACAACGCCGGATTTGAAGTGCAGGTTCTGCACAATGAATACGATGTCTGGTACACGCCGACCTATGACACTGTTACGATGTCCAGCGCGTTCGACGAGAACAACGAGAAGGGATTGAAAGATCTTTCCCTTACTCTGCTGGGGTACACCCAGACCACATATAAAGAATTACTGGCCCAGTACAACGCAAAGGATATGCGCGACCTGTCCGGGCTTGAAGTGCTGGATTATGGTTGTGATGATTCCCTGGTTACGGCTCACCTGTCCCAGATGTTTTACGTCGGGATGTGCATGGAGAAAACCTGGAGCTTCTACCAGCAGAATGACCTGCGCCCGACTGATGCCTATGCCAAAGCCTTTGAAACGGGCGTCAACATTAACTGGGAAAAGTTGGAGCTGCTGCGGGAGCGGGACGAAAAATTAGTTGCTGAAAACTTCAAGTTTATCCAGGACACCTTGAAGGAACGCTGTTCCGAGATAAAGCCGCAACATGCGAATGCTTTCTTTGCCGCTGAGCGTGAGTTCTTTATGGCGGAAATGCAGGATGCGGCAGTCTCCAAAGGAGCGACAGCCCCTACCCGTTCTCACATGCTCTCACGGCTGGAAGAAAAGCGCCTGAAGCTGCAGGAGAAAACGATTTACGTTCCCTACACCGAGACTGTGATCCCCTTCGAGTTCAAGCCGACCCAGGCCCAGTTCGAGGAGGTCATGCAACATCTCAACTTCTCCACCTTTCCTGCCAGTGTTTCAGGCAAGGCGCTGACGTTCTGGCTGGCTCAGGTGCAGGACGAAGCGCAATCCTTGGAGCAGGTTAAGTTTCTGGAGTTGCTGGTAGCCTGCATCAACGCCAAGCAGCTAAAGGACCGCGAGGGAGAGCACTACGAAGCCCTGGCTGCCTTCTGCCAGGCTAACCGGGCTCGCACCGGCAAGACAGTTGAGGAAGGGGATGAGTTGAACTTTGGTTCTCCGAAGCAGATGCAAGAGCTGTTCTACTTGAAGCTGGGCTTGCCTGTACGCTGCAGGAACGATGTGGACAAGGGTTCGTTGCGCTCTCGCTACGGGCTGGAGGGTTCCCCCTCCACCAACGAAGAAGCCGTCATGAAAGCGCTGTCCGAGGATTGCCCGGACGGTGACTGGCGCCGCGACGTGCTGAAGAAAGTACTGGAAATAAAATCAGCCAATACCCGCAGGCAGCTGTACTGGAACCCGTACCCGCACTGGGTACACCCGCGCGACGGAATGATTCACCCCGGCATCAAGAACAGCTCCACGGTGACGCGCCGGCCGGCAGGTACCAGTCCCAACTTGCTGCAGGTGGAGGGAGGAGAGACCAGAACCATCTTCCTGCCGCGCTACAAGGGTAAGCAGATCATTGTCTGCATCGACTTCAATGGCCAAGAGCTTCGGTTGACGGGGTCGGAAGCCAAAGACCCGGTACTGATTGAGTGCTACACCGGTCTGGGTTCCTACACCGACGAGTACGGCATGCTGCGGCAGAAGATCCGTGACGTTCACTCTGTCACGGGTTGTGGCTTCGCCCAGAAGATCCTCAGCCGCAGCGTCAACTCGGAAGTCATGAAGCTGCTGGAGTTCGACAGCCAGGGCATCATGAAGTACGACCAGTTTTACAAGCTGGTGAAGCACGAACAGATCGAGCTGGACTGTTCGGAAGACATCCTCAAGGAACTGCAGTCCGCTGTGGGTACTGTGCGCGGCTATGCCAAGGTGGTTAACTTCCTGTTGATCTACGGCGGCAACGAACACACCTTGGGCGAGAAGCTGGGGCTGCCCGTTCCTTTCTGCCTGGAGCTGCTGGAGTCGGTATTCAAGAAGTACCCACGCCTGCGGCCGTGGCAGGAGGAAACAGCGGCGCTGGCGGAACGTTTGGGTTATGTGACTACTGCTTACGGCAACCGTCGCCACTTGAACGAGGACGTCAGGTCCAATGATCGGGGGGTCAAGAGCCGGATGCTGCGTCAGGCAGGCAACGCCACGATTCAAGGCTGCGCCGCTGACATCCTGAAAGTAGTAATGACCGGTATGGAGAACACCAATCTGCTGGTTGAAACCAAATCCTGCATGCACGCGCCGGTGTATGACGAAATCTTTTCGTCGGTGCACATCGATTATGTGTTCGAGTATTGCCAGCGACTGCAGGATCTTATGAACGTCACTCCCCCAGGCCACCCCATCCCCATGATGGGGGAAGTTGGTATCGGCCTGAACTGGGGTCAATGCAAACAGATCGAACTGAAAGATCGGCCCTCGCAGAAAAAGATTGAGCTGGCCATTGAGAAAATGCTGAAGGAGGCAGGAGCGGTATGAGTACGAGAACTATCACTGAAAGTGACTTGAACGAAGGGCAGAGTAACGCCATTCAGGCCATGGTTGATTTCGTCCAGAGCGATGATCAGTTCTTTCTGCTGGAGGGGGCAGCAGGTACAGGTAAGTCAACCTGTATCCAGTTCTTTTGCCAGATCCTGCCGAAGCTGCTGGACCGTCCTGTCAAGATCGCACTGACAGCGCCGACCAATAAAGCGGCCGGAGTCCTGCGCAGGATGCAACGGGAAATTGGCGGACACTCTGAAGTCCGTACCATCTACAGCCTTCTGGGGTTGCGGCTCAAGAACGATGAGCCGGTGCGGGATGTTGGCGCCAGCGGCGAAAATGATGCAGAGAAGTTCAATATCATTGTCGTGGACGAAGGCGGCATGGTCAGCCGAACGCAAGCAGATGAAACAGGTAGAACCAAAAGCGGTTTGATGGATTACCTGCGCGGGGCTGCAATCGAGTACGGTTGCAAGTTCATCATCATGGCGGATCGTTACCAGTGGAACCCGATCGGTCAGGGTCTGTCCCCGGTGTTCGACATCGAGCGCGGCTGCCGGCTGACGGAAGTAGTACGGCACGACAACCAGATCCTGAAGTTCTGTACTCACATCAGGACGCTGATTGACGCTAATTGCCGTCTGACCACCTACACCACAGACTGTGATGAGAACGGTGGGGTTTACGTTATGAACGCCCGTTCTTTCCAGGAAAAAATGCGGCAGGGGTTCACCTCGGACGCCTACTCTGAGCGGCCTGATTCTTTCCGTACTATCGCATGGCGTAACGCTACGGTGATCGGGTACAACGAAATGGTCCGAACCGCGATGTACGGTGAGGAAGTGGCAGAAAAGAGCCCGTTCGTGGTAGGGGAGCGCATCATCGCCTGTCAGCCTATCCAACCGGTCACCAAGTCGGATGATGATCTGGAGTTCTACATGACTACAGATCAGGAAGGCGAAGTGATCGGCACCAAGGAAGTCTATCACCCGATCTACCGCAGCCTGAAAACCAACTGCCTGACCATCGAACCTGACGAAGGCCCGACAGTGACGGCCTACACCATCCACAAGGAAAGCGAGCGGGATTACAAAGCGCTGGCCGACAAGATGAGCAACGCTGCCAAGGAGCGAAAGCAGAGCTGGGCCGAGTACTGGACCCTGAAAGAAAAGATCCACGACATCCGGCCCTGCCATGCACTCACCTCGCACCGGGCACAGGGTTCCACGTTCGAGACGGTATTTGTGGATGTGCCGGATCTGATGGCCAACATTAACACTTGGGAAGCGATGCGAGGGCTTTATGTTGCATGCTCTCGGCCTTCCCGGATTTTGATTCTGAAGAAGTAGGAGACGCTATGAGCAGCAAACCCAAAACTCCGCAAGAACTCGGTCTGGAATTCCAGACCGATTTTCAACGTCACTTCGAGCACCTACGCAACTTCAAGAAGCTGGAAATTGTCCGCCTCTACGACACCCATGCAGCCGGCTCCCTGATACCAGCGCAGGGCGGGGACTTCATTGTCATGTTCCAGAAGCGTGGGATCATGATCGATACCAAGCTGAGCACCATTCACGCCACACTGGAAAAGTGCTTGAAGTCTTCCACCTCCGAAACCCAGATGTCGCGGATGCGGTTGTGGGTCCGGGCAGGTGGGCTGGCCAAGCTGGTGTTCTTCGGCACTCACGGCCTGGAAATCTGGAACGTGGATACCCCTCTGCTGGAAGCCTACTACACCCCACGCATGAAGCCGCCTATCGAGTGCTGCGAAATCGTGTACCCGGACTGGCTTGAATTCAGCGCCGGAATCATTGACCACATGAAAGAAACCTGGAGATAACCATGACCCGATTAGTATTTTTTACTGACCCCCACCTGGGGAAAGTGCTGAGTTCTCACACCACGCCAACTTCGCGGGAGCGGCTGAAGGATGACCTTTTCCTGCAGGCTAACGGAATAGTCAAGGATTACAGCCTATCTAACCAACGCACAGAAATTTTCTGTGCTGGAGACCTGTTCGATAAGTTCTCCAACAAGGAAGAAACCTTATCCCAGGGGGCTAAGATTCTGTGCGGTATAGACGGATGTCTGGCAGGCAACCACGACTTGATTGCAGATACTGCGGAACTAAGTTCCTTGCAGCTTCTCGACTCCCTTGTGGACGGGCTTTCAGTTGTCTTGACGCCTATGGAGCTGTACAACGACGAAGACTTCTATGTTTACGGTATTCCCCACGTCACCACACAGAAGCAGTTTGAAGATGAACTGTTGAAGGTGAAGGGCCAGCGCAACAAAACCAACATCCTGGTACTGCACTGCAACTACGACAGCGATTTCGCCACGCAGGAAACCAGCCTCAACCTGACGCAGGAAACCGCTACCTTCCTGCTGGAGCAGCGCGGCTTCAACTTCATTCTGATCGGTCACGAGCACAATCCGCGCCGTTGCCTGGGCGGCCGTGTCATCGTGATGGGGAACACCCACCCGACCAGCTTCCACGACATCAGTGACAAGTTTGTTTGGGAGTTCACCCCGGAAGGCGTCACCCAGAACAAGGTTTACTCTGCGGCCGAGTGCTACCAGAAATACACCGTGCAGGAATTCCTGGCGCTGGAAGAGCTGCCCGATTACCTGCACTGGGTGGACATCCAGGGCACGATTGAGCCAGGCCGTTCCGTAGAGCTGGCCAAAAAGGTTAAAGCTCTTTGGCAGACCGGGGAGCAGTACGCGGTACGGGTTCAGGTAACGCCCGCCTCTGCCACTCCAGAAGCAGAGGGGGAAGTACAAGGATTCCTGCAAGTGCTAGGACAGATCGAAGCGGAACTCAACTCCATTGACCCCGCCATGAAAAATCTTTTCGTCGAAGTGCTGGACGAAGTAATGAAGGAGAAAGAAACCAATGCAACTGCGTAGACTGAAAACATCTGGCTGGAAAAAACCGAACAGCGTGGACATCCAGTTCACTGACGGAATGAATGCCATCGTCGGCCCCAACTACACCGGCAAAAGCTCACTGATCAGCGCCATCCTGTTTGCTCTTGGCGGCGCCAGTGTGGTGGCCGGCTCCAAGATGGAAACCGTCGGCTTCACCGGCAAGTTCAGCGTTGAACTGTGGTTCCTGAAGTACTACGTGATCCGCACCAAGAGCAAGGCCGAGCTGTACGAGGAAGGCACTGACGAACCCATCGCCGTCGGTACCAGTGTCGTCAATCGCCGCATCTCCCTGATCCTTGGCATGCCGGTGAAACGTTTCATTGACCTGAAGGTGGCCCGCCAGAAAAAGACCGACAAGATCCTGTCGATGGGCGGCACTGAGCTGTTCAAAATCATTCAGGAGCTGACCGGCATCACTGAAGTGGAGACCGTGATTAACAAGGTCAACCTTCGCAGCAAGGTAACGGAAGGCGCCCTGGAAAATATCCAGGTGACGCCCGACCAACTGGCAACCGCTGAAGAGCTGATTTCCCCTCTGCAGGAGTTGATCCAGTTAACTTCTGAAAAACTGGACGTCGCCAAGGAAAAGCTGCAGCAGGCCAGCAAGAACGTGAAGGCGGTTCGAGATTCCCTGGAAGTTTCCACTGAGCTGTGGAGCGAGTACAAGGAAAAGAACAAACTGCGCCAGCAGAACCAGGAGAACCTGCAGGATTTGCTGGAACGGAAGAAAACCGTCCAGGCAGATCAAGCAGCCTGTCAGGCAGCGCTGCCGCACTCTACTCTTGAGAAGTGCCAGGAAGAGCTGGACGGTGCCCGTCGGTTCTTGAATTACCTGGACAGTCTCCGGCAGAAATCAAACAGCCTGGACCGTGACCGCTCGCAGAAAGCCACCCGGCAAGCTGACAAGCAGAGCAAGGTGGACAAGCTGCGGGTGCAGTTGAGCGCAGCAGAAAAGGGTCTTGAAGGACGGGCTTTCGATGCTGCCAAGTACGCTGCACTGGAGAAGTCCGTCTCGGATGTCTCCGGCAACCTGGCCGTGCTGAAAAAGGAAGTAACTTCCTTGAACCAGTCTTTAAAAACTGGAGTCTGCCACGCTTGCCAGCGACCCTATGAAGGGGAAGAAAAACACCTGGAGGAGGCCAAGGAGCGACTGGAAGCCCTGGACGTTGCCATCCCAGAAATTGAACGGAACCTGGAAACCTTGAAGGACGGCAAGCAGGCAATGGAAGTAATTCGCTCCTTGCAGAACGAAGTTGCTTCTGTCCGCACATCCCTCGAAGAACAGGAAGTCGAGCTGGCCAACCTGAAAATGGAAACTGAAACTGCTGTTTCCGAACTGACTGAAGTGCGGGAAGAGCTTTTAACTCAGGCAGCACGGGAAGAAGGCTTCACCAAGAAAGAGCAGGCCCTGGACACCAACATTAAATCCATGAACAAAATAATCCTGCGTCTGGCGGAAATCGACCGGCAGGAAACGCAGCTGGTTCAGGCGCTGGAAAAAACGCCGGAAGTCGAGCAGCCTTCCATCGCCAAGCCGGATGAGTTGCGCCCTCTGCTGACTGAGGCGCTGCAGGAGGAAGTCAAATACCGTGGCGAGGAAAAGGAACTGACCAGCTCCCTTTCTGCCGCCCAATCCAAAATGCAGCTGGCCGCTGCTGCACTGGATAACCTGCGCAGCAGCATGGCCCGCCGTGAGGCGCTGGAGTCCCGGCAGGGAGTGGAACTGGCGCTGCTGAAGTACCTGCGCACCAGCCGCGACCGCTTCACCCAGGACCTGTGGAGCCAGTTCCTGATCCGGGCTTCCCAGTTCGTTCGGGAGTGCACCGACGGCCGCGTCACCGATCTGGATCGCGATGAGAAGGGTGAGTTCAAATACCTGGAGTCCGGTAATTGGTTCTCGCTCGACGAAGCCAGTGGCTGTCAGCTCAACCTGATGGGGCTGGCGATTCAGATGGCGCTGGCCGATGTCGCCTCCTGCCCGCTGAATATTTTGCTGGCGGATGAACCGACCGACTCCATGGAAGATGAACATTCCCTGGCAGCGATGATGGCGCTGTCCACTTGCGGCAAGCAGGTGGTGTGTGTCACGCACAAGGATCTGGACCGTTCTCTTTTCAACAACGTAATTGAACTGGAGAGGAAGTGAAGATGGAAATCGTAAACCTACAGGAAGAAGAGGCCAAATTGGTGTCTACCTTCTGCAGTCTTATCGGCACCAGTGGAGCCGATAAGGTTGACATGAGCATGCTGCGGGATCGGGTCTTTTCCTTTGGCGTGCAAGGAATGGCTGAGAAGTTGGCAGAGAACATTCATACCTATCGGAGGGGATTGCATTCCCCTCCAAAGGACTCAGCTGAGCACGAGAAAATGTTGTCCCGGATTATCCAGGACACCTACTACCTGTTCCTGGCGTCCGTAGTCCCTGGGCCGGGGGCTAGAGGTCAAGATGGTCACTACGGCCCTGTCACGGAACACCTCAGAAATTTGGGCTATTATTCTGATAGTCACTTTGCCCAATGCGAGAAGGAATAACCGAATGTCCAGTTGTATCGTGGACCAGGCCCAAGCCACGGAAGAGCTGTTTCTTGAATTGAATCTGAAGAAACAGCGTGATGCCGCCAAGCAACAGCAAACCGCCCTGGGGTCGCCCGGGGTTTGTCTGAACTGCGGGGAAAGGAACATCGACCCGGAAGGGCGCTACTGCGACGAGGACTGTCGGAAGGACCATGAAAAACGATTGCAGGCCAGAGCACGTTCAGGCAGAATCTGAAACGCAATCGAGTGTTATCTTTCGCTAAGGCATATTAAAGGGCGGTTCCCTCATGACCGCCCTTCTTTTTAACTTTCCTTCACACTTCCATCAGCATCGACAAAAGGAAGAAACCGGTTCGTAACCGGAACCCCTTCCGGCCAGCGCTGCGCCTTCAACCGGTCATGACTGAACATTTTAATGTTGACCGCGTCCGCCTGATTCCCTCCCAGCACCGCCAATTCCCCCGTTGCCGACCGCCCCACCAGAAAGCCCACGTGATGACCGCCCTTGCGGGCCAACACCACTATTGACCCGTAGGTGGGGGCATTCAGCCCTCGTCCCCATGCAGCGTAGCTGACGGCCGACTCGTAGCTGCTGGAGCGGATGCCGACAGCCTCCAGGCACCCACCCACAAAGGCCGCACACCACGGCGTCTCATCGTCCTTGATTCCTCCCCGCCGGATCGCCTTCCACCAGTCCAGGATTTTCTGAGTGTGAGTTTTACCGGGGGTTTCCCTGACCCCGATCTGCATCCTTGCATACGCCAGCCAGGCGGGGTCTTTATCGTCGGTCATACCGGTCGCTCCATTTCATCCAGGTGATGGATCTGTTTGGCAGAAAGGAAATCGTCCGGAGTGGGTCCAGCCTTCCGCTTGTTCCAATAGTACCACCCCCCAGCACGAACGCCGGCCCAGAACAGGTTCGCCTCGAACTCGGAGTATCGTTCCATGACCTGCTGGCGGGAGTAGGGGTCTCCGCCCACGTCCAGTACCGCCATCCGGAAGATGTCGTCGCACTGGGCTCGGCTGAACCGGGAAACGCTGCCGCGCAGGGAGGCCCCGCCAAATCCGTCCAGGATCTGGACCTCCACCCTGCCCTGGCAGCAATACAGGTAGTCATGCACTACGGCAGGGTACCGGCTTCCTCCGTTGACGTCGAAGCCTGGCAGGGCCTGCACCAGCCAGGGTACCGAAGCGAAGTCCGTAATGAAGCGCCGCGGAACTGCCACCTCGAAGAAGACGGCATTGAGCTTGAACTGATACCGGAATTTCTCCAGCAGGGCGAACTCACCCGGGTCACAGGCCCGGGTGTCGAGGAAGGACAGGTATGGCATA
>C687J35021_10003015_pt1 | contig 11736 bp, 10 predicted proteins | sample RifCSPhighO2_12_FD_35021 | JGI IMG/M metagenome (IMG submission 35021)
ACACTAAGTACGAGGCTAATTTGGCATACGATGGAGATGAAGATGACTTTGACTCTAGCGATTTAAGCGACGAAGAGGCAGAAGCATTGGATGGTTTCAGTGTAGAAGAACTTGAAAAAAAACCTAAAGATGAACCAGCGGATGAACTGGAAGAAGGCGAACTGGAGGTAGATGAAGAAATGCTAAAAGAGCTTGGGGAAGATGAACCAGAAGACGAGGACCTAGAAACACCGATTGCTACCTTGGCAGCTAGTTCTAAAAAATCTAAAAGAATGCCCAGAAAACCAAAAACATCTATAACAAAAACAAACATCAAAACACGGGATGCGTTTGATGAATACCTAGAAGAAGGCCGTCTAAATATAGATGTATATGAGTTAGACGACGAAGTGGTCATCAAATCTGCTATCGCAGGCGTAAACGAAGATGACCTTGACATAGACATATCTCCTGATTCTGTCACAATTCGCGGAAAAAGAACTCACGGAGAACAAATTTCTGATGAAAATTATTTCTACAAAGAATGCTATTGGGGTGCCTTTTCTCGTTCTGTGCGCTTACACACAGAAATAGATCCCGATAAATCAGACGCCATTCTTGAAAATGGAATCCTAAGTATACGTCTACCTAAACTATCTAAGTCTAATCAAAAAAAACTAAAGGTTAAAAAAATATAAATATGCTTTTATCAAACTATACAATGAGCCGCAATATGCGGAGATTTATTAGTATATCGCTCCCTGTTTTATTTATGGGAGCAATATTTTTTTTAATCATAGGATTTGTTAACAAAGATGCAAAAGCAATAAGGGGCGTAAGTGTGGTGGGTATAAATTTGTATGAACTAAACACGCAAAAAGCTCAAGAACTTCTTGAAGTTAAAATCGAAAATTATAAAAATTCTAATATGTCCCTAGTTACCGATACGGGTATAGAGCTTAAAGCAAATACAAAAAATTTCGGACCTACATTTGATATAAAAACGACATTAGAAAACGCTTATGCCGTAGGTAAAAATAAAAACTATGTATTAAATAAATTATATCAAGCCAGAGCGTTTATGTTTGGTGTTAAGGTACCTATTAAAATCGAACTTGACGGAACTATATTTTCCCATTTTGTATCTAACACCCTAGAACCCATACACAATCCAGCAAAAAATGCGTCCTTTATATACGACTTTGATACGCAAGTATTTAATTTTTCACCTGCTCAAGAAGGATTTGTTATAAATATTAACGAACTACAAAATAAAATTCTGTATCGCATGAATATCCTTTCCAACGAAGATATAAAACTAAAGCAAACCATAGATAAACCGCTCATTGAAAACCAGGGCGTACCACAAGCGCTTGCGCAAGCTCAAGCTATTGTAGAAAATGGGCCCTATATTATAAAAGCTAAAAGTGATGAGTGGGAAATAGAATATGAAGATCTAATAAACTGGATTGACTTTCGTCCGGCTAAAAATGACAACGAGTACATCCTGACCGCAACAATATCCAGAGCCCGTGTACAAAATTATCTAACTCCTTTTGTGGCTGGTCTTCGCTCTGCGCCGGTAAATGCGGAGTTCAAACTAGAAAAAGACAGAGTCGTGGCCTTCAACCTAGCAACACCTGGGTATGAACTAAACATAGAAGAAAGTACTAATCAGATAGCAAATGCTATAGAAAGCTCGCAAAAACAAAGTTCTTTAGTTTTTGTAGAAACTTCCCCCCAAATTACCCAAGTTACCGTTGATAATCTTGGAATAAATGCCCTACTTGGACGCGGAGAAAGCAGTTTTGCAGGTTCTCCCAACTCTCGTAAACATAATATTGCGCTAGGCGCCAGTCAGTATCAGGGACTGCTGATAAAACCGGGGGAAGAATTCTCTTTTAACAAATCCTTGGGAGAAGTCACCGCGACAGAGGGTTATTTGCCAGAGCTTGTTATCAAAAATAACCAAACTGTTCCAGAATACGGAGGCGGGCTTTGCCAAGTTTCTACAACACTATTTCGCGCCGCTGTGTATTCGGGGCTTGAAATAACAAAAAGAAGCAATCATTCTTACCCTGTTGTTTATTATGGTACTCCCGGATTTGACGCTACGATTTATCCCCCAAGCCCGGATTTGGCATTTAAAAATAACACACCCGGATATATATTAATCCAACAAAAAATTGAAGGATCTAAATTAACTTTTGAGATATACGGACAAAATGATGGTCGCCAAGTGGAGATTGTAGGACCAGTAACATACGATCAAAAATCAGACGGGTCAGTAAAAGCGACCCTGCAACAAATTGTAAAAAATAAAGATGGGAATGTGTTATTCGAAAAAACATTTTATTCCAACTATAAATCGCCTAAACTTTATCCAATAAACAGAAATCCATTAGAATAAACTGTACTATTTTTTATATATAAATAAAGGCTTTTAAAATAAAGGTCTTTATGGTAAAATAAAACATACTTAAAAATAAAAAAATGGCAAAAGAGCAACCAATTAAACAAGAGGGCGAAAGCCAAATGGGAAATAAAAGAGTTAACCGCGAAGTTATGCCAAGTTATGTTGTAGACACATATGACGATGGTGGCACCCAAAAATGGTGTCGGGGATGCGGTGGTATCTTTTTTACAGAAAACGAACTCAAAGAAAAACATAAAGAATGCGACGCTTCAAATCCAGAAGGAGGCGTAGAAAGTTTCTTACAAGAATAAATAAACCCGTAAATCCAAAAAGGAGCTTAAAGCTCCTTTTTTTAGTGTCCAGGAGAGGAGTTGAACCTCCACGGGATTGCTCCCACCAGCTCCTAAGGCTGGCGCGTATGCCAATTCCGCCACCTGGACAATCTATAACTAACACTTTACCAAAAATATACGACTTTGTCCACAAAAACAAAAACCCCAGTCCACCAGTTGGCGGATTGGGATTTTTGTTTTTGTAAATTTCTATATACCTCTATCAAACACTATCGACATACCATCTTAAAGTCCGATAATTCCTCTAACAATCGCAGGAATTACTCTAGCAAGAGATGCAACAACAAGCCCTACAACTGCCCAAATAAGAAAGTTTCGTGCTTTTTGTACCTTGTCTGGATTTTGACCTGCGGTAATAAAGTAGAACGCAGAAAGAGCTATAAAGAATGTGGCTATCGCAAGCACAGCAACAAACAATAAATTAGTTGCAAACTTTATAAGACCGTATGTGCATAAGAGCGCGTTATCTGAAGAGTCATCTCCATCCAAATCAAGCTCAGATCCAGATCCGACATTAGCACGGGTTCTGTTTAGTAAATCACTTGCCTCCTTTGTGCTAATATCCGCTCTCACCTTACAAGTATCTGCGGCGTGCACAAAACTAGGCATAAAAGCCAAAGCGAACAAAGATATAACAACTAAAATAACGGGTAGTTTTGAAACTGAAAAAATATTTGAACCCATAAGTTTTGTATAACCACGGCACACAGATAAAACCCATGCGCCGGATAAGTATACACTTGCCAATCTGCTGTAAACAAATCGCCAAGGTCTACTTTAGGTGTCTAAAAACGACCTTTCCTAACTACTGTTTTTAATACTTATTTAAATTATTACATACTGAACTTAAAATACAACATACTTACTCTTCTTTTTTACCTTTTTTACAATATACCTCGCAATATAGCCACGATTATCCAAGCAAAAACTATTATAACAAATCCAATAATCGCATACTTTATTATATCCCTACCCTTCTTTGCTTTTTCTGGTTTTCCGCCAGAAACCACAAACGTAAATCCCCCCCATACAATCATCAAAACTAGTATTGGTGAGGCAATAACTGTAAGCGAGCGAATCAAACTCGTTATAAAGTCTTCAAAATTATCCGAGGCAAGCGGATTGGGCAAAGAAATTATGTTGCCCCCTGATCCAGGGTTTGAGTTATTATTTTGCTCACTGCTTGGAGCACAAGTGCCTAGGAGAGAACAAATATATCCATCCCGACAATCGCTATCTGCGTCACATGGTATGGAACTAGGAAGAATACAGCCACCCCTGTAACACACTTTTTCATTTATACATTCCGAGTCTGTATCGCAAGGGGCTAAAATAGATGCGATGCAATGGCCGGCCGCACCGTTGCATAAGCTTGGTCTGTCATCAAATTCGTCACATATTGACTCATCTACAACCTTTCCCCCATCGCAATCTGTAGTAGAAGTATCAACATAGCAATCTGAAGCACCACCACCAGAACGATAGTTGCATCTAAATAAGTTACTCGCGGCATTTGCAACTCCAAAAAAACCTACACTTAAAGTAAAAACTGTAAAAGTTATAATTAAAATTTTAAAAAAGTTTTTCATATTCATTTATCTTACCCTGAACGACTTGCGATGAACAAAACCAATGGATCACCCCTTAAAGATCTTCAAAGCTGCGTGGTAAAAAGTTTATCTCATCTGCGCCATTGTCTAACGCACTTTCAATATCTTTATTACCTGTTAACACATCATTTATTGTACGCTCTAATATGCGCTGAACTTCAAAAAAATCTGGCTGTATCCAGCTTTTTGCGCTCAAAATTTGATTTGCAAATACAGCAAGTTCCGGATCCTTTTGTTGATAGGAAATAAGAGATTTAAGAGCGGTTGGCTTATTAGATTCATCTAAGTATATCTTAGCATTTTCTTCTTGAGATATAAAGTTAATAAAATCCCAAGCAAGTTTTGGCTCATCAGAAATTTTTGGAACTGCATAACCCCAATAGCTTGCGTAGTTTATTCTCTTTGTACTTTCTTGAGGTTGGGGCATGGGAGCTATCGCAAAATTTAAAGAAGGATTTTTCTCCCTAATTGTATCGCGATGGTAAGAATAGTTAAACATCATTGCGGCATACCCTTGCGCAAAAGCATCTATGGAATATCTGTCGTTGGTAGGCCAAGTATAATTTAGTGAGTTTGGGTTACTGAAAGACGTATAAAAAGTCATTGCTTCTTTAGCCGGAAAATATGTAAGGCCATTTTGTGCTTCAACTCCCCTATCAAAAGTTACATTCCCAAATTTATCGTTCATTTCTGCTCCGGACTGTATCATTAAAAGAGACAAAATATCTGTAACGCGATTTACTTTATCGTTAAATGCGCTTCCAGCGGCCACACCAGCCAAAGTAATATTGTTATTTGCATCGATACGGCGCAATTTTTTAACAGCTTCAACAAATTCTTCCCAAGTACCCGGCGCAAACACAATACCGTTACTGTTAAAGTAGTCCTCATTGTAATAAAGAGCGAGCGTATCAATAGCTAAAGGAAGCGCGTATATTACTGGTTGGCTATTGCCCGAATCGTCAACTTCTTCCACCACAAAATCAAATCTAAAGATATCTGGATATTTACTTATTATGGAAGGCGCATCTATACCCTTGCCCGTTGTTTCGTCAATAACTACTTCGTTCATAGACACAAGGCGCTCTTTCTCAAGCGGAAGCCATGTATGATGAATTGCATATATATCAGGGCCCTCTTTTGCTGACAAAAGTTCGGCGACAAACTCGCGGTAACTGCTGTAATCTTTCTGCCTATACACAATTTTTACCTGCGGATTTTTTGCCCGATATTTATTTATTATATCTTTAAATACATCTTCTTCATCAAAAATACTCCAAAATACTAGCGTACCCTCTTTTTGTGGCGGTCCTTGATCTACTTCTTTTCTGCCCAACACACCAAATATCCCCAAAATTATAAACAATAAAATAAGCCCCACAATAGCGCCAAAAATTATACGGTTCCTTTGATAGGGCGCTAAGTTGCGTAACCTAAGTATTAAGTCGTTAAAAATTTTTGGCATGTGGTAGTATTTTAAATTTTGTTATTTTTTTTAAATACCATTCCATAGTGTAAGCCTCCAGCATCTATTTCGCGATTCTTCTTAAATCCTACACTGGTAGCAAGTTTATCTATATCTTCTTGGGAAATTCTGCTAAGCGGGCCCAGTATCGCCTTCTCAAACCAGTCAATAACAACCAGGGAACCTTTTGGTTTCAACACCCTGTGTGCTTCCTCCAAAATCACAGATAGGTTGTTAACTTGGTGTAAAATGTTAGAACACAAAACAAGGTCTTGGGAGTTATCTTCAAGTTTAGACCCGCCCTTTTGTTCTAAATTACCCTGCACAGTTCGTATTTGAAACAGTCCATCTATTTTTTTTATGCCGTCAATAACTTCCAGAGAACTTCTTTTGATATCTACAGCGCTAACAACTCCGCTACCGCCCACCGCGTTTGCTATCGCTTTTGTAAAATGCCCTGCCCCAGCGCCGAAATCTGCAACATGCATACCCAAGTCTAAACCAAAATCTTTAACCGAACCTACGGGATTTAAAAAGATACTGCTGGGGTTACTTTTTTGTTGATCTAACACTAATTCCATTCTATTTAAATTTAAGTTTGTTTAAAATCTAATTTTTACTTAATACCTAAACCCGCTAAACAAAAACGACAGATGCTATTTTGTCTCCCGCTTTTAGCGCCATTATCCTAACTCCTTGCGTTGCTCTTCCTAGTCGTGAGATTTTTTTTATCAACACACGTATTACCTGTCCCTTTTTAGAAATTACTATTAATTCTTCTGTATCTTTAATCACAGATACACCCACCACCTCTCCGGTTTTTCCGGTTACTTTCGCTGCTTTTATTCCGCTACCGCCTCTCTTTTGTTTTTTAAATAAATTAAGCGCAGTTCGTTTACCATAACCATTCGCCATAACCACTAACAAGTCCTTATCTTTATCGTCACTAACTATATCGCTACTGACAACTTCATCACCGTCTTTTAAAGCTATGCCCCTAACACCGCTTGCGCTTCGTCCCATGGGTCTTACATCTTTTTCTAAAAACCTAATACTTTGTCCATTTTTTGTATTTAAAATAACGTCGTCAGACCCACCTGATATTCCAACCCAGTTTAACTTATCGTTCTTTTTTAATCTTATAGCTATGAGACCGCTTCTGCGTACGTTTTCAAAATCTTTAGCAGGGGTCTTTTTTACAATTCCATTTTTTGTAACCATAATCAGAAAATTCCCTTCTTTAATTCTACTTTTTTCTCCTCTGGTTAAAGGGATTATTGTATTGACCTCTTCGTTTTTCTGTAACTCTAGAAAGTTTACAAGAGCTTTGCCACGTCCGGTGCGAGTTGATGGCGGTATCTCATATGCCAATGCCTGAAACACCCTTCCTTGATTGGTAAAAAACAACAATCTATCGTGCGTTGAAGCTGACAAAAAATGTTCCACAACGTCGTCGCTTCTAGTTTCCATCCCAATAATCCCCTTTCCGCCTCTATGCTGAACTTTATAGGCGGAAGGCGCGACTCGCTTTATATATCCATCGCGCGTCATTGAGATAATGGTTTCTTCTTTTGGAATTAAATCTTCTTCGCTAAACTGCCCAACGCTACCTATATTTACCTTTGTGCGACGTTCGTCAGCATATTTATCCTTAACATCGTTAAGTTCTTTCTTAATCTGGGTTTTCATTCTGGCATCGCTTTTCAATAATTCCTCGCATTCTTTAATAAACGCCCTCTTCTCACGCAACTCATCGTCTACTTTTTTTCTTTCGAGGTTAGCCAAGCTATGAAGACGCATGTCCAATATAGCGGTTGTCTGTCTATCCGTAAACTTAAAAGTACTTTTTAAATTTTTATGAGCTTCTATACGGTCTTTTGATTTTTTAATAGTTGCTATAACCCTATCTATATTATCTAATGCTTTCTTAAGTCCTTCAAGTATGTGTGCCCGTTCCTTTGCTTGGTTTAAGTCATATTGGGTACGACGTCGCACTACTTCACGTTTGTGTTCTATATATTTTTCTAAAACTTCTTTTAAGTTAAGCACTTGCGGTTGAACTCCGCCTACAAGCGCTGTCATATTCAAGTGGAAGGTTTTTTGAAGTTCTGTGAATTTATAAAGCTTATTTAGAGTTTTCTTTGGCTGGCTATCGCGTTTTAGTTCTATTATAATACGAACCTGATTTTCTCTATCGCTTTCGTCTCTTATGTCTCGAACCGAATCTAATTTGTCGGCATACACTAATGCCGCTATTTTTTCAATTAAAGTTGCCTTGTTTACTTGATAAGGGATTTCTGTAATTTCTATATAAGTTCCCTTAATTTTGCTTTTAGCTGTGGGCTCTTTAACTTCTGCTCTGCCCCGTATTACAATCGGACCTTTGCCCTGCCCATACGCTTCCAAAATAGCTTTTTTGTTATAAATCATACCTCCGGTTGGAAAATCGGGACCTTTTATAAACTGCATTAAGTCCTCAACGGTTGACTTTGGTTTATCTATAAGCTGAATGGTGGCGTCTATGACCTCGGCAAGATTATGCGGAGGAATGTTTGTTGCCATACCAACAGCAATTCCCAATGTTCCATTTAATAACAGCTGAGGTAATGCTGCGGGTAAAACACGCGGTTCTTTGTGTTCACCATCGTAGTTATCCATCCAGCCGACAGTGTCCTTGTCTATATCCTCCAGCATCAAGGAGCTTATCGGCATAAGTTTTGCTTCTGTGTATCGTTCGGCTGCGGGATTATCCCCATCAATTGAACCAAAATTTCCTTGTCCCCAAATTAAGGGATAGCGCATACTAAAATTTTGCGCCATACGCGCGATAGCATCATAAATTGCCGCATTGCCGTGCGGATGATATTTACCCATGGTCTCACCAGTGATAGCCGCAGACTTTCTAAATCTAGAACTAGAGTTTAGACCCATTCTGTGCATTGTATATAAAATACGCCTGTGAACTGGCTTTAATCCATCACGAACATCTGGCAAGGCGCGCGCCATAATAACACTCATCGCATAACTTAAATAAGATTCCTGCATTTCGCTCACCAGTGGCCTCGGCTGTATGTTTTGTTTTGGGGACTCGTCTTTCGGTTTGTCTTGTAGTTTTTTATTACTTGCCATCATTAAGTATAGATTTTGCTTCCCTAAGTATATCTATATTTACATTCCTAAAATTACTTTTTGTATTAAAAATAAAAAACCCTACTAATATGACTGCCATCGTAAGTATGATACTAAAAAAAATTACTAAACGTTTTTTATAACTCATAGTCGCTCCGCTCCAATTTAAAATTTAAAATGATAAATTTAAAACAATTTTTTAATTAGAAATTTAAAATTCATTCAAATTTATAATTTGAAAACGATAACTTCCATCTTACCCTCTAAATCTAATAAATCCTTCTGCTTTATGGTGAATTTATCTAGCTTCTCCAATTCTGTTTTGCCTACCTCTTTAAGAAAGTTGTCCACGGGATCTAATTTCACTTTCAAATCCTTAACCTTATAATGCATGGGGATGACAATTTTAGGTTCAATTTGGTTTGTAATTTCGGTCGCTTGTTTGGCATCTAGGGTGTATATTCCCCCAACAGGAACCATCAAAATATCGACCTCTCCTAGCGTATCCAACTGTTCTTCGGTGAGCCTGTTTTGCCCTAAATCCCCCAAATGAACAATTCTAATATCTTCCATTTTTATGACATATATCGTATTTACACCCCTTTGACTTCCTTCTGTGTCGTCGTGATAAGAAAAAACACCTCTAATGCGTACGCCAGAGGTTTCGTATTCTCCAGGACCATCTATAACAAGAGGATCTCCTTTAATGTCCTTAGTGTTATTGTGATCAAAATGTTCGTGCGTAACAAGCACAATTTGCGCTTCAAATTTGGGCGGAGTTAATCCCAATTTTTTTTCAAACGGATCAATAACAACCGTGGTTTGACCGCTCTGAAGACGAAAACATGCTTGTCCATACCATGTGATTACCATTTTATTCGGCTACGCCTCATAAAAAGTAACTAGTAATCCGTAACTCGCCTGCCTGCCAGCAGGCAGGTAATCAGTAATTTTTGATTTGCCAAAGGCAAATGTTCTTTTTTACTAGTTACCAGTTACTTGTTACTTGTTACTTGTTACTTAGAGAGGGCGAAGCAATCTTTTACTACTTTATTCTATCATTTTTTTGATCTACTTTCAATTAAAATCTTGCGTGTTTTATAAGTTTCTGCTATGCTATAGACTATGTTAGACATAACTACAAAACAATCAAGCCTGCCTACATCAAATAACATGCGACAAGCTGGCCTGCCTACCGGTCAGGCAGGCCTGCCTACCGGTCAGGCAGGTAAAAATGCTATGAAATCAGTTGTGCAAACTGACAAATCTTTATTTCAGTTGCCTAAAAAGGGCGATGTTGTAGAAGGTAAAATTATAGATAAAGAAGGAGGTGTGCTTTATATAGACCTAGGACACATAGGAACTGGTGTCGTCTATGGAGCCGAATATTTGAAAGCGCAAGATGAAATAAAAAAATTAAAACCAGGAGATGAACTGACTGCCAAAGTAATAGAAGTTGAAAACGAAGATGGTTACAGGGAACTATCCTTAAAAGAAGCTAAGCAGGAAAAAAATTGGCAACACATACAAGAATCGCAAAGGAATAAAAAAATTATTGAAATAGAAATAACAGATGCAAACAAAGGCGGGTTGATGGGCGTCGTGGGAGATGTCAGCGGATTTTTGCCCGTGAGCCAGCTTGCACCGGCACACTACCCCAGAGTAGAAGGCGGGGATAAAAATAAGATATTGCAAGAATTGCGAGGTTTTATAGGTAAAAAAATGCAAGTACAAATTTTGGACGCGGACCAGAAAGAAAATAAACTTATATTTTCAGAAAAAGCGGCGGGAAGTGAATCCGTACAAATAGCCCTAGGTAAATATAAAATTGGTGATGAAGTTGAGGGAGAAATAACTGGTGTTGTGGACTTTGGAGCTTTTATTAAATTTGATCCCCTACTTGAAGGTTTGATACACATATCAGAACTTGATTGGAGTTTGATAGAAGACCCTCACGATATAGTAAAAGTTGGAGACAAAATGAAAGCGAAAATCGTAGATATCGCAGAAGATGGAAAAGTCTCCTTATCGCTAAAGGCCTTAAAAAATAATCCATGGGAAGGCATAGAAAAAAAATATAAAGCTGGAGACCAACTAGAAGCAGAGGTTGCAAAAATAAGCGCTTACGGAGCCTTAGTGAAAATAGAAGAAGGCATACAAGGACTCCTGCATATATCGGAATTCAAAGATGAACAAGAGTTAAAAGACAAATTAAAAGAGGGTAAAAAATATAAATTTGAAATCACAAGCATAGACCCAGCCGAATATAAAATTGCATTAAAGTTAGCAGAGTAACTACATAACTATATTACTAAATTTAAAAATAAAAAGGACTGTCGCTATTGACAATCTTTTTTATTTTTGCTATAATACATCCAGTTGTAGGTGAAACAACTGAAAAAGAAAAAGACGGAAACTCAAATCATCCCCTTACGGGGAGGAAGACAGGTACCAAATGCCACGCAACACAGGCATCTCGGCGGACGACGTTCGTCGAGTCGCACGGCAACGTGTCGAAGCCAGCGAAAACGGCGACGGCCAGAAGTTCAATCCTTTCTGGGCTGCGATCAACGCCGCCAAGAAGGTGACGACTCGCCGGCCGCAAGACGACCAGCCCGAAGTCTGGGCTGAGATCGAGGCGGCCGTCGGTATGTTGGAAGAAGACGAGAAGCGCAAAGCGCCTTGGCGTCTCGTGATTCCAGTGTTCAACGAAGAGGTGCACATTGCTGGCCTCTTCGCGCTCGCCAGAGCTTGCCGGATGACCGCGATGGCTCACGCTGTTGC
>C687J35021_10003017_pt1 | contig 11732 bp, 11 predicted proteins | sample RifCSPhighO2_12_FD_35021 | JGI IMG/M metagenome (IMG submission 35021)
TAAAGGACTTGTAGACTCTTGTAATTCGGGGTATTCTTCATTACTCGCACTTCGAAGACCAAAAATAGCTTTCAACATAGATAAATCATCTTTCGCGGCGCTGAATTTAAAAGGATCAAACAAGAGAGCTTTAAATATAACTTGGTAAAATGTTACACCTAACGCCCATACATCTGTTTTATCAGAATGACTTACTTTAAAGAAAATTTCGGGAGCTCGATATAACATACTCGCAACTGTATTCTTATTAAATCTAATATTATAGTTAGCTTCGGATAATCCGAAATCTGCCAAAGTTATACTTTCAGAATTGTCCGTTAAAGTTAAGTAATTTTCCGGTTTAATATCGTTGTGTAAAATACCTGCATCAAGACAAGATTTAACTCCTGTAGACATATTCCATAAAATTTTGACATCATCAAGTGTTATTTCTTTTGCTATCGGTTGCTTTTTATACTTGGTTATTAGAGATTTGTCAAAAATATCCATCTCTAAACATATACTACAAAATTGTTCAGTTACGAAATTTATATTTCGATATTTTATTGTACCTGGTCCCATATTATAAGTATTTAAGATTTCCATTAGTATATGATACTCCGGTTGGCATCCGTCTAAATTTATACTTGATAATTTGAGTGCACATTCTTGTCCAGATTCAAGATTTATAGCTTTAGTTATAAGACCAAAAGCTCCCATCCCTAATATCTTTCCAGTTTTATATAAATCTTTGAGTTGTGTAAATTTCAATCCGTAATCTTGTGATTCTGAGCTCATTATTTTATAATTGATGTCCCCTTTAGTTTATGTATTAATCATTCATTCAAATGATTAAGTTAAATTAAATTGAAGCTCCAACTGCAAATAGAATTAAAATGAAGAAGATTACGGAAATAATTAACGGAAGGAATACCATAACCCATGCTAATCCCATATGATTATGTTTACATAATTCGTATATAATAACTGCAAATATGATCACCCATACAATATTCATAAGCAAGGTGAGTATATTAATATTTGGGTTAAATAGATAACTTAATATACCTAATCCGGATAAAACTAAATACACTATTAAAGGCCAATAAGGAGCTCTCTTTTGTTTGGGTGGTTCTCCCTCTGGAGTTGGAGGGACCACAGGACCCGTAGAGCCCGTAGGGTCCGGAGATGGAATCTGTGGAACCCCTTCAACTTTAATTTCTTTCTCAGAATTCATCTTTAATATTATATCTAATTTTTTTGTTCGAATAACTTAATCGAACAAAGCTAATCATCTCAACTATATTTTTCATATTTTTGTGTTGTATAAATTTCAATCCATGATCTTATCATTCTGGGCTCACTATTTTATATATTAAGCTTCTATTAGTTTAATAAATTATATCAAAGCTCTATATCCACATATAATTAAAATGACGAAGATTGCAATAATTGACGGAAGGAACGCTGCAAACCACGCTAATCCTATACGATTATGATTACATAATTCGTATATAAGAAACGAAAATATTCCCACCCATATAATATTCACAAGCAAGTTCATATGATTAATATTTGAGTTAAATATTGAACTCAGTATTAATAATCCTGATAAAATTAAATAGAATATTAAAGGTCCATATTGGGTTGTTTTTTGTTTGGGAAGTTCTTCCGGTTCCATCGACACCAGAGGATCATATGAAGTTTCTTCATCTTTAATTTCTTTCTCAGAATCCATTTTTAATATTATATCTAATTTTTTATTCGACTAAGTTACTCGAACAAAGTTAACCGTCTTAGCTATATTTTTCAAAATTTACACGAGATTTCATGTACGGTTCATTTATTCCTTCCTTTAAAATGGCAGCTTTCGGTGACTTTGAAGAGATCGAACAGGTTGAGGATGTTGATATTCTTAAATTATTGGATGTGCTTGGGTTGGTTATCCCTAAGGCCCAGAATCCAGCTTTTCGAGTTCGACAAGTTATTCCTCATTTGTCCAATACAGATTGGCTTATTGATCAGGATATTATTTATGATTTAACAGAATTTAATTTAAATCAAATTAAAAGATATCCACCTTGGCTGTACAAAGAAGTTGGTGATTTCTTAGATACAGGAAATAAAGGAAAGACAAATTCTTTTACATCGTTTGGGTTGTTTGTTGAAGTGCTTGTGAAGCGAGCACTGTACGAACAAGATCCTTCGATTGATTGGAAATTTGACACAGACGGTATTGACATTGAATCGTTTAAAGATCCTCAAACTCCATTGTATGATATTTATCGTCATATAGTTAAAGTTCGGACCGGAAAGGATATTGCTCAAGTTCTTTCTGCTGCAAATTTTAATAAATCTAAAAATTACTTCACAGCTATCATTAAGGGTGCTCGTGATACATTTAGTGATTTTGTAAACTCAAAGATGGAATTCAATGCTGAGATTAAGACCTTTAAAATCAACCCTAAGACAAAGACAAAATTGGAGTGGAGCGGTCATCCGGATATCATTGGAGAAGATTACGTCATTGATATCAAGTGTGTGACTAACTTCAACACACAAGCGATGGAACATTATCTACAAGTAATGTCCTACTATGCAATTGCAAACCGGAATAAGAGGAAGATTAAACATATTGGTATTTTTCTTCCACTTCAACGTTATCTTATTTATATTGACCTAAGTAAGTGGGATGATCAGAAGTTTGTTCGAGAGGTTTTTATAACTATCGATCGATTATATGTACAAATGACGGGAGCACACTTAGCTCTTAGACAAAAAGCTATGTTTAATGTTGGTAGTCACATCGGACGTACAGGCCCAGACCGTAAACCTATTCCTTTGATTGATAATATTCGTAGAGTAGTCGAGCACACTATCAATAATCAAGTTAAATTTCCTATTCAAATTTATATTGGAGGAAATCAAGCTGGAGCCAATGACAATCTTTTCTCTAATGAGACTATTATGGAAATTCGAGAAGTTGTTACAAACTTTGAACTTCCTTTGTATATACATGGACCTCTTAATATTAACTCCTCGTCTACAGCTGTCTTTAACGATGGTTGGGGTGCCAAACGTTTGAAACGCGAACTTGATATAGGTTATAGAATTGGAGCTCGTGGTGTTGTAATTCATGTAGGCAAAGCTAAAACATTTTCAGAGGAGAAATCTATTAATATGATGGAGGAGTTTATTCGAAGTTGTTTAGATGGTGCTACGGAAGAATGTCCTTTAATACTCGAAACACCCGCGGGGCAAGGAGAGGAATTGTGTCGTCGTTTCTCCCAATTTGCTGAATTTTATTCTCGCTTTTCACCAGAGGAAAAGGAGAAGTTCAAAATATGTATTGATACTTGCCACGTATTCGCTTCCGGATACGAACCTAGTGGTTATATTAGGAAGTGGTTATCATCACATGGTCCGTCTTCGCTTCGTTTAGTTCATTTCAACGATAGTAAGAAGTCTAAGGGTTGTTGCGTTGATCGTCACGCTCCTTGTGGATATGGTTATATTGGTGCAGCTGAATTAGGCAAAGTTAGGGATTTGTGCGACGGTCAAGGTATTCATATGGTTTCTGAGTAATTTTCGTCCTATGGACGAAAAAATTATAACTATATAAAATGGGGAATACTGATGCCAAAATTAGTGATAATTTCGTTTATTTAGCGAAACTACCCTTTACTAAGGAAGAAATTAACTTTTCCAAATTAGACCGAAAGGTTAAACATTGGCTTGATCAACTTAAGTGTACTTTGACCAATAAAAAGGTTAAAAAGCACTTATTCTGTAAAGGTTTTACACCTGACGAACTTAAGTCTTTGTTTAATTCAGTTCTGGATAGGACGGTAAATGCCTCAAATGTAACTGGATTTGCTTCGTTACTCAAGGTTATTAATTTCTCGATAGATAAAATCGAATTTATTCCACCTCTCCGTAAATTATACAAGCTGTATCGTCGAGCTTTATTAACTGATAGACCTAGTGCAGGAAAATACGTTCAACAACTAGCTCCGATAATTTCAACTATAATTATTACATTAAGGCAACAAACTAGTGAACCAATTGATGGACCTGTTCTTGAATTAGCTTTGAGTAAGATAGATGATCTAGAAGAACAATATCTCGATAAATTCTCTTATCGAGAGATTTTTATCGAAGGTCTTCCTAGAGAAGTTAGCGGAGCAACTTTCATTAGTTCGGGAGGAGAATATAAAGAAATCGACCATAAAGATGGAACAGTATTTATGATAAAAACAAGTGTATATGGAATTTACAAGACTGTTTTATTAAACGATCGGTTTTACATTCCATCATCATATAGAAATACTGTTCCATATGTAAAAAATAATTTGACTATTGACTATGGTTCTCCCGGTCCCTCATCCGGTGAACGTGAACTATTATCAGAGTGGGTTGAAAAAAATACTAATGTAACTCAATACGGAAATTGGTATCACTTCGATAAACCTATTTTCTTGTTACAGGACTGGTATAGCGGAGAATTGAGTTATTATGTTGGAGCTAATTCAAAGACGCCGGTAATTAGTCCTGAACTAAAAATTTTTGATATCGGCACTCATTTAGCTTATACAATAAAAATATATAATAATACTTCAGGTGTCAAATTTAATACTAGTGATTCGGGTCGTATAACCATATATAATTCCGAAGGTCGAGCAAACACCGCCGGCCGATCACCTGAATCTTACAGTGACTTATTTCCCATAACACCTATTAATACTTTTCAGACGGTAGATTTAGGAGGAGAAAAAAGTATAATGATTTTGGGTGCCTATGGATATTTAATTTACAATAGTACTTCTAACGAGGCGAAACTCGAAGCCTACAAATATTTATCAGGAAACGGAGGTATTAATAATTTAAATCATTATACGTTACCTTAAACTGAATAATTTTCGTCCTATGGACGAAAATGTTAAAGAGAATTAATAATATCATCTGCGGGAAATCGATGAATTAAATGAGGGAAAATTGTTGGATTTGTTCGAATAATATCTACAAGCTTTTCTGATCCTGGAGTAACAGTACTTACTTCATAGAAATGTGTTCCTCCTCCGAAGAAATCTCCTTCTTCAATAACTTGAACATCTACAACTAGGTGTCGAATCATTAATTCGTGAATATAAAAGATATAAAAATAAATATACGGGACGGTAATCGTTCTTCCAGTCAATGTAATATGTTGTATTTCCTTCTTTGAGTGTGATAGAATTATCTTATCTCCTTCAATTCTATCCAAAGTTACATTAATTTCGTTAAAGTAACTTTCCTTCTTCGAAGTTAAATAATCTTCGTTTTGATCAGATGTATACCAATCGAATTCGTATTGGGGATGAGGAACTGCTGTGATACAATTTTCACATAATACCGGATGAGATCGGAAAAACTTATCAAAATTACGACGAAGCGCTTCGGGATTGAGAATTTGAGGATGTTCAATATAGTTCATTGCATACACCATCTTCTTAAGCTTCGAATTTGATAATACGGATGAATCCATTTTTATAAAATATTTACACCCGTATTATGTCTTTCATTTTGTTAATAAAATGTATTTTGAGGAGTAGCGGGATCCGTAGATTTTCAACACAGATGTATGATTATACACCTAAAACAGTTATTGTACGACGAAGTACCATTATTTCGCATAAGGATAATATTTTTTTTTCATTTAGAATGAAAAAAAATAACTTTATATGAAATGGGAACGACGGAAGCCAAGATTTCTGCTAATTTCCTTGTTTTAGCGAAACTACCTTACGGCAGTGGACCAATTAACTTTCCTAAATTAGATCGGAAAGTTAAACGTTGGCTTCGTCAACTTAAGTCTTCTTTGACCAATAAAAAGGTTAAAAAACACTTATTCTGTAAAGGTTTCACACCTGATGAACTTAAGTCTTTATTTAATTCAGTTCTGAATAAGACTGTAAATGCCTCAAATGTAACCGGATACGCAGCGTTACTCAACGTTATTCATTCTGCAACTAATAAAATTCAATTTATTCCTCCTCTCCATAAATTATACAAGTTGTATCGTCGAGCTTTATTAACTGACAGACCCAGTGCAGGAAAATATGTTAATCAAATCGCTTTGATTGTTTCAATCACAAACATTGCATTGAAGCAACAATCAGGTGAAATAATTGATGCACAGGTTCTTAAATCATCTTCAAGTAAAATAAATAGTTTAGAACAACAGTATATTGCTGGCTTCTTCCCTTATCTTCTTACACGAGAACGTCCCGATGAAGTTATCGGAGCCGATTTCATAAGTTCAGGTGGAGAACTTGGATATGTTGTAGATGATACAACATATTCAAGTCTCGCATTGAGAAGTTCGTACGGGATTTATAAGACTGACGGTGAGGGATTTTTGGCCTACATACCATCAGATACATTGATTATTCCTTTCGTACAAGATAATTCGATTATTGTTCATAAATCTATTACTAATGTACCTAACGGACTTGTACCGTTATCTGAGTGGGTTATCACTAATAAAGATAATGTAACACAAGATGGAAATTGGTATCACTTCAAGAACCGTATTTTCTTGTTGCCAGAAAAACAAGAAAACTCGATCGATCTTTTCTTACAACAACATGTACAAGATTATTGTTATTATGTAGGAGCTAATTTGGTATATCCGCCAAGCACTCCTGAAGAAAAACAAAAACAGAAACTGGAACGGGCACGGAAAGTCTTCGATATTGGGGCCGACAAAGCACAAACATTTGTTATATTTAATAATATTAACGGTATTAAATCTAGTGGTAGTAATACAACTGTATTTAACTCTGAAGGTCACGCGGATACTACGAATCAATCAGTCCAATATTACAGTGAGGTATTTAATATAAATTCTGATAATATGAACTCGTTTAGTGAAATAGCTTTATCAGAAGAAAGTAGAATAATACCGTTAGGTGCTTATGGATATTTAATCTACAATACTGATAGTGACGAGGCGAAACTTGAAGGGTACGATTATTTATCACAATATGGAGGTATTTATAATTTAAATCATTACACCTTATAAAATATATTCATCAACTTAAAAATCTGTATGATAATTTTGAATCATTTTCGTCCATAGGACGAAAATGTTAAAGAGAATTAATAATATCATCTGCGGGAAAACGATGAATTAAATGAGGGAAAATTGTTGGATTTGTTCGAATAATATCTACAAGCTTTTCTGATCCTGGAGTAACGCTTTCTACTTCATAGAAATGTGTTCCTCCTCCTCCTCCGAAGAAATCTCCTTCAATTCTATCCAAAACTGTCTTAATTTCGTTGAAGTGATTTTCCTTCTTCAAATTTAAATAATCGTCGTTGTGATCAGAGTTATACCAATCAAATTCGTATTAATCGTAAGAAACTGCTACGACGCAATTTTCACATATCACTGGATGATACGATTCGAATCCTGAAACTTAATTCTTTAAATCAAATTTATACTTAAATTCACTTAAGTATAAAAATTTAATTACAAAATAGATGAATGGTAAGGATTGTAGTTACCAAAAAGACTCCTACAGGAACGACAAGATCCATCAAAATAGTATCTCGGGTACAAGTACCCGAAGGTCCTTCAACTCCCAATTGGGATAAAGAAGTATCAAAGTCGCTATGGTTACCTAATGAGACTGATTGCAACACTTCAGGACTAAAAGGATCTTCTGAGAAAATATTAAAGAATTCGTGGTTCTCAGTATCTAAAATTTCCTCGAAAGATACTAATTTACCTAAGGTAAATTTACCCAAAGTAACTTCAAGTACATCACAAGTACAAGAAAGTTCTTTAAGGATAAAGAAGTACCAGCTTTATTTAACTAAAGAAATGATAAGGACATATAAGGTATGGTTTAGAGCAACTAGGTGGGTTTATAATAAATGTGTAGAATATTACCATGAGAACCTCAACGAGAAAATTTCCCTTAAGCAGCTGAGGGATTATACTATTAATTCAAAAACTATTAATCACGAACCTCATATTATGGATCTTTTATCCCAAGTACCTTACGATGTAAAAGATTCAGCGGTTAGGGATTTTATGAATGCTTTAATTACTCAAAAGAAATTAGTCAAAGAAGGTAAGAGAAAATCCTTTAATATGAAATTTAGGAACCACAAAGACCTCCAATCCCTTGGAGTATCTCATAGTAATATCAAGAACAGAAACGGAATCCTAACATTTTTTCCAACCTTCCTTGGGAGGAATGTCCAAGCCCTTAGGTGCCGGGAAAAAATTCCTAAAATTACTCACGATGTTAGATTATCTTGGAATACCAGGAACATCTTTATCCTTCATGTACCTACTGATGTTCCTGTAGGTACAGAAAGGATATCTAAGGGAAATATTTGTTCTATTGATCCAGGTGAGGTTATTTTTGCAACCGTGTACGGATCAGATGGATATTCGTACCTAATAGGAGCTAATGATTCTAAAAAGGTAGATAAGATTGCCTCAATTGCTTCGAGGATGCGCAACGGAATTAAAAGAACTTTAAAACTGGATGAGACAAAAGAGTACTTTAAGGTATCAGGTCCCAATAACAAAAGAATCCGTAAGCATCTCAAAGATAAAGCTAAGGACCTTGAGACAAAAGCTAAGAACTTAATTAGCGATATTCACAAGAAGACCGTGAAGTTCCTTACGAAGAAATATGATACGATTATTATTCCCAAGTTTGAAACTCAATCCATGACTAAAAGATTGGACCCTCAAGGAAAATGGAAGAGAAAGATTGGAAAAGGGACTTCTAGGAGGTTAATCAGATGGTCCCATTACAACTTTAGAGAACTTTTGAAAGCTAAGGGTGGAAATAGAGTAATTGTAGGAACTGAAGAATGGACCTCCAAAACTTGTGGAAATTGTTTTACTATTAATAACTCCCTAGGAGGTTCGAGAGAATTTAAATGTTCTAAATGTGGTCTTAAAATCCATCGAGATATTAACGGAGCAAGGAACATCATGATCCTTAATTGGGATAAGATTAATTAAGAATTCCTTAAAACTATAGATAGGTTGCCCAGTACCTAACAGACTCCAAGCTAATCCATGTAGTTTCAATACCTACACGGCTTGGTATCTAAAACTGCCTAAGAGTTACACTAGTAATTTTTAGGGTAGGTGGATTTAATCGAAGCTTCTAAAAGAGGAAATTTATCTCTTGTTAGAGATTTTTTAACTGCTCCACCTGCGGGAAGAGGAGTAAATCCTAATATTGCTAATAAATTTGGCGAAACACCTTTACGCTGGGCTTCTATCAACGGACATTTAGAAGTAGTTAAAGAATTATTATTTGGTGCGAAACTTAATATTACTAATGAAACTATATCCACACCTTTGCATTGGGACATTTAGAAATAGTTAAAGAATTACTTATTGCTGGTGCAGATCTTAATATTGTTGATAGATATACTTATACACCTTTGTTCTGGGCCTGTGTTAGAGGACATTTAGAAGTAGTTAGAGAATTACTTATCGCAGGAGCAGATCCTAACATTCCTAATGGAAACGGTAGAACACCTTTATCTCGGGCTTCTTATTATGGATACTTAGACATAGTTAGAGAATTACTTATTGCAGGAGCAGATCCTAATATTGCTAATCGCCAAGGTAGAACACCTTTGGACGTAGCTTCTGGTGATAAAAAGTTAGAAATAGTTGAACTACTTGAGAGTTACTTTCCATCCTTATTTCGTTTAAGTTTAAGAAGCGTGAGGAAATTCAAAATAGATATTTCTTCGGTTCCTTTTGCCTCAATTTAAAAATTCTTTTAATAAACTGAATTTAATTGAAGCGTCCGAAGTAGGAGATTTAGTTCGTGTTAGCGAACTTTTAGCCTCCGGAGTAGATCCTAATACTGTTAATGGTTATGGTCAAACATCTTTGTACTGGGCTTCTGGTAACTTACATTTAGAAGTACTTGAAGAATTACTTCGCTTCGGTGCAGATCCTAATTTTGCCGATAAACTTGGTAGAACACCTTTGTATTGGGCTTCTGATGGCGGACATTTAGAAGTGGTTAAATTATTATTGTCCGCCGAGGGCGGCGGAGCAGATCCTAATACTTATATTGGTAGCGGATATGGTACATCTTTACACGCTGCTTCTGCAGCTGGACATTTAGAAGTAGTTAAAGCATTATTGTCCGCCCAGAACGGAGGAGCAGATCCTAATATTCGTGACGAATACGATGAAACACCTTTACATTGGGCTTCTCAAGCTGGACAGTTAGAAGTGGTTGAAAAACTATTATTATTCGGAGCAGATCCTAACATTGTTTCGACTTTTAATCTGACGCCTTTAGAAAAGGCCATTCGTAATAGACATACAGAAGTAGTCGAAATGCTTCTAAATTATTTTCCATCTCTATCTGGTTTAAGTTTAAGAAGTACTATAAAATTTAGGATAAATATTTCCTCAATTTCTCATCTTTTATGAACACGGGAGGTAATTCATAAAAGAATACGGGAGGTAATTCATAAAAGTATATCCTAATATTGATAATTAAGAACTATTTAACTTTGTTATTATCCACCATTAGTGGATAATCAACTTCACGAAATTAACTTGTGATCTTTCCCATGAAGATATTGTAATAATTCCTCATAGAATCAGAAGTTAGATCGTTATAAAGAGTTACGAAATCTCTAGAATATTTAGAGTAAAGAAATTCTCTAAATTCTTCGGCTTCTTCTCTTGTGCGGAATAAAGGACTTCCTCCTCCTCCTCCATACACTGTACAATAATAAGTTACTGGAGGTTTATATGTTGTAAGTTTCGTATTGAAATAAAAGAAATTAGAATCACCTGTCGCTTCTGTGATATAAATTGGATCTGTTTCTACTAACGATTCTTTTTCAACGGGATTGAGTTTAATACGATGAATTCTTTGCCTAGCTTTAATTCGATTGTAATGATGGATCATCAACGCATACAATTCCATAGGAGTTAAAACTAAAAAATAATATTTTAGTTTAATATAACCAATGTCAAATGACCAATCTAGAAATGTGATGATTGTAACAGTCAAGAATATTTGTGCATGTTGACGAGTAAACTCGTACGATTCCTTTATTACAGTTTGTAAATCCGATGACGAATTAGGATTAATATGCGTTTCGTTCCATTTACTTCCTCTTACTGGCCAATATTTCTTAAATATGTCCGCCCCTAGAAGCCATGCAATGGTGCAGAATAATCTTTCGAACATGTTTTATACGAAAAAGGACGATTATAAGTTGTCCGTATTTATTTTTTATTTATATTGTAGAATCCGAAAGTTAGGAGTCCTTTGAAACTTTTGTAAGTTTATATTAAAGTCGATGTAAGACTTTAATTATTTGACCGTATTTTGTAAAATAGAGAAAGTATTTGTGAGTGCCACAAGACGGTAAAGGATATTTTTCATTATTTGATGTTGTATCAAATAAATATGTACTAAGAATTGATAAAGTACTTAAAAATAAGAAAAATATTTAGGTACCCGTACCCGTATATACGATACAATACAATTAACTTTTCATTTATGTTGTATTAAGTATCAAATAAAAACATTTTCTTCCGAAACATCTTTAAAATTCTAATTTTCTAGAAAATTCCAGAAAAATTCCAGAGCTTTTTTGCGAGTGTTTTATGAAGGATATTTTTGAGTTTAATTTCATTATTTGGGGGTGTATTAAATAAATACTTATTAAGAATTGATAAAGTACTTAAA
>C687J35021_10003021_pt1 | contig 11723 bp, 11 predicted proteins | sample RifCSPhighO2_12_FD_35021 | JGI IMG/M metagenome (IMG submission 35021)
AACAGGCCAACGCCACGCCCAGCACCCAGGGTGCTGTTGCCGTTTCGATGCGGCCCGTCTCGTCGGCTTGCGACTCGACGCGAAACGGCAACAGCCCCTAGCGCATCAGTTGCTGCGAATCAGATGATCGAAGGCGCTCAGCGAAGCCTTGGCGCCCTCGCCCACGGCGATGACGATCTGCTTGTACGGCACGGTGGTCACATCGCCGGCGGCGAAGATACCGGGCACATTGGTGCCGCCCCTGGCATCGACGATGATCTCGCCGCGCGGTGACAACTCGATCACGCCCTTGAGCCAATCGCTATTGGGCAGCAGACCGATCTGCACGAAGATGCCTTCCAATTCGACGCTGTGCAGCTCGTCGGTGCTGCGATCCTGGTAGATCAGCGCCGTGACCTTCTGCCCGTCGCCCAGCACCTCGGTAGTCAGTGCGCTCTTGATGATGGTCACGTTGGCCAGGCTGTTNAGCTTGTTCTGCAACACCGCATCGGCGCGCAACTGGCTGTCGAATTCGATCAGGGTGACATGGGCGACGATGCCGGCCAGGTCGATGGCCGCTTCTACGCCGGAGTTGCCGCCACCGATCACCGCCACCCGCTTGCCCTTGAACAACGGACCATCGCAATGCGGGCAGTAGGCCACGCCCTTGCCGCGGTAGGCCTGCTCGCCGGGTACGTTCATCTCCCGCCAGCGTGCGCCAGTGGCGAGAATCAGGGTCTTGGCCTGCAGCGACGCCCCGCTGTCGAACCTCACCTCATGCAGGCCACCCGCCTGCATGGCCGGAATGATGGCGCTGGCACGCTGCAGGTTCATGATGTCCACGTCGTACTGCTTGACGTGTTCTTCCAGGGCGCGGGCCAGCTTCGGCCCTTCGGTTTCCTGCACCGAGATGAAGTTCTCGATGGCCATGGTATCGAGCACCTGGCCGCCGAAACGCTCGGCCGCCACCCCGGTACGGATGCCTTTGCGCGCGGCATAGATNGCCGCGGCNGCGCCNGCCGGGCCACCGCCGACCACCAGCACGTCGAAGGCCGCCCTGGCGTTGAGCTTGTCGGCATCGCGGGCACCGGCGTTGGTGTCGATCTTGGCGATGATTTCTTCCACACCCATGCGGCCCTGGCCAAACAGCTCGCCGTTCAGATAGAGGCTCGGTACCGACATGATCTGCCGCGCTTCGACCTCCGCCTGGAACAGCGCGCCGTCGATGGCGACATGGCGGATATTGGGGTTGAGCACCGCCATCAGGTTCAGCGCCTGGACCACGTCCGGGCAGTTCTGGCAGGACAGCGAATAGTAGGTTTCGAAATTGAATTCGCCCTCGATGCCCTTGATCTGTTCGATCACGTCCGCTGCGGTCTTCGATGGATGACCACCGACCTGCAGCAACGCCAGCACCAGCGAGGTGAATTCGTGGCCCATGGGAATACCGGCAAAACGCAGGCTGATATTCGTTGCGGAGCGCTTGAGCGAGAACGACGGCGTGCGACTGTCGCTGCCATCGGTCTTGAGGGTGATCTTGTCGGTCAGGCTGACAATGTCTTGCAGCAGGACTAGCAGTTCGCGGGATTTATCGCTGTCATCGAGGGACGCGACTATCTCGAACGGCTGGGTGACCTTCTCGAGGTAGGTCTTCAACTGGGCTTTCAGATTGGCGTCCAACATGACGGGAAGTCCTCAATGACAAAAATTCGGGGCAATAAAATGCCCGGACGGATCACGCCCGGGCATCGGGGACCGTTAAGAATCGGGTAAGGCTCTTAAAGGCTGGCGTAGGGTGGATGACGCTTCACCCATCCACCATTGACAATCAGCAGTGGTGGATGAAAACAGCGTCATCCACCCTACGGATCGGCACTATTAGATCTTGCCAACCAGATCCAGGGAAGGAGCCAGAGTCTTCTCGCCTTCCTTCCACTTGGCCGGGCAGACTTCGCCCGGATGGCTGGCGGTGTACTGGGCGGCTTGCAGCTTGCGCAGCGTCTCGGAGACGTCGCGGGCGATTTCGTTGGAGTGGATTTCCACGGTCTTGATCACGCCTTCCGGGTTGATCAGGAAGGTGCCACGCAGGGCCAGACCTTCTTCTTCGATGTGCACACCGAAAGCGCGGGTCAGCGCATGGGTCGGGTCACCGATCAGCGGGAACTGGGCCTTGCTCACGGCCGGGGAAGTCTCGTGCCAGACTTTGTGCGAGAAGTGGGTGTCGGTGGTGACGATGTACACTTCGGTGCCGGCATCACGGAACGCGGCGTAGTTATTGGCAGCGTCTTCGATCTCGGTCGGGCAGTTGAAGGTGAAGGCTGCCGGCATGAAGATCAGAACCGACCACTGGCCCTTGAGGGACTGCTCGGTGACTTCGATGAACTTGCCGTTGTGGAAAGCGTTGGCCTTGAAGGGTTGAACCTGGGTGTTGATGAGGGACATCTCTAGTTCCTTGTGAGGGTTGAAAAAGCTACAGGGCGCATCTTAGCCACTTCAGCGAAGAAAGCTTATTGATTGCCGCCATGGTTTCGATTGATTAAGCCAATCGAAACCTGCCTTCAGGTCAGGGTCGGGTCTATCACCAACACCAATTTGCCGTTAACCCGGTTGCTCGCCAGTTCGGCAAAGGCAGTTTGCGCATCCCCGATCGGGAAACTGCGCTCCAGCTGTGGCTTCAGCCGGCCTTCGGCAAACAGCGGCCACACCTGCTGCTGCAGATCGCGCAGCAGATCGGCCTTGAACTGATCATCGCGGCTGCGCAGGGTCGAACCGATCAATTGAATGCGCTTACCCAGCAGCAAGCCCAGATCCAGCTCGGCCTTGCGACCGCCCATCAGACCAATATTCACCCAGCGACCATCGAGCGCCAGCAACTCCAGGTTGAGCGCGGCGTAGTTGCCGCCAACCGGATCGAGGATCACATCGAAGGGGGCGAAATCGCGCAAGGCCTGCAGGTTGTCGTCGCCACGCAACACGCCCGCCTGGGCACCCAGGGCTTCGCAATAGGCCAGGCGCTCGGCCGAGCCGACGCTGACCCAGCACGGGCTGCCAAATGCCTTGCACAACTGGATCGCCGCCGACCCCACGCCACTGGCCCCCGCATGCAACAGGACCTTTTCCCCGGGTTTCAAGCCCGCCAACTGGAACAGGTTGAGCCAGGCCGTGGCATACACCTCCGGCAAGGCAGCAGCCTCATGCAGGGAGACGCCTTCGGGTACCGGCAAGGCGTGCCGTGCATCGATTACCACGTCCTCGGCCATGCCGCCGCCGGCCAGCAGCGCGCAAACCCGATCGCCCACCTTCCAGTCACTGCCAGCGCCGACCTCACTGACCACGCCGGCGCATTCCAGGCCCAATATATCGCTGGCCCCCGGCGGCGGCGGATACAGACCGGCGCACTGCAACAGGTCGGCCCTGTTCAGGCCGGCGGCTGCCACGCGAATACGAATCTGCCCTACATCACAGGCCGGGGTGGGTTGCTCCGCCCACTCCACGCGCCCTTCCACGCCTTGCAATGCCTTCACGCTGCCTCCATAGTGCATTTAACCGAGTCCGACATTTAACGTCGGCTTTTGCATTGCGCCGATGGAACCTGGCGCCCAGATAGATGGCCTAATATGCGTTATCAAATGTCCTTACGTCGAGTCAGCATGAAGCGATCACTGCTTAGCACCCTCCTCGCCCTTAGCCTCGGTTTAAGTGCTTTGCCGCTGTCTGCGAAAACCACCAGTGCCGATCCGTGGGAGTACTTGCAGCCGAATCGCGAGCAGGTCATCGCCAGCCTCAACGTCGTAGAGCTGCTCAATCGTCACCATTACAACAAGCCGCCGCTCAACGACGAGCGCTCGGTGAAGATTTATCAGGGTTACCTGAAGATGCTCGACCCCTCGCGCAGTTACTTCACCGCGGGTGACATCGCCGAATTCGACCAGTGGCGCAACGAGTTCGACGACCTGCTGAAAAGCGGCAATCTGGAACCGGGCTTCCTGATCTACAAGCGCCATCTGGAGCGTCTGCAAAGCCGCCTGCAGTTTGCCTTGAACATCCTCGAGCAAGGCGTCGACAAGATTGACTTCAGTGTCGACGAGAGCCTGCTGATCGACCGTGAAGAGGCCCCCTGGGCCAAGGACCTGGCCGAACTGGACGATCTATGGCGCAAGCGCGTCAAAGACGAAGTGTTGCGCCTGAAGATCGCCGGCAAGGAACCCAAGGCGATTCAGGAGTTGCTGGTCAAGCGCTACAAGAATCAACAGGCACGCCTGCGCCAGACCCGCGGCGAGGATATATTCCAGGCCTACATCAACGCCTTTGCCATGTCCTACGACCCGCACACCAGCTACCTCTCCCCGGACAGCGCGGAGAACTTCGACATCAATATGAGCCTGTCGCTGGAAGGTATTGGCGCGGTGCTGCAAAGCGACAACGAGCACGTCAAAGTCGTGCGCCTGGTACCCGCAGGTCCGGCCGACAAGAGCAAGCAGATTGCACCGGCGGACAAGATCATCGGCGTTGCCCAGGGCAGCGACGAAATGGTCGACGTGATCGGCTGGCGCCTGGACGAAGTGGTCAAGCTGATCCGCGGCCCGAAAGGCTCGCTGGTGCGCCTGGAAGTGATTCCGGCAAGCAACGCGCCGAATGACGAAACCAGCAAGGTGGTCAACATCACCCGCGAAGCGGTCAAGCTGGAGGAGCAGGCCGCGAAGAAATCCGTNCTGCAACTCACCCACGAAGGGCGCGACTACAAACTGGGCATCATCGAGATTCCCGCGTTCTATCTGGACTTCAAAGCCTTTCGCGCCGGCGATCCGGATTACAAGAGCACTACCCGCGACGTCAAACGCCTGATCGCCGAACTGGAGCAGGAAAAAGTCGACGGCGTGGTCATCGACCTGCGCAACAACGGCGGCGGCTCCCTGCAGGAAGCCACCGAACTGACCGGGCTGTTTATCGACCAGGGACCAACCGTACTGGTACGCAACAGCGACGGCCGGGTCGATGTGCTGGCGGATGAAAATACCGGCATCTACTACAAAGGCCCCCTGGCCGTACTGGTCAACCGCCTGTCCGCCTCTGCTTCGGAGATTTTCGCCGGCGCCATGCAGGACTATCACCGCGCCCTGATCCTCGGCGGCCAGACCTTCGGCAAAGGCACGGTACAGACCATTCAACCGCTCAATCACGGTGAGCTCAAGCTGACCCTGGCCAAGTTCTACCGCGTTTCCGGGCAAAGCACCCAGCACCAGGGAGTGATTCCGGACATCCAGTACCCCGACGTGATGGACACCAAGGAAATTGGCGAAAGCGCCCTGCCCGAGGCCTTGCCGTGGGACAGCATCAAGGCGGCAATCACCCCCGAACAGGATCCGATCCAGCCGTTCCTGGAGGAGCTGCAGACTCGCTACGATAGCCGTACCGCGAAGAATCCGGATTTCACCTTCACCCGCGAGCGCCTCGCTCTGGCACAAAAACTCATGGATGAAACCCGCGTCAGCCTCAACGAAGGCAAACGCCGTGCGCAACAGACCGATATAGAAGCGCAGCAGTTGGTGATCGAGAACAGCCGCCGCAAAGCCAAGGGTGAAGACCTGCTCAGCGAACTGAAAAAGGAGGACGAAGACGCCGCGCCGATCGAACCTGAAAAAACCAAGCCGGAAGATGATGCCTTCCTCGCCGAAAGCGGGCATATCCTGCTGGACTTCCTGGGGCTGAGTTCGCGGCTGGCCAAACAGTGAGTTAGCCGCTTACGGCTGTCATCAAAGGGTCATCAATCTGTCGTGAAATGCAGGGGCTGATAGCGATATCAGCCCCTGCATTTTTTCTGGATATCGAGACCCGTCATGACCGTCACCGAGCAACTGAGCGCGCTGAACCATATTCTCGCTCACGGCGACCTGCATAGTTTGTTCCAGCCGATTATCAGCCTTTCCGAACGCCGTATCCTCGGCTACGAAGCCCTGACCCGTGGCCCCTCCAACAGCCCACTGCACTCGCCAATCAATCTGTTCGCCGTGGCACGCACTGCCGGGCGGCTGGGCGAGCTGGAAGTGGCCTGTCGCAAAAATGCCTGCAGGCGCTTCAGCGAACTGCAACTGCCGGGCAAGCTGTTTCTCAACGTATCCCCGGACTCACTGCTGGAACCCGGCCATCAACCCGGGCGCACCCTGCAACTGCTGCAAGCCTATGGCATCCCTCCCAGTCAGGTGGTGATCGAGCTGACCGAGCAGTCGCCCACCGAGGATTTCACCCTCCTCGACACCGCCCTGCATCATTACCGCGCCATGGGTTTCTCGATTGCCCTGGACGACTTGGGCGCAGGCTATTCAAGCCTGCGCCTATGGTCAGAACTGCGCCCGGATTACGTGAAAATAGACCGCCACTTCATCGACGGCATTCATCAGGATGCGGTCAAGCGCGAGTTCGTTGGCTCGATCCTGAAGATGGCCAAGGCATCACGCGCCCAGGTGATTGCCGAAGGCATCGAACTGGAAGAAGAACTCGTCGTACTGGCGGAGATGGGCATTGACCTGCTGCAAGGCTACCTGCTCTGTCGACCGCAGGAACAACCGCCACAGGATGTACACCAGCTCCTGCCAAAGTTCAACGGCAATGCACTGGTATTGAGTGAGGAAGGCAGCAACCTCAGCGCCCTGCTCAACGAACAGTCGGCAGTAGCCCAGCACACGCCGATCGCCGAGGTGCTGGAAGCCTTCCGTGCCCAGGCCAATCTCAACTCCCTGGCNGTCGTCGATGAGCACGGGCAACCGGTCGGTATCGTCAACCGCCATGCGCTGTCCGAAGCACTGCTCAAGCCCTTTGCCACCGACCTGTTCGCCCGCAAGCCGATCAGCCGCCTGATGAGCCATGACTTCCTCGCCGTCGAACTGAAGCAGTCCCTACAGAAGGTCAGCCGCCTGCTCACCAGCCGTGCCCGTCAGCGCATCGAGGAGGACTTCATCATCACCCAGGACGGNAGNTATCTGGGGCTGGGGCGAGTGATCGATGTGCTCAAGCTGATCACCGAACTGAAGATCCAGCAGGCACGCTACGCCAACCCGCTGACCTTGCTGCCGGGCAATGTACCTATCCAGCAATGCCTGACACGCCTGCTGCAGCAAGCCCGTGAAGCGGTGATCTGCTATGTGGATATCGACAACTTCAAGCCGTTCAATGACATTTATGGCTATGCCAAAGGCGATGAAGTACTGCTGAGCCTGGCGCAATGCCTGAGCGAGCGGGTCGACCCTGCCCGCGATTTCGTCGGCCATATTGGCGGCGACGACTTCCTGCTGGTGCTCGGTTCGCACGATTGGCGTGCCCGCCTCAATCGCCTGCTGGAAGACTTTCAAAGTCAATGTCGACGCTTCTACAGCGACGAGCATCTGCAAGCGGGTTGCCTGGTCGCCCACAGCCGACAGGGCCAGCGCCAGGAGTTCGCGCTGCTCTCCCTGTCACTGGGCGTGGTGCACTTGCGCCCGGAACAGTGCGCACAACTGGACGCCAGCCAGCTCGCAGGTCTCGCCTCGGAAGCCAAGCGCCACGCCAAGGCGGTGCCCGGCTACAGCCTGCATATCATCGATACGTACAAGCTGTCGGCGTAAGCCAATCACCTCGCCCACAGGCTTGAAATTCTTATCAGGGAATAAGCAGAGCGTAGGCGCCAGCTTGCGGCGATCCTGCGGCGCATGCGGATCGCCGATCACGGCAACGGGGATAGCCAAGCGGGCAGCGTTGCGCCCCCCGCAGGATCCTCCCCTACTCCGCTACAACCCCAGCTCCCGAGTCCTCTGGACAAAGCGCGCCGCCCGTTCGGTATCGGCCGGTAAGCCCGGACCACCCTCGCGATACAGATCGGCCAAGCGCTGGGCGGCCAGGGGGTGGCCAGCCGCGGCCGCCAGCGTCCACCAGCGTGCGGCCTCAAGGCCATCGGCGGCTTGCCGGGTATCGCCCGCCAGGCTCAGTACGCCGAGCTGATAGGCGGCCTTGGCATCGCCACCAGTGGCGGCCAGGCGCAACAGACGCACGCCTTCTTCGCGGGCGCCAAAACCCTGGCCACGAAACAGCAGGATATGCCCATAGAAGCTCTGCGCGGCAACATCGCCGAGGTTGGCCATGCGCGCGAACTGGCCTTCAAGCCAGCGCCAGCCGCGTGGCTGTTTGACCAACCACGACCAGTGAAACAGTCGCCGGGCCACGCCATAGCCTATCCGCGCCCGCAGTCGCCAAAGCACCTAGAGCTCCTCGGAGTAATCGAACTCGAACACCCGTACCACTTCGGCCGCATGCCAGGACGCGGCTGCTACGCCGTCCGAGGCACCGTTAAAGCGGCCAAGACGAGTCACGCAGTCGAAGAACCCGGTTCGCGGCAGCCGACTCGCTCCCTGACTGATCACCAGGGCGCTGCGCAGTGGCCGTTCGGCACGGGCATCCAGGGCCGCCAGATGCTCCAACGCAGCGGTGAGCGTTTGCATCGCAGGGGTTGGCAAGGCCAGACGCTCGACCAAGGCCCGATAGGTCAGCAGATGGCGCTGACGCCGGGCATCCTCCAACTCATCGAGCAAGGCCTGCCAATGCTGACGACTGATACTTACGCTCAAAGCTTCTCCTCCCAGCCTGCGACCCCGAGCGTCCAGGCCAAGGCCCGCTTGATGGCTGCATCCGGCTCGCGCTCGGCGCTTTCGATCATGCCCAGATAATGCGGACTGACCCCCACCGAACGCGCCAACTCTTGCAGCGACAAGCCCTTTTCTTCACGCAACCGCGTCAACTCGCTCAGCGCCGGATTGACTGCACCCGCAGCCGCTTCCGGCACTTGCGCAACGTGGCCCGAGGCCTGCAACAAGGCCAGGTAATCGGCCCAGGGCAGTACCGCATATTCGGGCTCGCCATCACGTTTGATTACTTGCACTTTCATTCTCGACTCTCCGTGGAAAGCAGTACCGACAGCCTCAGCACCTTCCTTGCAGGGGGCTATGTTAACAGCCCGATACTCTAAAGGGCGTGACCTATACTGCCTTGACACTGTCAGGGCAATGTTGCGGGGGAATTTTGAGAGTACTGGCGATTCTTCTGCTGGGCTGCTGGAGTGCCATGAGCGGCGCAGAAGCATTGCGCTGGGGCTTCTCCCCGGCCGACGGTATGCCTTATGTCGAGGTCCGCAATCATCAACTGCTTGGTGGTTTCACCCACCGACTTGGCAACCGGGTCGGTCAACGCCTGAATCTCGAAGTGCACTTCGTCGAGACCCCGAACAGGCGCATTGAAGAGTTCATCCAGCGCGGACGCATTCATCTGATCTGCAACGCCAACCCGGAGTGGGTGGCCGAACCACAGCGCTATCGCTGGTCAGCCAAACTTTACCAGGAGGAGGACGTACTCCTTCTGCATGACCGGCAAGCGCCCGTGACGGGATTGCCAGATTTGCACGGCAAAGTCCTCGGCACCCAACTCGGCTATATCTACAGCCTGCCGTTGATGGAGGCCTTCGCGCGTGAACTGGTGACGCGCCAGAATGTCCGTGATCTCGACAGCGGGCTGAACCTGTTGAGCAGGCAACGGCTGGATGCGCTGATCGACATGCGCCGCCCCCTGGCCTACAAGTTGGCCCAACGCCCGGAGCTGCCGCTGCACTTCAGTGACTGGGTGATACAGCGCTATGACCTGTATTGCATCTATGGTCAGCACCTGCCGATCAGTGCCGACAGGCTGGATGAGGTGCTGCTGGAACTGCGCGACTCGGGTGCGATCGCACGAATGCTCGATGACATCCCCGGGCGGCCTCCCCAGTAACCCGCCAGCGTTGTGCCGCGCCGGCGATGGTGCACCGCCTGAGGTAATCGGTCGGCGCCTACTGCGTCACGTCAAGGCGGTCGCAGTAGGCGGGAGTTTTTTCACAGCCTCTCAGGGCTTCGGTTTATCCAACACCGGGGTTTGCCCATCCGGCAAGCGCTCGATAATCTCGAGCGTCTCAGGCGCCTGGGCTTCCCGCCAGGCCCGAAATGCCGCCAACTCATCGCTCCAGGTGCGCAGCACCCAGGCCAGCACGGCCAGATCATCGATAAAGCCGACCACCGGCAACCAATCCGGCAGCCCATCCAGTGGCGTGACGAAATACAGCAGCGCTGCCACTACCGCCAGTAACGCCTGCGAGCTGATCGCGCGATACTCACCGCGCCACCAGGCCATGCAGAGGCCTTGCAAGAGCCGCAAATCTTCTTTCAAAGCACTGAAGCGCCCGCCTTGCCTTGCACTCTTGCGTGCCACCGCCAGCAGCAGGGCAGGTAACCGACCGCGCCGTAAAAAAGCCTGTGCAGTACGTAGATAACTGGAAAAGTTCCACGGCTGTTTCATGGGTATTCCTCGGCAACCCGCATGTCTGCTGGGCTGGCTTAGGTTATCCACTAAAGCTGTGGATAACCTTGTGAACAGATTTCAGATGAGCCTATCAAACGCCCAGCCCATGCGGCTTCGCTACAGATCGGACATTTTTTATCCAGCCATTAAATTTGTTTTAAATCAATAACTTGAAATTTGCAAAGAGTTTTCCAAGAAGCGCATGGCAAGGCCATGTCAGATGCCGGGTCAAATGTGCATAACCATGACGCCAGAATTCCATTTGGGTCTTTTTTCCGACCCGCCAGTCAGCCTCGGGGTCGATTTTTCAATCGACAGAAACGACAACGCCCCGTCGAAACGGGGCGTTGTTTACAACCTTGGCGGCCTGTCGAACCCGGGACTATTCCTGGTCCATCAAACGCCTAGCGCTTACTGCTCGGCAGTGGCGGCCTTGATTTCCAGCAGTTCCAACTCGAACACCAGTACCGAGTTGGCCGGAATTGCCGGAGTCGGGCTTTGCTCGCCGTATGCCAGCTCGCTCGGGATATAGAGCTTGTACTTCTCGCCGACATGCATCAGCTGCAGGCCTTCGACCCACCCAGGAATCACACCGCTGACAGGCAGTTCGATCGGGCTACCGCGTTCGATAGAACTGTCGAACACGCTGCCATCGGTCAATTTGCCTTCATAGTGCACGCTCACCACGTCAGTGGCTTTCGGCTGATCGCCTTCGGCTTTTTTCAGCACTTCATACTGCAAACCGGATTCGGTGGTGACCACCCCTTCACGCTTGCCGTTCTCTTCGAGGAATTTCTTACCAGCCTTGGCCGACTCCTCCTTCATGGTAGCCATGCGCTCTTCGGCACGCTTCTGCAGGAACGCNAAAGCCTCGACCAACTCGTCGTCTTTCAGGCGTTGCTCTTTCTTGCCGATGGCATCTTCGATGCCNTGAGCCACGGCTTTCGAATCGAGGTCATCCATNCCTTCCTGCGCCAGGCTCTTGCCCATGTTCAGGCCNATACCGTAGGAGGCTTTCTGCGCCGGNGTCTCCAGGCTGATTTCCTTGGTTTGCGAATCACAACCCGCGAGAACCAGGCCTACCAGAGCGACCGCCGCCGCTAAACGATGCTGTTTCATGCTTATTCCTTGTTCGGTGCGCCCTAGGGCAATCGAGTGAAGGCGCGAGCTTAGCAGGCTGCCGCAATCACTGGCTACCAGGATACGAACTAGAAAATGCGTATAAGTTCAGGTGTTTAAGCGGATTTTCGAAGGGGTACAGCGAGTATTGCGGAAGGGGCATAGCAGAGATGGAGCGAGGTAAAAAATGGCGCAGCGGACGGGACTCGAACCCGCGACCCCCGGCGTGACAGGCCGGTATTCTAACCGACTGAACTACCGCTGCGCGTAACTTC
>C687J35021_10003023_pt1 | contig 11714 bp, 7 predicted proteins | sample RifCSPhighO2_12_FD_35021 | JGI IMG/M metagenome (IMG submission 35021)
CATGTTCTTGCTGCGTTTTATCATTATTTTATTGAGAAAGATAACATCTTACAGCGCATGCTGCCTTAGCTTACCTTTATGGAAACGGCTCAGCTAATGACCGTTCTTGGTGTTTTGAAATTAAAAGCTCTTTTACAAATTCGATAGGAAGATCAGGGTTATCAAGCGCGCATTTCCCTATTATTGCCCAAAATTCAATTTGATGAGGAATGGAACGACATTCAGCCCGAGCTGTTTTTTTTGCTTCGTTGTAAATTGCTTCATCAATTCGTATAGGAATACCCATTATTCACCTATAAACGATATTCGCGTTACAAAAGTTTCTATTTGCCACATTTGTGGTATATCGCAAAAATCATTAAGTATCCAACTACTTTCCAATTGATCAGAGCCATTTTTCGACTATTCCTAGTTATATTGCGGAATAGTCAAGACTATTCCGCAAATTAATGCATAATAGTCAAATGGAGAGAATACAAGCAACGAAAATTATTCAAGACTTATCTAAAAAGATGGTGTTGATTGCTGGGCCGCGTCAAGTGGGTAAAACCTTTTTAGCTAAAACAATCGCAAAAAAATTTAGCCATCCTGTTTATCTTAATTACGATCAAATGGAAGACAGAAACATCATTCAAAAGCAATCATGGGTAGATGCTACCGATCTCATTGTTCTTGATGAATTACACAAAATGCCTCATTGGAAAAATTATTTAAAAGGGTTATATGATACGAAGCCATTACAATTACAAATTCTTGTTACGGGTAGTGCACGGCTAGATATTTTTAATAAAATGGGTGATTCGCTAGCAGGGCGCTATTTTTTTCATCGTTTGTTACCTCTATCACCCGCGGAATTACGCCAATTAAATATGCCTATCCATCTTGATCAGCTCATTAAAAAAAGTGGATTTCCCGAACCTTATCTTGCTTACGATCTTATTGAGGTAAATCGTTGGCGCCTACAATATATTAACAGCGTTCTTACAACAGATGTATTTGATATCGACAACATACAAAATATTCGAGCATTACACACTGTTTTTGAATTATTGAGAACGAAAGTTGGCTCGCCTGTTTCATATCAATCATTAGCTGAAGACATTGCTATATCACCAAATACAGTTAAAAAATATATAGAAATTTTAGAAGCATTATTTATTGTATTTCGCATTACGCCATTTTCTAAACATATTGCTAGAAGCCTTTTAAAAGAACCTAAAATTTATTTTTTTGATTCAGGGGTAGTAAAAGGCGATGAGGGAGCGCAATTAGAAAATCTTGTTGCTGTTTGTTTATTAAAACATGTTTATTCAAAAATTGACTATTTTGCTGAAAATTATGCTTTGCATTATTTAAAAACGAAAGAAAATCATGAAGTGGATTTTGCTTTGGTAAAAGATGATTGCATAGAACAAATCATTGAAGTCAAAAACTCACATTCTAATATCAACCCATCTTTATATTATTTTCATAAAAAATATAATTTACCTGCAATACAAGTTGTAAACAATATAAGAAACGAATATAAAGTAAATCATATCCATATAATGAAAGCGTTAAATTTTTTATCTGGTCTTTTTATTTGAATGTTATCATCACTAGCAAAGAAAAAATTGATAAATAAGGATGAAAAACAAACTACTGGTAATGATACTCTCTAATCAACAAAGAAATAAAATCTCCACAAATAGCATTTTTTCCATCTTTGGAGATAGGGATATTCTGTCATTATTACTTCTATTTGAACTATTATGCTAACTGAAATAATACACAAGCGACACCATTACTTCGGCAACATAGAACATGAAATTTATCACTCTGTCACAAAATAGCTAATCTTTTAAAACATCGCCAAAATCAATAATCTCAGTAAAATAAGCCTCGTCAATAACGCTATCGCCTACTCCATTCACATGAATTAATACAGGACAAAATGACATGCCCCTTGGAATTGAAAGTCGATCTATTTTAGCTTTAACCTCTTTAATAATGTCTTTTTTGATTTCGTGACGCGAAAATTTTATTTCACAGACATAAACAACATTTGTTCTGGTTTGAATCATGTAATCAATTTGACATCCAGGTTGACGGCTTTTCGTATGTTGAAAATAAGGATTTTCAACAACAATATCATTGGCAGATAATTTCAAACATCGATGAATGAAATCTCTATTATTTAATACAAGATTTTCGAATTGCAGTCCTATTATCGTTGCAAAGCCTGGCAATGAGCTTAATGATTTAAGCTGATAAACATTTCTATCGATCTCCGGCAATTTATTTTCTATGTATTTTAAATAGAAACGAAGATAATTATCTCGTAAACGATATTTAAAAAGTAATGGAGCTGTAATGCCCGTCTTGGGATTCCATGTATGATCGCGGCTAATAAATCCTGACATGACCAAATCGTTTAAATACTCGCTAATAAGCCCAGATTTTCTCATGTCTAATTGATTACATATTTCACCATATTCAAGATTACTTTGAACGAGTAACCGAACAATTTCTTTATATTTTTCGCTTCGCTTACCGAATAAATCTGAAAAAATATCTTTGAACTCGTGAGTTAATAATCCACCTTTTTTAAAGCAAAGATGACGAATATTTTCTTCTGCTGAATACTGCGGCTGAATCTCTTCTAAATAGCGAGGGATACCACCTGTAATAGAAAGAACTTTAAATTTGTCATAACTTGAAAATTGACTTCCTACCCTTTTCCAAAAGACTGAACAATCTGATAAAGGTAATTCATCTACTGTTAAAGTGTAAGATACCCTGCCCATAAATGCTGTGCTTGATAAAATATTCTTGTCGATCCAAGCCGACGCCGAACCACAAATAATTAAAATTAGCCTTGGATTTTTTTTGAAATGTAAATCCCAAGCATTTTTTAATTTCCCTAGAAAATCGGAATCCTCGGATCCCATCCACGAAATTTCATCAAGCAAAATAATCACTCTGCCTTTTTGCGTATGTTTTGCAAGGAATAGAAAAAGTGTATTCCAATCATCCGCTTTTACCCCTGGGACACCAAGTACCAAACCAAGCTGATTAGCAAATTCATCTATCTGATTCTGCTTGGTTGTTTTCTCTGTGGGCACTAACCCTGAAAACTCATAAAATGAATAATCTTTAGCGAATTCTTCAATCAACCTGCTTTTACCAATACGCCGGCGGCCTTTGACTACGATAAGACTAGCAATATTTTTTTTAACGTGCCGATGGAGCTCTTCTAATTCCTCTGTTCGACCAATAAATAGTGGTTTCATTATGCTTCCTATAAAAATACACAAAACATGCATTTACACATTTTACGTATTTTTATACGGATTGCAAATGCTACGTAAAAAGTGAATAGTCACATTTTACGTAGCGCTTTTATAACACCTGAAGCACATTCGTAGTGTCGAGTAATTTGAGATCCGCTCAAAGCTAGCCATTTTTCGACTATTCCCCAAATTAATGCATAATAGTCAAATGGAGAGAATACAAGCAACGAAAATTATTCAAGACTTTATACTAGACAAACTTAACCATTCACAGCGCAACACTTGTCCAGTTTCGTTCAATTGTAGAAACAGTTGATTAGCATGATTTTTATTTTCATGCCGATTAAACACGGTTTGTTCGACGTGGATATATAATTGTTCAAGTGATTTTTTGATTCCGAGTGTAGATTGTTTCATCGCTTCATGAGCAAGATAACGAATGACTTCAGGAGCATAGCCTAACTCTATTCCATATTGAGCATTCAATTGTTTGCCTAATGTTTTTAATCGCACACGAATAATATTTTCTACTGCTGAGTGATTTAAAGGAAGAAATGGAACAATATGTACATATTGACACAGAGTTGGTAGTTGAGAGCTTAATTCTGGCATTAATTCATCTACCATTTCCTGTGGAGAAAGTAATGGCATAGTAACAGATGATGAAGAAGTATTTCGTGAGACAAGCTGCATTAAATCGAGGGTTTGAATATCTTCATGAGACCCGATGGATGTTGCTAATTCTATCAAACGATCGCTTCCTAATGTGGTGCTTAATATAAAACTCATATGATGAAAATGATGGAAATCGCCATGCGGGTGACGAGAACATCCTGTGCTTAAAATCTCAATGAGTTGTTCGAGGATAGAAGGTGGTGTTTTTTCGATATCTTCAAAATAAATGACTGCATGAGGAAGGTCTTGCGCGATTTGTTCTAAAGTAAATAATCGTTTTGATAAGTAATGATGAAATTTAATTTCCCAGATGGAGCTGATAGAGGGTAATACATGCTGCGCATGAAACAACATATTGGTTTGTTTAAATAAATATTCTGTATAAGCAAGAGCAGTAGATTGTTTCCCGGAGGCTTTTGGTCCTGTAAATAGTGCACTGCAAAATGGGCCAATTTGTTCACGTAAGCGCGCTTGNGATTGTTGTATGGCTTCTCCAAGCAACGTAACCGCATTTTCTTGGCCAAATATTTTTTGTTGCATCATTTGACAAAATTCTTTGAAATTAAATTTATCAAACTGTAAATGCGAAACGGGAATATACGTCCATTCGGATAAAACCTGTAATAATGTAATCTGTGTCAGTATTGGTTTAAGTGAAGTAAGTGCATCAGATGGGTCCATCATACTAACGCGAGCTGCGGCGCTATCCAATAGCAATAATGTTTTTTCCAAGGCATGATGAGTACTCAGATAACGCTCAGCAAGCGTATAACCTGATAATAATAATTCATCAGGAATAATAACATGATGAAAATGCTCTAATTCGTTACGCTGATGTTTCAATATAGCGTTGATATCTGTTTCAGATGGTGGCGCGATGGATAAGTCAACAAATTCTTGTTCATGTTTAGTTAGTTTAGCTTTGTGATTAGTAAAAGCCAATAAACGACATTTGGGATGAGTGATGAGTGCTAAGGTTTGATTACGTAATAAGAGTTCTATATTGGATAGAGCAATAATAAGATATTTTTCTGTGTTATCGAGCTTACTTCGAAGTGCTTGAAAAGCATCTTCAAAATAATATTCACGATCTCCAATATCCAGATAAATGCATTCCGTATCACGTAATGGATAAGGAATGGTTATGTTTTCAAGATGAATCATGAATGCTTCGATGAATGTAATGTATAATTGTTGTGGCATATCAACATTTAAAATAGCATGATGAATATGTTTTCGGCTAAGACAATCCACCAGCCATCCAAATTGCGGATGATCTTTAAATGGAATAACCGCATTTTTTTTTAGGGTAGTAGAAGAGATGAGTTTGCCATATTGGGAAAAGGTGAGGTTCGTTTTTTCACTTAGCATGAGATATCCTTTATTGTGATGGATGGCACACAAGCATTTTATCGTTAATACAATATTTCTTCCAGGTGCTGGATAAAAAAATTCATTTTGTGGTACAGTTCAATGAACACTCTCATAAAAGAAAGCCTTTTTATTTGGGCATGCTTTCAAATAAAAGGAAAAACATGAATTTATCTACAACTTGGCGTCAATATTTTTTTCTTACTCTGTTATTTACTCTCATTGCTATGATGTTGTTGTCACCACTTTCATCTAATCTTTATATCCCCAATCTTTGGGATATTTGGAATCATGTCGCTACTATTACACATGCTAAGCTTGCCCTTGCGGAAGGACAGTTTCCATTGCGTGTTGCACCTTTGGCGCTAAATAATTGGCGTTACCCACAGTTTCAATTTTATTCGCCAACCAGTTACACCTTTGCAGGATTTATTTATCAATGGGTCACACCGAGTAATCCTTTTATTGCTTATAAAATCACTCTCATGGCCGCTTTGATTTTTGGCGGTCTTTATTTTTATCGCTTAGCCCATTGGTTAGTACGGTTTAAACTTGCAGCAACACTTGCAGCCGTTGTTTATTTGACTTCACCCTATTACATCATTGTTATTAATCATGTGGGCGGGTTTAATGAAGCAATTGCATTAAGTGTATTGCCAGCAGTTCTTTACTATACTTTACAGCGTTATTATTATCCACGAGATTATCGAACCTTATTACAAGTTGGGTTAGCGTGGTATTTGTTAGCAACGATACATTTCATTACCTTTTTTTATACTTCATTGATGGTAGCCCTATTATTATTGTTTCTTACCATTAGAAATCCTAGACATTGGTTACATTTAATAAATGTAGGCATTGCTTATGGATTTGGTTGTGTATTAGCCATGTGGTATTTAGGCCCAATTTTCATATTAGGAAAATATTTTGCTGTGGCAAGATCAATGGTGGATGAGATGTTTTCTCCATTCCTTGCTAATTTATTTTCTCCCACGGTTAATATTTCAGGCGGTCTAATATATCCAGAAGGATATATCAATGTGATTAGTCAACTTCATCCTAATATGGGGTTACCTATTCTTTTTGCGATAGGGGTGAGCTTTTATTTTGTATTATGTAAACCAATGTTTATGAAGCGTTCTAGCTATTTTAGCCCTTATTTGTTGGGAATCTTTGTTATTGCTTTTATCATGGTTTGGTCACCATTTTATTTTTGGCATTACTTGCCGAAGTTTTTTAGTATGTTTCAATACTCTTGGCGTTTACTTAGTCAAGTGATATGGGTAGGTTCCTTATTATTTGCCTGGGCTATTTTATTATTATTTAAACGCGAATTGACCGTTCGAATGACTGTATTAGGCATGCTACTCATTATTATGAGTTCCAGTGCTTGGTTGCCAATTACCGAGCGATCTTTTCTTAATGCGAAGGATTTTTTTAATAAACCAACATTAATGACTAACCCCGATTCTTATGTAATTGATGCAAAGAAAAATAAAAATTTTATACAAGCGATGGATAGCATGACGCTAGATGCCTTTATTACTCAGGGTTCATTGGGTAACCTATTAAAATTAGATGTTGCTTATCCCATTTCTAAACGTTTGATTGATTCCTCTCCTTTCCTTTCTATCTCCTTAGAGGGGCGTTTTTCCACAAAGATTGGCAATCGCCATGAGCGATTGCTTGTTATTGCTGATAAAACGATTATAGGAGCATATGAATTAAAACCCGGGTCCCTTCAATGGACTATTCCATTATATGCTATGCGACATTTACTTAAAAATAAACCTTCGGTTTCATTAAAGTTTGTGATAAAAAATATGCATGCTTCTTCTAAAATAAATATTGAAAAAATAGTGCTAACAAATTTTATAAAACCATCCGAATTTTTACCAGTGGAACAAGTGGAAAAAAATTGTAAACAAGATGGTATAGATACAATTTGTAATATACAAGTTTCAAGAGGAATTCAATTATTGGAGTTGCCTATTTTATTTTATCCAGATATGCAACGCATCCTCTTAAATGGAAAATTAATACCTTACATTAGTGTGTTTCATCAAAAATATCTTCTTGCGGGTATTGTCCCTAAGGCTAATCAAATGAATGAAATTAAAATTCAATTTACGGGCATGTTATGGGCAAATTATGTAAGTGGAGTGGGATGGGGCATATGGAGTTTATTTTTACTATTTACTATTTTACGAGGCTTGCAAACCAAGACGGTATCTCCATCTATTGAGTTATCTAAAGATGCGAGTATCGTTTAAGCATTAAACAATGCTCGCGTTAATAATAGGAATGGCTAGTATTTCACGAGCTTTTTTTAATACTTGCGCAGGTAAAATTTGTTTTAAGCATTGATTATCGCCATCGCAAGGTGAAGTCCGATGATTATAGGCTGTCAGGCAAGGAGAGCATGGCAGAGGTGAATAGAAAGAATGGATATTCATTCCTAACGATTGATATAACAGAGGTGTTTCTGGGCCAAACAAAACAATGGTAGGAATAGAGGTAAGCGCGGCAAATTGTCCTGGTCCTCCGTCATTGGTGATTAATAGTGATGCCCGATGAAACAACATCAATAAATGCTTCAATGATTTTGTATATCCTGCAAGGTTAATACAAAAAGGATTGTTGGCGTGTGTGACAATGGTTTCCGCTAACGATTTGTCTATCGCAAGACCGATGACTCCTACAGCAAAGTTATGTTTTAAAAAATTGATGGTAAGCTCACAATAATTTTCAAGTGGCCAAGCGCGAATTGGCAATACGCCACCGCTTGGATGGATGAGAATCAGTCGTTTGTTTGCGATTTCAGGAAAATCTGTATGGAGGTGTGTAAAAGTTAATGCTAGTATTTTTTCAGAGAAAGATAATAGAGGTGGTTGATCGAGATTTGTTTTTGATGAAACATGTTTAGCTATTGGTGTAGTGATCGATTCTATCGCCTCAACCATTGTTACAAATTGTTGTGATATGTGGCGATAGGGATTATACAAAACGGTTCGATTAATAAAAGAACCACGGTATAAACCTTCTTGTGTATGCCTGTGAAAACCTACTAGAAGTGGTGCATGACTCAGAAATGAAAAAATACTACTTATTCGAGAAAATAATTCACAATCGATGACAACATCTAATTGAATCGTTCGCAGTTTATAAATAATGTTGAGACTGCTTAAAAAAAATCGAATGAAAGAGTTATCGTTTATAGTAAATAGATTTTTATCTGGAATGATATCAAGCAAGCTAAGCATTTCTTTATTTTTAGCAAATGTTAAAGTATAAATGGATGCATCAGGATATTTTTGTTTTAAACTCATAAACATCGGATAAGCAAGAACAAGGCTGCCCATCTCAGATAACAAAATGATTAAAATTTTTTGTGGTGAAGTTACAAGTTTACGTGATTTTCGAATGTAATTGATGAGGGAAAAGAGAGCGCACAAAGGTATGCCTACAAAACGATCCAGCGCACGTTGAAGTTGAATGTTCATGTTATTTTAGTTNTGCCTGTATCAGGTTTTAGAATGATGTCAGTCGCATTGTTTGATCTATCCCATAATAATTGAACTGCATCAAATTTCTTTTTTTCATTCCAAGCAATTGGCATATGTGGAAAAGAGCTGATTAACCAGTGTTCTTTAATAAAAATTTTATTATTGATTAATGCGGGAGATAATAGCATCAGAAATGGAACCAAATGGTATTGTTTCCAACCAGGTCTTCCAATATTTATCATATTGGGATAATAAGTGATTGTAATATCTTTTGCTATGCTTTCTGGGTGGTTTTTGCGATAGGCAGAAACAGCATGTAGCATTTTGTTACTGTACACATCAGCAACCACTTCAATTGGCATGGAGCGAAAGTTAGAATATAAAGGATTCAGTATATAACATGCAACTATTACAAACATCGGTGATAGTAAACATAGTAAATCAAATTTCTTATTTGAAGTGATATGTAATAGAAATAGCATACCAATAAATGTCCAAGCACAGATCAATAACCAATGTCTAGAGTAGATTCCAATTAAATTCCACCAATTAAAAGGAAGAAATAACTCAATGCCAATAGCAAGCATCAATTCGCTAATAATCAATATTGAAAATTGATTCATTGTACGAGGGATGATTAGAAGTAAAAAGATGATGAGTAGNGGAATGGCTGTCAAGAGTTGATGTGTTTGTTGTAAACCGAATATACCTAAGTCTTGCATTGGCACCAAGTGATTTATAAAATAAGGACCACCTGTTAGCAACCAACCTATACGATGATGAATGATGACCATCACATACCACGGGTTAGTTAAATCAATAATAGGCCTTAATATAACATCAAGAAATCCAGCAGCAGTTTGTCGCCAGGCATAGAAAAAAAATGGCAGGAGTATGCTCATGAACGCCATCAGTAGACCGAATAATTTTAATCGGTACTGATTGATAGTGATGATGCGCAGCATGGGTATAGACCAGCCAATCGCGAGATATAAAAATCCACCCAAATGGCTTGTAATAGCAAGCATGGTATAAATGGCGAATATAATGGCAGTTTGTATTTTGATACGTCCTGTTAGGATCAATTCAGACTCTAGATACCAAAATGCAACTGTTGATGCCGTTGCTGCAAAAACTGCAAGCAGATAGGCGACTACCCCCCAAATAAAATGTGTGGTGTGTAGTAATAAAAAAATCGGCCCTACTATTATTCCAATGGCACATAATGAGCGTGATAAAGACATACCTAACAAGATACAAAAACTATAACTAACAGAGAGGATTAAAAAGATAATAGTAAGATAGGTTGCCAAAATTACTTCTTGAAAAACATGATCAAATACAAATGCCCAATATTTAATGATGATATCCAGTAGTCGATAAGTGAGTGCAGGTTGGTAGTTGTAATATTTTAATAGNTCACCTCTTATCATTCCCATCACAACATTTCCNTGGAGGTCCACTAAAGGTGGAACAGTGTAATAACAGATAAAGCCGATTAAAATGGTGATAGAAATAAGAGGATTAATAAATAAAAACGGACGATACCAAGTGCTAATATTTATTTTACTCATGTTGGTTCCAAGAGAGTGTTTTGCTTGTTGAGTAGCGATAAAATGAAAGGTCTAATTGATAGATTCTGATTAATAGATAAAGTGATACTGATAGGGTTGAAAGCATCACAAAGCGATCCATATAAAATAAGCAAGAATACTGGCCGACTGTAAAATTGATTGGTACAAGAAACCACTCTCTCATACCNAGCGCAAGACCAATATAAATACTGATTAATCCAGCAATAGTAAAAAATATTTTAATCATGCTGAGCGTGTTTTGCTTAAGCGGATAATTATTCAGTAACCAGAAACCAAGGATAGAGATAAAAACCAAATAAGGAAGAAAATCTGTTTCATAGCGTTGCGTGCCACCTGAGATNGTTACGAGAAATAAAGACGTGGTGAGTGGGATTGTCATCATAAANAAAATAAACCATAAAAGCGGGAACCATGCTTGATGGTTTTTTTTAAAGTGAAACTCAAATTGTGATGGTAAAGTTAAAATAAACAGGATAAATGGCGCTGTCAATAACACGCCCGCAGACATTTCAAAAAAATAAGGGGAGTCTGGAGGAACTAAGTTAAAGGTTGAAAAATCAATATAAGGAAAAGTTGTTAAGAAAGAGTAGGGTTTCAAAAAATAATTAAAAACCCCGGGAGGAATATTTCGATGGAATGTGCCAGAAAATAACCCGGTTGTTGTAGTATTGATACTTGCCAACTGATAATTTTGACCAAATTCTATTAGCGAATGAAATCTGAGATAATTATAAGTAACCAATAATAATCCAATGCATACAAAAGGAAGTAATAAACTGATAAATAATTGTAATCGCAATGTTTTATTAATACGTTGATAAAGATAAATGAAAACCAGAGGAATTAAAATGAGACAGACCAAGACAAAATGTGGTCGTCCGGCGATTGCGAGAGATAAACACAAACTAAATAGAAACGCATATTTGAATTTAAATTCGTTATGCAACAAGTGATACAGAAAATAAAGTGCAAAACTCGTGAAACAAAAAGCGGAAGCAATAGCTGCCTCATAAAATTTAGGCCGGGATAATAGAAATGGCGCATTATTTGCAAATCCCAAAATTAACCCAGTAAACATCAATAGGGATTCTGAAACATGTGGGAAATAGTTTTCTTTGATTTTTTTAAGAAGAGCAAATCCCATAAGAAAACTTAATGAGAGAAAAAATAATACTGCGGATGCCTCGGAAGGATAAAATCCTGTTAACAGTTTAAAGGGCAGAAAATAAGCTAATACAGGTAAAGGTCCAAAATAAAGATAATATTTTCCATTGTATAAGGTCGCATCATGTAAT